>Ga0126381_100009316_pt1 | contig 11024 bp, 10 predicted proteins | sample PanSoiMetPlot_28_FD_96465 | JGI IMG/M metagenome (GOLD analysis project Ga0126381, IMG submission 96465) | Tropical forest soil microbial communities from Panama - MetaG Plot_28 | ecosystem: Environmental > Terrestrial > Soil > Tropical forest > Bulk soil | place: Panama | collected 2016-02-17
GAGGCGCTGGTCGAGTCGGCGCTGTGGGAGTGCTCGCTGTTCGAGGAGCACGGCTTCCGCGACATCAAGATCTCGGTGAAGCACCACGATCCGGTGGTCATGATCAACGCCTACCGGCAGCTCGCCGCGGCCTGTGACTACCCGCTGCACCTCGGCGTCACCGAGGCCGGGCCGGCCTTCCAGGGCACGGTCAAGTCCGCGGTCGCCTTCGGCGCGCTGCTGGCCGAGGGCATCGGGGACACCATCAGGGTCTCGCTGTCCGCCCCGCCGGTGGAGGAGGTCAAGGTCGGTACCGCCATCCTGGAGTCGCTCGGCCTGCGCGAGCGCGGCCTGGAGATCGTGTCCTGCCCGTCCTGCGGCCGGGCCCAGGTGGACGTGTACAAGCTGGCCGAGGAGGTGACCGCGGGTCTGCAGGGCATGGAGGTGCCGCTGCGGGTGGCGGTCATGGGCTGCGTGGTCAACGGCCCGGGCGAGGCGCGCGAGGCCGACCTCGGTGTCGCGTCAGGTAACGGCAAGGGCCAGATCTTCGTCAAGGGCAAGGTCATCGCCACCGTGCCCGAGTCCCAGATCGTGGAGACCCTGATCGAAGAGGCCATGCGCCTAGCCGAAGCCGCCGAAGTCGCGGCCGGGTCCTCCGCCGAAGGCGGCCCAGTCGTCACCACCTACTGACCCGTCCCCGGCGCCTTCCGCAGCGTGTCAATCGCGCAATCGATCCCGCTAGGGCGTGTCGACTGCGCAATCGGCACGCAGGGGCAAGGGTCCCGGCGCGCTGGAAGGGTCCGGGGGGCTGCGCGGGTACAGCCCCCGTTTCCCTCGTGGTCCTAGCTCGCGGAGACCGGAGCCTGGGGCTGAAGCGACCGGGTGACGCTCTCCGCGTAGACGATCTCCCCAACCTGCTCCGCCGCTTGGGCGCGGGCTTCGTGCGGGAGCATGTCGTCGGTGATAAGGACATCCACGTCGGACAGCCGGGCAAACGAGCTCAGGCTGACCAGGCCCCACTTGGTGTGGTCGGCCAGCACCACCACCCGGCGGGCCACCCGGATGAAGGCCCGGTTGGTCTCCGCTTCGGCGAGGTTGGGCGTGGTGAGCCCGGCATCCACGTCGATGCCGAAGCAGCCGAGGAACAGCAGATCGAAGTGCAGCGACCTGATCGTGAGGTCGGCGACCGGCCCCACGAGCGCCTCTGACGGCGTGCGTACGCCGCCGGTCAGCACGACCGGGTCGGCCGACCCGTCCAGGCCGCGCGTTCCGCTGAACAGGTTCGTCACCCGTAGCGAGTTGGTGACGATGGTGAGCCCGGGCACGTCGAGCAGACACTGCGCGAGCGCGAACGTGGTGGTGCCGCCGGCCACCGCGATCGCGGTGCCCGGCCGGACCAGGCCGGCGGCGGCCCGCGCGATGGCGGTCTTCTCCGGCCGTTCCAGCACGAGCTTCGCCTCGAAGCCCGGCTCTTGGCTGGCAGGCGATCCCGGCAGAACCGCGCCACCGTGAACCTTTTCGATCAGCCCGTCCCTGGCGAGCACCTCAAGATCACGGCGGATGGTCATGTCCGAGACCCCGAGCCGCTGCGTGAGATCGCTGACTCGGGCGCTTCCGTCACTCCGGACGGCCTGCAGGATTAGCGACTGGCGGTGCCTGGCAAGCATCCGATTCCCCCTCCTCTTATCCAGGTGATGACTCCGGGCCACCCGCATGGCCTTTGGTGGCGTCATCCGTCCCTTGTGAGACGTTTGCGACCGGTGTTGGGTTCCGGCCGTCGTTGTGTGATCCGGGGAGATCTTCAGCCAAGCGAAGGCAGCCCGTGTGCCCAATATTCGGGTGCTTCGACACAAGCTGGCAAGTCCCGCCTCGTGGGAATTTGGGTAAGGTTTCCGAGATGTGACCTGCGGGTTCTGTAGATCCTCTGAATCCCCTGGACTTTGTGTGACAAATGGGGCAGCCGCCAATGGCGGTGACGGCTGAGCTGCGGCGCGACCGTCAGGCGACCACCGGGTCAACGGGGAGCGGCCACGAGCGGGCGCCGGGCCATCCGGGAGCGGCCACGGGGCCATCCGGGTACGCCCGCGAGCGGCCGCCGGGTCATGCGGGAGCGGCCACGGGGCCATCCGGGTACGCCCGCGAGCGGCCGCCGGGCCGGCCTGGGACGTCCGCGATCAGACCCGGTACGGCCGCGAGCGGCCGCCGAGCCGGCCTGAGACGGCCGCGGGCCGGCCTGGGACGCCGGCCGAGCCGGTTCGCGGCGGCCTGCCTGCCCGACAGCCTCAAACGCGCCTCGGGCCCGCCTTGGGCAAGGCGTCGCAGGTCACGCTGGGGTTGGCGTGTATCGAGGGTGTGTCACATTCGTTGCCTTATAGTGACTTGTTAGCGTTAACATCTTCGCACGTGTGTCTGTTTGTGGCGTTGGAGTAACCGTGATACCGATGGGGATATATCTACCTGGAGTGACTAGAGCAGAACGGACCGATGTGCGTGGTGCCTTGACATCCCGCGAGCCGCAGACCTACCGTCAACGCGGCCAAGCAGCGTAACAACAGCAATCGCGCGTTACCACTCTCGCGACATAGTCGACGGGGCTCGCGGCATACGCGGCGAGCTTGGCTCGGGAGAGTAGCCCGTCCCGAGAAGCAATTTCCATGGAGGTCCTTGTGAAAAAGATCGACCCAGTGGTCGACGAAGCGATTCAGACTCTCAACATGAAAGACGGGCCGTCCCGTCGGCGGTTGCTCGAGGGAGCGGGCCTGTTCAGCGCGACGGCGGCCGCTTCCGCGCTTATCGCCGCGTGCAGCAGCTCGTCGTCGAGTGTCGCGCAGCAGGCCAAGTCCGCCGCCGGGAACTTCCCGACTACGCCCAAGTGGAAGTTCACCTTCGTCAATCACGTCACCGACAACGCGTTCTTCACGCCGACGCAGTACGGCATGGCTGACTGCGCGGCGGTGCTGGGGCTGCCCACCCCGGCCTGGACCGGCGCGCTGTCCACCCAGCCGACAGTGTCCACCATGCTGTCCTCGTTCCAGGCCGCGACCGCGGCGAACGCCCCGGGCATCGCGACCACGGTGACCGACGCGACCGCGTTCGTCTCGCCGATCAACAACGCCCTCCAGCAGGGCATCCCGGTGGTCACGTACAACGCGAACGGCGCCTCGGACAACCCGACGAACGGCCTGGCCTACATCGGCCAGGAACTGCTCACCTCCGGCCAGGAGGTCGGCAAGCGGCTGGCCTCGCTGATGAAATCCGGCGACACCGCGGTCGGCTTCATCGCCCAGCCGGGCTCGCTGAACATCCAGCCGCGCATGGACGGTGCCACCCAGGCGCTGGAGGCGGCCGGCATGAAGGTCATGTTCGGCAACAAGGGCGTCGACACCGGTACCTCGGCCACCCAGGAATCGCAGGTACTCCCGCAGTTCCTGCAGTCGCACGGGTCAAGCATCCAGGGGTGCTTCGCCGTCGACGGCGGTGACACCGCGCTGCTGGGTTCCTCGCTGGCCAAGTACAACCTGGTCGGCAAGGTGCACGCCGGCGGCTTCGACCTGGAGCCGAACACGCTGACCGCGGTGCAGAACAGCCAGATCGACTTCACCATCGACCAGTCGCCGTACCTGCAGGGCTTCCTGCCCACCCTGTACCTGTACCTGTTCCAGCTTTCCGGCGGGCTGGTGTCGCCGCCTACCACGGACACCGGTCTCAAGTTCGTGACGAAGGACAACGTCGCCCCGTACATTTCGCCATCGAACCGCTTCGAGGGGTCCACCACCGAGCAGAAGTACCTCAAGCACTCGGGGGCGATCACCGTCTGAGCCTCGGAAAAGGGGCAAACTGGGCGCTACAGGGCCGCGGCGGTTCAACCGGGCCAAAAACCTGGTGAACCGTCGCGGTGCTGGGTATGAGACCTGGCAGCGCGGTGTCCGCGGTCCAGGCGGCAACTCCAAGGATTGGATGACGACGTGAGCGAAACCGCTGAGCGCAGCCCAGAGGTCGCGGGGCCAGCCCCTGGCGGTCCGCGGGCGGGGAACGGCATCGGCGATCTAGCCAGACGGGCCGGCCAGGTCTTCCTGCGCCAGCGCGAAGCCAGCGTGCTGGTCATCGCCGTCGTGATGTTTCTCTACTTCGCGGTGTCGACAACGGGCTTCACCAAGCACAGCAGCATTGTCCTTATCGGCCAGTACATGGCGCCGTACACGATCATGGGTATCGGCCTGGTGCTGCTGATGATCGCCGGCGAGATCGACATCTCCTGCGGCTTCGTCTGGACGCTGGCGCCGTTCTCCGTGCACTTCTTCTACGACTCCGGCCTGCCGGTGCCCCTCGCCATCGTGATCAGCATCCTGCTGCTGTCGCTGGTCGGATTGCTCAACGGCGTCGTCACCACCGTGTTCGGCGTCCCGTCGCTGATCACGACGCTGGCTACCGGCTACATCCTCTACGGCCTCACGCTGGTCTGGTCGGCGGCCCAGCAGATCCCCATGCCGCCAGGAGAGATCGGCACCGGCCGCTGGTTCGGCGCCGGAGACTGGTCGGAGTTCATCTGGGCCACCATTTTCGTGGCGATCTTCCATATCTTCCTCACCCGGACCCGCTGGGGATTGTATACAGTTTCCGTGGGCGGCAACCTGCTCGGCGCCCGTGAGTCGGGAATCAAGGTCAACCGGATCAAGATCGGCAACTTCATGCTGACCTCCGCGCTCGCCGCGGTGGCCGGGATCCAGGAGTCCTTCCGTATCGGCACCATCGACCCGTCGGCAGGACAGCTTACGGTGGTGCTGGTCTCGCTGGCCGGCGTAGTGATCGGCGGCACCGCGATGACCGGCGGTTCCGGCACGATGATCGGCCTGTGGCTGGGCCTGCTGGCGCTGGGCATCCTGAACGACGGCTTCAACCTGCGCGGCATCGCCTCCGACAAGCTCCAGATCATCCTCGGCGCCGCGATCCTGCTCGCGATGATCGCCAACACCTACATCAACAGGCTGCGCAGCGCGGGCCGCCTGCAACATAAAGCGTGACGGGAGGGCCGCCTAAATGACCATCGACACACCGGGACCGCGGGACGACATCCTGCGGGTCGAGCACATCTCCAAGCGCTACGGCGCGGTGACCGCCCTGACCGACGTGAACCTGCACCTGAAGCGGGGTGAGGTACTGGGCCTGCTCGGTGACAACGGGGCGGGCAAGTCCACCCTGCTGAAGATCATCTGCGGCTTCCAGCAGGCGACCAGCGGGCGGATCCTGCTCGAGGGCGAGGAGGTCGTGTTCAAGACGGTCCAGCATGCCCGCTCGCTGGGCGTGGACGTGGTTTACCAGGACCTCGCGCTGGTCAACCAGCTCACCGTGTACCACAACATGTTCCTGAACCGTGAGCCGGTGATCAGGCCGATCCCGCTGCTCAAGAACCGGGTAATGCGCAAGCTCGCCAAGGAGCACCTCGACGAGATCGGGGTCAAGATCCCGTCGGTCAACGCCGAGGTCGCCAGCTTGTCCGGTGGCCAGCGTCAGGCCATCGCGGTGGCCCGGTCGGTCTACTCCGACTGCAAGGTCCTGCTGCTCGACGAGCCGCTGGCCGCGATGGGCGTCAAGGAAGGCGCGATGATCCTGGACCTGGTCCGCGGGCTCAAGCAGCGCGGCAACGTCTCGATCATCATCATCGCGCACAACTACGGTCAGGTGCTCGACGTCTGCGACCGGGTCAACCTGCTTCAGGGCGGCAAGATCACCTTCGACAAGAACAGCGCGGAGACCTCGGTCGAGGAGCTCACCGAGATCGTCGTCGCCGAATACCGCCGGGCGCTGGCCGAGCGCCACCGCTCCGCCTGATGCTGGGCCTGACCCTGGCATGGCGGCGCATCGGGCATGATGGGGGGCATGCCTAAGCTCCTGCCGGTCGGGCTGGCCGCTATCCTGCTCGCCATCGCCGCCTGCACCTCGTCAGGTGCGGCGACAGGCGCCCAGGGCCCGCAGGGCGCGGCGACGGGCTCTGGCCAGGCACGGGGCAGTACGCCGTCCACCGCGGACGGCGGGACGATCGTGCCGGGCCACAGCACGCTGCACTGGCGTTCCTGCCCCAGCCAGGGCAGCAACGTGGTGTGTACGTCGGTGAGCGTGCCGGTGAACTATTCCGACCCGGGGGGCAGGCACATCAAGCTGGCGCTCGACATGGTGCCCGCCACCGCGCCGGTGAGCGAGCAGCAGGGCGTCCTGCTGGTCAATCCGGGCGGGCCCGGTGGTGACGGGCTCCCGCTCGCCCAGGAGGTGGCCCAGGGCATCGGCGCCAGCGTGGCGGCGACCTACGACATCGTCGGTTTCGACCCGCGCGGCGTGGGCTCCTCGGTGCCCGCGCTGAGCTGTGACCCGGGCTTTTTCCAGATCGTGCGTCCGGACTACATTCCCAGGAACCAGGCCGCTGAGCAGGTCCTGCTCAACCGGGCCAAGACCTACGCACAGGGCTGCGAAAAGCGGTTCGGCTGGCTGCTGCCGTACATGACCACCTCGAACGTGGCCCGCGACCTGGACTCCATCCGCACCGCGTTCGGTGTGTCCAGGATCAACTACTTCGCGTTCTCCTACGGCACGTACATCGGCGAGGTCTACGCGACGCTGTTCCCGCACGGCGTCCGGCGCATGGTACTGGACAGCAGCGTGGACCCGACCGGGGTCTGGTACAACGACAACATCCAGCAGGACTACGCGTTCCAGGGCCGGATGGAGGCGTTTTTCGGCTGGGTCGCCAAGTATGACGCCACGTACCACCTCGGCCGCACCGCGGCGGCGGTCCAGGCCAGCTGGTACCGGGCCCGCAGCGAGCTCGCCGCCCATCCGGTCATCGGGTCGGCCGGCCCGTCCATCGGCGCGGACGAGTTCGATGACACGTTCCTGCTCGGCGGGTACCTCGACACGCTGTGGCCGGGCCTGGCCCAGGCGCTGTCCAGCTACCTCAACCAGGGGCAGACCGCGGACCTGGCCGATCAGTATCAGCAGAACGGCGCGCAGAACGAGAACGAGTTCGCGGTGTACAACGCGGTGCAGTGCTCGGACGTGAACTGGCCGCGAAACTGGGCGAAATGGCAGGCCGACACTGAGACCGTCTACAAGACCGCGCCGTTCCAGGCCTGGGACAACGCCTGGTTCAACGCCGCCTGCGTGTTCTGGCCGGTCAAGGGGCCTGCCAAGCCGTTGCGGATCAAAGACGACGGCCTCCCCGGCATCTTGATGCTGCAGGGCACGCTGGACCCGGCTACGCCCTACACGGGCGCGCAGAACGCGCACAAGGCCCTGCTGCCCGCCGCCCGCATGGTGGTGGTCCAGGGCGGCGGGAACCACGGGCAGTCGCTGGAACAGCCATCAAACGCCTGCGTGCAGAACTACCTCAACGCCTACCTCACCTCCGGTGCGCTGCCGGGCGGGGCGGGGCTGGTCAACGCCACCTGTCCCGCGGTGCCCGATCCCACCCCGGGGGGATAGCGGTTTCCTGCCCAGGGGAAGCACCACCGTCCGTTCTGCCATAAGAATTTGCCGAAATCGCCCGGTAGGCTGACAACGTGTTGCGAGTCAAGCCGCCGTGGTCGGCCGCGGTGCGGCTACTGGATGAGCGGGATCGCGGGGCGGTGCTCGCGATCTGCGACCGGGACCCGGTCGTGAACGTCTTCGTGGGCTCGCGGGTGCGGGCGCTGGGCCTGGCCCCCGGTCGGCTGGGCGCGCAGCTGTGGGGCCACGGGCCCGGGGGGCGGCTCGAATCGCTGTGCTACTCGGGCGCGAACCTGGTACCGGTCGGCGCCACGCCCGACGCGATAGCCGCGTTCGCCGACAAGGCGCTCAGGCAGGGCCGTCGCTGCTCCTCAGTGGTCGGGCCCGCGGCTGACGTACAGGCGATGTGGGGCCTGCTACAGCCGCACTGGGGGCCCGCCAGGGAGGTACGCGCCGTACAGCCGGTGCTGGCCACCGAGGGCCCGCCGCTGGTGCCGCCGGACCCGCTGGTGCGGCGGGTGCTGATGGCAGAGGCCGACATCTTGTGGCCAGCCTGCGTCGCCATGTTCACCGAAGAGGTCGGTGTCTCGCCGACCGCGGGCGACGGCGGAGCGTCATACCGGGCCCGGATGGAGCAGCTGATCCGCACCGGGCGGGCGTTCGCCAGGATCGAGCACGGCCGGGTCATCTTCAAGGCGGAGATCGGCGCGGTGACCCCCCAGGCCTGCCAGGTGCAAGGCGTCTGGGTGCGGCCGGAATGCCGGGGCCGGGGCCTGGCCGCGCCGGGCATGGCGGCCGTGGTGGCCGAGGCGAGCCGGTCGATAGCGCCGGTCGTGTCGCTGTACGTGAACGACTTCAACGTCCCGGCCCGGGCCACCTACCGGCGGGTCGGCTTCACCGAGGCCGGCCGCTTCATGTCAGTACTGTTTTAGTAAGGGCTAGTTAGTCCCTGTCGCGGATCTTGCGCAGGTATTCGATGATCGGCTGGTAAGCGGTCCTGATCTCGTCCTGCTGCCCGGGGGTCAGCCGGTCGATGAAGTGCCGGCGAACGCTTTCCACATGCCGCGGCGCGACCCGCTCGATCGTGGCCCGGCCCGTGTCGGTCAGCACCGCCCAGGTGCCGCGCTTGTCGCCCTCGCACTCTTCGCGGCGTACCAGGTCGCGCGCCTCCATGCGGGTGATCTGGTGCGACAGCCGGCTCCGGGACTGGCTGGTCGAGTCGGCGAGCTCGGTCATCCGCATCCGGCGGCCGGGTGCTTCGGACAGGCCGACCAGTATCTCGTAGTCGTGCCCGCTGAGCCCGTCGTCGTGCAGGTCGCGGTCGAGCTGACGGAGCAGCAGCTTGTGCAAGTTCAACGCGGAACGCCAGGTTTCCTGCTCATCTTCGCTGAGCCAGCGCGGCTCGCTGTCCTCCCAGGGCACAACTACGAATCTACCCGAATTCCCCGGCAATCCCGCGTCGGCCATGGCGTTTCTGACCGCGGGCCGTCGTGGCGGCTACCCGGAAGAAAGTACGCGAGGCGCCGGCGGCAGCGGCCGCGGGCTCTGCCCGCGGCCGCCACCTTCCCTCCCCAAGCCGGGCCGGGCTGGTTGGCGCAGCCCCCGGTGGTCCCCCCCGGCCCAGGTGCCTGGGCCGGGAGCTTTATCAGCGCGGTTGAGCCACCGGCGTCTGACAGCTCGCCAGATAGCTCTGGGCGAGCGCCTCGTGCCTGGTCAGCCTCAGCTCGCGCAACAACGGCAGGCACAGCTCCAGATAACTGGCGGCATGCCGCGATTCATGAAGTGACAGATAACTGTCCGCAATCTTCAACAAACACAATGCATACGAGCATTGTGCGCCCTGCTCCCTGAAACCCACCGCAGCCTGCTGGTAGGCCTCGATAGCCGCAGCGTGCCTGCCTAGGCCGTTATGGCTGTCACCGAGCAAGTCAAGGAAATAGGCCTTGTCTAGCAGCTGCCGTGCGGCAGCCCCACCCTCCTGCATAACAAATGTGGCCCTTCTGGCTGGTCCGGTGTGTCCCTCCATCTTGCTGACTACCTGCTATCGAGATAACCGAGATATCCCCACCACCGTGATCCCGCCCCCTCTGCGAGATCAGTCGTACGATAGCTAACATATGTCGCGCTTAGTTCTCACAAGATGAGGAAATCGTGGCCGAAACGCCGCCGGGACCAGCAGGAGGTCGCGCTGTGTCATCAGCTGCCGAAGCCGCCTCCGCCTACCTGCGGGAATTGCTTCTCCGCCCGGGCCGGCACCGGCGCAAGTGGGAACAGTATGCCGAACGTAGCCGTCACGGTCAGATCAATCAGCTCGCCGTCGCCGAGGTGCTCGCCCATTACCTGTGGGAGCATCCGCGCAACACTGGCGATGCCGACATACTGCCACGGCAGCTGAAGGACACCTCGTCCCGGGTGCTGTCTGGCAAGCTGCTCAGCAAATCCGCGCTCGCCCTGTTCATAGAGGCTTTCGATCTTGACACCTTCGAGCGTGACCAGCTGCTGAAACTGTGGGAGGGCTCCGCCCGGGTCCGGGTCCTGTCCGGGTCGGCCGGCATCCGCGACGGCCGGGCCATCGAAGAACTCGGCCCCCCGAGGTACCGGACGCTGTCCCTGCACGACCATCACTATGTCGGCCCGGACGGATTCCCCGTCCGGCACCGGACCCTGCAGGTAATCGAGGCGCTCGTCGACGGGGTAGACCGGATGCCTTACCGTGCCGACACCAATGCGCTGAGTGTGGAGGTGGGGCAGGGCTGCCGCGGGCTGGGGGGAGAGGTCAGGAAAATCGCCGAGGGCGTGTTCGCGGTCGACATGCTGCTCGCCAAGGAACTCGTGGCGGGTGAGACCACGACACTGGAATATTCGACTACTTTCCAGTACGAAATGCGGCCCCCGCCGGAGTTCCGCCGCATAGTAGTGATCTCGCTGGAGAACCTCGACATCCGCGTGCAGTTCCATCCGGAAAAGCTTCCGCGCGAGGTGGTCTGGGCCGTGTGGGACGGAATGGAAGGCCCCATAACGGAACGCGAGCCTGCGGAGCTTGACACTCAGTTCGCAGTCCATCGCTTTCTGCGTCTAGCGCAGCGCACCGTGGTCGGATTCCGCTGGAATTGGTAATGAACCTTGCTGATGATCTTTCGTTAGGGAAGGCTGAGCCAAAGGCCTTCCGGCCGGGGTGAGATTCATGGAGGGTTCAGATGTCGCGTATTCGCATGATGATTTTCGGTGCGCTCGCCAGCACGGCGCTGCTGACCAGCGCGGGGGGCGCGATAGCGGCCGCGAGCACCGCGGCCCCGAACGGCGTGTCGGCGGCGACCGCGATCGAGTACGGGGCTACCCACGGGCCGACAGCGGTCGAGTAGCAGCGGCAGCGGCCATTAGCCCATCTCGCTGCGCAAACATGGCACCATCGGAGGGTGCGTAACCGTAACGACGAAGGTGCGGCGACCACCAGCGCAGAGCTCAGGGCGCATAACCTCGCTAGGCTGCTTCGTGCCGTGCACGAAGGCGGCGGACAGCACACCAGGGCCGAGCTGACCCGTCAGCTCGGCCTGGCCCGCGGCACCGCC
>Ga0126381_100009317_pt1 | contig 11023 bp, 8 predicted proteins | sample PanSoiMetPlot_28_FD_96465 | JGI IMG/M metagenome (GOLD analysis project Ga0126381, IMG submission 96465) | Tropical forest soil microbial communities from Panama - MetaG Plot_28 | ecosystem: Environmental > Terrestrial > Soil > Tropical forest > Bulk soil | place: Panama | collected 2016-02-17
CAAAATGGAGGTCCTCCAGCGCCAGGCCTACGGCTTCCGCAATTTTAAGAACTACCGTTTGAGAGTTAAGATTATGTGTACTTGAACTGGTCGGGGTGGGACGCTGCCCCCATTAATGGCGTAGAGCCCGAAAACGCTAAGCCGTTTGTTTTGTGTGGTGCGGATGAGAGGACTTGAACCTCCACTCCCTTGCGAGAACTAGAACCTGAATCCAAAATTACGACCTCGCTCGTTCATGCTGTCCGTAATTTTTCAATGAGTTCGCCAGCGATGTTGTACCAGATTGTGCCCGATTCTCTTTTGCATGGGCACAGCCGTCGGGCACAGTAAAAATCGAAAATGGGTTCCCATCTGCGGCTATCCATTAGACCGGGCCGTGGGAATGTTCGGGATGTAAAAGCATTTCTTACGAAGATCGACCACTTGGGCAATGGCGGCGTGCTGATGTCAAGACACAAACTCATAGTGGGCATCCTTCTCGCCGTACCGCCCACCGCCAATTCGGGGTACGAACCACGATCTGAACCTAGCAAAGCGCCCACGGAAGCACAAGTTGTATGAGTCGCTTTTCGGTTCATGTGATTTTGCCAACCTCACTCCTCGAAGAGCGCATCCAGTGGTCCCTTCAGGAATAGCTCAAATCGCACGCCGCTGGCGGCTCTGGCCTCCTGGAGCTTCTGAACGCCATCATGAAGATCAGCTTCATCGACGATGTTGTAGCGGTCGAAAACGGATCGAGTCTTGTGCCCGGTGATGCTCATGATCACCCGTTCCGGCACTCTCGCTCTGGAGAAATTTCTTACCGCAGTTCTTCGTAAGTCGTGGAAGAGGACGCCCGACTGCTTCGCTTCCCGGCGGGCCGTACTCCAACCAGACTTGATGGATTTGATCGGCTTCCCACGGTAAGTGAAGACGAACTCGGATTCCTGCGGAATGTAACGGAGCGCACGAACCACCGAGTCCGTCAACGGAATGATTCGCCCTTCACCATTCTTCGTCTCGCCAGCTTGCAGGCGAATCACCGAGTTGTCGAGATCAACCTGATCCCACTTCAGACCGAGAATTTCGCCCCGGCGACATCCCGTCTCGTAGGCGAGAACGGCAATCGGACGAAGATGCTCTGGCATTTTGGAAAGAAGTTGTGCGAAGCTCTCCGGGCTTTGGAATCCCCGGCGCACGTTGTTCTCCTCCAACTTTTGAGTCTTGGGAAATGAAACTTCGACCAGATTGAAGGCACGTCGTAGCAATGAAATTTCCCGGTTGATGGTGGCATTCTTTCGGCCAAGATTCTTCCGCTTCAGGATGTACGTTCTGACATCCTGCTTGGTCAACTTCTCTGCTCTCATAGCGCCGAAGTGCGGACGCAGATGGGTCTCGACAACGAGCTTGGCCCAATCTACGCTTTTGTCATTGATCTCGTAATCTTCGACTAACCCATCCAACAGGACACCGATGCTCCGCTTGTCCTTCGGTTTGGATTCGGCGATACGAACCTTCAGCCGCTCCAGTGCTTCGTCACGATCTTCTTTGCCAGACGATTCTCGAACTGACTTCCCGTCCACATAAAATTTCAGCCACCACTTTTTCGTGCCCGGTCGCTGATAGACGGTTCCTGCGATGTCACCCATTCTTCTTACCCTTGACCACGCCATGCTTGGACAGAATTTTGCTGACGCTGAAGGGATACCACTTACTTCCACGCCGGGGCTGAATGCCCTCTTCGTTCAATGCTGCCGCAATCTTGTCGTACCCCATGCCGGACGAACGAAATGTTTTCATCTTCTCCAGCACAGGTACTTCACCTTCGTAAAATCCAAACGGTTTCGCACCTTCATGGGCGATCCCGGTTTTCGCTTTCAATCTTTGCTTCGCTCCCCGGAGTTTCAGAACGAGGATGTTCTTCTCGTACTCCGCAAATGCACCTAAAACTTGGCGCATCAACTTTCGGGATGGATCATCACTGCATAGGTCGGGTTCCGTCACGCTGACAAGCTGAAACCCACTTCGCTTCAGGTCGAGAAGAATGCTCTCCTGAATCATCAAATCTCTCGCCAGCCGATCCAGGCGCTCCACGAGCACCAATTTCACGCCATTGCTGTGCAGCGCTTCCAGCATCTCCGAGAAGGCTGGACGATTAACGATTTCCTTCGTACCACTGACACCTTTTTCACGAAAGATTTTGATGATCTTAACTCCGTGGCTTTTGGCGTAGGACTTCACCGCCGCAAGCTGACGGGTGAATCCATCTCCCTCCACTTGCGTCTTGCCGCTGACTCGCAGGTAGACGAAGCACTTCTGCACATCTTCAGCTTAAATGAAAATTCTGGCTTGTCAACTTTCTGGACAGATAGGTGAAGATGATGTATCTAAATGGGAAAGGATATAGCTATTGGGGGAGATATACCGATTCCGGCCCCGGCACGGATACAAGACCGTCGTGCACTTTCGACGCTCACATCGGGACCACCCTGAAAATTTCGATCCGCATAGATAGTGATGCAGGCGAAAGTCTGTCGTGCTGTAAGGGCGCAACCGGACCCGACTTCCTTCTGGCGTAGTCCCATGCTGGAAGGCGGCTAAAATGATCGGTAACAAGAAGTGTACTGGAGAAGAACGAGACCATGCTGGAAGGCGTGGAAACTTCGACGAGAAGAAATCATTCTCCAAAGGCGTTGATTCGAGCACGTAAAAGTTGGACCCGGACCTGAACGCAGATGCGATGGTTCGACCCCATGCGAATCAGAACTTGGTCATGCTGTGCACGCTGAGATGAAGTGCACCGATTCCGTGCGGCTCCTATACGCAGAAATCGACACGAATCCCTTCTCGGTAAGGGTTCGTGTCTCAAGCCGTCTCACCAACCGCAGATTGATAAGAGAACAAAATTCCCATCGGGAACGTGAAGCGGAACGCTTCACGGCTGCGGAGCAGCCCCACCAAGTGCGATTCTGAATTTGAATGATTTTGTTTAGGTACGAACTTGCAGGCGCAGGTTGGGCAGACGCCCATTTGGGCGATGGAACAACCTCAGTAGAAATTCCTGCATCCTACCTGTGCGATGCGCTTCGTGACCTTGTAGACGCCGTTCAGAGCTTGTTCACCACGAATAGTGCTGAGTGCGTCTGGCAGGAAGAACCCGGCGAAGCGAAATGGATTTTCCTGCGGAAGGGAGATTCAATCGAAATCCGGGTCGAATGGTGGAATGAGACGAGGACCGATCCAGATCGTCATGAGTGGCAACTCGTACTCGACAAGGTGATGTTCTCCGGGGAAGCGAAGCTACTCGACTTCGCCAGCCAAGTAGATCAAGAACTTCAACGACTGCTGGACAGGTGGGGTTTGGACGGGTACTTGCGGGAGTGGGTAGAGTACCCATTCCCGGTCGAATCTCATCAGCGACTTCGACAGGCCATCGCACGCTACCAGACGGCAGGTCAATCAGAATCTACAGGCACAGTTTCGGGCACAGAGACGAAGTAGCAGAACCTCCCATTGGAACGTTCATCCACAACTTACGGTGGCTGAATAATTTGTTTGGTGCGGATGAGAGGACTTGAACCTCCACTCCCTTGCGAGAACTAGAACCTGAATCTAGCGCGTCTGCCAATTCCGCCACATCCGCATTTTGAGGTGGACTCTATTATTGTCGGCGACTGCCCCAAAGAATGTCAATAAAATGACACGTCATAAGCAGCAAGGGCCCGTCTGGCCGCTGCCAACCAGAACGGGCCCTTGAGAAGAACGTCTGTTGCTTAGAATTGGAAGCGCAGCGACAAGTCGACGCGGCGGTTTGCGACCGCGTTTGCATTGCCGAGCGATTGGCCGAAGAATGTCGAACTCAAGTTGCCGTTCGGCGCCGGCGGGTTCACAGTGTTGATCGCGTTTTGAACCTGGATGCTCGCTTGCAGCGAATACCTGCGGTTTGCGGCATTCCCTCCGCCATCGAAGTTTCCACCGCCACCTCCGCGGCCGCCGCCGAAGCCGCCCCCACCGCGATTTCCGCCACGGCCACCTCCGCCAAAGCCACCGCCGCCGAAGTTACCGCCGCCTCGCTGCCGGCCGGCGTCCGGGTTTCCGTTGTTGTTGTTCGCGGCTGTGTTGCGCTCGCCAAAGAACCATTGGCGGCTCAAGCGAAGATTGATGCGGACGTTCGGGTATGCCGTGCCGTAGTTACGGGGGATGATGACCGAGCCAAATTGAGGATTGTGAATAGGATCTGCGTTGAAAACACCCCAGGGTGTTGCAAACACTCCTAACGCGGGATTAGCGGCGACAGTTGCAAACGCCGGACGATCGTTAAAGATCGAATCGCCATTGTTGTCCTTTCCGGTCGTGATGTTAAACGGCGGAGCTGAGGTGATCTCGATGTTCGGATTCAAACGCAGGCCAAAGGGTAATTGTCCGTTGCCCCCCATCTGGAACCGGTGCCTGATGTCGAATCCCGCGCGCCCATACTCGTTCGAGAAATCGTAAGGGTTCGCCGGGAAGCTGCCGGAGCTGTCTGTATCGGAATGCGCCTGCCCATACACGTAATAGCCGAACAACTGAATGCGGTTCGCGACGCGCCCGCTGATGTTGGTCGAGATCTGATATTGCCGGAACACACCGCTCGATTCATACATGTAAATCGGGCCGGCGTTTCCGTAAGGATAGAAGCCCGAAGGGGGTAGCGGAGCATTGATGTTCACGGAACGCAACTGGTGATTGCCGATGGAATCCGTTACGTTCACCGACATCGTGACCCCTCTCGGCAACTGCCGGTCAACTCCCACAGCAAACTGCGTAATGGAAGGTGCTACGATCTTCGAATCCACGATCCGGATATTCTGCGGTACGCGGGCGGCCGTCAAAGTCTCCACCGGCGGCGCGACGGGATAAAACGGGGGGGTTGGAATGGTGTACGTCTGTTGCGTGATGCCGTTTTGGCGCAAGGCGTCCAGTGTCAAGCTCTGGCTGATGCGGTCGTAGAATATACCGAAGCCCGCGCGCAACACCGTCTTGGGCTGCCGAAGCCTGCCTTGGCCGCTGCCGAGACCCCAGGCAATGCCGACACGCGGCGCCCAATCCTTTTTGTCCGAATTGTTGGTCTGGATCTCATAGCGAAGCCCCAGGCTCAACGTGACGCTGGGGAGCACGCGCCAATCGTCCTGAATGAACGGCGCCACATCTAGCTGGCCAACTGACGTCAGCGGAGTGCCGCCGGCTACCGTGTACTGGCTGGGGCCGCCGCCCAGTGCGCGGATCTGATCGAGCGATAGCCCGTTCGCAATCCCCTCTTCCGTGATCGAGTACGCGTTCAAGGAGGTGAAAGTATAGGTTCCGTTGTAATTGCTGGTCGAATAGCTGTCCTGCGTATTTTGCCGCAGGCGCAAGCCGAACTTCAGGAAATGCGGTCCATGCGTGTACGAAGTGTAGTTTTGGATTTCGTAATTGTTCGAATGGTTGTAGGCGAGGCTGAAAGGAGCACCGCCGCCCGTGAACGAGTCGAGCACGTTGATGGTCGGAGTCGAGCTGTCTCCGTTTTGATTATTGTTATTCCGCTGCCACTGGAATCGGGTCTCGTTAATCGTTCTCGTGTTCAACACGTCGGTCGCCACGACACTGAAGTTCTGGTTGCTGCCAGTCGAATCCGTGGCGCGCGACGGAAGGTTAAAATTGCCGACTCCGTTGTTCGTGTTATCGAACCGCGTATTGGTATAGCGGAACTGCAAAGTGATATTCGGAGTCAACGCATAGTCAATTCGCGGGCTGAACTGCGTTCTGCTGGTTGGACTGGGAATGTTGGTATTGATGCGGATCGGATTGAACGAGGAGTCGAGCGCGGTCGCGTTCACGAACGACGTCTCGTCCTGGTTACGGTGCTGAAATTCCAGATTGAACGTCGTCTTCTTGTTGAGCGAGCCTGTCAGATTAACGGAATATTGCCGCGACTGGAACGGAGGTTTGGTCAACGAATAAGGGTTGCGAGCATTAAGCGCATTGTCGCCGAAGTTGAACTGCGCGCTGCCGCGGAGCTTATCTGTTCCGGGCTTGGTGAAAATCTCGATGCGGCCAAATCCGACCTTGTCGTATTCCGCGGAAAACGGGTTCGAGTTGATACGAATCTCGCGGATCGACTCCTTCGGAGGCAACTGCCCGTTAGAAAACCCGTCGACGTAAATCTGTCCGCCATTCGGACCCACCGAAGGTCCGGCTAACGCAAGCAGGTCCGCCTGCAAATCATCGGGATCGTCGGACAAAATATCAAGATCTTGTTCCTTCAGCACAAGCGCGCCGGCGTTCTGCGCTGGATCAAGCTGCACGCTCTGTGTGTCGGACACAGTGACTTCCTGCGTTGCTGCCGCTACGGAAAGCGTAACGTCCAGCGTGGAGACGCGGCCGGCGGGAAGATCAAAGGTCTTCTCTCCCAGCCCGAATCCGTTCGCGGTGACACGCACCGTATATGCGCCGGGCGGAAGATTGCCCGTCGATTTATAGGAGCCGTTTGCATCGCTCTCCAGCACCTGAACGGTATTATTTGGACCGCTCACAATTACGCTCGCTTTGGGAATCGCAGCGCCGGAAGGGTCCAGCACGCGGCCCGTCAGGACAGCGACGTTCTGCGCGAAAAGCGTTGCTCCCAAAAGGAGTAGCAATCCACACAATTCGAGTACACGATTAGTTCGTTTCATTAATTCTTCAATCCGAGTTTTTAGTAACTGCTAATTGGCGGCCTTATTCTCCACCGCCGGCGTTCAGACTCCAGCCGCCGAGTGACATCTCGCGCGTGCCTGGACGAGTTAGGATCGGCTCCACCCCGGCGAGCATTGTGATCGCCGTGATTTTGCCTTGCGTAGCGCCCTCGGTGCTCAACACAACGATGGCGTCGCCTGCCTTTAAATCCGCAAGAGTCGCAGTGGGACTGCGTTCCAGCATCTGTGAAAGATCTCCCTGGCCGCCACGCGCCCCAAATCCACCGCGGCCCCCCCCTGCTCCGTCACGACCCCCGCCGGGTCCGCCGCGACCGGCGCCGGGACCATTTCCACTGCGCCCACCCGCCGCCGCGTCATCGCTGGGATGCAACCTTTGCGCGATTGCCTGGGCGATCTGCGGCTGAAGTTTTTTGACAGAGGAATCAGGAATAATTTTGACAATCACGGGCTTCTTCGTATCCAGATCGTTGACCCGAACTTCATTCGCGGCTGCATCGATCGAAAGCACGACTCCCGCAATCGTCTTGAACGTGCCGAAGACAATTTCCGCTGCGGCGATCTTCGTGCCGTCTTCCGTCTTATCGCCAAGGGCGCGCACCTGGTCTTTCGGGCGAATCTCCGAAAGCTTCGCCGGTTTTGCGTCCTCAAACTTTACAGAGTCCGGGGCGTATCGGCGAATCACAGCGTTCGCTGAAGGCGTGATGGTTACCTGCTTTGTGCCCGCCAGCGTGCGAGTGTCGATCGTCACCGAATCTGCGCTCACGCTGGCAGCCAATCCCTGCACGCCGCGCTTTTCCCAATCTCCCTGTTCCGATGCCTGTTTCTTGGCGATGTCGCCTTGCGACATGACGACGATCAAAGTCGCATTGACCGTCTGTTCGGTTTGCTTCCCGCGAGCCAGAACCCGATCGCCCATTCCCAAATCCGCGATCGCAATCGTAGTTGCGTTGCGCAGGTCTGTCTCGCCTGGAGCGACTCGGCGAATGCTCGCTTTGGGATCCACGGTGACGGAGACTTCCTGGCCGGCATCGGTCTTGAGCGTCAGCGTTTTCGCATCCTTGTCCAACTTAGTGACTGTGCCTAAGGTGGAAGGGGTCGCGGCCGCCTGCCCATACAGCCCTGCCGAAAGGACTAAGGCTCCCACCAGCGTTCCCGCACGAGCAATCAGGGATTCCAATTGCATACGACTAAAGACTTGAGAGGATGGCATTGAGGTTACACCTTTCCGCTTGTTTTTCCGATTAGAAACTACTGATTCCTTAAGGTTTTCATCAGCCCACGGCCCTTTCTCTTTTGGCGGGACCGTGTAGAATCAATATCAACTACGACATGCACTTCCTTGAAGAAAGTTTAATAGAGCTCATCACCCAGACCTCCTCAAACCTCCCGCCCGACGTGCGGACAGCGATGGGCTTGGCGATTTCCACAGAGACTCCTGGTACTCAGGCCTCGCAGGCCCTGAGCGTGATCGCTTCTAACATCGATATGGCGGAGTCTGAAGAAGGCCCTATCTGTCAGGATACCGGAATGCCGACGTTTGATGTGCATACCCCGGTAGGTGTGAACCAGATCCACATCAAGAAAGCAATTCGCGCGGCTGTCGCTGAGGCGACCAAACGCGGGAAGCTTCGTCCCAACTCGGTCGATTCGCTTACGGGAAAGAACTCGGGCGACAATCTCGGTGAAGAAACTCCCGTCATCCACTTCGAGCAGTGGGAAAAGGACGAGATCGAGGTGAAATTAATTCTCAAGGGCGGTGGCTGCGAGAACAAAAATATCCAGTACTCGCTTCCAGCCGAGCTCGATCATCTCGGTAAAGCCGGGCGTGACATCGAAGGTGTTCGCAAGTGCATCCTTCACGCCGTGTGGCAGGCTCAGGGCCAAGGCTGCGCACCGGGGGCAGTCGGAGTCTGCATTGGCAGTGACCGCGCGCACGGCTACGTGCTCGCGAAGAATCAATTGTTCCGAACGCTCGATGACGTGAACCCGAATCCCGTGCTGGCGAAGCTCGAATCGGAAATTATGGAGGAGGCGAATAAGCTCGGAGTCGGGCCCATGGGCTTCGGCGGCAAAGCTTCGCTCATCGGTTGTAAGATTTGCGCGGCGAATCGTCTGCCCGCAAGTTTCTTCGTTTCCGTGGCCTACGATTGTTGGGCGTATCGAAGGTTAGGCGTTCGTTTGGATCCGGCTTCCGGCGCGATAACGAAGTGGTTGTATCGCGACCCGGCACGCACTGTAGAGAAGATGGCGCAGAGCGAAGGATTTCCGCTTACGGGCAGGGAGGTGCCCCTGCGGGCTCCGCTGACCGAAGCGCAGATGCGGACGTTAAAGGTTGGTGACGTCGTATTGATCAGCGGCGAAATGTTCACCGGTCGTGACGCCGTACATGCGCACCTGATGAAGAATGCTCCACCCGTGGATTTGAACGGATCCGTCTTATATCACTGCGGTCCCGTCATGCTCAAACAGGGCAATCAGTGGACGGTGAAGGCGGCCGGTCCGACGACAAGCAGCCGCGAGGAGCCCTATCAATCCGACATCATCCGGAACTACGGCGTCCGAGCCGTGATCGGCAAAGGCGGCATGGGCAAGAAGACTCTCGCCGCGTTGAAGGACTTCGGCGCCGTATACCTGAATGGTATTGGCGGGGCGGCGCAATACTACGCGCGGTCCATCGACAAGGTCTTGGGTGTGCACCTCATGGATTTCGGAATTCCGGAAGCGATGTGGCATTTACAAGTTCATGACTTTGTGGCGATCGTCACCATGGACGCTCACGGCAATAGCCTTCACGCCGACATAGAAAAAGAAACCGGCGAGCACCTGGCCGAACTCCAGCGTGCCTGAAATCCGCACGCTGTTCGTCTTCGGCACGCGTCCGGAGGCGATCAAGCTCTGTCCGCTAGTGCTGCGGCTCAAATCGTCGCAGCACTTCCGCGTGCGAGTCTGTGTCACCGGCCAGCACCGCGAAATGCTCGATCAGGTGCTGCATGTATTCGGCGTGAAGCCTGATCACGACCTGAGCGTCATGACTCCGGGCCAGACGCTTTTCCAATCCACCAGCCGAATCCTGTCGGCACTCGAGCCGGTGCTAAAACAGGAGAATCCGGATGTGGTAATCGTGCAGGGCGACACAACGACCACCCTGTGCGGAGCGCTTGCGGCCTTCTATTACGGCTCACGCGTAGCGCATGTGGAAGCAGGCCTGCGCACCAGCGACATGCGCCAGCCTTTCCCCGAAGAAATGAACCGAGTGCTCGCGGGCCGACTGACCGCCTTCCACTACGCCGCCACCGAATGGGCCGCGGAGAATTTACGTACGGAAGGCATCGATCCGTCTGCGATCGTGGTCACCGGCAACACCGGAATCGACGCGGTCCTCTGGGTCCGCGATCATTTGGAACAAGGCAAGCTCGCGCCTGTAGGCTTGCCGCACCTCGATTCCAACAAGAAGCTGATCGCCGTAACGGCCCATCGCCGCGAAAGTTTTGGAGAGGGCTTCGAACAAATCTGCCGCGCCTTGTCAAAGTTGGCGCAGCGTTCCGATGTTCAACTCGTATATCCCGTTCACCCCAATCCGAACGTGCAAGAGCCTGTAAACCGCTGGTTACGCAACAAGCCCAACATCTTGCTGATCTCCCCGCTCGATTATGTTCCGTTCGTAGATCTCATGCGTAGGGCCTCGATCCTCATCACAGACTCCGGCGGGATTCAGGAAGAAGGCCCGTCATTAGGCAGGCCCGTGCTTGTCCTGCGTGAAAAGACCGAACGGCCCGAAGCGGTAAAAGCAGGAACTGTTCGCTTGGTGGGAACCAATGAAGAGCGCATTGTCGCTGAGGCAGAGCGCCTTCTGGAAGACCGCGCTGCCTACGAGGCCATGGCTCGCGTGCACAACCCTTACGGCGACGGCCAAGCCTGCGAGCGTATAGAAGCAGACCTCTCAACCCGATTCAACCATATGTAGTGCAGATTGGGATGTGGGGCAGAATGGCATTCTGCGGCGCGTTGGCATAAGTACACGCAAAATTCATCGGCGTTGGGCGCTAAGAAGAGCGGACTCATTTGTCCTTGGTCTTGACGGGCGGAAATCGGGTGATGTGGCGCACGTTTCAAAATGCGGCGTCGATGTTTAGTGGACGATCGATTGTCGACTTGAAGTCGTCACAGCACGCTGAAAGCGCCTCTGAAAGCGTGCGCCACGCTGGCATCTTTTCGCAATCATTTTGGGGATCCCCTTTTGCCTATGTTTTAGTCCCCAGGCGGGACCGCCGAGTTTTACTCCGCGACGCGGGAGGCTGATTGTGATTCAGCAACAACCATCGCTCGCAGGC
>Ga0126381_100009318_pt1 | contig 11022 bp, 12 predicted proteins | sample PanSoiMetPlot_28_FD_96465 | JGI IMG/M metagenome (GOLD analysis project Ga0126381, IMG submission 96465) | Tropical forest soil microbial communities from Panama - MetaG Plot_28 | ecosystem: Environmental > Terrestrial > Soil > Tropical forest > Bulk soil | place: Panama | collected 2016-02-17
CTCGCCTCCGGGTTTTCGGCATCGAGCAAGTTATCATCAACGTCCATCACTTTGCCGGGCTGGTGATCGATTACCTCCAAGCCAACAAGAACTTTGGGATGCGCATCGAGATCTCGCGCGAGGACACGCTGCTCGACACGGGCGGAGGTTTGAAGAAGGCGGCTTGGTTTTTCCTCGGCAACAGCGAGCCAGAGCCATTTCTGTTGCACAACGTCGATGTTATCAGCACCATCGACCTGCGCCGCATGATCGAGTTTCATGGTCAGGAACGATCTCTCACCACCTTAGCAGTACAGCAACGAAGAACCTCCCGGTCTTTGCTGTTTGACCAATCCTCCCGGCTTTGCGGCCGCCGACTGCCGGACATGACGGCGGAAATAGTTTGTCCCGCAAACCCTGTCGAGGAGCTGGCCTTTTGCGGAATTCATGTGATTTCGCCGCGGCTGTTAGAGCTCATTCGCGAGGAGGGAGAGTTTTCGATCATTCGTACCTATCTGCGCCTAGCCGCACAGGGTGAGGCGATCGTTGGCTTTCGCGCTGATGCATACTATTGGCGTGATGTAGGGAAACCGGAGCACATCGCGCAAGCAGAACAAGATCTGCGGCGGAACATTCTCCCCCAACCTTTTCGTACGCCGGTGTAGGATTTTCCATGTTCACTCCCCGCCCTATCGCCTTTGTGAGGAGCCCGTACAAGAATACCTCCGATGTTCCTAAGGGGTTAGGCGCAAAGCACACGGCAGAGGGCATCATTGACGTCCTGCCGGAGTTTCAGCCTGGGCTCATCGACATCGAGGGTTTTTCCCACCTTTACCTCTTGTGGGTGTTTGATCGCGCGCAGGGATTTGAGTTGTTGGCCTCGCCGCCGAGCGACAATCGCCCTCACGGCGTGTTCGCCACAAGATCGCCGCTGCGTCCCAATCCCATCGGATTGTCAGTCGTTGAATTACTCGCGCGTCGTGAAAACGAGCTCCAGGTTCGCGGCATCGATATGCTCGATGGCACGCCAGTTCTGGATATTAAGCCCTATCTGTCGAGCGTTCCCTACGACAGCTTACGACGGGGATGGTTAGCCGAAGCCGAAGCGCGCCGAGGCCAATAAGCGCGCTGTCGAACTGAGCCTCAGACGACCCCCGGGGCCATTCCGCAGCCACCGACCCACCCCATTCCGCCGTAATTCAAAACTTTCCGGTGAAGCTGCAGTCATTGGCTCGGGTGACCTCTCGCGTAGCACAATATGATGTTGCAAGGTCAAGCGGCCCGGTGAGAGGTCTCGATCGGCAAACTCTGCTGGTTCAAGGAGGTCACGGTGGCACTCTCGAGTTTGACGGAATATTTGGATAAACACCACACCCGATACATTGTCATCTCACATTCCGCGGCCTTTACGGCCCAAGGAATCGCCGCGCTAGCGCACATTCCTGGTAAGGAGCTAGCCAAAACTGTGATGGTCAAATTGGACGGTAAGTTAGTAATGACCGTGCTACCCGCCGCCTTCCACGTGGATTTGGAGGCGCTAAAGCAGCTGACCGGCGGAAAGCATGCGGAAATTGCCGCGGAGGAAGACTTTCGGGATCTTTTTCCCGAATGCGAGATAGGTGCCATGCCACCATTCGGCAATCTCTATGGAATCGAATTGTTGGCTGAGGAAAGCCTCGGTGAGCACCGGGAAATCACATTTAACGCCTGCACCCACCGAGAATTGATCCGGCTGGAGTGGGCAGACTTTCAAAAACTAGCCAGACCGAGGGTGATGCGGTTCGCCGCCGGGCGAAGCGCTGGGGCGGCATAGAGGTGAAGGGGGACAAAGGCCTGCTCGATGACCGGCTATTTTAGGCAAGGTGTCTCTGGTCTGCTGACCGATCTTTACGAGCTGACGATGGCTGCCGGGTATGTCCAGAAGGAAATGGATGCCTTTGCCAGCTTTGAACTCTTCGTTCGCCAGCTTCCTGCGCGGCGTAACTACTTGGTCGCAGCCGGACTAGAGCAAGCGCTGGATTTCTTAGAAAACGTTCGCTTCTCTGCGGAAGATACCTCCTATCTCCGCTCCCTACCCCTGTTCCGCAATGTGGAAGGGGGATTCTTTAAATTTCTCGAACAATTTCGTTTCAGCGGTGACGTTTGGGCTTTACCTGAAGGAACCCTCTTCTTTCCGGGGGAACCGTTGCTTCGCGTGACGGCCCCCATTGCCGAAGCCCAGTTGGTTGAAACCAGCTTATTGTCGATTACTCATTTACAGACTCTGGTTGCCAGCAAAGCGGCGCGCGTTACTAGCGCCGCCGGGCACAGGGCAGTGGTCGAATTTGGCTCTCGCCGGGCGCACGGAATCGATGCCGGAGTTCTGGCCGCGCGCGCCGCATTTATCGGCGGATGCCAAGGTACCTCGAACACCTATGCGGGAAAGACATTCGGGATTCCCGTGTACGGAACCCAAGCACACTCCTGGATCATGGCGCATCAGGACGAAGCTCGCGCATTTACGAGCTTTCTCGATGTCTTTCCGCAACAATCCACCCTGCTGATAGACACTTACGATGTTAGGAAGGCCTTAGAAAAAATCCTCGCCCTAGGGCGAAAGCCTCATGCCGTGCGCTTGGACAGCGGCGATGTGCTCGGCGACAGCCGATGGGTTCGCCAACAACTCGACCAAATTGGATGGAACGAGGTGAAGATCTTTATTTCCGGCGACCTCGACGAAGATCGGATTGAGGCTCTGGTTCGCGCCGGAGCCTCGGTCGACTCGTTTGGTGTAGGTACTGCCCTTTCCACATCGTCCGATACCCCCTCACTAGGCATGATCTACAAGTTAGTGGAGGTAGCAACTCGAGGACAGATTCGTAGCACCGCCAAGTTCAGCGAGGATAAAAACACCTATCCGGGTCGCAAGCAGGTCTTTCGCTTTAGTGACAACCAGGGATTTTTCGCCGGGGATGTCATTGGACTGGAAGACGAGTTGATCTCCACCGAGCCGCTCCTGATCCCGGTAATGAGGGCCGGGCAAAGACTCTCCGGCATGAAACCGGATTCCACGGTCATGGCCAAAGCAGCCCGCGAGCGTTTTCTCGCCGGTCGCGAGCGGCTGCCTTCTCATGTTAAATCGTTGCAAGCCGGGAGCCAGCCGTTCCCCGTCCACAACAGCGCCGCCCTGGAGCAGTTGCGTGAACAGGTGCGGCGGCAACTCACGCGATCGGCAGAGCCGGGGCACCTCAAGCGCCCGGGCGAGGAAGCGACGTTGTGAAAACTTTTGCATTCCGCGAATGCTGGCTCCCCACTAGCGACTGGGTTTTAGCCGATTCCGCAAAAACACCGACCTGAACTGACTTCGAACAGGCGCTAGATCGAGATCGTTGACAAGTCAATTACAGGAAAACGAAAGCTCTCAGATGGACCAAAGATCCAGCACGTGCGAGAATGGTTGGAGTGTCAAATTGCCTGACCAGCCCAGGTCACGAGAAATCTCAGAGAGAATCAAAATGCGCGAACAGAAAGGTTTTTCCTTAATTGAGCTGTTGATCGTAGTCGCCATTATCCTCATCATCGCTTCTATCGCCATTCCTAATCTCATGCGAGCCCGGATGGCAGCCTATGAAACCGCTGCCGCGCAGCAGCTCCGCACCATCAACACGGCCGAGATCAGCTATTCCATGGCGTATTCGGGCGTGGGGTACGGGAGTCTAGCGGCCATGGGCGGCGCCGTGCCGTGCGCGCCATCTCCCGCAACCGCGTGTTTGATCGATAATTCCCTAGCCAGCAATTACAACGGCAAAGGCAAGAATGGCTACAACTTCACGATAACTTTAGGCAACAACAACGCCCAGTACACGGCTACGGCTTATCCCATTTCCGTCGGTTCCAGTGGCAGCAATAGCTTTTGCTCAATCGAAGACGCCGTCATACGCAAGGATGCATCCGGGGCCAACGATTCCGTGCACGATACTTGCGGCGCTCTGCCGGCACTCGGCAATTAATTCGCCGCTTGCAACTCGCGCCCCGCGCGGGCGATAAAAACCCGCGCCGTATCCTCGATGCTCTCCAGCCAGACTACGGGTTGGTCAAGCCGAAATGTATAACCTAGCGTGTAAATCCACGACAACCTGCCCTATCATAGACACTGAAGTGAGGCCACGCGGGCGTGGCGGAATGGCAGACGCAGCGGACTTAAGTAAGACTTGAGTGCTCGCCAGGGAAACCGGCGATGCAGAACTGCTCAAAATCGGGGAAACCTCTGGCACTGGCAACCCCGAGCCAAGCCCGGCACCACATGCCGGGAAGGTGTAGAGACTAGACGGGCGGCACCTAAGCCCCGGATCGTCCCGGGAGAAGGTGAAGGTATAGTCCAGACCGCAAACCGGAACCGCAGGTTCACCCTACTGCATCCGGGCGGCGAAAGCCGTAGATGGTACGAAAATCCGCAGGGCTCAAAAGGTCCATGAGGGTTCGACTCCCTCCGCCCGCACCAGTTTCTTCGTTTCGGCGTCGCCAGCACGTGAGCTGGTCGGCTTGCGAGCTCCGATCCAGCTCAGTAGGACTCGCTCCACGACTTTTGGGACTGAGCTTAGCCCGCTTCCTGGGATTGAGGAGCGGGCTTGCCAATCAGGGCCTACACCACCCGTAGGACCATGCCCCAGTAACCAGCGAGGCGCCTCAGGCCGGGATTCATACCAGTCTCGTCTATCCTTTATGCGCCAATCAGGCTGATGGTGGCACAGTCGTGCCATTCACGAATCCAGGTCTTAGGTTTACTCTTTTTTTGAGCAGTTCTGGGGGAGGGCTGTTCGCGAACGTCCCACGACCTCGTGGTCTGGGGCGTTTTCGTTTGCGCCAAAGTTTTTCCGTCCCGCGCAACTCTCACGTGCGTGCCGCTTATGCGCTATGTTTTCGCTCCATTCGCACTCGCTCCACGTAGCGCCCACTGTTTACGCCAATTCGCACCATTTCTCCCGGTGCGATAAACAGGGGCACAAGGACCGTGAGACCATTTTCGAGCGTCGCCTGTTTCCACGCGCTGTCTTGCTGCGAGTGGGATGGTGGCGCCGTGCTGCTGACCCGTATCTCCACCGTGTCGGGAAAAACCACGCTGATCGGGTCCCCGCCGAAGAGTTCTACCGGCAGTTCCATTCCCGGCTGCAAGAACTGGAACGCTCCGCCCAAGATGGCCTTGGGAACCCCAACCTGCTCGTAAGTGTCTAGATTCATGAAGGTGTAGGTATCGCCTTCGCTGTACAGAAACTCCATTGGCCGGTGTTCCAGCTCCAGTTCTTCGAGTTTCTCTTGCGGGCGAAAGTGCGGTTCCCAACTGCGACCGGTCTTGATGTTGATCAGCTTGGCCTTAACTACGCCCCCCATTTTGCCGGCCCCCGCCTTTGCGTCAACCTCAAGCACTTTGAAGATTTGCCCTTCAATGCGAAGGCACATTCCTTGGTGCAACTCGGACGCATTGACCATAGCTCTATGTCCTAATCAAAGTTCGAGCCGTACAAATCTTAAACCTAACCGCCTGCAAAGTTATTGCTTTCGAATGCCCCAGCTAAAAGGAAATAAAATCCGGATCTCATCCGAGCGCTATGTAGGGGCTGCCATAAAATCACGGACGAGGGCCAATTCCGGCCGAATGTATTGATGACCTTGCGGTGACTTGATCCCCATCCCTCGACTGTCCTAAAATTCTCAGCCCGTGACTGAGGCGCTTGTGGTTGATCGATCTGAGGCTTTTCCTTTTAACGAGGTGGTTACCCTCAAGGGTCCGCTGACCAGCGGCAATGGCGAGGTTTTTCTTAACGCGATGCGGCGTCAGGATTCTGTTCCCACGCTAATCTTGGACTTTAGCGACGTGCCTTACATTGATTCCTCTGGGTTAGGCTTGCTGGTCAGCACCTACGTGTCGCGACAGAAGGCTGGACGGAGGACGGTGCTGAGCGGGATTAATGCTAGAGTTCAGAAGCTGTTTGACATTACCCGAGTTAATGATCTGTTCTTGATCTTTTCTAGTCCAGAAGAAGCCGTTGCGGCGCTCCAAAGTGCCGCGGAAGCTTGAACCGCGCCTTCGCCTGCGCTAGGCTTCCACCTCAACTGGGGCGCGCCGCTGGGTTCTCAGCTCAGCCCGGAATAGCTCGGGCGGCAAATCCCATTTGCTCAGGAATAATGCTAGAAGCGGATCCGGGTGCTCCCCCGAAGCCTCCCCTAAGGGGGAGGGTGTTGCATTGTCAATTGCCTCGGGCTTGACTTCAACGTTTGGGGTGGCCCCGGCGGTATTCACCAGAGTCTGGATAAACTCTTCAATCTTTGCCCTTTGGGCAGGAGTATCGTCCGTGAATTCAATTCCCATGCCCGCCTCTGGATGCAGGACACGGACAATACCCTCCAACTGCAGTGCCACTTCTCCCGCTCTCAGGGTCAGCGCCAACCGAGCCCGTAGTGGAAAAGGCGATTCTGTTTCTAAGTAACAAGCACAAATGCTTAGGTCGGTAAGTTTCGCATCCAGCGAGGGCTCTTCCTCTTCGCCGGTGAGTTGATACGACACCCAACGCCGCAGCTGATCGCCGGCATCGCGAGCGACATCGCGAAAACGTATTCCGACGAGAGAACTACCTTCCCAGGCAACTTCGCCGCTGCATTCGACCTCGCCCCGCGTTTCCGGCAAAGTCAGTCGCACACGGAATGAAGGCGGCAGCTTCTGTCCGGGCAGTTTCACGGCCATGCCGTTCTCACCCAGATCGGCGGTCAAGACCGTCTGATTTCCTCGATCTCCATCCAGCTGCAGATTGGCCTCGAGTTCCATGGGAATACGGGCATAACGTCGCCGTTCTCGGTTCATCAGTGCGCGCACCGCATGAAAGTTGGCCCGTGCTCGTTCGAGAGAAATGGGTTTAAAGAGGACAAAGTGAGCCCCGTGCTCGAAGGCATCCTTCAGATGGGCTTGACCGCGGGCAGCTTCAGCCTCTAGAACTGCCACCGTAACCGCCCGTTTGTTGCCCAGGGCCGATTGTGTGCCCCGCAGAATTTGCTTGGCCACTGACGGAGTAGTGCAATCTACAACTATCGCCTGAAATCGTCGTCGGGTTAGTTTTTGAATGGCATCGTCCACGTCCGCGCAGTGATGGATGTCGATATCCATTTCGCTCAGCACGCGCCGGAGCACACGCACAGCTCTCTCATCTGAACAAACTACAAGCGCCTGCAGTGCGGTTTCCATGGGAGATTGGAAATAAAGGATTTCCTGAATTGAATCTAGCAGTCCGGATTTTCACCTCCAAGGTTTGCCTGGCCCGGCCTGGTTACCGAGGTAACCTCCTCGTAAAGCCGGTCGTTAGCCGGAGGCCACGCGACCAGAGACTCGGGATAACTATATTTATTTTCAAATATTTACCATGAAGTTGCTCCTTTGATTATTGACTTTCGCAAGGTGTGAAGTAAAATCATGCGGTTCCGGATGACTTTTCCTCTGCGACCCAGGCCCCAATGGTGGTTTCTTCTGTTTATCTGTAGATAAGTGCGAAGCCAGAATCCTTCGCCAAGTCATCTGAATCTAAGTATGTAAACGACTTTCAAATAGGTACCGAGGCATAATTTCATGGCAAAGCGACGCGGCAATCCGAATTGGGGGAAGCCCGAACCCATTGGACCCATTGTCCCAACCGTGACCGAGTTTGAGCAGGTGGTTAAGGAGTACAAACTGACGCCGGATCAGTATCTCCGCTCCACCCGTTTGCGCGAGTGGGCTCGGCGGAACAAAAATTCGAAATACATACCGGAACCCTTGCTCGAGGCGTGGGGCTTCGAGATCGAATCGACTCTGTGACCCTGTAAAACACCAAGATCGAGTTGTAAGCAGATGGCCGCCTGTGGGCGGCCTTTTCTTGTTGTCGGAACGCTTTTCGCCGTCGGCCGGAGATTAATCCAGATCGAAATCGCGAATCGGCTTGCCTGTATCCGGGGATTCTTTGGCCTTGCGCAAGGCCTCCTGAAATTTTTTCTCCAGAACATCGGCAGCGTGTTTCTGAGCCTCAACCGACTGGCGGAATATGGAGTCCCGTCGACTATCCTGCTCCTTCATCGCTCGCGCGGCCTCGTCGAGATCATTGAACATCTTCGGTTTGATGGGAGCCACATGAGAGATGACGGCCTCAGTCTTGGCGTCAAGCTTCAGCACTGCCCCACAGCATGGGCAGGTGATATCGAAGCTGTTCTTTTGTGCCATTCCCTGAATGATAAACCAAGCGGCGGAAAGTTTGGGGCCTCTCCCTCCGAGAAAGGGTATCTGGACCAGGCCAGCGATACACTAGCTGTATGCACCTGACGACGCTCTTCTTCGATGTGGGAAATACGCTCCTGTTTCCGAACCGTGAGAAGATTCTCGGGAGTCTGCACCAGCGTGACATATTTCCATCGGAAGAGCTTCTGCACACAATTGAGCGGGAGATTAAGCAGCAGTTCGATTCCCTGGTCGAAAGCCATCCCGCCATTGACCACGGGTTCTGGCAGCTGTATTACTCGCGTTTGTTAGCTGATTTGAAGCTGGACGACCAACAAATTTGTCACGAGCTAGTCTTGCGAACACGAATTTCGAAAAATTGGTGCGACATACGTCCTGGCACCCGCGACATTCTGCTTCGCCTGCAACGGCGTTATCGTTTGGGAATAATCTCCAACGCGGACGGAAAAATTGGCGAGATTCTCGCCCATTGCGGCATTGCCGATTGCTTCGAAAGTATCACCGACTCCGGAATTGTGGGCGCAGAAAAACCCCATCCCGCCATCTTTCGCTCGGCTCTTGCCAGCTTGGGGGCGTCTCCCCTAGAAAGCCTTTACATAGGAGACGTGTATTCGGTTGATTATGTTGGGGCAACCGGGGTCGGAATGCATTCCATGCTATTCGATGTCACCGGTACGTACCTCAAGCGTGGGCTGCCACGCGTAGAGTCACTCGAGGAACTCGAATCCCGACTGCTTTCATGATCAAGGAGTTCCCTTCCTCCTCGGCATAGTTTGGCTCACGTTCTTTCGTGTAGTCCGTCCAATCCCATGTCAGACAGCAGGCCAATACCCATGAAAAGTTACATCCAGCGCACCTCCCCTCTACGATTCTTTTTCCTCATGCTGCCGTTTCTTTTCCTGGGTTACCAGGTGCTCAGCTTTCTGGTTCCTGAGCTAGTGCGACTGCTTATTCCGTATCCATTGCGGGTCGCATTTGGGTTGTTCTAACGGCCGCCCCCCCCCATAAAATACAAATCGTGGCTTCCGATACCACACCGGATCATGACGAAATGTGGATGCTAGAAGCGCTACGCGGAGCACGACGCGCGCTCGAAGCCGGTGAAGTGCCCGTTGGGGCTGTCGTGGTTTGCGAGGGAAAGATTGTAGGCCGGGGTTTTAATCGTAATCTCTCCGATCTGGACCCCACCGCGCACGCCGAAGTACTGGCGCTGCGTGATGCCGGTCGGAACATCGGTAACCATCGCCTGGGCGATTGCGAGCTGTTTGTTACAATTGAACCCTGTGCAATGTGTGCGGGGGCGTTGGTACAGGCACGTGTGCAGCGTTTAGTCTATGGCGCCGACGACCCTAAGGCGGGCGCCGTGCACTCGGTGATGCGCGTGCTGAATCACCCGGCGCTAAATCACCGGATGCACGTCAGAGGAGGAGTGCTGGCCGGCAGCTGCTCCGAGATTCTGCAAGAATTCTTTCGTGGTCGGCGTTAGCTCGATCCTAGTGCGCTTGATGGTATTTACCCAAGTGAAGAGCCAGCGGTTCTTCTGACGATTGACAGTTTAGGGCTGCGGAGAGGTGCGTGAGCGGTTGAAACGATCCGCCTCGAAAGCGGACATACCTTAACGGGTATCGGGGGTTCGAATCCCTCCCTCTCCGCCATTACCTTCGTAATCTAGCACTTACAACATGGTGATACCTACACTGATTCCACGGGGTATACCTTTTCGGGCACCCCGGAAAGAAGGGCAGTGCAAGGTATGGTCGAGCAATGGCGCGATGTCCCAGATTACAACGGCATCTACCAGGTTTCCGATCTAGGGAAAGTTCGGAACACTCACACCAGCAAGATTCTTCAGCCCGTCAAGATGAAAAACGGGCGGCTCTACGTCAGCCTGTCGCACGACGGATTCTCGCGAAAATTCACTGTTCACAGCTTGGTCGCTTCTGCGTATCTAGGGAACTGCCCGCCAGCGCACGAGACAACCCACAAAGACGGCGACTACACGAACAACGCCGCCGCGAACCTTGAGTACATCACCCGAGGAGAAAATCAGAATCGGTACGTCGTAAGGTCGGGTGGGTATTCGGTAAACCTCACCAAACGAGTTCAAACACCGCGTGGATCGCGTTATTGCCACGTTGTGCTTGCTGCCAACGGCCGCGTCAAACCAGACGTGGTAATCGTGAACGGCAAGGAAGAGCTGCACCCAGAAGGCGCGTACTACCTGGAATGGCGGGAAGATGCTAACCGGGTACGCCTCTCGGTAGGCAAAGATGCCCAAGACGCAGCAGCTCGACGCCAGCGCAAAGAAGCCGAGTTAAATGCCAAGAACAACGGGGTGACCGTTGTACCTGAGAACGGCAATGGACGACGGTCACTGGCTGGGACGGCGGCCGAATACCTTGAGGAAGTGAAACTCACCAAGAAGCCCAAGACCTTCGCTGCGTACAGCACGGCACTGGGCTATTTTCAGGAATCCTGCTCCAAAGAGTATGTACAGGACATCGACCGGCGTGACCTGCTCAACTTCGCCGCCTTCCTGCGGGACGAGAAGAGCCAATCCGCCCGCAGCGTCTATAACAAATTCGAGAGCGTCATGACGTTCCTGAAGGCGCAAAAGGTGCGTGACCTCCTCGGGAAGAACGACTGGCCGAGGTTCACCGAGGAAGAGCCCGAGATTTATGACAAAGAGGATCTCGCCAAGTTCTTCAAGGCTTGTACGGACGAGGAGCGGGTCTGGTTCAGCTTCTTCCTCATGACGGGCATGCGGGAGCAGGAGGTTATGCACTGCTACTGGTCAGACATCAACCTCA
>Ga0126381_100009319_pt1 | contig 11022 bp, 5 predicted proteins | sample PanSoiMetPlot_28_FD_96465 | JGI IMG/M metagenome (GOLD analysis project Ga0126381, IMG submission 96465) | Tropical forest soil microbial communities from Panama - MetaG Plot_28 | ecosystem: Environmental > Terrestrial > Soil > Tropical forest > Bulk soil | place: Panama | collected 2016-02-17
AGACGCCCGCAATCGATACGGCCAAAGCACGCCAGTATTTCGCGGAGGCCAAAGCCGTCTCCGACCGAGACAACGGCTCGCTATGGAAAGTGCAGCTGTGCGGGCCTCTGCTTTTTGTGGATTTCGGCACGCGCTACGCCGTCGCGAACCAGCCGGACGCAGAAGACAAGCTGAAGCCGCTCGATGGCCTGTTCGTCGGGACCGCGCCCGCGGAATTGGGCGTGGCCAATACGGCGACGAAATGGGCTGGCGTCGATTGGACCATGGTGATGTGGCCAGTGCCGCAGTACAAACAGCCGCGCATGCGATTGATGCTGCACGAGTGCTTTCATCGTGTGCAGGCGCAGATCGGCCTGGAAGGAAAAGAAGCGCAAAACGGGCACCTGGACTCACTCGAAGGACGCATCTGGCTGCAGATGGAATGGCGCGCGCTCGAGCACGCGTTCTGGCAGCAAGGCGAGGAACACAAGCGAGACGTGGCGGATGCCCTCTATTTTCGAAATTACCGCCGTTCGCTTTTTCCGACAGCCAAAGCCAACGAGGATGCGCTCGAAATGAACGAGGGGATGGCGGAATACACGGGCTTTAAGTTGAGCACATCGTCGAAGGAAGAATATGCGGTAGAGGTTGCGGCTTGGCTGCGTGCGGCGCCAACGCGTACGACGAGTTATGGCAGGTCGTTCGCGTATACGTCGGGGCCCGCCTACGGCGGATTGTTGGACCTGGCGAACAAGAATTGGCACTCGGGGCTGACCCTGGCAACGAATCTCGGACAATTGCTGGCCCAGGCGTATGGAGTGCCGGTTCCGGCCGCGCTGAACAAAACGGAAGCACTACGGCGCGCCCAACGCTACGAGGGCGGCGAAGTGGTGGCAATCGAGACGGAGCGCGAAGCAAAACATCAGGCGCGCGTGGCCGCAGCAAGAAAAACCTTCCTCGACGGCCCGGTGCTGATGCTGCCGGTGGGCCAGGACTTCCACTACACGTTCGATCCAAATGCCGTGCTGGGCCTGGACGACAAATTGACGCTGTATGAAGGCGAAATCCAGGTGAGCGATACTTGGGGACTGCTAAAAACGACGGAGGGAGTGCTCTTTGTACGCGGTAACGGCGGGTTTGTGCAGGTTCGATTGCCTGCGCCAACTGATGCGAGCAAGACAGCGTTGACCGGGAAGGGTTGGACGCTGGAACTGAAGCCGGGCTGGCACGTGGTCCCGGAAGGCCGGGCCGGCGATTTTGCGGTGCGGAAAAGGAGCGAGCCGTAGGAACGGCGACTCAGGCGGCGCGATAGCGAACGCGACCGCGGCACTTCCACAGAAACTCGAGCGCAACTTGGCGCGGACCATCGTGTTCTAGGAGACGCGCGAACTTTTTTCGCGCCTGGCGGGAATAATAGTTTCGCTCGAGATGGCCGAGCTAAATTGGGAATAAGCAAAGGACCGCTGCGGTCAATGATATATGGAAAATTCCGCTACGCCAGCGCAAACATAGGCGCTATAGGCGCTTCCGTCGAAGGCCGTAACAACCGAAGAGCACTCCCTGAGAACCGGCAAAGCTTGCACAGAAGAAGGGGAACCAAGCATCCGCAATCCGTGAAAGGGCATCGGAGTGAGGATGACAGGATTGGCATGTCGCGGATGCGAGGCCGTGCAGGTAAACCCGTCGGGTGCAGGCTATCATGGCAGGCAGAATCCTTATGCGCCAGCGGGTGTTTCGACGAAGTGTGATAACCTTTGGACGCTAGATGGTGGGCCGCTTCTCTTTTGCTCCCCAGTCCGCGAAGTGCTGCCTCCTCGAGAATCGTGCGTTGCGAGCGGTGGCGGTTTCCAGTCGGAAGCGTTTTTAAGCATTCAACCTCAAATCTACACACAGAATGGGTAGACGATGAAACTCGATGCCTTGCTCGCTTTACTCTTCTTGTCATTGCTATTTGTGTGGGCGCCGCGGGTTGCCGCCCAATCGAGCGCCCAAGCTGCAAGCCCATCCTCGATCGTGCAAACACCAGCGGTACCGGCCCGCATTACGCAAGCGATTGATGAGACGCAACTGGTGCTTCTGAAGGGCAACGTGCACCCGTTGGCGCGCCCGGAGTTTGATCAAGGGCTGGTGAGCGATGCCACAACCATGAAGCGGATGATGCTGCTCCTGAAGCGTAGCCCAGAACAGGAAGCGGCGCTGCAACAGTTCATGGCAGAGCAGATGAGCAAGGAATCCCCCAACTATCACAGGTGGCTAACGCCGCAACAATTCGGAGCCCAGTTTGGTCCGGCTGATGCCGACCTGCAAACCCTGACAGGTTGGTTGTCTTCCCACGGATTCACTGCCGTCCGTGTGGCACCGGGACGCAACTTGATCGAATTCTCCGGAAACGTCGGGCAGGTGCGCTCTGCCTTTCACACGGAGATTCACAAGTTCGTGGTGAACGGCGAGGAGCGCCAATCAAACACCGGCGACCCGCAGATTCCCGCGGCCCTAACGCCGGTCGTGGCCGGGATCGTCTCTCTTCATAATTTTCCGAGCAGATCGCTGCGGCACCTAGTAGGTCAGTTCACACTGTCACGAGCAACGGGAGAGCTCACGCCGCTGTTCACGACAACTTCGGGTTGCGGCACAGGCCAGGCGCAACCTTGCTACGCCCTCGGACCCGCCGATTTTGCAAAAATCTACAATATTCCAGCGTCGCTTGACGGCACCGGCGGGAACATCGCGATCATCGGACTCTCAGACATCAGCGTCGCCGACGTGAACGGCTTTCGCTCTTTGTTTGGGCTGCCGGCGAACTTCACCTCCGCCAACCTTATCGCGAATGGCCCCGACCCTGGAACTGACCTTACTGGCGGCGGCGAGGGTGAAGCTGATTTGGACGTGCAATGGTCAGGAGCGGTGGCCCCAGGTGCGACCATTCACTTAATCGTGTCCGAAGGCACGTTGACCTCGGACCCCATTTTCCTGGGGGCCGAGTATGTAATTGACAACAATTCGGACGACGTGATGAGCCTGAGCTTTGGCAACTGTGAAGCTGCAATGACGGCTACGACTCTCAGCTTCCTCAATACCCTTTATGAGCAAGCGGCGGCACAAGGAATTACCGTGACCGTGTCCGCCGGAGACAACGGAACGGCGGGATGCGATGACTTCAGTACTCAGAAGACTGCTGCTGCCGGAATCGCCGTGAGCGGCATTGCCTCCACGCCCTTCAACATTGCGGTTGGCGGCACGGATTTTGACGACGCAGGAACTCAGGTAACCGGAGGTTTCTGGAGCGCAACTAATTCCTCAGATGGAAAACGCGAATCGGCTCAGGGCTATATTCACGAAATACCATGGAATGATTCCTGCGCGGCGACGGCGACTTCATCTAACCTGACAACGGTATGTGCTACGGCAAACAATATCGTTGCGGGCAGCGGCGGCCCTAGCGCGGTTTACGCAAAGCCGTCGTGGCAGAACGGGATTATACCGAACGGAATTGCGGCGGGAGACAACCACAGGTACCTGCCGGATGTATCGCTGTTTGCGAGCGACGGACCAGCAAGCCTGAGCTTCTATGTGGTGTGCCAGGGTGACGCGGTGACTGCGGGAAGCCCGCCCTCGTGTGTGCCAGACGCTCAAGGACATCTCAGCTTTCTTGGCACAGGTGGAACCTCTGCTTCGTCGCCGAGCTTCGCCGGAATCATTGCCTTGATCGGGCAATCCGAATTCAATGCAGGCAGAAGCCGTCGCCAGGGAAACGCCAACCTGGTGCTCTACAAGATTGCGCAGACCGCAGCGAATTCTTGCAATTCGACTACACAGCCCCTGACTCCTCCGGCGACATGCGTTTTCTACAATCAAACAAAGAACACCAATGCAGTGCCATGCGCCGGCGGCTCAGCGAACTGCAGCAGCACAACCTCGGGAACGAACGGCGTGCTGGTTACGACCAGCGGAACAACCAAGACTCCCGCCTTTACTGCGACTGCCGGGAGCGGATCCATCCCAAGCTATAACCTGGCGACAGGGTTGGGATCCGTGAACGTCGCGAACCTGGCCACCGCCTGGGGAACCGCCGTCGGAAACTTTAATGCCACCGCGAGCACGTTGACAATCAACGGCAGCTTAGCACCGGCGCCAATCACCCATGGAACGGCTGTCACGGCTACGGTTACTGTTGACCCCGTGGCTCCTGCGACTGGTACCCCAACAGGGGACGTTTCCGTCCTAGCCCCTTTGGGAACGACTAACGGAGGGGGCACTGGTGGTACGCTTGCCGGCGGCACCGTAACCATCAACGGTGTCATCCTGCCGGGAGGAACCTACAACGTTACGGCTCATTATGCGGGTGACGGAACATTTGCACCCAGCGAATCTCTCGGCGTACCTATCACCGTGAATAAAGAAAACAGTGCACTGCAGTACGGCATTGTCACGTTCAATGTGACAACGGGCGCGATCGTGAGCACCAACGCCACGTCGATTGCGTATGGCTCGCCATACATCCTGCGGTTTGACATCCTAAACAGCAGAGGAAGTGCCTGCACTCCTCTTTCAGCGCCTCCTGTTATTACCGGTTGCGCAAGCGATGCAACGGGCAGTGTCACCATCACCGACAACGGCAGTCCTCTCGATCAGGGAACCTTCCCCGTGAACGCCAAAGGCAGCGGCGAGGATCAACCGATCCAACTCCCGCCGGGAACTCACAACCTGTCCGCAAGCTATTCGGGTGATAACAGCTACAACGCCAGCGGCCCCGTGGCCGATAGCGTCACGGTGACCAAGGCCACGACAAGCACAGCAGTCACAGCTACTCCTTCGGCTATAACAACCTCCACCTCAGTCACCCTGACGGCCACCATAACCACGCAGAGCAACGGAGCAGCACCTACAGGGACCGTACAATTCCTGAACGGCGCGACACCCATCACCGGAACGGTTACCTACACGGGGCTAAGTGGGCCGCAGAATACGACGGGATTGGCCATGCTCACCGCCACGCTCACCACAACCCTTTCGGCGATGCCGATCGGCGCCGAGCCGCGAGGGCCGCTACCCTTCGCGCCGCTGCCCCTGCTGGCCTGCGTAAGCGTAATTCTCGCACTACTGGTTTTGCGGTTATTCCGAGACAGGCGGCGCGGTTACGTCTATGCGACATTGCTCTTGCTCCTCGGATTTGTCGCTGCGGTTGCCGGGTGCAGCGGCGGATCAAGTGCGCCGAGCACGATATCCATAACCGCGCAGTATTCGGGAGATTCCAATTACTCGGCCTCAAGCGGAACAGGCTCAGTAACAAAGCAGTAGAAAGCAAGCGCTATTCTCCGGCGAGCTCGGGTACGGGCACCTTTCTTGTTTGAACTCGAGCACGGATGACGGAATCTGTATGTCGCGGATCTGAAAAGGTCCAAGCCGTCGGAGTGCCCGGCATCAAGCAGGCCGAATCCCCCAGAACCCTCAGAACCTCGATTACTAGAGAGTGTTTGTCATGAAGTGTGATAACCTTTGGACGCTTGATGGTGGGCCGCTTCTCTTTTGTTCCCCAGTCCGCGAAGGGCCGCCTCCCCGAGAAATTCGTGCCTTGCGGTGGCGATTTCCAGCCGGAAGCGTTTTGCAACGTTCGACCTCAAATCCTACGGAGTTGGTAAACGATGAAACTTCAGGCCTCGTTGGTTCGCACTTCCCTACTCGTTTCGGTAGCGGCGCTGACCTGCTGCTGCCTCGTTCCGACCGCTCGCGCCCAGCAGGATCCTGACGCCGATTCCAGTACCGCCGCGGCAGCGAGGTTTCCCGCTGCCAAGAGACGCCCCGGGCAAACCGCGGCTGTCGCGGACGCGAACGCACAGGCCACCAAGGCACGCAAGCCCGAGAAAGACAGCGCCGATGCCATTCGCAAACGCGAGCAGTGGTTTTACAAGCCGCGCGCATCCGCAAATGGCCACATTCCGGCTGGCGCGCGATTCCGCGCTTTGCAGCACATGCAGCGAATGATGGTCGCGGAAGGCAAACTCGTTCAGCGGCCGGATGGCACGTTCGCTGAAGTTGCCCCGCAATACGCGGCCACACCGCTAGCCACAGTCGTAACGAACACTTGGAGCTCCATTGGCCCGACCCCTACTACCGGCGGTTTTTTCAGCCCGTCAACGGGTCGCATCACCGCGGTTGCGGTTGATCCATCGGACTCGACCGGCAATACCGTCCTAATTGGCGGTGCGCAAGGCGGTATCTGGCGGACCACCGATGCAGGTGCTACCTGGGCAGCGGTGGGCGACCAAAATGCTTCGTTGGCGATGGGGTCCATTGCGTTTGCGCCTTCGTCGCCCACAACGGTGTACGCTGGCACGGGCGAGCAAGCGTCCATCGGATTCGACGTTTATTACGGTGCAGGCGTGCTCAAGTCAGCCGACGGAGGAACAACCTGGACGGAAACCTGCACGGTGCCCGGCCCCACTTGTCCCTTCATTGGGCCTTATAGCAACGCTAGTCCATTTGGTTTCTTTACCCTGGGTGGAACACGCATCAGCTATGTGGCAGTGAATCCGTCCAACCCGCAAATGGTGTTGGTTGCCGCGCAAACGCAATTTGGTCACGGAGCGACGGAAGGAGTGTACTGCTCTGCCGACGGAGGCAATACCTGGAACATCGTACCTTCGGCTTCAGGGGATATGGGAACGTTCGTGGGTTTTGCCTCGTCTAGCGTGGCTTTCGCCGCTCTTGGCACTCCGTTTACCGGAACCACGATAAATACGGGAGCCACGATGAATGGGGTCTACAAGTCGACCAATGCCACGAGTTGCTCACTCACGTTCTCTCTCTTGTCGGGAGGGCTTCCCACATCCAATGTGGGCCGGATCGACCTTGGAATCTCACCCCTGTTTGCAACGGATAATACGGTGTATGCCTCCATAGCGGACTCCTCCACCGGGTCAAGCACAAACCTTGGCGTCTTCGTGACTACGAATGGGGGAACCTCTTGGGCGAAAACCACAGCACCTGACATCTGTCAGGCGCAATGTTGGTACGACAACGTGGTTAAGGTAGACCCCAACGGCGGTGCGCACGCATTCTTCGCTGGTGCAGCGGTCCCCGATTCCCTCGGAAACCCAAGCTGGGTGATGAGTACACTAGACACCGGCGCGACTTGGACGTCCGTAATTCCCAACCTGGCGGGCGGCAGCCCGGGCTTCCCTCACGTGGATAATCACGCCATTGCTTTCGCCAAGTTAAGCACCGGCAAGATCCGGATGTATCTGGGAAATGACGGCGGAATCTGGCGAACTGACGATGCGGAAGCAGCCGCCGTTGCCTGGACAAACTTAAACGATTCGCTGCTAACATTAACACAGTTTTATCCGGCCCTTTCCATCCATCCGTCGTCGCAAGCAATCGCGTTTGCGGGAACCCAGGACAATGGGAGCCAGATCTACGCCGGACCGAGTGCGGTTTGGACCGACAACCATACTTGCGGCGACGGTACGGGCACAGCCATCGACAATGCGTTTCCGAGCACGGTGTATGTGGCCTGCAACGGTGACAGTGTCAACGTATCGGTTACCAACGGCGCAGCGAGCTCTTACGTCCGGTCCATCAATGGGATCAGTCCATCGGACAACTTCAACTTCGTGCCTCCTCTGGTAACCGACCCCGGGGTGGCCAATACCGCGTACCTCGGAACCACAAAGGTCTATCAAACCGTAAATGCAGGTACCAGTTGGACGGCTCTGAGCGGGGATTTGGTCAGCGGAACCAATTTCGATTCTTTGACCGCGCTGGCGGTTGCTCCCATGAGCTCGTCTTCTTCGGTTGTCTACGCTGGCGCTGATACGGGACAGGTTTTTGTAGCTACGAACGTCACTGCGGGGACGGGCACATTCAATCTTGTCACGGGACAGAGCAGCCTCCCGGCGCGCCAAGTCCAGGCGATCGCCGTCGACGGGACGGACACAACCGGGAAAACTGCCTACGCTGCGTTTTCGGGATTTGCGTTTGTGCAGGGCACCATCAACGATCCTAAGGGCCATCTGTTCAAAACTACCGATGGCGGAGCTACGTGGACGGATGTGAGCTGCACGGCAACGAACTGTTCGACACCGGCGGCAACCGATCTGCCAAATACGCCGATCAACGATGTGGTTATCGATCCCGACGTTCCGGGAACCCTCTACGTGGGAACGGACATCGGCGTATTCCAGGGAACCTGCACGACCACCGCGCCCGCCACTTGCACATGGGCTACGTTAAGCACGGGCCTGCCGAGAGTGGCCGTACTTTCGCTCAAGCTGCATCGCGCATCGCGAACACTGCGGGCTGCCACGCATGGGCGCGGCGCGTGGGACATTGTGCTGAACAATTTTACCTTTGTCGGCCCACATCTTTCTTCGATTTCGCCGGTCTCGGCATTAGCCGGTGGGGTGGACTTCACGCTGACAGTAAATGGTAACGGGCTGGCAGGCGGAAGCGTCCAGTGGAACGGCTCAACAGCGAGTGTTACGACCACGCAAATTTCCGACTCGCAACTGACGGCAACGATCGCTGGATCTCTGATTGCTGGGGCAGGAGCTCCGCAAGTAACCGTGACCCTTGCAACGACGACAAGCAACGGGCTTACATTCACCGTTCTTGGTGCTCCGCCAACGATTAGCTCGCCGGTGAGTCCGGCCAATGCATCTGTAAACTCGAATGATACGACCATTACGGTGAACGGAACGGGCTTTTCGTCAACTTCCAAGGTGTTGATGAACCCCGATGTGGGCGGGACGCCCATCGCTACCACGTTCGTAAGCGCGACGCAACTCACGGCTACGATTCCTGCGAGCTTTATGACCGGTTTTGGCAGCACGAATTCCGTTGGTGTGCAAACCCCACCGCCGGGCGGAGGTACGACCATTACCACGCCGACGGTAACATTGCCCACGTTCGTGGTGATAGCCCCTGCGCCGGCCAATGACAACTTTGCGAACCCGATGAACATCACACTGACAAGCGGTTCGTTCACGGATACGGAAGATAGCTCGGGAGCCACAACCCAGTCGACCGATCCGATGCCGACATGTACCGGCACAGCCTCCAACACCATCTGGTACAAGTTCACGCCAACAAGCAACGGAACAATAACCGACGTGGACACGATCGGCAGCAGTTACGACAGCGTGCTATCGATTTGGACAGGCACGGCCGGCAGCTTCAGCTCAGTCGCTTGCAACGACGACATCACCTCGGGGATCGTCCTCCAGTCTCAGATCCAGAACCTCGCGGTCACCGCCGGGACGACCTACTACATTATGGTGAGTTCTTTTGGGCCACCGGATCCCAACCCCTTCGCCTTTGGCGGGAAGAGTGTCCTGAATTTCAGCTTCAGCGGGACAAGTGGAGGGGGTAGCGTAGCAACCACAACAACGGTGATGTCCTCGTCGATGAATATTCCGTCGGGTGGGAGCGTAACGCTGACCGCGACGGTTGTAGGCACCGGTACGGGCGCAAGTCCGACGGGAACCGTGCAGTTCATGAACGGAACGACCGCGCTTGGCAGCCCGCAAATGTGTACGGCCGTGTCCGGCGCAACGACGCCCACGTGCACCGCTACGCTGATGACGACGTTGGCCTTGCTGACGCCGCCGGCAGGACCGAATCGTATTCCGACTCTTCGCGTCCTACCCTGGCTGCTGCCGGCAAGTTTCGTGCTACTGGTTCTGCTCCTGCTTGGCTTGAAGCGCGTGCCGAAACCGTATCGTCGCGTTTACGCCTGCGCGAGCTTGTTGCTGCTGGCAGGGCTTGTGGCTGGGCTCGCGGCCGGTTGTGGCGGCGGCTATGGCGGAGGAGGTGGAGGCGGACCGCACTACGACAGCATCACCGCCGTGTACGGCGGGGACGTGACCTATGCCGGATCGACTTCGCCCGCGATCACCATCACCGTTCAATAGTTACGACAAACGGTAGCAAGAGAGCGGCCGGAGGTTCAGGGCCGCTTTCTTTTGTTGGGGCCGTGTGCGGTGCCGACACCGGTTCCGAGAGCCCGGTCGACGAGATGAACCAGATGAGCCATCCGATACCACATGGTTCAATTCACGCTGGGCGGGAAGTAGATGTTCCAAAACTGCGGGGCGGGCGCGAGGAACTCCACGGGAACAAGCGACCCTTCTGGGTTCAGCTGCGCGGGCCGCACCACGTTCACGTCGACCTTCTGCTGGGTCCGCGGATTCTCGAGAATGAATTTTGTTCCCGCTTCGAGGCCTTGGCTTAGAATGATCATGCCGCCGGTGGCGCTGACGGTGTGGGTGGTCCCTTCGATGGGTTTGTCTCTGCCTTTCAGGTGAACGAGGACGGGAATGCGCAGAAAGACGCGCTGCGAGCGCCGGCGCTCCTCCGCCGTGGGCTGGCGCTTGAGAGCGGGGCGCACACCCTGCGATTGACCGGGCTTGGCCCCCGGCCTCATACCGGGGAGCGGTGGCCTCACAGTTCCAAGCCCCAAAAGTCCATTTCCGGCGCCAGCAGTTCCACGCCGTACTCCCAACCGTCAGGCCGCGCTTGGCCTTTCCAGACGATGATGGCAGCGTTGCTGGATTTGGTCGAAAGGTTGGTCAGGGCTACACGCTGCTCGAGCCCCAGAGCGTGCGGGAGAACCACCATGCAGCCGTAGGGATTGACGATCCGGGTATGGACCTCCGCGCTGGAACGCTTTCCGGAGGCTTCGTCCCACTCCAGGCGCACCGGAACGCGCGAATTCATACGCCGGCCGCGGCGCCGCTCCATGGACTGCCCAGGGACATTCATGGTTTCACGTACTTTTGTGGGCATTCTTCCCTCTAAAGGGCCATGCTAGAGTTGAGCCGCAACGCGGTCAATGGTACGAAAATGCGTGAGCGCGCCAAAAGAATAGCTGTCCGAACGAACAGGCAAAATCACCGGAGCAGGACAGGTCGTGAAAAACCTGATTGTCAATGCGGATGACCTAGGTTGGACGGACGGAGTGAACCGCGGCATCCTGGACGCTTTTCGCGGCGGGATCGTGACCAGCACTTCCCTGCTGGCAAACGGGATGGCGTTTGTTGGCGG
>Ga0126381_100009320_pt1 | contig 11021 bp, 7 predicted proteins | sample PanSoiMetPlot_28_FD_96465 | JGI IMG/M metagenome (GOLD analysis project Ga0126381, IMG submission 96465) | Tropical forest soil microbial communities from Panama - MetaG Plot_28 | ecosystem: Environmental > Terrestrial > Soil > Tropical forest > Bulk soil | place: Panama | collected 2016-02-17
AACGGCTTCCGTGTGGTCAACCTCGGCATTAAGCAGCCCGCCGATTCCATCATAAAAGCCGCGCAGGAACACCGGGCGGACGCTATTGGGTTGAGCGGATTGCTAGTAAAGTCCACGCTCGAGATGAAGTATGTGATTCAGGATCTCGAACGGCAGAAGCTTGAATTCCCTGTGCTATGCGGTGGTGCCGCGCTGACGCGCAAATACGTCGAGGACGACCCATGGCGATGATGCATTTGGCGGCTTGCATATCATGGAGGACCTCACCTCTTCCAACGGCCGGCGAGGCGAACGCCTGCAAGAAGGCCGGACCGTAAAGGAATACCGCAAAGCGGTCGCCGTGGACGAGGAAACCGGGCCGGTTTTTGCCGAGCGCAGCCCAGTGGTTGGCGATGCCCCGAACATTCCAACTCCACCGTTCTGGGGTGTGCGAGTAAAGAAAGATTACGACGTCCGTGAAATCTTCCCTTATATAAATGAAACCGCCTTGTTCAAAAACCAGTGGCAGCTAAAGACCGCGTCCCAGGAGGATTACGCGCGCCTGGTTGAGCAAAAGTTCCGGCCCATCAAAAAGCAGCTGGAAGAGGAGATCGCCGCCGGCGGCTTATTTGAGCCGCAGGTGGTTTGGGGATACTTCCCCGCCCAGAGCGAAGGGAACGATGTGATTGTCTACGAGCCTCCAAAGTCCGCGCCGGCGAATATCTCTCAGATAAGTCCGCGCGATTTGAAGGAGTTCTTGCGCTTCACATTTCCGCGTCAGAAAGAAGGCCGCCGACTCGCGATCGCCGATTTCTTTGCGGCGAAGTCGTCCGGCAAGATAGATGTGATCGGACTGTCTCTGGTTACGATCGGGGCCAAAGCATCGATAGAGACGCAGCGTTTGTTTGAGTCTGGTGAATACACAAAATATCTCTACCTCCATGGGCTCAGCGTGGAGACGGCTGAAGGGCTCGCGGAATATCACCATAAGCTCATGCGCCAAGAGCTGGGCATTGGTGGAGACGACGCTCCGCACATCCGGGATCTGTTTCATCAAAAATACCGCGGTTCCCGGTACAGCTTCGGCTACCCCGCCTGCCCGAACCTGGAAGATCAAACCAAGCTCTTTGCCCTGCTCCATACTGAAGAGAACGTCGGGGTGCGCCTGACGAGCGGGTTCCTGCTCGAGCCGGAGCAAAGCACTTCTGCCATCGTCGTGCATCACCCCGCGGCCAAGTACTTTGTGGCCTAACTAACACTGCCTGGTAGTGTCCTAAAGTCTTTGTCCTCCACGCGAGAAAAATCGCAGACCCCAACTGCTGTTGGGCACACTGCGTGGAATAGTGCCGGACAGTGGCGCAGCCTAACCTCTGAGAAATGGTCCACCAAGCACCGTGTTGTTATGACCTCCACCTCGCGTTGCTATTGGAATGTCTTTCCAGCTTAGGAGCCTGATAGCGTGAAATTCACCGTAATCTGCGTGTCCACTTCGACTGGCGTGTCATTTAAAACATATGGTCTATATCGCCATTGCTTCACCGCCTCGATCGCAGCTTGGTTCAGCAAGGGAGACGCCGTACTCAGCACGTGTAGGTTTTGGATCGTTCCATCTTTCCCGATGATAGCCGCTAAAACCACTGGACCCTCAACGCGGGCGATCTTTGCCAATTGCGGGTAGGCCGGTTGCACTCGATGAATCAACATTCCTTGGGTCACCCCTTGCGAGACTGGCACCCGCGATACTGTGGGTACGCTGGGTACAGCCACTGCCGGGTTGTTGATGATTCCGCGGATGACTCCGAGTTGATTTCCAGTAGGTCCATCTGGCACTGCGTCGACCACGCCCATCTGCGGCGGTTTCTCATCTTCTCTAATCATTTCTACTCTTCTCGGAATTCTGGCCGGTGTGCGCAGTTGATTGTTAACCATGTCGGTCTCAACGTGCCGGAGTACCCTAACAGCGGCGGTCGGTGGCGGGGGAGGGGGAGGCGCTACCAAGAATGTCATTAACTGCGTCCTTGGCAGGGCCTCCGTAAATAGAAGCGGCATCAGCACCAGGACGCCCACGATGACTGCCTGTACGCCAAACGAGAATACGGCAGTAGCCGGTCGGCTGGTTTTTAGCTTTCCTCCAGATTCAATCAGGCCTTGAAACATAAGGTTCCTCCCTGCCCAAGAGGCTTAGACACCCTGGAATGTCTTTTTGCTCCCTCTACAAATGTGGAACTAACGCGAAGCATTCGACGGCATTTGCGACTGCGAGCTCCACTCAATCCGATTGGACTAGAGCGTGTAGATGAAGTTTCGGACGCGCTACCGTGTACCGTTGGCATCACCTAAAGAGACAAGGCCAATCCAAAGTCCGACTTTATGGATTTCCGACCATGCCAAGTGCCAGAACACCCGCTAGGCTATACATTTAGCGTTCTTTGTCATTCGAGACAAACTACTGGTTCAGGGGGATAGAGAGAGATGCAATCCAATCGGCGGGTTATGTTTGCGCGAGCTCCTTCGCTCGTTGAGCTGCTTTTACGACGGCCTTGATCAAAGTTACCCTCAGTTTTCCTTCTTCCAGTTCAAGTATTCCATCGATCGTGCACCCGGCCGGAGTGGTAACCGCGTCTTTGAGAAGGGCTGGGTGATCGCCGGTTTCAAGCACCACGGTTGCAGCCCCCAACGTAGTTTGTGCTGCGAGTAGAGTGGCGATATCGCGTGGCAGTCCTACCTTAACTCCAGCTTCGGCCAGTGATTCCAGAATGATGTAGATGTATGCCGGACCACTGGCGGAAAGTCCGGTAACGGCGTCCATGTGCTTTTCATCGACGACTACGGTTCTACCTACCACGTTGAACAGAGACGAAGCGGTCGCGACGTGCTTCTCCTCTGCATATTTTCCTCTGCAAAGCGCTGTCATCCCTTGCCCCAGCACACAAGGCGTATTGGGCATGGCACGTACCACTGGAACTTCTCCCGCAAGGGCGGTCTCGATTTGACCTGTATTTACGGAAGCAGCGACCGAAATTACCAACTGCTCGGAAGAAATGCGCGTTCGGATCTGCTCGGCCAGTTCCTGGACGACCTGCGGCTTGACGCAGACCAGTATCAGGTCAGCATTTTCAACCGCGCTCAAGTTGTCGGTTGTAACTGCAACGCCCAGCTTGTGAGATAAATCATGTGCTCGGGATTCGTGTGCGACGGTCGCCCGCACCCGTTCTGGAGAAATCTGGTGCTTTTCTATCAACGCTCTCACCAGAATGCCTCCCATCTTTCCGGCTCCCAGCACGGCGATTCGTTTGTTTGAGAAATCCGCTATCATCTTTTCTCCATCTAGCAATTCTCGTGGTCAGGAAGTTTTGAAGATACCATAGCGCTTGCTGCAGCGCCTTGTTTCCTGCCTCAAAAAGGCAAATACCCGCCACGCTCGGCAGCCAAGAAACAAACCGCCGTGTCAAGGAATAGACCGTTCCTAAATCCATACCATTTCATTCCATGGACGCTCCCCGAACGGTTCTGGGAGCGATTCGCGTGCCGGACTCTCACCGACAATATTCAGGTTGCACACATCGGAATTGCTAACTCCTTACCAGGATGCGAGTAGCGGCACTCTTGGACGAAAGCCGACGTTCATTCTTCGAAAAGATGCCCCGTCTGCGATTAAACGAGCTGCCGTTTGTCCGGTTGGCTTCACTTCATGACGTCCTAAAATGCCAAAAAGGCCATAATATGGGATAAAGTGCTGAGCTGTTGCGAACCCTCCCCGGACAGCTTGCGGCGCGGTTAATCCGACCGATTTCAGGGTAGCCGCATGGGAATGGAAGCCATGAGTTGCCCTGGCCTGGTGTCATGGCCCACATGGAAGTAACTACCGGTGAAAATTGTCCTTTGCCTATAGAGTGTTGCCGAGACCAGGTGGAATTGATCAGCGTTGGGCTCAGTACTTGCTCAAGAACTCAGCCACACTGGGCTCATTTGCCTGCTTCGCGGCTTCGCAGATGCGCATACGTTCCAACACGTGATCCAGATTGCGTGGTCCGCCGGTATACCTGGAGGCCCGGGCGCTAAAAAAGTCCTGCGCATCAACGCGGTGTTCTTCATCGCAGTACGTTTCAACCACACGTGGGAGAATGGCCCCAGTATCGCTGGGCAACTTGACGATTAATCCGTCCCAGTTTTGCTTGATGAAGTCATAGGCGACATCTTTATCACCGGGCGGAAACGGGCCAAATCCGAGAACGGCCGTCAAGGTTTGATGCGCATCGAATTCGTTGCTCAAGAGGAAGCTCATCGAGTCCTTCTCCAGGATCGGGTTTCGGAATTGCCCCAGGGCGTGGAGAATGAGCAACTGCACAGCTTCGGTGCGCTCCTTCTTCGCCGCCGTGTACATCTTCTCGAACAAGGATTGATCACCATGGGCGGCAGCGCCGTCAAGCACCGAGCCGAGCATGTCCTGGTCCACCGCTGTATGATCCGCCAGCCACGCCCCAGCCAAAGTCTTCGCCTCTTCGATGAATTTCGGGTCCTCAGCGCGGTTGGCCATCAGCAGAACAAGTTGCGGCCGGAGGATGCGTATGGCCGGGTTGTCGTTTGGTTGAGCTTTCCAGCCCAATGCTTCAGCTCGGTTTTTGAACAAATCGGAGAGGTAACGGCGATAGTTTGGCTTTAGCGAGTCGGGCACGAGGTGATCATCAAGATGGCCCACAAGCTGGGCGACCTTGCTGGCCACTTCGGCAGATGGATCCTGGGCGAAGGTAGTGAGTAGTGGCATGATTTGGCCAGCGGGTAAATAGCCGTTGATGACGGCGGCCATGTCCCCCAGCAGCCCCACACGTTCCATCGTGGCGAGCTCTTGTTCGCTTTGCGCCAAAGCTTTCAGTCCAGAATCGTCGTAAAGGATCCGATAGTATCCGGCCTGGTCCGCATTTCCGTACACCCATCGAGGGCAGCCCTCAGCCTTGCTTAAGGTGAAGCTCTGGTTCTTGGCGGTCAGCAGCGTGCATTGACGAACTTGTTCTCGTCCCGTGGGGTATTTCGCACAGAACGGAATGCCCCAGGTTTCATCCGACGGCACTTCTGAACCAAGCGGGCGGAATCGCTCCTGAGAGAGCTCGAGGCTGGCGTGGCCGTTGCCACAGGACACTTTCAGCGTAACGAGAGGGACTCCAGCCTGGTCCAGGAAACTAAGAAATGCCTTCGTGAGCTTTCGATCGTCGCCTGTGAGTTCATGCAAAAACTCCGCCGAAGTCGCATTCCTCCAGGAATACTTCCGCAAATATCGCTGGATTCCTTGACGAAATTCCTCCTGGCCCATATAGGACTCGAACATGTTCAGTACGCCCGAACCTTTGTTGTAGGTGATCTCATCAAAGGCATTTTCTATGTCGTCGTTCGAAAGAATTTCCTGACGAATTTTTCGCGAGCTTGGCAACTCATCGGTCACCATCGCTCTCTGGTACCCGTTCATTTCGTCAATATTCATGTTCCATTCCGGGCGATATTGATTGACGATCTTGTTCGCCATCCAGGATGCGAAGGCTTCGTTGAGCCAGGTATCGTCCCACCACTGCATGGTAACCAGGTCTCCAAACCACTGATGAGCGAGTTCATGCGCAATGACATTGGTTGCGTCGCGGAGCAAGGCTAAGGGGGCGTCGGGCTTCAGAAGAAAAAATAAAGAGCCATAGGTAACCAGCCCGGGATGTTCCATGGCATAACCGGCGTAGGGGATGGCGACTTCGTCGAGCTTTTCGTAAGGATAGGGGATGCCAAAATACCGCTCCAGCAAATCCAAGAATTTCGATGTGGTTGTGGCCGCATATCGTGCTTCCGACGAATGGCCCTTGGGAACAATAATCCGAACCGCCGTGCGGTTTGCACCGGCTCGCCCGGCATTGACCACATCAAAGGGTCCCACGGCAAACGCCACAAGATAGCTGGGCAGGGGTTTGGTCTCGGAAAACACAACCGTCTTCACATCGTGTTTGTCCGCCGATTCCGAGCGAATGGGCGTATTTGAGAACGCACTATCATGGGCGGGTATGGTCAAGGTAATTTGCCAGGGCACTTTGTAGCTGGGCTCATCGAAGCAGGGGAAAGCTCTCCGGGCGAAAATGTTTTCGAATTGCGAATAGATGTACGAGCGATCACCTTCTTTGACTTGGAAAATTCCGACCGTATCTTTGCTGCTGATTTGTCCCTCGAAGCTCAGGCGAAGCCTCGCCCGACCTGGGCCTATTGGCCGGCCAAGCAGAAAACCAACAAAGTCGCTCGCTGTAGGCACAATCCGGAGTGGCAAGCTTTCTCCGCCGCTTGCAAAATCTGCGCTCTTGACGGTTAGTTCCTCGGCATTGAGCCAAAGCACAGATGTCGACCTCTTGAACGTAAGGTCAATATCAATGGTTCCACTGAAGCTTTCTTTGCCAGGTGCGAGAGCCAGGCTCACTCGGTAGCGCTCCGGAGCCGCGACGTCTGGCAAGCGGAACTTTGGAGGCTGGGGCTGATTGCTAATGCTTTCGCCAAACGCCGCGGCAGCTAGAAAAATCCACAAAATCCGGCTGTGCCAGAGGTGAGAATTCATTCCTGTACTCCGTACTGTGGTAGCTTTTGTGCCCGCTCAACCACCGCAAGTCAGAATTGTGTCGCGGACCCTCGGCGAATCGTGCTGAGCATTCGCGGGCAGACGGGGGAAATTGCTGATCGACTTTCGCCATCACTCTTAATTGCTTTCTCGGCTTAAACTCTAAGGTGCGGCTTCTTGTCCTTGCACTAAGCTGGTGACTCCAAAGCTTTTAGCTGGCAAGGTTCAGCGGTTCATCGGTCGTCGAGAATCGAAGGAGCGCACATCAATGGGAGCCCAAGGTGAAGGAATCCGTTAAGCGAATCAATCCTGCCACAGAATTCTACACGTCCGAGAAATGCTACATTATCGAACTTTCGAGCACGCCTGATGATCCCGAAGCATCCATTGCTCGGGCGCGGGTCGCTCCCGGGGTTACTACCAGGTGGCACCGGCTAAGAGGCACAACGGAACGCTATGTGATCCTCGAAGGAAGTGGCCTGGTCGAAGTGGGGACTCTGCCTCCACAAGAAGTCGGTGTCGGCGACACGGTGCTGATTCCGCCATACTGCCGCCAGAGAATTTCGAACGTAAGTAGAAGCGACCTGCTGTTCCTCGCCATCTGTACTCCTCCTTTTCGCCCAGATGTGTACGAGGATGTCGATAGTGGTCCTCTCGAATAAATGCAAATGAAAAGCCGCGAACGCCACCGAATAAGCGGCGAGGACCTCAAGCGCTGCGCTCGGCCACGCTGGGGAGAGATCGATGCCATTACTAAAACGTTATTCTCTGTTTTTGCCTATGCCTCGAGGCCTAGGGGATGGGGAAATTACCTGCCGAATTCTTGGAGCGTGTTGCCCCCGCGTGGCCGAAAACCTGCCCTACTGAGAGGGGAGGGCCCATTGACAGTTCGGCCAGAACTGATTTCCAATAATTTTTCTTTCGCAAATGCAGTCAGCGACTCGGCTTAGAGCTCTGGCTGCCTTCAATAATTTCGCCTGTACACCGTGTTTGCACTTCAAAGTGCGCCCTAGGGTTTCATGAGGAGCCAGTCCTCGCAATATCGTTCCTAATGAGTCCATGCGGCTCGACAGCAACCTCTAACTGACCAGGACCTTGAATACGGTGAGTCTATGGATTCCAAAGTGGCGCACAGCCATCCCTCGAGAGTTCTAATACCCATATTGGCGGTTTATGCCCTCCTCTGGGTCGCACTTCTCAACGGCTATCCGACGATTTTTCCTGATACTGGGCAGTACCTGATTAGAAGTTTTACCTTGGAAGTTCCACCCTATCGCACAATTTTTTACTCCATCTTTATGCGATTGACGAGCTTAGGGATAAGCCCTTGGCTCGTGGTTATCGCCCAAAGCGCGATAACGGTTTTTGTGCTACGGCAGTGTTTCAACTTTTTCTTCGAGCACAGAACGAGCGTAACGGGGAAGAGCAGGCTGTTCCTAGGGTTTGTGCTTGCCTTGGCATGGGGAACAAGTCTGCCATGGTCGGTGGGGCAGCTAATGCCCGATATCTTTACCGGCCTGCTAGTCCTTTGCATGTTCTTGCTTCTGTATGATTCGCAATTAACTACCGAGACTAGCGTGATCCTGGCTGTCGTGATCGCGATTTCGATCGCTTGCCATCAGTCGCATCTTCTAATTTCGTGCGCGCTGCTTGTCACCATTGCAGGCTTGCGCGCCTTTCGCGGTGCTCGACAGTTCTGGCCCACCCGCTCCCGGAAACAGATCGGCGTATTCGTGCTGACGCCGATATTGGCAGGTGCCTTGGCCGTCGCTTCGTCGAATCGCTTCGCTGGCATGGGCTTTGTGCTTTCTCCCGGAGGGCACATGTTTATGCTAGCGAGACTCTTCGCTAGCGGGATGGCTAGCAGCTTTCTTCGGCAGGACTGCAAGCTGGAATCGCTTATCGCTTGTAAATACTTGGACAATTTGCCAACCAACGAGGACGAGTTTCTGTGGTGGTATACAAATCCGGTGTTCAAAGCAATGGGGGGATGGGTTAACTCGAAACAGGAGGCAAACCGAATCATCGTTGGAGCGATCCGATACAACCCAACCCGTTTTCTGCGGGAAAGCATTAAACAGACGTTTCGACAGTTTGTAAGCATGAAACCCGGTGATGGAAACGCGCGGTATTTTCCATTTGAGATTGAGGAGCTCAAAAAGGTTTATCCCCAAGACATCCCTAAGCTGGAGTTTACTCGGCAGTGGAACGGCGGATTAATGAAGCTCGCCAATCGGCTCTCGGCTCTGGATGCGGCTGTGTTTTGGTGCTCAATGGGAGGTTGCCTACTTTTTCTTGCTAAAGATTGGCGTTATGCGGGCGGCGCCAGTAAGCTCTTTATTTTCCTGCTAATTTCTTTGTTGGCGAACGCCTTTGTCACGGCTTCACTCTCCCAGGTCTCTGATAGATACCAGAGCAGGGTCTCCTGGCTAATGGCATTTTGTTTTATGGCATATGTGATCTCTATGCTTCGACGCCGGCACTCTAGGGCGGAGCTAGCTGAGGAACCGGAAAGATATTCTGCGGTCGAAGCAGCCTGAAAAATTCAAATCCCGGTCATGTGCCAATCACCATCGAGGAGCTTTAAACTCTTCTCATTCCCATTCGATGGTGCCTGGTGGCTTCGATGTGATGTCGTACACCACCCGGTTGACGCCGGGGACCTCATTCACGATGCGACTGGAGATGGTCTTCAGAACCTCATAAGGAAGTGGTACCCAGTCGGCCGTCATGCCGTCTTCGGAGTGAACCGCGCGTACCGCGCAGGTGTACGCGTAAGTCCTTTGGTCGCCCATCACGCCAACCGACATCACTGGTAAGAGCACAGAGAAAGACTGCCAGATCTTGGTGTAGAGTCCAGCCCGCTTGATCTCGTTCACCACGATATCGTCACACTCGCGCAGGATGGCCAAACGCTGGGGAGTGACTTCGCCCAACACGCGCACCGCAAGACCCGGCCCGGGAAAGGGCTGGCGCTGCAAGATCTCGTCCGGCATTCCCAGATCTTTCCCGATTTTTCGGACCTCGTCTTTAAACAACTCCTTGAGCGGTTCGATGAGTTTCAGCTTCATTTTCTCCGGCAGCCCGCCCACATTGTGATGAGACTTGATCACCTGCGACGGTCCCCGCACCGAGACAGATTCGATGACATCCGGGTAGAGGGTGCCTTGCACCAGCCATTCGACTTCACCCTCCTCCCTCTCTATGCGCTCGGCCTCTTCGTCAAAGACCGCGATAAATTCGTTGCCGATGATCTTGCGCTTCTTTTCTGGATCGGTTACACCCGCAAGCTTGCCCAGAAATCGCTCGGTGGCATCCACGGCAACCACATGCAATCCGAGCTTGTCGCGCAGGTTCTGCTGCACCTTCTCGAATTCGTTTTTTCGCAAGACCCCGTTATTTACGAATACCGAGGTCAAGCGGGATTGGCCCCCATTACGCAGCGCACGGTCGACCAGAGTTGCCGCGACGGCTGAGTCGACGCCACCTGAAAGCGCGCAGATGGCTCGTCCGGGGCCGACCTGTTGTCGGATGGCGGTAATGGTTTCATCGACGAAATGTTGCGGGGTCCAGATGGGTTGCGCCTTGCAGATCTTAAGGACAAAGTTACGCAGAATTTCGGTGCCTTGCTTGGTATGGCGGACCTCGGGATGGAACTGGACGGCATAGAGCTTTTTAGCCGCATCCTCGATTCCCGCGACAGCGCTCGGAGACTTCGCACTCAGCCGGAACCCAGGTGGAAGTTCGAGCGCCTCATCGCCGTGGGACATCCAGACCTCGAGCGCGCGCGGCAACCCACAAAACAATTCGGAGTCTTCAAGCACCTGGACTTCGGCGTGACCATATTCGCGATGCTGGGCGGCACGAACCTTGCCGCCGAGCGCGTGGGTCATGAATTGTAGGCCGTAGCAGATGCCAAGAATCGGAACTCCAAGCTGGAAAACCTGCGCATCTGCGAGCGGCGCGTCTGGGTCGTATACGGAGCAGGGCCCCCCCGAAAGAACGATGCCAACTGGGGAATACTCCCTGACTTTTTTGAGGGGGGTGTTGCAGGGGAGTACTACTGAAAAGACATTTTGCTCGCGAATCCGGCGCGCGATCAGCTGCGAGTACTGCGCCCCAAAGTCAAGAACAACGATCGATTGAGCTTCCACGGATGAGTCTCTCAGAACACCTTTCCAATGTAAAGACCGATATCAACCTCGCCAGGAGGAGACAAAGATCAGCTCGGGGAGGGAACGTCGCTCAAGATTAGCTCGTTCTGGTCGATACGCGAGAAATTACCGCCGGCAATCAATGGTGCGCCGATGGGGGTCGCGTACTTTGGAGCTTCTGAGCCATGTATGAGGCATACGTAGGCTGCCATGCGGGCGGTGTAGAGGAAGTCTGCTACCGCGCAGTAGGCGATGGCGATTGTCACCGCAACAAATAAAGTTAGACCAATGCCTAAAGTGCCGGTCGCGCCTAA
>Ga0126381_100009321_pt1 | contig 11020 bp, 6 predicted proteins | sample PanSoiMetPlot_28_FD_96465 | JGI IMG/M metagenome (GOLD analysis project Ga0126381, IMG submission 96465) | Tropical forest soil microbial communities from Panama - MetaG Plot_28 | ecosystem: Environmental > Terrestrial > Soil > Tropical forest > Bulk soil | place: Panama | collected 2016-02-17
CCGCATTCGGCGGCGCGACCTATAACCAAGCCCTCGCCCAGGACAAGAACCTGGGAGTCAACGGCATTGACCGGGCGTTGAGCACGTTCCACCTGGACGCGGTGGTGACCGCTACCGACAATCCGCCATGGTCTACTGACCTGATTTTTGGCGATCACTTCATCTTCGGGTCCTCAGGCCTTGCGGCTCCCGAGGGGTATCCGATTGTGCAGGTGCCGGCAAGCATGGTGTTCGGCGCCCCCATGGGCATCAGCTTCTTCGGAACAGCCTTCAGCGAGCCCACGTTGATCCGGCTCGCATCGGGATTCGAAGCCGCGACCCAGGTGCGGGCGCACAACCAGCCGACCTTTGCGCAAACCGTGCCCTTCGACCACATCAAGGGTACGACCCTGAGCCCGTTGAACAGCACCGTACCGGCGGCGAGTGCCGAGAGCCAGGGAGCTGCGCCCTCCACGGCCTCGCCCGGCGCTCCCACCGCCTCCCCCGACAAGGGCAAGGCGCAGAAGAAACTGCATAGCCTTTAAACCGGAGTTGCTGTGACCGGCGGGTGTCGGAGTGACTGCCGGCCGCGGCCAGCTTCGCCAACCTGAGAAAAGGGCCAGCCCCTAGAGGGCTGGCCCTTTTTTGCAAGTGACGGGGGCTTTCCAGGCGTACCACCCTGTGGTACAAATCCCTACCAGCCCGCTGCCCCCGTCTCGACCGTGGCCAACACCGGATTCTTCTACAATGCGCCGTGATACTCCATGTAGGCGATAGTAACCTGGGCGACGGCGCCCGTAATATCGCTGCACCACGTGCAGGGCGAGATCGATGCCCGAGGTAAGTCCGGCAGCGGTGGAAATCTTTGTCGTTCTCTAAAAACCGCATTCCGTTGACGAAGTCTACTGCAGGATGGCGCTGCTGCAGCGCGTGCTCGTACAGGTGATGGGTGGTGGCTGCTTCTCCATCCAGCGAGCCGTAAGCCGCCAGCATGGACGCAGCGGTGGGATACCGACAGCTTTCGCCGCGCGCCTTCGTGAAACGCTTTGGGGTAGTACCCAGCGGGTTTGGCGGGAGCTTCGCCGCGCAGACGAACATAACTGATTAGATTAGAGGAGAGTCCTACACCGGTCGCAGTTGTGCCTGCAGCCGCGCCTGGATCTCGATGTAGACATTAATCAGCGACACCGCTGCCGGCGTAACGCCGGGAATGCGGCTTGCCTGCCCCAGGGTGCGCGGACGAACGCGCGAAAGCTTTTCATTCATCTCCCGAGATAAACCGGAGACCTTGCCGTAATCGAACCAATCAGGAATCGTGCGCTGTTCGGCCTTCTTAAGCCGTTCGATGGACTTGGTTTGCTGGTCGAGGTAGCCGGCGTACTTGATCTCGGTCTCCACGGACTTCAGTTCATTCCGCACAGCAGTGGATAGTAGATCGTGGGTAGCGGATAGTGCCTCACCGTCGTCTTTTCTATCCATGGGCCATTGACCACTATCCACCGGGTCGCGGACGAAGAAATTCGGCATGAGGACCTGTAGCAGCGGCGGAAGTTGCTCAATCTGCATCTCCGGACGCTTGAGGACCTGCGACAACGTCAGACCTGTGCATTCACCCACCAGCAGGTCAACCACAGCGCGAGCTTCGGCATCCTCTGCTGTTCGGTCCACCAGGTCAGCATTCACGCGCGTGTGCTGCAACAGCTTGCTCATCTGCTGCATGCGTTCCTGCTTGGCCAGATAGTCGACCCAGGCTAGATTGCTGATCAGTCCAACGCGCCGCCCATGTGGCGTGAGGCGGCGATCGGCATTATCGATGCGCAGGTGCAACCGGAACTCGGCACGCGACGTGAACATGCGATACGGCTCGTTCGTTCCCTTGCTGATGAGGTCGTCGATGAGGATGGCTGTGTAGGCCTCGGTGCGGTTGAGAATCAGCGGCGGCTCACCCTTCACCTTGAGGGCGGCGTTGATGCCCGCCATGATGCCCTGGCATGCGGCCTCCTCGTAGCCGCTGGTGCCGTTGATCTGTCCGGCAAGATAAAGCCCGGCAATCTTCTTCGTCTCCAGCGTGCGCTCAAGCTCGGTAGGGTCGATGGAGTCGTATTCGATGGCGTAGCCGGGCCGCAGCATGTTGGCGTTTTCAAGGCCCGGGATCGACTTGATGACCGCGAGCTGCACCTCAATCGGCATCGACGTCGACATGCCGTTGACGTAGATCTCATGCGTGTTCAGGCCTTCAGGCTCAAGAAAGATCTGGTGCGTTTCCTTGTCGGGAAATTTGGCGATCTTGTCCTCAATCGACGGGCAATAGCGCGGGCCGATGGACTGGATCTGTCCGCTGTACATCGGCGAGCGCCCCAAATTTTCCCGCAAGATGCGGTGCGTCTCGGCCGTAGTGAAGGCGATGTAACACGGCACTTGCCGGTCGTGATGTGCGACCTTCTTTGTGCGGAAGCTAAAGGGCGTCGGGTCGTCGTCGCCCGGCTGTACCGCAAACTTCGACCAGTCGATGGAACGCCCGTCCAGACGCGGCGGTGTGCCCGTCTTCAGGCGGCAACCGCGAAGGCCGAGCTTCTTGAGCGCTTCCCCCAGCAAGACCGCGGGCGCTTCGCCGCTGCGTCCTGCGGGATACTGCTGCTCGCCGCAATGGATCAGGCCGTTCAGAAATGTTCCTGTGGTGATGACAACGGCCTTGGCAGCAACCCTACGGCCATCGCGAAGCTTGATGCCGCGAACAATGCGGCCTCCGCCAGAATCTTCAGGTGTCGTCCTGAGCAAGGTCGCCCGTGGCAAGGGAGTCGAAGGATCCCTTTCGTCGGCAGAATCCTTGCTGGTTTCCCAAACCGACAACTGACCGCTGGCGGCTGGCAACGGCTCCACCACCAGCTCCGCCACTTCTGCCTGCTTGATGTGCAGGTTCGGTTCCGACTCCAGCATTTCGCGCATCTTCAGGCGGTACTGCTGCTTATCGCACTGCGCGCGTGGTGACCATACAGCCGGCCCGCGCGACGTGTTGAGCAGCCGAAACTGGATGCCAACCGCGTCGGTGACCTCGCCCATGATCCCACCTAGCGCGTCGACTTCGCGCACCAAATGGCCCTTGGCAATCCCCCCCACCGCGGGATTGCACGACATCTGGGCGATGAGATCGACATTCAGCGTGTACAGCGCGGTCTTCAGACCCATGCGCGCTGCGGCCATGGCAGCTTCGCATCCGGCATGACCGGCGCCGACGACGACAACGTCGTAATGTTCGGTAAACGACGGCAAACAGATAATCCCAGCTACACCGCAAGGGCGGGTATTTCGTCTATTCTAGCGGGAAATACCATGGCCTCGCTGTAACTCAAACACCGCGTCTCCGCGCTATAGTGAACCGAACGCGCAGGAGGCGGGGATGACGAGTCGGTTCACGGCTACGAACCTTGTAGCATTCGTTTTCTTAGTTCCATTCGCAGTAGCCGCCGCAGACACTCAGCCGACAGCAGGCCAGAGTGCAAGCGCAACGCCGCAGTTTCATGGGACCTACGAAGAGCTCAAGCCGCAATCAAAGCAACTCATCGACGAGTGGTATGCCGATTACAACAAGCTGACCGGAGACCACGCCGATCCCAAAGAGTACAACCAGTTTTCGCTCTCGACGCGCACCACCTACGAAGCCGTCACACACGCGCTGATGAATACAACCCTGACCGACAAGTCAGGTAAGCCAATGGGCACGGCGCTCGACCTGGTGGAGAGCCTTGAGACCATCAACGGCAAGGTTCCGCGCGCCCGCGGCGATCTGCAGTTCCGCATGTATGTGGTGCTCAAGCCCGACGCGCTCCAGAAGCTGAAGGACTCCAGCGAGTTCTTTCGCGACCGCGACAACACCATTTACCACCATGGCTATCCCCTGAACTACCGGCAGGACGGCGTGCCCTCGATTCAGTTCTCGACGGCCAAGGACGGCCGCCACGCCGACATCGATGTCGATTACCGGTCGTCGTCGTTTCCGACAGGACTGTTCAACGGGCATCTGACGGCCGCGAATTCCGATGTACGGGCGGGGAACAATACACAGATCCACTTGCAGCGCTGGCAGGGTCTGACGGATTGGTGGCGCACAATCTTCGGGCTACCCGCCGAGGTCGACGATCCAACGGCCAATTTGTTGCCGGGGGATGTCCCTCCAACACCAGCCAAGGGGGGTGGCAAGCTGGAAGACGCAGTGCAGGACTTCTTGCAATCGTGGCTGGTCGACCGGAAGCCGGAGTTCTCCGCCGCCTATTTCTCCACCCGCTCGTTTGCCTGCCTCGAGGAGTACGCGCCGGATACCGGCCGGATTGTGAATGCGGGAAATGCCCCGTACGTGGCAGCGAACGATCTGACCGTCATAAGCCGTGCGATCGGCAATGTGGTGAACGTTCAGGACGCGCTTCAGCCCGCAATTCTCAATGACAAGGAAATCAAGCCGGTCAAGCAACCGTATGCCACCGAGTTTTCGCTCTACGAGTTGAGCAAGGCCACGGCGGCGGGCTTCGAGTGTGATCCGGAGAAGGCGTTCGATGAGTTCGATCAGGCGCGCGTGTTGGGCAAGACGAAGAAGTCCAGCGGCAGTTTTGCCTCGGTGTTTCGGCTGAAGGCTCCGCAGCAGAAGAGCGACACAATCACGCTGATTTGGGCAAAAGAAGGCACGTACTGGAAGATCGTGGCCTGGGAAGTTGAGCCCGAAGAGGCGAAGCCCGGAGTGACACCCGACATCCGTCGTAGGAGTGCGGTGGCGAAGGCGGCACAGCCTGCGAAAACGAAAATGAAGGCCGATCCGGTAGTCGAGCAAGTCTCACATGAGTTCCTTCATATGTGGCTCGTGGATGATAACTACGATGGCGCTGCGAAATATGTTTCTCCGCGCAGCGACGCGTGCGTGGATCTTTACATGGCGGAGGGACAAAAGCCGCCGGCGACACCCGACGAGTATTCCCAGAGCATTCGAATAGCGCTGACCACTGTGGGCAAGGATATCGGCAAATTACAGCACCTGCACGATGTGCTGGAACCGGTGAAGCCCGAGCACGAAGACTTGAAGGTCGTCGGGCACGGGGGCGAGCGTGCATACACGCTGGCAGCCGTTCCCGATTCACTCGCGAGTTCGTTTGAGTGCGAGAAGCGGTCCACCAAACATCCATATCGGGGCGACGATCCGGCGCAAAAAGTCTACGGCAATTACTACCTGATGTTATTCACGTTTCGCACGGCTGGAGACCATCCGGCAGCCCTGACCCTGCTGTGGGCAAAAGATGGCGGGCAATGGAAGATCATCTCCTACGAGGTGGTGACACCGTAGGCAGTGGATAGTGGCTGCTGAATAGTGGATACAAAAGCCCAAACCGATTCCGCTAAGCGGGACAGATGAACCGGGATTTTCTTAGGTCATTCAAGCAACCGCAAGCCCCCGGCGTGCGGTCGGATAGGTAGTAACACTATTCGGATCACCCCTGATTCCTGCGTTCTGTCACTGAACTTTGCGGTGCACTAGTGCGGGCAATTCCAACAGCGTGTCCGGCAAAGAACACCGCTTTTTCGTTCCGGACAATCGAGCCTTACTTCCAGCCAGGCTTTTACAATCCAAATCCTTCGCTTTCTTGGCGTTGCTACTGGCGTTAGTACGGGTCGCTACGTGCGTTCAGCCTAATCATTGGTGTCTTCGGCTGAAGCCGCAAGCCAGTTTTGAACCTACTCGATACCGAGGAGTCGTCATGCGATTACTGGATGACTTACGCAGTTCACTTCGGATGGTGCGACAAGCGCCTGGGTTCGTAACCATCGCCGTGCTGACGCTCGGCGCGGGCATCGGCGCCAACACGATCATCTTCAGCGTCGCGCGGGCGGTCTTCCTGAATGCCGTGAAGTATCCCCATAGCGACCGGCTGACGTTTGTGTCGCGCGGATATCCCGGGTTTCCGCAGGGTGGGGGGAATTTCACCTATCCCGCATATCGCGACATGGTGCAGCAGAATACCTCGTTCGACACGCTGGCGGCGTTTCAGGAATTCGGAGCGCTGGCGCTGACTGATGGCACCGAGCCGGTGCGGGTCAACATCAACTACATCACGCCATCGTACTTTGACCTGCTGGGAACGAAGATGCAAGTGGGGCGCAAGTTCCGCGTTGAAGAAGACCGCTGGGGCGACGCCGATCCGGTCGTTGTACTGAGCTATGGATTCTGGCAGCGCGAGTTCGGAGGAGCCTCCGACATTGTCGGACGCACTATACACCTGAACCAGCAGCCGCTGATGGTGGTTGGAGTGACCGAAGGGAGCTTTCACGATACGCCAGGCGAGATCGATGGCGGTGAAGCGATCGATGCCTGGATTCCGCTTGGGCTGTCGTACCGGCTAACCGGGTATTCCGACTTGAGCAATCGCAATGCCGCGCTCCTGTGGGGCATTGGCCACTTGAAACCGGGCGTCACCATTGCGCAGGCGCAGGGCGACTTCGAGAGCATCAACAAGCGCCTGGCGCAGGAGCATCCCAGCACCGATGGCGGTTTTACGCTGGTGGTGAATTCGCTGAAGGATCGTCTGGTAGGCCAGTTCTACAACCCGGTGTGGCTCCTGCTGGGTGGGTCGATATTCATTCTGCTGATCGGCTGCGCAAATGTTGCCCATCTCTTACTGGCGCGGCTGGTGGCGAGGCAACGCGAGTTGGCAGTGCGTGGCGCGCTCGGAGCCAGCGGCCGACGGCTGGCCCGGCAGATGCTGGCGGAAAATTGCACGCTCGTGGTGATGGCGACGGCGCTGGGCGTGGCGATTGCAATGGCCGGCATTCAGGGTCTACGCATATGGGGGCACACGTACTTGCCATCGGTGATCCACGTGAGCCTCGACCGATGGGTTCTCGCGGGATCGGTGCTAGTTTCAGCGTTCACGCTTCTTTTGTCCGGTCTCGGGCCGGCCTTGGCGGGGTCCCGTGTCGATCTGCGTGACGCGTTGAGTCAGAGCGGACGCCAGGGAGTGAGCCTGCGGCGGCGGCGAGCAGCGAAGATGCTGATCGTGTGCGAGGTAGGGCTGGCTCTGGTGTTACTGGTGGGAGCCGGATTGCTTCTCAAGAGTTTCCACCGACTGACCACCATCGATCTGGGCTTTAACACAAAGGACCTACTCACACTACGGATCGATCTCAACGCAGACAGGTACACGCCAGAGGTCCGCACACAGTTTGCCACGGAGTTGAGCGAGAAGTTGCAGGCTCTGCCCGGGGTTAAGTCGGCGACGATCTGGGGGCCGGGTATGCCGGGACGAGCTACCTGGGTGGTGAACGCGATTCCCGAGGGACGGCAGCCGAACGATCCCCGAAGCATTGTGATGTCGAGTCGGCATAGCGTAAACCCCGGGGCGCTGGCGAACATGGGAATTCCGCTGCTGCGCGGGCGCGACGTCAGGTGGCACGATGACCTGAATGCACCTCTGGTCGCAATCGTAAGTGAGAGCTCGGCAAGAACGATGTGGCCGGGGGAGGATCCGCTTGGAAAGCGGTTCATGCCGATAGGAAACGACCAGAAGTTCGTGACCGTGATCGGCGTTGCCGCGGATGCTCGTCTGCGGCAGCGCCTGGAGATGTCGGATGCGGCGATCGGGATACCTCCGGGAGGCCTGGGACCACAGCTCGATGTGTATCTGCCGTATGCGCAACGCGCCAACCGCGCGATGGTGGTGGCGGTTAGGGTGCAGGGCGATGCCGGGGCGATCACGAACGCAATCCGGTCGGTGGTACTGGGCATGGAGCCGACCCTGCCGGTGTATGACGTTGCACTACTGGATGATCGCCTGGCTGCGCAAGATGGCGCCAGCCGCGCGCTGACGGCTGTGACAGGCGGCTATGCGTTACTTGCGCTGTTGCTGGCATCGTTGGGATTGTTCGGCTTGCTGGCGCATGCGGTGAGCCGCCGGAGCCAGGAGATGGGAATCCGTATGGCGCTGGGCGCCAAGCGCCGAGAACTGCTGCTGCTGGTGATGCGCGAAGGCGCGACGCTGACGCTTGCGGGCCTGATCTTCGGACTAGTGGGCGCAATGCTGCTGACCCGGGTGATGTCCAGCTTGCTGTTTGGGGTGAGTGCAACCGATCCTCTTGTGTATGTCGGAATTTCGGCCTTGCTGCTGACGGTAGCACTGGCGGCGTGCTATTTGCCGGCAAGACGCGCGACGAAGGTTGATCCGATGGTGGCGCTGCGGTATGAGTGAAGGTGACTTAAAGCATTCACGGATCCCGCTGAGGGTGCGCACGCTTGGATGACCAGAACTAGCTAACTGGCCTGCTGCGACGCGGCTCTTTACCGCTTTGTGCGCATGGACTCTTCGATGTCCGCAATGCGTTCGGAGATAGCGTTGAGTTTTTCGGCAATGCCCTGCACTTCCACGCGGGCGTGGCGGTTCACTTCAAAGTCCATTTCGCTGCGAATGCGATCTTTCTTGTCCTGACGGTTCTGACTCATCATGATGATCGGCGCCTGAATGGCGGCTAGCATCGAGAGGAACAAGTTAAGCAGGATGAAGGGATAGGGGTCCCACGCGCGGCCGCGCAACATGACGTTGATCGCCGCGTAAATAATCATGAAGAGAACGAAGCTGGTGATAAACGTCCACGATCCGCCAAAGGCAGCGACGCCATCGGCGAAGCGCTCACCGGAGGTCTCCTGTTCTTCTATGACTTCTTCCGGAGGACGCATGGAGCGGCCGCGAGCAAGCTGGTGAGCGTCGTGGAGCTGACGCCCGAGGAACGCCAGCAGATCAATAACCGCGTGGGGCTTCTGCTGAAAAAGGGTCAGCAGGTCGTCGCGGTCGAATTCGATGCAGGTGGTATCGCCGGTGGCCACGGCCTCGGCCTGATGCCGGGTTTGTTCGAGCATGGAGGCCAAACCGAAGTACTCTCCCGGGCATGGCTGATGCAGGACAACTTCCTGGTGGTCTTGGTCGATGGTGGCGACGCGTGCGCCTCCAGTGACGACGATATAAGCGGAGCGGGCGGCATCGCCGATTTTGAAAATGCGTTGGCGCGCTGGGAACTGCCTGACTTCAACCTGCGAAGCGAGAACGCCAAGCTCATCATCGTCGAGGTTGGAAAACAGAGGCACATCACGCAGGACTGTTGGATCGCACGCCATAGAAACCTCCTCGCCTAGAAATGCCAGAAGTGTAAGCGAGCACGAAGCCGGTTGCAGACGAAATGTCTAGTTTGTTGGTGTAGCCGGGTTTCCTAAATTTCTTCCAGAAAGCTTTTCCTTCAGCAAATTTCTCGGGGCTAGACCAAACTTTTCCCGCCGTTAGTCATGCCGATAAGCCTTTTTCAATGGGGAATAGTTACCGGTTAAGTAGAGGCCGAACTCAGGATGACAGCGCGATAGGTTCAACAGCCAGAGCCGCGGGGGATTGTGGGACCGCGCCAAGTTTCCCTGCGAGGAGCGCCTCAAAGAACCGGTCCACGACATTCAGTATCTCCCCTTCATTGTGCGACTCGTAGATCGCCTTACGGAGCTGGGCTCCGTGGGCGACGCCGTGGGTGAACCAGGAAGCAAACTGCTTCATCTTGCCGGGCGCCCCGACCATCTTCTCTTCGTGCAGCATGGTGAAGTAGGTGCGGATCATTTCGTAGCGATCGGCTTCGCTGGACGCGTCGTAGCGACCGGTCGCGGTGTACTGCTCGATCTGGCGGAAAATCCACGGATTCGACGCGGCGGTGCGGCCGATCATGACCGCGTCGCAGCCGGTCGCGGCGACCATCGCGGCGGCGTCTTCGGGCGAGCGGATGTCGCCGTTGCCGATGACGGGAATCTTCACAGCGTTCTTGAGGGCGGCAATCCATTCCCAGCGTGCCTGGCCGGAGTAGCCCTGCTCGCGAGTGCGGGCGTGGAGGGCCACGGCAGCAAGCCCACAAGCCTCGGCCATTTTGGCGAGCTCGATGTGGACGACTTCCTTGTCGTTCCACCCGGCGCGGAACTTGACGGTGAACGGAATCGTAACGGCTGCGCGCACCGACTCGAAGATCGACCGGATGAGCGGCAGATTGCGCAGCAGACCTGAGCCTCCGTTGCAGGTGACGACTTTTTTCGCCGGGCAGCCGAGGTTCAGATCGACCAGGTCGAAACCCATATCCTGAACGACCCGGGCGGCGTCGGCCAAGGTGTTTGGGTCGCTGCCGAAGAGCTGCGCCGAGATGGGGTGCTCGTTGCCGTAGAAGGTGAGATAGCGCTGGGCCTTCTTGTCGCGGTGGCGGGTGAGGCCGTCGGCGGAGGTGAACTCGGTCATCATGAGGCCGCATCCGCTGAGATTGCGGATGAAGCGACGAAAGACGGTATCGGTGATGCCAGCCATGGGCGCGAGGACGGTGGCTGGGCGGATTTCGACATTGCCGAGCGTCACGGACGCTGGAACGCGGGCGCCAGGAGGCGCTGTGCGCTGGGCCGGATTGTCGAAAAACTTGGGCACGTAAGCATTTTACCCGGTTCGAAAGGCCAATCTCACTACGGAGAGACGGAACAAACAGAGAAATCAAAGTCTAAGTCACAGAATCCGCAACCGGCGCTTGCGTGAATTCGTGCAGAGAGGGTTCAGTGGTCCGTAGTCGGCAATCGAGAGCCTGGGACTTGTCGGGCGGACCTGTTCGAGCGAGATGACCTCCCAATAGCGATAGGTGAGTATCGATTTACGCTGCAAGAGAAGAGCCTAGGTTGTACCAAAATACTCAAGCAGGACCGGGGCGAGAGCACGACAGGAAATGTTGTGATCTTGACCGGAGAGGAAGCGGCTTTTCCCATTCGGAAGAGCGTTCGCCACAGCGACGACCGCATCGCGAAGCTCTCTGGGACTCTTCTCTCCTCCGATGACCAGCGTCGGCACGGAGATCGAGGAGCTCCGCGCGTTCAACACCGACCTGTCGTCGAGAATCGTGAGGTCGTAAGGCACGGTATGAACGACCAGCTTGTTCCTCTGCCATGCGTTTGGCATCAGGAATGGCATCGCGAACACGAATGCCCGCGGTGCGCCGTAGACGTCGCTCATGAAGA
>Ga0126381_100009322_pt1 | contig 11020 bp, 9 predicted proteins | sample PanSoiMetPlot_28_FD_96465 | JGI IMG/M metagenome (GOLD analysis project Ga0126381, IMG submission 96465) | Tropical forest soil microbial communities from Panama - MetaG Plot_28 | ecosystem: Environmental > Terrestrial > Soil > Tropical forest > Bulk soil | place: Panama | collected 2016-02-17
CGTGCGAGGGGCGCCAGCACATCAATCCCAGCACCATCAATCCCAGCACCATCAATCCCAGCACCATCAATCAATGACCGTGCTCCACCCGCGCCGCGAGAGATCCCAATAGAGAATCGCGATCCCAACAACACCGCCCCCTAACAAAATCAGGCCCGGCATCGTCTCCTTGAGAATCAGTTTGCCAACGCCGAACAACACGCCGTAGATAAGCATGCATCCCGCAGCCCAATCGAGCAAATTGGACAACCCGTCCCTCGCGGGCTTCACGTCCGGCGCGAGTCGAGCAATCGGACCCCACCCAGCCGCCGACGGCCTCGTCTTTCGATAGAACTTTACCAGCAGATCATTCGGCTCCGGCGAGGTAAGAAATGTTGTCACGAGCCAAACAACCGTAGTGATCGACACGGTAATGATCATGAGCCGGGCAAAATCCACCGGTTTGTCGCTATCCATTTTGAAGCCGATTTGAAGCGTCACGGAGACGAGGAAGGCGGAAATCATGGCCGACACCTCACTCCAGGCGTTAATGCGCCACCAATACCAGCGCAGCAACAAAACGCCTCCCGTACCGGCGCCTGTCACAAGCAGCAACTTCCACGCGCCTGCGATAGAGTCGAGGTAAAGCGTCACGACCGCCGACACAAGTGTCAAGAAAATCGTCGCGAGTTGGGAAACGCGCACGTAATGGTGCGGCAGTTCTTTGGGCTTCAGGAACCGGCGATAAACGTCGTTGACGAGATAGCTTGCGCCCCAGTTCAGCTGTGTCGCGATGGTGGACATATAGGCGGCCGCGAACGCGGCGATCATCAGGCCGCGGAGCGACGGCGGCAAGTAGGCGATCATCACGCGTACATATCCTGTTTCCGGCTTCTCAAGTCCGGGAAACAGTATCAGCGACGCCAGCGCAACCAAAATCCAGGGCCACGGGCGCACCGCGTAATGGGCGACGTTGAACCAAAGCGTCGCCAGCAGCGAATGCCGCTCGTCTTTCGCGGAAAACATTCGTTGCGCAACATAGCCGCCTCCGCCAGGCTCCGCGCCGGGATACCAGGTGGCCCACCAATTGAGCGAAATGTAAACGAAGAACGCAATAAATGGCATCCACGCGGAATTTAGATCGGGCACGAAGTTCAAAACCGACCCTTGCCCGCCTCGCGTTGCGTCAACAAGCAGAAGCTTCTGCTTCATTTGATCGAGTCCACCAACGGCTCGCACAGCGTAGACCGCCAGGGCGATCACCATCCCCATCTTGATGATGAATTGAAAAACGTCCGTTACGAGCACTCCCCACAGACCCGATAGAGTCGAGATGAACGATGTCAGCGCAATCATTCCCAGAACAATCAGCAGAGCTTGAGTCGTGGTGACGCCCAGCACCAGCGTCAGAATGTCGATCATCGCCTTATTGACCCAACCAAGAATGATGCAGTTGATCGGCACAGCGAGATAGACCGCTCTGAACCCGCGCAGAAATGCGGCGGGTTTGCCGGAGTAGCGGATCTCAGCGAATTCTACGTCGGTCATCACGCCCGACCTTCGCCAAAGCCGGGCGTAGAAGAAGACGGTCATCATCCCGCTCGCGACGAAGCACCACCACAGCCAATTACCGGCGATGCCTCCTACTGCGACCATTCCCGTGACAGCAAGCGGTGTATCGGCGGCGAAGGTCGCGGCAACCATCGAAGTTCCCGAGAGCCACCAGGGTACATTTCGGCCCGAAAGAAAGAACTCATCGACGTTCTTTCCGGCGCGTGATTTGTAGTAGAAACCGATACCAAGGTTGAAAAGGAAGTAAAGCGCAACAACAGCCCAATCGACAGAAGTAAGCTGCATGGAACCCGCATTATACAATCTAGGTTTGCGTTACTTCTTCCGCCGCCATTTCCCCCCGGCGCCCCGTGTCCTTTTGATTGAAAGTGGATCGCGTGGCCTTCTTGAGAAGGTCCTCCCTACGCTTCGATCTTCTTTCGGAGATCAAGTGGAAATCGATCTGGTCACGTGCTATCCCGGCTTGCCCAAAGGTTTCGTGGGCAACGTCTTTAGAGTCACGGATTACGGCGGAGCCCCTGGGCGGGCGAAGCTGTGGGCGGATCTCGCACCGCGCCAATACGCGATCGCGGGCATGATCTGCGCAGCCGAGCCGATCATGACCAAGTGGAAGGTCTGGCTCGGCTGGAAGCTTCCATCAAAGCTTTTCGTCATCAACGAAAACGGGGACTACTTTTGGCTGGATCGTGGGCACTGGAAGCTGATTCTGCATTTCGTGTTGTTCCGCGCGGGACTCACGGGTTCGCAGGCGGTTCCTTCGCTGGTGCGGCTCGCGCTGTTCCCGCTGACGCTCACCTACCTGCTGCTATACGCTGGATGGATGCATTTCCGCAGGAGCCTAAGAACTTTATGAAAGCCGTTTTTATCGAGAAGACTGGTGGTTTGGATGTTCTGCAATATGGCGATTTTCCTGACCCGGCGCCTGCCGCGGGCGAGGTATTGGTGGACGTCGCGTATTCGGGGGTAAACTTCATTGACACGTACCACCGCAAGGGTTTGTATCCGCTTTCCCTACCGGCAGTGATTGGCTCGGAAGCAGCAGGGACTGTTGAGGCTCTCGGAGCAGGTGTGGAAGGTTTTCAAGTCGGCGACCGCGTGGCCTATGCGATGGCTCGTGGATCGTATGCGGAGAAGCATGCCGTCCCTGCTAAGGTTCTGGTGAAAGTGCCCGAGAACGTTGAATTGCGCCAAGCGGCAGCAGTGATGCTACAGGGCATGACGGCGCACTATCTTTCGCATTCAACGTTCCCGCTGAAGCCTGGGCATGTTGCGCTGGTGCACGCGGCTGCGGGCGGAACGGGAAGATTGTTGGTGCAAATGGCCGCAATGGCAGGCGCGCGCGTGATCGGAACTGCAGGCACTCCAGAGAAAGCTGAACTCGCGAAGTCGGCAGGCGCGAGCGACGTGATTCTTTACTCTGAGCAGGATTTTCTTGCTGAAGTGAAGCGCACTGTAGGAGCGGTGGATGTGGTCTATGACTCAGTGGGCAAAGAGACCTTTTTGAAAGGGCTGGACTGCCTGAAACCGCGCGGGATGATGGTGTCCTTCGGACAATCGAGCGGGCCCGTGCCTGCATTCGAGCCCCTGCTATTGAGCCAAAAGGGTTCGCTGTTCGTGACGCGACCGTCGCTGGCGCAATATGTCAGCCCGGAAGAGCTGAAATGGCGCAGCGGCGACCTCTTTAAATGGATTGCGGAAGGAAAGCTTCAGCTGCGTATCGATCACGAGTATCCGTTGCCTGAAGCTCGTGCGGCGCAGGAACACCTGGAAGGCCGCAAGACAACCGGCAAGCTGCTGCTAAAAACCATGTAGTGCAGAATGGCATTCTGCGGTGGATTGGCAATCCGCCTGCTCGTAGTGTCCAATACACCCAACCAGGCGGATTGCCAATCCGCCGCAGGTTGGCAACCTGCACTACATGGCTATCTCGACAAGGTCACGATGGCTTGGGCTTCGGAAGATTTTCCTTCACCTACAGGCCCGACTCGCTCGGCGGTCTTGAACTTTACAGAGACGCGCTCTTCTTCCAGGTTGAGCGCCTGCGCTAAGGAAGTTCGAATCGCGGCGCGATAATCCTTTAGCTTCGGCCGCTCCAGAATAACCGTTGTGTCGACATTGATAATGGAATAACCGCGCTCCTGCGCGAGCTTTACCGCGTGCTTCAGAAACTGCCCACTGTCCGCGCCCTTCCATTTCGGATCAGAATCCGGAAAGTGCATCCCAATGTCCCCCAGGGCGGCTGCACCCAGGATCGCGTCGGTCACGGCATGAAACAGGACGTCAGCATCGGAATGGCCTTCGAGGCCGAATTCACTGGGAATCTCAACACCAGCGAGAATCAACTTGCGACCGGGCGCGAGCCGGTGCACGTCCCAGCCTAAGCCGGTTCGGATCTCACTCATGCGCCAAAAACAGCCGTGCGAGTTCCATGTCTGTAGGCTTTGTGATTTTAATGTTCCGATCGCTGCCTTGCACGACACTCACTTCCACTTGCTCCAGGCGCTCAACCAGGCTGGCCTCGTCCGTCCCCGTGAAGCTATCGGCAGTGGCGGACGCGAACGCTTCCTTCAAGAGCGTCAAGCGAAACACCTGAGGTGTCTGGGCGAGCACCAGATGCTCGCGCGGAAGCGTAGTCCGGATCTTGTTTTTGTGGACCTTCTTCACGGTATCCACCGGAACAATACCGATAATCGCGGCCCCCGTCTCGGCAGCCTCGGCGATTACCTGCTCAACTAATTCCGGAGTGATAAAGGGCCGCACTGCATCATGAACGGCAACCAGATCCGTATCGGATTTCAGGCTTGCCAGAGCATTCTGAACGGATTGTTGCCGCGTCTCCCCGCCCTCGACCACTCGCACGGGCTTCGAAGGATTCTCCTTGGCGATCAACTCACGAGCCCACTCCATATCCTCAGCGCGAAGAGCCACTACAATCTCCGTCACCGAAGGACATCGCAAAAACTTCCGAATGGTATGAATTAGAATCGGCGCTCCGTCGAGCAGCATGAATTGCTTGCGGCTCGTGCCGGACTTTTCACGCCCCATGCGGGTGCCGAGACCGGCCGCGGGCAAAATTACGGAAACGTTCATTCTTTACGAACCGGCCGCTCCTGCCGCGGGCGCGTGCTCTCTTGCGCGCGCTTCCCGCTGAGGCTCATGCACTACGTGCGTGCGCTCATCGAACCGGCCGAAAATCATTTTTCCGGCCGTGGTCTGAAGCACGCTCGTAACGGCGATGTCGATGGTCTTGGAGATCATTTTGCGCGCGTTGTCGACAACCACCATGGTACCGTCATCCAGGTACGCCACGCCTTGATTGAATTCCTTGCCTTCCTTGAGGATGAACACACGCATGGTCTCTCCGGGAAGCACCACCGGCTTCAGCGCGTTGGCGAGTTCATTGATGTTCAGCACCTCGACATGATGAAGCTGTGCGACCTTATTAAGATTGAAATCGTTGGTGACGATCTTGCAATCGTAGAGCTTCGCCAGCTCAATCAGCTTCATGTCCACTTCGCGAACATTGGGAAAATCGTCTTCGATAATCTGCACGTTGAGCTGCACCATCTTTTGGATGCGCTGCAAAACGTCCAGCCCGCGGCGCCCGCGGTTGCGCTTCATGGAGTCAGAGGAATCCGCGACAAGCTGCAATTCTCGCAACACAAACTGAGGAATAACGATGGCGCCGTCGATAAAACCCGTCTCGGCGATATCCGCGATTCGGCCGTCGATAATGACGCTGGTATCGAGAATCTTGAACGTGTTCTTGGACGTCTTCTCGCCTCCGAACAGTCCCCCGAGCGCCGCCAGGTTCAACATGTCGCCCTTTGCCGCTCCTACGATCAAACCGCAATACGTCATCCACGCCAGCAGCACTAGCTGAAGAAAAGGAATGGTACTCGTGTTGTTCGGCAGCGCACGCCCCAGCACCAACGAGATGAGGTATGCGCCCAGGATCCCGAGAACGCTGCCGAAAGCAGCGCCGATCAGCCGCTTCAGGCTTACTTCGCGAATTCGGATCTCGAATGCGACCACTGCGGCGCCCGCCAAGGCGCCCAAAGCCGCGGCTATCGGACTGCTCAGTCCTAATGGTTGAAGGAAATAAGCGGCGCAAGCCAGCACGCCGACGAACACAGCGCGAATAAGAATTAAGTCCAACATTTTTCCCCGACCTCAACGACATTGCGTCGAATGCGTAGGGGAGAGTATATCACCTATGGCATAGAAAATTTGTTTGACGATTAAACGGGAAGAAAGTGTCGCTATGCTTCGCTACAACCGCACTTCTTCGAATGCCCGCTTACGAAGCGAGGTTCGACGCCAGTAGAAAACCGTTCCGGCGAGATTCAGAACAAACAAAATCCCGGAAACTTTCAATGCAAAAACCGTTCGACTCTGGACATCTACGATGGGGAAGACCGTCATGACCATATACAACAGTGTCATCGCGAGCCCGGCGACGGCGGCAATACGCAAGGCCCAGGAGGTCTTCTCACCCCTGCCCAACAGCGGTATCGCGAACATCGCGATATAGGCGAACCCGTAAGCAAGTCCGTTGGAGTTCTGAAGAATCTGATAGGTTTCCTGATTTCCGGCGCCCAGACCGGTCACGACGGCCAAAACGAGCGTCGTCGCTCCGATTACCAGAATGGACCCGCCCGGTGTCTTGTACTTTGGGTGCAATCGTGTGAACCACGAAGGAAGCAGGTGGTCCCAGCCTGCCACTAACGGCAAACGCGCGGTGCAGTTGAAGCTGAGCACGGCCTGGCCAATCAATGTGAGCATGATCATCGCGGGCACGATAGCACTCGCCGACCCCGGGATACCGGCCCACTGCATTCCGCGGTTCAGCACTTGGGTCACGGGGGAAATCAGGTCGATGTCGCCCGGTTGCACGAACGCCAGCACGCAAACGGTGCCCAGCACGAATGCCGATGCAATCATCGGCGTTGAAATCCATACCGATCTCCGGATGGTTTGCGCGGCGTTGTCACCGCGGCATTCCCCCGCGAAGATCGCCACAGTATCGAAGCCACCCATTGCGCCGAAGCCCATCTTCCCGAGAATATTCAGATTGAGCAAGGTGAACGCGGGGATCGCCAGTGATAGAGGAGGATGCGTCGCTGGCCCGGCAACCCAACGCGGGACAGCGAAGCAAATCATGGACGCAAAGAGAAACAGGATCATGAATCCCGCCAGGCCATGAATCCATTTGCCTAAGGCCAAGCCGATTCTCGCAACCAGAACCAGAAGCAGCGTAATAACAATACTGGCGATCGTAATGACTGCTTTGCTGTCTGCCACCCACGCGCTCGAAGGGCCCAGAACGTAAGCGAGGTTGTTGGCAAAGAGCACTCCCATCTGCGAGACGAAGTTGATGTTGTAGAACCAGATATTCAATGCCACCAGAAATCCGATCATGGCATTGAACCGGAGTTTGGCCCACTGATAAAGACCTCCTTCCAGTGGCATTTCATTGTTTAGATGAATCACTACGAACGCTGATGGCAGATAGAACAGCGCAATCGCGGCGAGCCAAAATGTTAGATGGGGAGGCCCGAGTTTTCCGGCCGTGCCGACCCACGCGAGGCCGACAATCGAAAGCACCTGAGTGAAAACCAGATTTGGGAGCGATAGCTCCTTTCGAAGTTCGGCGCTGTGCTGCTCAACCTCGAGTTCGCCCGCCCGGAAACGAGCTTCGCCGATCCGGAAACGATCTTCATTGATAGCCTCAGACCGGGCCGGTGAATCCATCGGGGTATTATCGCGTAAACCTCGGACTCAGAGCAGAGCGCTTAGTTCCTTCCAAGCCCGGCCCTGCGACTCCGCGACGGCCGGATATGTGACCTGCCCCTTGTACGTGTTGACGCCTTCCCGAATCGCCGCATTCTTCGCGCAGGCGCCCTCAAGTCCGTCTTGAACCAGTTGCTGCAGGTACGGGAACGTCGCATTGTTCAGCGCGAACGTCGAAGTATGCGGAACCGCGGCGGGCATGTTTGAGACGCAGTAATGCAAAACACCGTCCACATAGTAGACAGGATCGGTATGCGTAGTCGCGTGGGAAGTTTCAAAGCAACCGCCCTGGTCGATCGCGACATCCACCATCACCGAGCCCTTCTTCATGACCCCAATCATCTCGCGCCGCACAAGCTTCGGAGCCGCAGCGCCGGGAATCAGCACCGCGCCCACAACCAGATCGGCGAGCCTTAATGACTCGCGGATCGTATAGGTGTTCGAGGCCAGCGTGACGATCTGGCTCGAATAGATGTCGTCCAAATCGCGCAGGCGTTCGAGGTTCTTATCGATGATCGTGACATGAGCTCCCAAACCCACGGCCATCCTCGCGGAATTATGGCCGACAACCCCGCCGCCCAGGATCACGACATTTGCAGGAGCCACGCCCGGCACTCCGCCGAGCAGAATGCCTCGGCCGCCCATTGGAGCTTCGAGATACTGCGCTCCAACCTGTACGGCCATTCGCCCCGCGACCTCACTCATCGGCGTGAGTAGCGGCAGCGAATTGTCCCTTTCGCGAATAGTCTCATAAGCGACGGCGCTTACTTTCGCGTCGAGCAGCTTGCCAGTGAGTTCCGGTAGGGGCGCTAGATGCAGGTACGTGAACAGTAGCAGATTCGGTCGCAGGAACTGATACTCGGAAGGCTGAGGCTCCTTCACTTTTACAACGAGGTCTGCTTTATTCCAGACGTCGGCAGCGGTGGGGATGACGTCGGCTCCTGCTTCTTCGTATTCATCGTCCGGCAGCGAACTTCCCTTCCCCGCGGTGCTCTGCACCAGAACTTTGTGCCCCGCTTCGATGAGCGCCTTCACGCCCGAAGGCAAGAGTCCCACACGAGCTTCGTGGTCCTTGACTTCCTTGGGTACCCCAATGATCATGGACGGTCCGTCCTCCGAACGTAATTATTTACGACTTGGTCCGAGCCCGAGCGCGATTAGGGAGAGCGAGTCGATCTTGCCGTCCTCATTCAGGTTTTGGTCGTGCTGGAATCGCTTCAACGCTTCCGCGGAAGAAGGTCCCCACGTGCCATCAGCCTCTCCTGCGAAGTATCCCTTGTTCGCGAGCGCACCCTGGATTTCTTTGTAACGGTCCGGCGTCGGCTGCATTTGTGGGTAATAGCGGGGCGTTGCCTTCTTCGCCGCGGCAGTCTGCTTGCCCGTCGATTGCTTTGAGGTCGCTGGCTTTGAGGCCGTTTGTTTCGTCGCGAGTTGTTTTGGCGCAACTTGCTTACTCGCTGCCTGGTTAGTGGCCGTTTGCTTGCCCGTTGTTTGCTTTGCCACGCCGCTCTTCGAGGTAGACTTCGTCGTAGCGGACTGGGCGTTAGCCGTCAGCGTCAGCAGGGAAACCGCAATGGTGAAAAGATAACGCAAACTTTCAGTTTAGCCGTAAAAAAGGGACTGGCGCATAGCCAGCCCCCGAATCCCAACGGTTTAAACGGCCCTTAACTACGCAGCAAGCTCAGCACCTGCTGCGGCGCCGAATTCGCCTGCGCCAAAGCCGCAATACCGGCCTGGAGCAGCAACTGCGACTTGGTCAGGTTCGCCGATTCTGACGCCAGATCCGCGTCACGAATGCGCGATTGAGCGGCAGCCAGATTGGTCAACTGGCTCTGCGCCAGGTTGACAGCGTAGTTGAGTTGGTTCTGGCCGCGGCCGATAACGGCTTGCGCCTTGCCCAGTGTGCTGATGGCGTTCGACAGAGCGGTAACAGCCGATTGCGCGCCGTTGATATCGCTGATATCACTATTTGCGCCCGTGCCCGCCGTGGTCGCGGTCGTCTGATTTCCTGCGGGAGGCGCGATACCGGTGCCATTCGGATCCGAGCCCACCGCGACCTGGAAGCCGCGAACCGTCGACAGGAACTTAATGGATTGCGTTCCGCCCGAATCCTCCTTCACAGCGACGATCTGGCTCAGAGTCGCGTCATTCGATTGCTGCAATGCGGTATTAATCGCATTCAGCGCCTGATCGATCGACTGGTCCCGCGAGGTGGAATCATTGCGGATTGAAACGGAAATTGAATGCTTGGTGCCGGAAGCGTCATTGGCCGTCACATTCACTGTCTGCGCGTCCGTTGCATAAAGCGTATCGCTGTAGTTGAGGGTGGCAGTTGCGTCCGCCCCCTGCGCGTCGAAGTAGGGTGACGACTGTGGGGCGGCGCCCTGTGCATTGCCCGCGAAACTCGCGCCGTAGTGCGAGAAGCCTGCATTCGCAGGTCCGTAGGCGTCCAGGCGGAAGTACGTTCCGTTTGACGAGAGGATCTGGATCTTACCGCCGTTGTCCTGCGCCTTGATACCCGCCGCGACCAGCGTAGAGTTTGAAGCGATCGAATTATTCAACTGCTGTATCACGTTTGACTCGCTGGCGTTCGTTCCGTTGGTCACCGTGCCGGGCGTGAGGCCGAGTTGAGTGGTGATCGCGTTATCGTCGCTTACGACTTCGACGCTCGAGTTCGCGCCTTTCGACGCAGAGGTGATCACGATCTGGTTGGAGGAGTTGAGTGTTGCCGTACCTGCCCCGCCCAGTGCGGTATTGATCGCCGTAATGATCGATGTGATCGAGGTTGTGGCGCTAGTGCCCAAACTCGCGGTCTGGATGGTGACGCCGCCATCGATACGCAGGCTCAGTTTGTGCGTGCCCGCGCTCGTGCTCAAGTCGACCTGGCCGCCGCCGGTGAACACAACAGTTCCCGCTTGGCTTGCGGCCGTCGCGTCTCCCGCCGTCAGATCGGCCGAAAAGCTGTTGGTCGACGAAGCGTTGCCGTTCAGCGAAACTTGGAAGTTCGCAAGACCGGACGCGCCGCTGGTGGAATAGCTCGAACCCGCGGTAATCGTCGAGTAATCCACCGCGCCGTTCGCGCCCGAGAGAAAGCTTCCCAGACCGAGAACGTTGGCGCTATCGCCGGTAGCGGAGACCTGGAACTGCTCGCCGTTGCTCGACGTGAACACCAGGTTGTCTCCTTGGCTGCTGGTGGAAAGCGTGATTCCAGCCGCGCTCAGGGCGCTGCTGCCCGCGATCTTCGTTTGAAGATCGGTGAGGAGGCTGGCCGTTGTCGTGGTTCCCGCCGTGGCCGGATTGAGCGAAATATCGACCGGGCTCGTCAACCCTCCGCCCTGGAATCGCAGAGTGATCGTGTCGCTATTGGTCAGCACGTGGCTTGAATAGGTAGCCGCCGTGAAACCCAAGGCGGTATTGACGTTATTGGCGCCGCCTGCGATCACCACGTTCGATCCCGGCTTGTTCGCTTCAAGAACGATCTGGTTGTTCACGACCTTGGCCGTAACCGCGTTTGCTCCGGTGAAGTTCCCGTTCGCGGTGATCTGTGTGTTGATATCAGCGGCAATATCAGCCTTGGTCAAACTCGTGCCTTGCGTCAACGTCAATGTCTGTGCGCCGCTGGTGCCAACGGTCAGATACAACTTGTTGTTCGTGGTGTTGATCTTCGCCGTAGCGC
>Ga0126381_100009323_pt1 | contig 11019 bp, 12 predicted proteins | sample PanSoiMetPlot_28_FD_96465 | JGI IMG/M metagenome (GOLD analysis project Ga0126381, IMG submission 96465) | Tropical forest soil microbial communities from Panama - MetaG Plot_28 | ecosystem: Environmental > Terrestrial > Soil > Tropical forest > Bulk soil | place: Panama | collected 2016-02-17
ACTGTGAGTCCTCCTACCACCCCTCCGTAAACTTCGCCTAGCGGCCCAAAAAGCCAATCCAATCATTGTCTCCGAAGTTACACAGAGCGCTGTCGCACTTATCGGTGGCGCTAGCTCCATGAGCGGGGCCATGCCATCGGCAACTGGCCCGCGCCATACGCCCGGGCGGGCTTGTCGCCTTCCAGGAGCACGATACGGTGTGTGCGAACGACGACCGCAAGCTCCTGCCGCTGCACGATCGAGTCCGCGGCTGGCTACGAGATATGTTGCGGCACGAACGGGCGAATCTGTACATGGGTTTTGATCTTCACACGGCACTGTCCGCCGCAGGGTTTACCGTCGAGCGTGTGCGGGCCGAAGCGAACGTTCTCACGCCGGTTAGTGATTATCCCATCGCCACGATCGTCCGAGCCGTCCTCCCTCGTCTGGTTACGCCCGGCATCACGACTGAGAGGGAGATCGATGTCGATACGCTTGATGCCCGTCTGTCAGCGGAGCGTCAACAGGCCGGCGCGACCTGCCTTTTGGGAAGTCGTGTTCTGCGCGTGTGGGCGCAAACCGGAAGAGTGACGGGGAATCCTGGGACGCCGACGCTCGCGAGGTCGAACGTCTCGGCTATAGCACCATGTGGACCGTCGAGGGCGCGAGGCGACGCGGGCACGGCCAGCGCCTGATTCAGACCAATGCCCTGAAAGTATCGGCGGAACAACTCCAGGCCGCCGTAAGAAGTCAGACGCTCGGAGCCAAACTCAATCCCCAAATCCGGTTTGATCACCCGCCTCAACCCCGATACCTTCAACCTCTTCCTGGGGGCCTCCCGCTGTTGCTTAGAGCTGCGCTGGCACGCTCTCTAATTTACGCACGGGAGGCCTCTTTCCTTCAATCCCTACGCCTCTATTAGCTACAAATTTTTCTCGCTTTGAGGCTAACTTTGCGCTTGCAGACCGGCCGGTGTCTGTGGGAGTCTGCCTCTGAATTCAACAAATGGAAATTCTGGTCTAAATGATGCGAGAACAACTTACGGCGGCAGGAGGTTTGCCGGAGTGAGCTTGCTCGATTCATTCAACGAGGTCACCGTTTCCGCTCCGCGCTACCGCAAATATTTCGCGCTGGTGCATGAAGACCTGACCGCAATTTACTCGCGTGATTTACATAAATGGCTACTGTGGGCGCCGCTCATCGGTGTCGTAACCGGAATCCTGCAAACCGTCTTGGTGCTGGTGATCCTTCATTTCCTGTGGGCGTATTTGCTGTCTTTTTACTACGACCATCATCTGTTAATCGTGCCGTTGACGACGCTGGGATTCCTGCTGGCCGGACTCATCATGCAGTTCCTGACCCCCAACCCCAACCAGCATTCGACCGAGGAAATCATCGCCTCCTATCATGAGCATCAGGGCGACATAAACTTCGGCCCATTCTGGTTCAAGCTGCTGGCTGCCGCGGCCACGGTCGGATTTGGAGGCAGCGCCGCGCTTGAAGGTCCGAGCATATATAGTGGGGGCGCGGTCGGGTCGTGGTTGTGGGGCAGGGTACGCGGCTTCAAACTGACCGAAGCGGATCGGCGCGTAATGCTGATCAGCGGCGCCGCGGCCGGGATGGCTGCGGTGTTTCGTGCGCCCTTGACCGGATTGATTTTCGCGCTGGAGATGCCTTATCGCGACGATCTGGCACACGAGGCGTTGCTGCCCTCGCTCATAGCCTCGGTGGTATCGTACGCAACGCTGGTGGCGCTACTGGGCTCCGAGCCGTTGTTCGGCTTCATCGGGGCCAGCCGCTTCTCGGAGCGCGATCTGTTGTGGTCCGCGCTGCTGGGCGTGGTGTGCGGATTGGTGGCGATGGCGTTCGCGACCACCTTCCGCCGCTTTCGCAGCTTCGCGATCAACCTCGCGGTTCCGCATACCTTGAAGATGGTTGCGGGAGGAATCGCAACCGGACTGTGCGGCCTTTGTTTCGTCTCATTCTACCCCGGGGTTCCACTGATGCCGCTGGGGCCCAATTATGAGGCGGTCAAGGTTATCCTGGTCCGGCCTCATGCCACAGATTGCCTGCTGGTTTTCGGGATTCTTAAGGGTGCGGCTACTCTTTTTACCTTGGGTGTAGGCGGGGTGAGCGCGATGTTCGTACCGCTGCTGCTTATGGGCGGTTCGATCGGGAAAATATTCGGGCAGTCGATCGTACATGTTTCGGGGGTAGATCTATACGCCGCGGTAGGGATGGCTTCGTTCATTGCGGCCGCGTACAAGACGCCGCTGGCCGCGGTGATATTCGCAGCTGAAACCACCGGCGGGCTGGTTTTTCTGATCCCGACCCTGATTGGTTCCGCGATCGCGTACGCGGTTTCCGGCGAAGCGTCGGTGTCCGCGGATCAGCGGCTGCACGAAGTGGTTAAACTCAGCGGTCCCACCGGAATAAAGGCACGCCAGATCATGCAAACGCAGATTGTAGGTGTGCAGGCTGATGCGACTGTTCGCGATTTCTTTTACAACGTCGCCAATAGCAACCGTCACCAGGTTTACCCGGTCTTCAACGGCAAAGAGCCGATCGGGTTACTGTCGCTGTGGGAGATAAGCCAGGTGCCCGCGGACCGGTGGGAGCAAACCAGAGTCGAAGAGGTCGCGAGCAAGCAAATCACCCGCATTAGGGGCGACGCCGATTTGGGCGAGATGGTGCGGCTGCTCACCCGCGAACAGCGCGACCGCCTGCTGGTGGTCGTCAGCCCAGACGGCACTCCGGTGGGCATCATCACCGAGTCCGACGTGTTGCAGGCGCTGGAACCGCGCAACGGCCACGCAACGCCGTCCCTGGCAAGTAGAGGCCGGCGCTGCTGAGTGCTCAATAGCCGCTCAGTGTGGCGACGCGGTCGCGATGGAATACGAAGGCCGAAAAAGGGATCTTCGAAGCGGGCGCTTGAACCATAAATGAATGTCGTGCTCCCACATTAATCCGATTCCGCCGTGCATCAGCATCGATTGGCCCACATTAACCATGAGAGCGCGGTCACAAGTGAATACTCTGTTCAGCCACCGATTCCTCAGCAAGCCTTCGGCGGTCCGCTGACATCAGATCGCGGTGCGAAAGCACTGCGAGTAGTTTGCGCGGATTATCTGGACTCACGACAGGTAGACATGCCACTTCAGCAGTGACCATTAGATCGCTGGCTTCACGTAGCGTATAAGTTTCCAGAACGACCGGCCATCGATGCTTGACGATATCACCGACCCGCGTTGTTCCGGGCAATTCGCGGTTAACGATGTCGTGGCTCATGATCATACCCAGCAGTTCGCCATTCTCCGCGATCACCGGAAATGCGTGGTGGTCGTATTCTGGCCGACCCTTAGCAAGCCACGACCGGAATTCAGCCAGCGTGGTGCTGGCGGGCAATGAAGTCACTCTATAGCTAGCCGCCTCACGCACCAGCATCTGCGAGGAGAAGTCGTACTCATAGTCGGTTGGTGCGCGAACTCCTCGCCGGGCGATTTTCTCGGTCATGATCGTATTCGCCATTAACATGCTTGACACCAGGTAGGCGACGGCACATCCGCCCATCACCGGCAAGATAGCGGCAGGTCGAAGTGTTGTCTCGATTGCAAAGACCATCGAGGTAAGCACGGCTCGCGACGCCCCGGTGAACATCGCGGCCATTCCCACCAGCCCAGCCACCCGCGCATCAATCCCCATACTCGGGTATAGCGCGAGTCCTGCGTTCCCGATTACCGCTCCGAGCGCTCCTCCTATCGTGAATAGTGGTGCTAGCGTTCCGCCAGATGTTCCGCTGCCCAAGGAGATAGCCCAGGAGAGGAACTTGAATACGCAGAGTACAATGAGCGCCTGCTGGGTAAGTGATCCGTTGAGAAGATCTCGGATGTTGCCGTAACCCACGCCTAGCGTGTCCGGAGCGATATAACCGAATATCCCGATAAAGATTGCTCCTATCGCGGGCCACCACATCCACGGAATGGGGAGTTTTCCGAACGTATCTTCCACGAGAAATACGCTGCGCGTAACCAGCACCGATGTCGACCCTACCAATAAGCCGACAATAGCATACCAAACCAGGAGTTTGCCGCTTGGTAGCATAATCTCGGGCATGCTAAAAATCGGAGCAGCGCCCAAGAAGATAATATGCATAGCCATTCCAGCGGCGCTGGCGAACATGACTGGAATCAGCGAGCGGGCGCTGAACTCAAACAACAATAGTTCAATTGCGAGAAGGACTCCTGAAATTGGGCTGCCGAATACCGCGGTCATGCCGGCGGCCCCTCCAGCCGCGAGCAAAATCTTGCGATCCTCTGCCGTTGTGTCCATTAACTGACCAACTAGCGATCCCAAGGCACCACCGGTCGCAATGATTGGTCCCTCGGCCCCGAATGGCCCTCCGGTGCCGATGGCGATTGCACCTGACAAGGGCTTGAGAAACGTCAGTCGTGGAGCGATACGGCTTTGCCCTTGCAGGATTTTCTCCATCACCTCGGGTATGCCGTGACCGCGTATTCCTTCCGATCCATAGCGCGCCATCAAGCCTACGATGATGGCACCGATTACGGGGATGACAATCACCCATAAACCGAGATGATTCCCAGCGGGCGACGTGAATGCTATCGAGAATCGTCCGAAGAAACTCAAATTGGTGATCAAGCCTATGAGCGCAAGCAGAGCCTTTGCAATAATTCCGGCTCCCAGCCCTATCAGTACCGCTATTGATGTAATCAGCAAACCATGGGTGCCAATGGTGGTAGCCCGCCGCGGCATCGCTACAGATGCCCGGGCGGGGCCCATTGCAGTTGCAATCGGGAGCCCCTCGGTCGATGATGAGTCAGAAATCCTGTCCTGCGGCACGTTCATCCTCTGCCCGATAGTTCAAACCGAATTTCCATTTTGAAATCCCGATTCAGATGCCCACTCATATGCGCTTGGACACCAAGTGTCCTGCCACGCGTTGGCATAAACATAACCGAAACCTGCGCTCTTCCAACAGGGTTGTCAGACTCTGAACCCTTACCTCGTTGTCTCGTCACCCAAAATCTGCTTCGCTCTGCCGGTCTCCCTATCTCTCTGGCGACGGAATCGTCGCTATTTTCAGCAGCATGCTGAAGAGCCGTCGCGTCAGATAACTCTCCGCCAGCAACGACCACGGTACCAGCGGGGGTTCATCAAACGGCCACCGGTCTTCACCGACCCCTGCTGCCTGTCGGCAGCATCCCGCCGTTCCCACTTTTTTTCTGAGGTTGTATGCGATCGCGCTAGGCCACGGCCGCAACTCCTTAGCGCGAAAGCGTGGCAGCCAAGCCGATTCTCATGATCGTTTGATTGCCCCGTACACTGGTGGCTGTGTCACTTGCCAGCCGCGGATGTACCTTCAGCTCAGCAGCGCTGCCTGACGACGACGCGGTCATTTATCGGATCTCGCGAGAAAACTTCAGCCGTCGAACGCGGATGTGTCCGTTGGACGCATTGTCGCGCCTCCAACGGACACATTTTCGACTAGCGCCGCGTTTGAGGATGGCCAAGCCCTCCGTCAACAATGAACCGGCGATCCTGTGTTCAGTGATGGTGGAACTCCCGGCAGGCTTCGGGGTCGGTGTTATGAGGGGCGGCGCTGCCTTCATTTCGATGGACTCGCGTTTCCTTGATGCGATCGTTCATTCGAATCGATTGGCCCCGCCGCCGTCGATTGTGCAGGGTCCGACGACCACAGCAACTTTTCGTTCGAACCCCGCAGATCGAGGAGCCCCACATGGTCACCCCGCGCACAGAAAGCGACGAGGGGTTTATCACGTGTATCTTTGAAGAGAAAGCATGGTCCCTGGCTGCCAGACCCTGCTTCCAGCCGAACGCGTTCGTTACCACTGCTATCCATAAGTCTTAGATGTGCGGAGTCATGGCTGACACCGAGTTCGGCACGGGTGGCTCCGTTCGAGTCGATCACCACAATGCGCGGAGCAACAGCCTCCGTCAGCATGAGGAGTCTGTTCGACAGTATTCCACCCAACATGCCTGCCCCGATTGCTATCACAAAGGCTATCCAACGATCCTTCCGAAAAGACATTAGGCCGCCGATTAGCCCGCCGGCCCCCCCTGCGGTCAGCGAGAGCCAAATAACCTCGCGACTCATCGCTTCCACCTTTAAGAGAAATCCATGTATCCAAATCGCGCCACAAGGTCAACAAAGCCACGAAAAATCGTATTGCTGCCGCGCCTTCAGGCAGCCCGCCCTACTTTGACGCCGTTTTATCGGAGCATCCCGGCGAGTGCGGAGTTTGCCAACAGGCCTCCGAAGGTCCACCAGCGCTTCTGATGTAACCGGGGCGCAGCCCATTGAGCATCGGCAGCGGACCGATGAAGTCCCAAGTGATGGGCGTGGCGGAACCGCCCATCAACGCGCGGCTGCGACGAACCATCGCGGCGGCCGCTTCCATCCGTTTCATTTGTTCCTGCCACACCTGGGACACGCTGGGCGCCGTCGCTACGGGCTGGAAGGCTGCCTTGATCAAGCGGACCGGCAACGACGTCCTGGGAGTCGGCCCGCAGCCGCAGATCGTCGGTGCAGACTTGGAGAGCGTCGCCGATCAGTTGATTTCGCGACACAAAAGGTGAACCTATGCCACATAAGAAACCGCCGTCCTCAACAGCGACACCGAATAGACAACCTTCAGCCGTAGCGGCGACTCAAAGTGGGACCGTGAGTTCGCACTGCCTCGTTGATGAGATGGACCCAGCCCGTGTTCAACGAGGCAGTGCTAACCGCCGGAGGGCGGGGTCCGGGAGCTGAGCAGACGTCCGCCGGAGACTTTGTTGTCGGGCGCCAACGTGAGCCTGGGGGGTGAAGTGCTTCGCAATGGGCCAGCGGCTCATGTCGGTGCCGATCTCGGAGACGATTTGGGCGCGGCTCGCGGACCAATGCAATCGATTTGGCTCAGGTCGGCGCTGCCGGTCGGCCGATGCAGCAGTGCCGCGGATATCGAAGGCGGGAGCGTGCTTGTGCACGGGTTCTCGAAAATGGATTTCACGAATTTACTTTCACTGTTATCTTTCCGAAAGGCTAGAAGACCAAGGAGGGGAACCATTTTTTAAGCAGGACTTTCAGAGCGAGCATCCGTCAACTTGATCAATTTTGCTTTTTTCAACCGCCTGCCAAGGTGTGAAAAGAATGAACGGCACGAAACTCCATAGAGTAGTCATTCTGGGAGGGGGATTTGGCGGCCTGTACACCGCGCTTAGACTCGACAAGACCATCGCCCGCCGCAGCGACGTGGAGGTGACTCTGGTCAATCGCGAGAACTTCTTTTTGTTCACACCGATGCTGCACGAAGTCGCGGCGAGCGACCTCGATATCACGAACATAGTTAACCCGATTCGCAAGATGCTTCGCCGAGTACACTTTTTTGCCGGCGATGTCGACGCGATCGATCTCGGTAACAAGCAGGTGACGGTCTCGCACGGAATTCACCCCCACCATCACGTCCTCGAATACGACCAACTTGTAATCGGGCTGGGCGCGATTACGAACTTCTTCAATCTGCCGGGCCTTGCCGAGCATGCACTCACGATGAAAACGCTCGGGGATGCGATATATCTGCGCAATCAGGCGATCGCCCACCTGGAAGAGGCTAATTTCGAATGCAAGAAGTCTGACCGCGGGCGCCTGCTGACTTTTGTGGTTGCGGGCGGGGGCTTTGCCGGCGTCGAGACGGCGTCGGCGCTTAACGACTTCCTGCGCGAGGCGCTGCGCTTTTATCCAAACCTGACCCCCGCGATGATTAAAGTCCTGCTCGTGCATCCCGGGGCGGTCATTCTTCCCGAACTGAGCGAGAAGCTGGGAGGATATGCGCAACGCAAGCTGGGCCAGCGCAAAATCGATGTTCGCGTCAACTGCCGTGTAACCGGCATGTCCGAAGGCGGCGTGGAGCTCAGCGATGGCAGTTGTATCGAGACTGATACCTTGATCTGGACCGCCGGAGTGACGCCCAATCCCAAGCTTGATGAGTTGCCGTGTGCCAAAGAGCGGGGACGGATTGCGGTGAACGAGTACCTGGAAGTCGTAAGTTTCCCCGGCGTGTGGGCGCTCGGCGACTGCGCCCTAATCCCCGATCCCATGACCGGAAAGCCCCAACCCCCGACGGCTCAACACGCATTGCGCGAGGGCCGCGTGCTTGCGGCAAACATCCAGGCGTATCTCGCTTCCGGACAGAAGAAGGCATTTTCGTTCCGCACTATTGGACAATTGGCGTCGATTGGAAAACGAACGGGGGTTGCCAATATTCTCGGGATCAACTTCTCGGGATTCATCGCCTGGTGGCTATGGCGGACCATATATCTGAGAAAATTGCCGAGATTCGAAAAGAAGGTTCGAGTTCTCCTTGATTGGACTCTCGACCTAATTTTCTCCAAGGACTTGGTGCAATTTCTGACTCTGCGGGCGCCCCATGTCTCAGATTCTCAGGAGAAGTAGGCTTGAGGGCGCACCGACAAACCGTCGGGCCGGGGTACCCGGTGGTTCCAGAGGGGGCGAGGCGAAGCGCAATCCGCAGCTCTTTGGGCCGTTGGTACGGTACTGACACTGACGGCTCATTTCCTGGTGACCTTGCAAGGTCTTGCGACAGCTATGAGGCGGCGAAACCCGAACAGAATATTTGCGCCCAAGGCACGCCATTAGTCTCGAACACCTGTCGGGCCTTTTGCGCCAGCGGACCCTCTCGACCATTTCCAGGTCGATTGGCGCTCATTCACCGCGGGAAGGGGGACGGAAACCCACTGCGGATTTACTTTTCGGATCTGCCAGTTAAAGTGGCGGAATCAGAAGACTTGGATAAACGTGCAATGAACATCGGAAAGGTTGTTTTGATCGTTGTGTTTGAGGAATCCGAGTGCGTTCCTGACCCAGTCGCTCGCCAGAAAACGGGATCGCGCGGGACGCTGTCCCCAGAGCCTTCTGAGTGTGAAAAGCATCGAATCCTATGAAGGCTGACATCCATCTGGATAATAAGCGAAAGGCTTTCGGATCTGGCCTACTGCCGGAGTTGATTGCTGTGCTCCGCCGCAGCCGGCCGGGCGATTTGGTCACGGTGGTGGCTGACGGTGAGAGCATTGGAGCTGAGTTGGAAACGTGGTGCCGTTCACCGGCAATCCACTGCTAGAGGCTACCGTCGAAAAAGGGCGTGGGCGGTGGGTTTTCCGTTGTGGGGCTGTTGCGGTCGCTGCCGAAGACAATCGGCCGGTGGGCTCGCGGCTTTGGCTCTACACGAATTTCGACTGTTACCTGCGTTGCGACTAGTGAAGCGACAACTTGATGATGAAGGCGCTAGTTCGTATCGCCTTTCCGCGCAGGACATTTCGCCGGTGAATTAGAAACGAATGATCGCCGCTTGGCAGCTACCGTTCCAGCGGCAATCCTGTCGTTCCTGCTTAAGGCCAGCGTTTCTGCATCCGTGGTGTCAGCCGGGCCAGCAGCCGAACCCGGCATACCCCAAGACTGCCGCCCAGCATCGTAGGTGCGGGAGTCACAGCGCCCTTCGCAGCTCTCCGCCGAGCCACCAGGCGGCGGCCAGCAAGGCACACATGAGAGCGGCGCTGATGGTGTAGAGGGCGAGCGGTCCCCAGGCGCCGTAGACCCAACCAGAGAGGCCCGCCGTCACCGCGGCGGTTGCGAGGCCCGCGGCGCCAAGTAGTCCCTGACCCGAGGCAATCTGGCTGGGCGGGCTTGCCCGCGCGATCGCGAGCTGGCTGGCCGGCATGGTGAAGGCATCGGCGATCGAGTGCACGGCCACGATCAACGCGAGCAGCCCGAGCTGCGGAATCATTCCGTAGGCGAACATGCACGCGATCGCCGTGCCGATGCTCACGAGCATCACGCGCAGCGGTCCGATCCGCTGCGCCAGGCGGCCTCCGAATGGTGGGATCACGAGCATAGGCGCGCTGAACAGACTCAGCGTTGCACCCACGAAGAGCTGGCTTGCGCCGCGGTCGGACAGTAGGATCGCCCAGTTCGCCTCGAACACGCCCACCGTCAGGTAGAAGGCCAGGCCCGCGAACAGGCAGGCGCGCACCGCACGCCGGGCCAGCAGTCCGCGCACGATTCGGCGCTCGCGCGTGGTCGCCCCGACGGACAGCTCGGCACCAAGCGCAAGCGGTGCGACGGCGACCAACAGCACCGCGAGGGCGACGAAAGGCGCACGCACTCCCCAAAGCTGCTCGAGCAGCGACGCCAGCACGGGCCCGAGCAGGAAGCCACCAAGCTCGAAGACCGCCATGAACCCCAACGCCTCGCCCGCCTTCGCTGGATCGCGCGTCACCGCAATGCGCCGTACTGCAGGAGAGACGCAGCCCGAACCCAGCCCCAACAGCGCTCGCGCTACGACAAAGTCCCAGAATCGTTCGGCGGCGATCATCCCCACGAAACCCAACATGGCGGCGATGAGTCCGCCGCAGATGAGGGTGCGCAGGTGGCCGCGATCGGCGAAGCGTGACAGAAACAACTGCGATGAGAAGCCAGCGGCAAAACCGGCGGCGCCGATGACACCGATCGCCCAGTCGTCCAAGCCGAAGCGCGCGCGGATCTCCGCGAGCAGCGTGAACACCGAACCATATCCCAATGTCAGTGTCGCAACGATCAGGTATAGGCCCAGCAAACCACGATTCAAGCAGTGAACACCTCTTTCAAATCACGCTCCCTGACGAAAGGGACGGGCACGGTCCAAGTGAAGAGGAATCGAGGCGCCCGGCGTCAAAAGGGAGAATCATTGTCCGCGCCGCGCGTGAGCTGGTCTCCGCACATCTATCACTCTATCGCAGGTGCGCAGTGCCGCAGATTGAGTCCGGTGACGAATTCGACCTCGACTCCGTCGCGTTCGGCGAACGCGACGGTTGTGGGGACGATATTCGTCTAGTTTGGGATCGCGAGATCTTGAAGCCCAGCTTGATCCACCGTTCGACCTGTCCCATGGGCCTTCTGCTCAGGGACGCGGCCGCGCGATCAGCGCCGAGGACGCTTGTCACAGCCGCTACGCCTCGCGATAAGAA
>Ga0126381_100009324_pt1 | contig 11018 bp, 6 predicted proteins | sample PanSoiMetPlot_28_FD_96465 | JGI IMG/M metagenome (GOLD analysis project Ga0126381, IMG submission 96465) | Tropical forest soil microbial communities from Panama - MetaG Plot_28 | ecosystem: Environmental > Terrestrial > Soil > Tropical forest > Bulk soil | place: Panama | collected 2016-02-17
AGACGCCGGGCCTCGGGCTGACCGTCAATGGCCAGGCCGATTTCAATTCGTCGCAGCTCGACGAGAACCAGCGTCAGATCACGCACTATGGCATCCTGACGCTGCAAAAGAAGCTCGACGACATCGACTTCCAAACCTCGGTCTTCAACCGCTATTCGAGCCTCTATTTCAGCCCGGACCCGCTGCTCGGCGATCTGCTGTTCAACGGCATCTCGCAGACCGCCTACCGCCGCAGCATCGCCACCGGCTCGCCGGGCGACGGCAGCTGGCGGATTTCCGAGGATCACACGCTGCGCGCCGGCTATTTCATCCAGGGCGAACGCTCGACCTCGGCGAGCAACTCGCTGGTCATCGGGCTGAACCCGGACGGGTCGCAGGTCTCCGACACGCCGATCTCGATCCACGACAGCGGCGGCAAGACCGTCTGGCTCTACGGCGTCTACCTGCAGGACGAATGGAAGATGATGCCGCGGATGACGCTCAATTTCGGCGGCCGCTTCGATCTCGTCGACGAGTACACCCACGAAAACCAGATCAGCCCCCGCGCCAATCTCGTCTGGGAACCGACCGACACGACGACGATCAAGCTCGGCTACGCGCGCTATTTCACGCCGCCGCCGTTCGAGCTGGTGACCCCGACCGACATCGCGCTGTTCGCCAACACCAGCGCCGCGCCGGCGGTCACCCGGGACAGCGTCGCCAAGGCCGAGCGCGACCATTATTTCGACATCGGCGGATCGCAGATCGTGCTGCCCGGCCTCAAGGTCGGGGTCGACGCCTACTACAAAATCGCCACAAACCTGCTCGATGAGGGGCAATTCGGCGCGCCGATCATCCTGACCCCGTTCAACTACGCAAAGGGCCGCGTGCGCGGCGCCGAATTGTCGCTAAGCTACGACATGGACAATTGGTCGCTATACGGCAATTTCGCCGCTGCGCAAGCCGAGGGCAAGGACATCTCGTCGGCCCAGTTCAACTTCGCGCCCGACGATCTCGCCTATATCGCGGACCATTATATCCATCTCGACCACGACCAGACGTACACGGCCTCGGCCGGGATCGCGTATACCTTCCCGAGGACGATGACCCGAGTTTCGACCGACCTGATCTACGGCAGCGGGCTCAGAGCGGCCAGCGACCATCCGAACGGCAACAGCCTGCCCGGCTACCATCAGGTCAACCTGAGCATCGTCCAGAAGATCGACGCCGGCTGGTGGCGCGGCGGTGAGGTGCGACTCGACGCGATCAACCTGCTCGACGAGGTCTACCAAATCCGCAACGGCACCGGGGTCGGCGTCGGCGCGCCGCAATTCGGACCGCGGCGCACCATTCTTGCCGGGCTGACGCAGCATTTCTAGGATGGGTTCGTGAGGCTCGCGCTTCCCGTCTCGGCCGCCGCCCATGTCGCGCTGATCGCGCTGCTGCTTTTGCTGCCGGCGGTGGCGCCGCCACCGCCGAAGCTCGATCTGTCGAACGCCGTCGAGGTCGTGTTCGCGCCGCCGCCGCCACCCCCGCAACCGGCGCCGTCGCCCCCGCCGCAGCCCGAGCCGCCGCCGCAGGTTGTCGAGCAGCCCCCGCCTCCGCCGGAACCTCCGCCACCTCCGCAGCCTATTGAGCAGCAGCCGCCGCCACCCGCGCCGGTCGCCGAGACCCCGCCACCGCCACCCCCCAAACCCGAGCCAAAGCCGCTCCCCAGGCCGCGGCCACGACCGCTGCCGGTGCAACCGGCGCAGCAAGCGCAGCTGCCGATGCCGCAGCTGCCCTTGCCGCTGCCCACCCAGCCGACGGCCCCGCAAGTCGCCTCGATCCCGACCCCGCCGCCGCCACCGACGATCAGCCCCGACTACCGCACGGTGCTGAGCGGCTGGCTCGAAAGCCACAAACGCTACCCCGAGGAAGCGCGGCAGCGCGGCGAGGAGGGACGCGCGGTGCTGCGCTTTCGGGTCGACCGCTACGGCCGGGTGCTCGACCACGCCGTGGTCAGCAGCACCGGGTTTGCCGACCTCGACCAATCGGTCGAGAATATGATGCGGGGCGCGGTGCTGCCCCCCTTCCCGCCGAGCATGACCCAGCCCGAGATCGAGGTTTCGGTGACCATCCGCTTTGGGCTGTCGCGCTAAACCCACCGGCTCAAACAAAATTCCCCTCACATGAAAACCGCGGTCACCTGAACATGCCGGTCACCTGAAAATGCCGGTCACATGAAAATGAGCGGCGGGCGGTTGCAAAAAGTGGCAATTGCCGCGGCTTCGTCTCCACAATGCCCGGCAATGTCCGATCCCAATCCGCGCAGCCACACGATTCGGCGACTGATCCCGCTCGGGTTCCTGGCGCTGGCCGCGACGGTATTCATCCTCTGCGGCGGCCGGAATTATTTGAGCTTCTCCGCCTTGGCCGAGCACCGCGAGCTGCTGTGCTCGCTGGCGCAGAACGGCGGTGTCCTCGCTGCGCTGGGCTTTATCCTGACCTATGCCGGGGTTACGGCGTTGTCGATCCCGGGCGCGATCATCATTACCTTGGTGGGTGGTTTCCTCTTCGGGCCGTGGCTGGGCGCCACCTACTCGCTGACCGGTGCGACGATCGGCGCCAGCGTGGTCTTCCTCGCCGCGCGCGCCGGGCTCTCGGGGCTGGCCGACCGCGCCGGCCCTCATCTCCAGCGGCTCAAGAGCGGGTTCCGCAAGGACGCCTTCAGCTATCTTCTTTGTCTGCGGTTGATGCCCATCTTCCCCTTCTGGCTGGTCAATCTGGTTGCGGGGGTAATGGGAATGCGGCTTCTCAGCTATGTCGTCGCGACCTTTGTCGGGATGATCCCCGGCGCGCTGGTCTATGCCGGACTGGGCAACGGCGCGGGCGAGCTGATCGCCGCCGGCGAGCCGCCCGATCTGCATCAGATGTCGCATCCCAACATCTTCTTTCCCCTGCTCGGGCTTGCGGTGCTGGCGCTGCTTCCAGTCGGCTTCAAACACTGGCACGGCCGGCGGAGAGAAGCGGCCCGGTGATGGCGGCGCTCACCCCCGATCTCTGCGTCATCGGCGCCGGCGCCGGCGGGCTCGCTGTCGCGGCCGGCGCGGCGCAGATGGGCGCGAGCGTCGTCCTCATCGAGCGCGGCCAAATGGGCGGCGAGTGCCTCAATTCCGGTTGCGTGCCGTCGAAATCGCTGATCGCCGCGGCGACGCTGGCGCAGCAATGGCGGCGCGGCGGGGAGCTCGGGATCGATTGCGCGCCGCCGTCGATCGACTTCGCCGCGGTCGGCGACAGCGTCGAGCGCGTGATCGCACGGCTGGCGCCGCACGATTCAACCGAGCGATTTGAACGACTTGGCGTCACGGTCTTACGATATGAGGCGAGGTTTACCGATCCGCGTACCGTGCGGGCGGGCGACCGCGAAATCCGCGCGCGGCGCTTTGTGATCGCCACCGGCTCGTCGCCCGCGATCCCGGCGATCCCCGGTCTCGACACCCTGCCGTATTTCACCAACGAGACAATCTTCACCAACCGCGCGCTGCCGCGGCACCTGATCGTGATCGGCGGCGGCGCAATCGGCATCGAGCTGGCACAAGCCTATCGTCGGCTTGGCGCCATGGTCACGGTGATCGACGCACAGCCGATCTTATGGCGCGACGATCCGGAACTGGTGGCCATTCTGAAGCAGATGCTGCGCGACGAGGGCATCGCGCTGCGACCGTCCTCGGCGATCGCGGCAGTCGAGCATGAAGCCGCCGGCGTGTCGGTGGCACTCGCCACCGGCGAACGGATATCCGGCTCACACCTGCTGATCGCCGCCGGGCGAGAGCCCAATACCGCCGCGCTCGACCTCGCGGCGGCGGGGATCGCCGCCGGGGCGCACGGCATCCCGGTCGACGCAAGGCTGCGCACGACGAACCGCCGGGTCTTTGCCATCGGCGACGTCGCGGCCGGACCGCAATTCACCCATGTCGCGCTCTACCATGCCGGCGTCGTCATCCGCAACGCGCTGTTCCGCCTGCCCGCGCAGGTCGATTACCGCGCGCTGCCGTCGGTCACCTTTACCGACCCCGAGCTGGCGCAAGCGGGCATGAGCGAGGCCACCGCGCGCGATGCCTATGGCGACGGGATCCGCGTGCTGCGCTGGAGTTTTGCGGAGAACGACCGCGCCCAGACCGAGCGCGAGACCACCGGCATGGTCAAGATCGTCACCAAGGCAAACGGGCGCATCCTCGGCGCGGCGATTTTGGGCTCGGGCGCCGGCGAGCAGATCGCGACCTGGGTGCTGGCGATCACGCGCCGGCTCAAGATCGGCGCCATCGCCAATCTCGTGCTGCCCTACCCGACCCGCGGCGAGGCGGGCAAACGCGCCGCCGGCAGCTTTTATGCGCCGGCGCTGTTCTCCCCGCGCACCCACCGGCTCGTCCGCCTGCTCGCGCGCTTCGGCTGAGGGAGTGATTGCGATGTTCCTGCGCAGCCTTTCCGCCCGCCTCCTGGTGCTGACGGTGTTTTTCGTGATGCTCGGAGAGGTGTTGATCTTCGTGCCGTCGGTCGCGCGCTATCGCATGACCTATTTCGAGGACCATATCGCCGCGGCGCATATCGCAACCCTGGCGCTGATCGCCAGCCCGACCGGCCAACTCGATCAGGCGCTGACCGACGAACTCCTCGCCGAGGTCGGGGCCCATTCGGTCACGCTGTACCGGCCGAGCGGGATGGTGCAGATGCTCGACGGCCCCGAACTGCCCAAGCCGGACCTCAAATTCACGCTCGGCGGCGGCAATGTGCCGATCTGGATCCAGCGCTCGTTCGAGACGCTGTTCAGCAGCGGCAACCGCGTCATGCAGGTGACCGGCACATCGCCGTTCGAGCCCGACACCAAGGTCGAGGTCCTGCTCGACGAAGCGCCGCTGCGCGAGGAGATGTGGAAGTTTGGCGGCCGCATCTTCCAGCTCTCGATCATCCTGTCGCTGATCGCTGCGGCGCTCGTCTACCTCAGCCTGCAATGGCTCCTGGTGCGGCCGATGCGGCGGATCACGGCGAGCATGGCGTCGTTTAGCCACGACCCCGAGGACGCGTCGCGGGTCATCGTGCCGCGCGGCGGACGCGACGAGATCGGCCAGGCCGAGAAGGAGCTGGCGACGATGCAGGAAACGGTGCGGCAGGCGCTCGGCCAGCGCGCCCGCCTCGCCGCGCTGGGCACCGCGGTCACCAAGATCAATCACGATCTGCGCAACATCCTGGCGACGGCGCGGCTGGTCACCGACGGCTTGACGACGAGCGCCGCGCCCGAAGTCAGGCGCGTCGCTCCGCGCCTCATCGACGCGATCGACCGGGCGATCGCGCTGTGCAGCCGGACGCTCGATTTTTCCCGCGAAGGCGCGCCGCCGTTCTCGCCGAGCCGCTTCCCGTTGCGGCCGCTGATCGAGGAGATCGGGCCGGCCCTGCTCGTCTCCGACGAGGACATGGCGATCGATCTCGACCTGCCGCCCGAACTCGCCGTCAACGCCGACCGCGACCAGATCTATCGCGTGTTCCTCAACCTCGTGCGCAACTCGGTCGAGGCCGGTGCGCACCGGCTGCGGATCAGCGCGGTGCGGGACGGCGGGACCGCCGTCATCGACATCGCCGATGACGGGCCCGGCCTGCCGCCGCGCGCTCAGGAAAACCTGTTTCGGCCGTTCGCCGCGTCGGCGCGGCCCGGCGGCAGCGGGCTCGGGCTGGCGATCGCCCGAGAATTGACCCGGGCGCATGGCGGCGACCTGGTGCTGCTCGCGTCCACCGGCTCGGGGACTACCTTCCGCGTGACCCTGCCGGCGGCACGACGCGCCGCGGCGAAGCCGGCGAGCCGGGTCGCCGCGGCGGCGAAGTAGCCGCGCCGGTTCAATCGAGCGCCAGGGTCAGTGATTTGAGGTAGGCGCTCTCCGGCAGCGCCATGTGCACCGGGTGGTCGGGGCCGGCGCCCGCCTCGCGCAAGATGCGGCCGGTGCGGCCGGCATCGGCGAGGCCGCGCCGCGCCGCCTCGGCAAAATCGCCGGCCGGGACATTGTGCGAGCACGACGCGAGAAAGACGATGCCGCCCGGGGCCGCGAGCCCGGCGGCCAGCCGCGCCAGCTTGCGGTAGCCGCGCAACGCCGCCGGCGCGTCGCGGCGCGAGCGCGCGAAGGCCGGCGGGTCGGCGATCACCACATCGAAGCGCTCGCCCGCACCGGCGAGCGCGGCGGCCTCGGCAAACACCTCGGCGCGGCGGAATTCGCATACTTGCGCGACGCCGTTCTGCGCCGCCGCCGCTCGCGCCAGCGCCAGCGCCCCTTCCGAGCGGTCGATCCCGGTCACCGACACCGCGCCGCCGGCCGCCGCGGCGACCGAGAACCCGCCGGAATAGCAATAGAGGTCGATCACCCGGGCGCCGCGCGCCAGCCCGGCGACAAAGCCGCGATTGTCGCGCTGGTCGAAAAACCACCCGGTCTTCTGGCCCGCGAGAACATCGGCGAGGAAGGTCGCGCCGTTCTCCTCGACCGCGACGGCGGCGTCGATCGCACCGCGCGCGACCCGCACGTCAACCGATAATCCTTCGAGGGCACGCGCCGGGCTGTCATCGCGCAGCACGATCGCCACCGGGGCCAGCACGGCATCCAGCGCCTCGACAATCAGCGGCTGCAGCCGATCCATGCCGGCGGCATTCGCCTGCACCACCAGAACCTCGCCAAAACGGTCGATCACCAGCCCGGGCAACCCGTCGGCCTCGGCGTGGACGAGCCGGTAATACGGCGTGCGGTAGAGCTGCTCGCGCAATTTCAGCGCGCGCTCGATGCGGCGCGCGAGAAAGCGCCGGCCGATCGGCCGGGCGGCGTCGCGGTCGAGCAGGCGTGCGGCGAGCAGCGTATGCGGATTGAACATCGCGACCCCGAGCGGCCGGCCGTCGGCGCGCTTCACGGTGACGAGGCCGCCCGGCGCCAGCGCCTTCGCCGCGGCGTCCATCTGCACCTCGTTCGAATAAATCCAGGGATGGCCGCCCTCGGCCCGGCGATGCCCACCCGGCAGCAGGGTGACGACGGGACGCGCCGCCGGATCGTCTTCCGGCGTGGCGGGGGTTGCGCTCGTCTGCGGGGTCGCCATATCAGCCACTCGCGAAAACGCGGCGGATACGCCCGCCCCTCGCGGAAGTCAAATCGAGCGCCGCGGGTCAGGTCAACCCACGCACCCGCGGTTGCCGTTGCAATTCGGCGGCGCACGGTCTAGACATGCGCCCCCGACGACGCCGACAGTCCACTGCCGGCGACAAGCGCCCGTAGCTCAACTGGATAGAGCACCAGACTACGGATCTGGGGGTTAGGGGTTCGACTCCTCTCGGGCGCGCCATTCTTTTCAAAGTCTTATAAGACCAAACAGGACAGTGGATCGATCCTAAATTTTCAGATGGGTTCCGCCTCGGGTTCCACATCGAGCAACGTGTCATCGCCGGTTGCGCTGACCTGCCGCACCCATGCTGAGGACGGGCCGTTCCCACCTCGACAGCCCCCTGCAAGGCGAGGACGCCATCTCAAGATGTGAAACAGCGCCTCTGAGTGTTCGTGGCAGAACGCAGCGCGAAGAGCCGACACCGCAGGAATGCCGCAAGCCACACGGCCTCGAGTGCAGCAAGCCCGAACGGTAACCGGCTTGGTACTCGTTGGCCGATAATTTCATCCTCATCATGTCCAACATGGGATGCGTTCCCCCAGAAGCTCAAAATCTCCCCTGGCGCGACATGGCGCGACATATATAGATGCGCGAGAAGGAGAGGGTCAGCTTCACCCTTAGGCGTCAAGAGCAGAGCTGGCCGCTAGCAGCCGAGGCGATCGATGGCCGAGAACAATCCCCTAGAAGCTATCTTTCAAGACATCGAGAGGGCAATTGAGGCCCGCTTCTACTATCACGCTATCGTGGTTTGCCTTTCAATGCCGGACATCTGCGCAGCTCTACTATGTGACCCATCATCGATTTGGGTAACAGAGAAGAAATATGTCGAATGGTGCGAAGCTAATTTGGAGAAACGATTCAAATTCTTGACAGCTAAAGACTGCTACAGGTTACGCTGCGGGGTATTGCATCAAGGAAACTTTGGACATCCGAAAGCGAGATACGATCGCATTGTGTTCACGCTGCCAAGTAAAATTCAATTTCCTGAAGGACGCATAGGCAGTCCGGAGGCCGGCGAGCTTGTCTTACTTCTGAATTGTGTAATATTTTGCGAAAGAATGGTGAGTGCGGCGCGCGACTGGCTCAGCGCCAACACCCAGGATAAAAATGTTCAAGCAAACTTGCAAAACATCGTACGTTTCCGACCGGCCGGGATTTCGCTACCACCGACTTTACAGTTGAAGGGAGTCCCAGTGATCGCGTGAAGGCGGATTTGCGCGATAGTTCTGCGATAGTTCATTGTCTCCGTTGCTTGGGGTAAAATTATGAACCTCGCGATTCCTGCTCTCTCTGGTGAAATCAAAGAGGCGAACTCCTATTACGAAGACCCCTTTGAATGCGTTGGCCGGTTCGACTTTACCCGCACACGCGTCACCCATCTTGAAAAGCGCGGCAAAATTTGAAAGCCGCGGTAAAATTTGCGCCTTGCCCAGCACGAGCCTTCTGAGGATCGCCGCAGATGAAATCACGCCAGAAAATCCGTGCGAACAAGCGCAAGGCTAAGCGAGCGGCGAAAGAACGCGGCCGGCGTGCTCGTGCAAATCGCTAAACTGCGCGATGGTCGGACCCCACCCGACGCAACTCGCCCTGGGCCCGGCGATGCGGTGTGGTGGCCGCGCGGCGCCGCGGTCGCGAACCGCGAACGCATGGCCAACGAATCGGCTTTAACGATTGGGCGCCAGATCAATACATGGTGCGGTCAGAATCCGCGTCGACGAGATCGGGTATTCTCCGCTGTTCCCCATAGGAACAAAACAACAACCTGCATAACGGGCACCGGCAGCAGCTCGGCTGGAGCAGAGTGGAGGATCCCGGGGACGCGATCCATTGGCGATGTTCAGCCCCCAGGGGCTTCCCGCCGAACGACGGGCAAGCGGGCGCTGGACGCCGGCTCGCCCGCACATAATCGCCGGTGGGCGGCGGCGGATCACCGTGTTCAGGGGCGCCGGCTCGCGCCTGGGTTGAGCGCATAGCGGCTGTCGGTTGCCGTTGCGGCACCGCCGGCCTAGAGTTGCGGTCACCGTTGCAGGAGGCTGCGATGAGCGCGATCCAGCACGTCCCGGCCGGCCACAAGATGGTCTGGCGTGGCGGCGACTTCACCAAGGACGACATCGCTTTCGACCTCGGCGCGCGGCACGCCGCGGCGCTCGAGGACGTGCTGCTTCGCGTGCGCCGCAAGGATCTCGCCGACATCGCGCCCGAGGATTGCCGGCACCCGGCGCTCGACGCCGATTTGGCGAAGGTCTTTTTGGCGATCCAGGAAGGCCGCGGGATCGTCATCGTCCGCGGCATCCCGGTGGCCGGGCACTCGGTCGAGGATGTCGGGCGCATGTTCTGGGCGCTCGGCGCCCATTTCGGACGCGGCGTCTCGCAGAGCGCGCGCGGCGACGTGCTCGGCCTGGTGCAGGACGAGACACCGCCCGGCGGCGAGGAGAGCGCCCGCGGCTACACCAGCCGCCGCGAGCTGTCGCTGCATGTCGATCTGGCGCAGATCGTCGGGCTGATGTGCGTGCGCCAGGCCCGCGCGGGCGGCTACAGCCAGTATGCGGCGGGGCTGGCGATCCACAACGAGATCGCGGCGATCCGACCCGATCTGCTGCCGGTGCTCTATCGCGGCTTTCCCTACCATCGGCGCGGCGAGGAGGCGCCCGACGCACCGTGCATCACGCCGTACGACATCCCGGTCTTCTCGGTGAAGGACGGGGAGATGAGCATCTTCATGGTGCGGGAGATCCTCAACGCCGCGTTCCGCGAGCTGAAGCGCGCCTTCACCCAAGAGGAAATCGAGGCGATCGACCTGTTCCGCGCCACCGCGCAGCGGCTGCAGTTCGAGACCCGGCTCGAGGCCGGCGAGGCGAGTTTCCTCAACAATTACACGGTCATGCACGCCCGCTCGGAATTCGACGATTGGGACGAGCCGGAACGCAAGCGGCTGATGCTGCGGCTGTGGCTTGACGCCGAGCGCCGGCAGCGCCCGGTGGTGCGCGAAATCCACATCTACGAGAACAAGGGCGGACGCAGCGGCATCGACCATCAGCCGGGCCGGCTGCCGGCGGTCGCCGCCTACCGCGCGCCCGACGAACTGGTGCGCCCGCCGCAAGCGGCGGAATAGTCGGGCACGGTGCGCGCATGGCCGATCCCGGCCCACCCGACAAGGCTGCGGCCGCGCGCTACCGGGCGAACCTCCAGGGCGAGGTTGACGGCGCGAGCCTCTACCGCGCGTTGGCGGAGACCGAGACCGACCCCAAGATCAGCGAGGTCTATCGCCGCCTCAGCGCGGTCGAGGAAGCGCATGCGCAATTCTGGCGCAGCCAGCTGACAAAAATCGGCGCTGCCGGGGCCGGCGCGCTGCGCGCGGACTGGCGCACTCGCGCTCTGGTTTGGCTGGCGGGCCGCTTCGGCCCGCAATTCGTGTTGCCGACGCTGAGCATCCTGGAGCAGCGCGACGTCGGCAGCTACGACAGCCAGCCGGAAGCGGTCGCCGGCGGACTGCCCGCGGCCGAGCGCTCGCACAATCGCGTCGTCCAGGCGCTGGCCGCGTCGTTTCCCGGCGGTGCTCCGGGCGGCGCGCTGGCCCGCCTGGAGGGCCGCCACCGCGCCGGCGGCAACGCGCTGCGCGCCGCGGTGCTCGGCGCCAATGACGGGCTGGTGTCGAATTTCAGCCTGGTGATGGGTGTTGCCGGCGCCGAGATCAACAGCAAGGCCATCCTGCTCACCGGGCTCGCCGGGTTGATCGCCGGCGCCTGCTCGATGGCGATCGGCGAATGGCTCTCGGTCACCAGCTCGCGCGAGCTAAGCCAGCGCCAGATCGACCTCGAGGCCGACGAACTGCAGCAAGCGCCGGACGAGGAGAAAGAAGAGCTGGTGCTAAT
>Ga0126381_100009325_pt1 | contig 11018 bp, 7 predicted proteins | sample PanSoiMetPlot_28_FD_96465 | JGI IMG/M metagenome (GOLD analysis project Ga0126381, IMG submission 96465) | Tropical forest soil microbial communities from Panama - MetaG Plot_28 | ecosystem: Environmental > Terrestrial > Soil > Tropical forest > Bulk soil | place: Panama | collected 2016-02-17
AGTTTGGTATCCCACTGGCAGAAGCCTTCGTGGTGCTTGGTGGTCATCACCATGTATTTCTGTCCCGCCTGCCGCGCCAGTCTTGCCCATGCCTGTGCGGCATTGGGCTTGGGTTTAAAGCGTTTGGCCAAAGGCGCATACTCGGCGACGGGAATCCCCTCGTTCTCCATGACCCACTCATGGCGGCCGAGCACGCTGTACAGACCCCAGTGGATGAACATGCCGAATCTCGCCTGATGCCACCACTGCATGCGTCGAGCCCTGTCCGCCTGCACCGCCGCCGGCTCGGTTGGGCTCTTGTCGGGAACTTGCGTAGGAAGCGAGGGAGAAGCTGCGGCCTGTCCGCTCAGGTCGTGAAGGCCCGTGGCCGCCACAGCTCCACTAGCGCCCAGCCCCTTGAGAAAGTTGCGACGGTTAAAGAATTCGTGCTTCATATAGCTCTCTCGATTCGAAGTGGAGCAACTAGCAACTAGCAAATAGCAACTGGCAATTAGCACAGCAGCCGGACTCCAGCGTTGTCGCTCAAGAACAATATTTCGTACTTCTTTAGCTGAGCTATTTGCTAATTGCTATTTGCCATTGCTCTTCCGGTGCCACAACAGGATTCCGTAATATCCCGATCTGGTCAATCTCAATTACAACTTCATCTCCCGGGATTAGCCATCTTGGTGGCGTGCGTCCTAGACCGACCCCAGCCGGTGTGCCGGTGCTGATGATATCCCCGGGCTCCAGGGTTACGAAGGTGGAGACGTGCTCGATCAACTCAGGAACGCCGAAGATCAATTCCCGTGTGTTGGATTGTTGCAAAGTTTCGCCGCCAATGGAGAGGCGGATACCCAGAGTGTGCGGATCTGGGATCTCATCGCGGGTGACGATGTGGGGTCCCAAGGGAGCGAAGGTCTTCAGGCTTTTGCCAAGCGTCCATTGGGAGGTGGCCAGCTGCACGTCACGCGCGCTGACGTCATTAAGGATGGTGTAGCCGAAGACGTGCTCCTGCCAGCGCTTCGCTGCGATTCGGTCGCCGCCTTTGCCAATCACCACGGCAAATTCTGCTTCATAGTCAGGTTTCTGAGTGGCCAGGGAGATTATGATCGGCGCTCCGGGTCCGGTGACGGCAGTTGGGAATTTTGCAAAAACCGTCGGCACGGCAGGGATTTCCATCTTCGCTTCGCGGGCATGATCGCGATAGTTTAGACCGACACACAAAATCTTGGGTGGCCGCGGCAGCGGCGCCAGCAGCTTCACGCGACTCAACGGCAGCAGGGACGTGGCAGACAGTCTTCGGGAAATTCGGGCGGCTTCAACGAGCGCGCGCTCGCCAGCGGCAATGAATGACAACGCGTCGCTGAATCCCAGTTCTGCGAGCGGAAAAACTCCATCCCCGTGGAGGAGCCCTGCAGCGGAACTGCCATTTTTGGCGAAAGTTATAAGGCGCACAAATTCAGTATTTGATACTTAGTATTGGCTCTTGGCTCTTGCGTTCGATTCTCTTGTTCAGGGGATTCGCCTGGCGCTCCGCCCACGGTCAATTCAAGCGCGAAGCGCCAAGTCTAAGTACTAACTATTAAGCACCAAGATCCGTTTCAGAATGTGAACCTGGCTCCGAACTGCAGTTGCCTGGGGTTTCCGACGATGCTCGTAACCGCACCGAGGACGCCGATATTGGACCCAACGAGGTTGATATTGGTCGCGTTGCCGGTAGGCGCGGCGAGGTTTTGGATGTTCAATATGTTGAAGGCTTCAAAGCGAAGCTGCAGGGTTTTTCCTTCGGCGATAAAAATGCTCTTGCCGAGAGAGAAATCCAGATTGGTGAAATGAGAACTTCTGAGCGCGTTGCGCCCGAAATCTCCGAAGGTTCCCACCGGCGAAGTGAAAGCGCAGGGGTTGAACCAGCTCTGCGCGGTTAAAGTCTGGTCTGCTGCCAGACCGCCCTGGGAGATTGTTTTTTGACAGAGGGGATTGGGATTGGCGGCAACCGGGCCGGCTTGGAACGGATCCGCAATCAGGTTCGGTCGTGAATAACCGCTGACCGAACCGAAAGCTGGGTCGCCTGAGATAGCCGCAGGATCGCCATTCACGTTCAGGTTAAAAGGCTGTCCGGAGCGAATCTGGAAGATGTAGTTGGCTTGCCAGTTGCCCAAGATCCACGAGGCGGGTCCCTTTTGCAGCCAGGGTTTTCCACGACCGAAGGGCAGCTCGTACACCGTGTACCAGGAAAGGAACTGGGGGATGTCGTATCCGGTGGAGCCATAGTTCGCATTTGGAGCATAGAAGTTCTGTACCGCAGAACCCCCTTGTCCAGCGCCGTTCTCCACTCCAAAGAAACCGCTGGTATTATCCAGAGCCTTGGACCAGGTGTAAGAAACAAGCGTCATCAAGCCCCGACTGAAGTTCCGCTGGAACTTGGCCTGAAGCGCGTTGTAGCGGCTGTAACCGCGCGACGTATTGTAGGTGATCCCGGAGGACATCCAGGGGACAGCCTTCAAGCAGTTCCCCGTAGGATCGGGCTGCCCAGGATGGGCTTGCAGGTTGGATTGAACACAAGTGCCTGCTGAAATCGCGGCCAGCGGCTCCGGTAGGGCGTTGGCCTTGCCTGCGTAAGGAAGGTGTCCGTCACGGCTGCCAACGTACGCTACGGAAACCATAGTCATCGGCCCTAACTCCCGCTGAATTTCCAGGTTGTATTGCATGGACCAAGGATTTTGCCAGTTGGGATCGTTGGGATTGCCGGTCTGGCTCCAAGGATTGGCCGGGGTGACAACGGACGTGCCACCAGCGAAAACCGCGATCTGCTGCAACTGGGTTGGGGTGAGGCTGTTGCCGTTGGGATTACTCAGAGCGAATCCGCTGTTCCATGGCCACCTTTGCCCTTCAATATCGTTTTGCGCGTACTGGCTGCGCGCCGACAATGTATCCCAGAACAAGCCGGCGCCGCCGCGGACCACGAATTTGTTGAAAGGCTGCCAGGCAAAGCCGGCACGCGGCCCGTAGTTGTTATAAACCGGCGGCGACATGAAGTTCGGGCTGCCCGCCGCTACCACGTTGCCATTCACGGCAATCAAGTTGTTGCACGGAGTCGGGGGTTTGGTCTGCGGGTTCGGGCAGGGAGTGAAGAATGCATCCGGGATACACCCGTTCGAATTTGACACCGTGCTGCAGGGCGCTGGAAGTTGGGTGGCGCCAATGAGCCAGCGCTGACCGAACAAATCCAGGCCATTCGACAGCCGGTCGTTCTGCATCGTAGGCTGGGTCAGAAAGTCCCAGCGCAAGCCCAGGTTGATGGTCAAGCGAGGAAAGATCTTCCATTGATCCGAAGCGTACAGCGCCCAGCTGGCCAGACTGAAATTGACTTCGCCCACGTCGGGCAATTCGCCGGAACCGCTCGTGGGCAGGCCTAACACGGCGCCCGCGAGCGACAAGCCGCCGATGCTCTTGCTCTTGTCACCAGGGCAAGGCGTTGTGCTGGAGGCACCGGGACAGCTGGTAATCGCCGAATTGAAACCGAAAGTCTGGAAGGTATTAATCTGATCGCGCGCCACCCACACGTATTGGCCGCCGAACCTGAAGTCGTGGTTGCCTTTGATCCAGTCCAGGTTGGAACCAGCGCTCCAATCCGGGTTGCGTCGTATGGAATTGCCCCGATTCCCAACTTCAACCTTTGTCCAAGGCGCAGTATCCAGCGTTGTCGTCATACCATCGAACTGGCTGACGTTCAGACCCAATTGCGTCATGGGCTTTGTGCCCGCGGTGCTGAGCGCCTGATTGAACACGTAAGGTTTGCGCAAAGCGCCGGCGCTGACGTCCAGAATCAGGTTGGACTTGAAACTGTGAACCCATCCTCCACCGAAATTGTTGGCGTGGTAGTTGGAAGGCTGGTCCTCATTCGTGCCCAAAACGTGATCCAGATGACGTACCCACATTTGCGTGAAGCGAAAGAAAACATTGTCTCGCTCGCTCAGGTGATGGTCGACGCGGGCAGTCCAGGTGTCAGCGTCGTCGATCTGGGGCCGGAACTCAATGAAGTTATCGCCGTTGGCGAGCTGAGCATTAGGAGTCAGCAGATAGGCTTTCAGATAGGACTGCATGAGCGGGTTGATGAGGGCCGAAGGGATTTTGCTGCAGGGCGTTCCCACGCCGGTTTGTACGTTCGAGGCGTTGACCGGTAGAGGATTTCCCGTGGCGTCGCAGAGGAATGGATTGCGGAAGACCTTTCCGCTGCTGGTAAACGTTGAATACGGATTGTAGATCTGCGCCGTGTTCTTGGTGTTGCTGAAATCGCCGTTCAACTCCGCCGCCGTAGGAATGTACCCGGTAGCCTGCGTGGGCTTCGAATAACGCCAGCCCTCGTAGCCGGCGTAAAAGAATGTTTTGTTCTTGATGATGGGGCCGCCGATGGCGACGCCGAACTCGTTCTGGCGGAAAGGTGCGGGACCATGCGGGGTGGTAACGCCGTTCACCAAAGAAGCGTCGGTGAAGGGATTGCGGGCGTCGAAGGCGTTGTTACGCACAAATTCCCAGGCCGAACCATGAAGGTCATTGGTCCCTGATTTTGTGACCACACTGACCACGCCACCCATGGCGCCGCCATATTCCACCTTGTCGTTGTGACTTTGTACTTTGAACTCCTCAATCGTGTCTACGATGGGAAGCACTCCATACACCGGACCGCGCAGATCGGTGTTGATGAACCCGTCCAGGTAGTAGAGCGTGGAACGATTCGGTTGTCCCTGGATCGATGGCTTGGAAAAGCTGGAGTTCGGAATACCTGAAATAGCCGCATCCTGAAAACTGATACCGGACCCCTGCGCGGTCGAAACCGGGGTAGCTCCGGGGGTGAGCGTCAGCAGTTGGGTAAAATTTCTGCCGTTAAGGGGCAAGTCATTCACGGCTCTCTGGGGAATCACCGTTCCCAATTCAGAAGAAGACAGCTGCAGCAGAGGCGCTTCTCCGCGCACTTCCACCACCTCGGCGGCTGAGCCGACGGCAAGCCGGATCGGCTGTGTAAGGTTTTGGTTCACTTCCAAAGTGAACGGCTCCGTTGCCGTCTTCTTGAAGCCTTGTTTCTCGACCGTCAGCGTATAGACGCCGGGCTGAAGATTGATGAAGAGAAAATAGCCGCTCCCGTTGGTGGTTGTGGAATCGCTGATTCCCGTGCCCCGGTTTGCCAGCGTGACTTTGGCTCCAGACACAACGGCTCCCGTCGGATCCAGAACGTTACCGTTGACCTCACCGGTAGCGCTCTGCGCAAGCGCCGCGCCGCTCGCCAGTATCACCAGCAACATCGATACCGCAACGAAATGCAAAGGCCGCATGACGTTCCTCCTTGGCTGTGGTCGGACGTACCTGGATGGCTCTACTCCGGTTTTGCTGGTCGCCGGTTGGTTGTCGGCGGTGCATCACGGATTGGCCGTCAAGAGCCGGAGAGGACATATAGCAGGTTTATTTTGTGAATTCAATATGAAAAATCTGTATTTCAATATGTAAAACCTAGCTCTGCAGGGGAAGGACACGCCCGCTTGTAGCGGCCGCCGCGGGGGCTTACTGTGTCTTGGACAGTTTGAAGATTCGCTCCATCAACAACCACTTTTCACCGTGCTTGGCCTGGGGCAGGGGCTGTTGAAAGCGCCACATGAGTTGTTCCCACTTCTGCACCTGAGGATTGTTCCGGTCGGCTTCGGCTTTCGCAGCGAAAGAGAACTGCTGGTTCACTTCGATCATCATGAACAACCTGGTACCGAAGAGATAGATCTCCATATCTTCAATACCTGCGTCGCGCAGACTTTGCGCGATTTCAGGCCAGATGTCCTGGTGATGCTTGCGGTATTCGGCGATGAGTGTTGGGTCGTCCTTGAGATCGAGCGTAAGGCAATATCGTCTCATTTGGCCTCGATCGCGGCAGCCGCTGCGGGAACCTCGGCAAGGGTCTCAGGTTTATGGCCTGCCACGGCGAAATACAGCACGTACAAATAGCACAGCAGGGGAACCACGAACGCCCTTTGAATGTTGGTCATGTCGGAAATGTAGCCCATGGCGGCTGGGAAGATCATGCCGCCGATGATGGCCATTACTAGGAACGAAGAAGCCAGCTTGGTCAGCGGCCCCAGGTTCTTGATGCTGAGGGCGAAGATGGTCGGAAACATGATGGAGTGAAAGAAACCAATCAACACCACGGCCCAAACCGGGGTCATTCCGCTCGTGGTGACGGCGATGACGCCACAAACCAGGGAGCCCGCGGCAAACAAGGTAAGCAGCCTGGTGGGCGCTACTTTTTGCATGGCGAGCGAGCCCAGAATTCTTCCCACCATGAAACCGAAGAGGTGCCAGCCCAAATAGTCGGAGGCCTCCCGCGAAGACATGCCCGGGGCAGAATATTGCGTAAAGCGAATGACGAAGCTGGTCACTCCCACTTGAGCACCGACATACAGAAATTGGGCGATGGTTCCGGATACCAAGTGGCGATGGCGCAGAGCTTGCCTGAACTCACCCCATGCCGGGGCGGGCTCTGCGGCCGCGGATTCGTGAACTTCGGGCAAACGAGAGAAATAAGTGATTGCGGCGACCAACAACAGCAGCCCGGTAATGACGATATACGGTAGTTTGACCGTGCTGGCTTCGCTCAACTGGAAGGCGCGAAATTGCTCCGGAGACATGGATTTGATCTGCGCCGCGGAGTACACAACCGCCGTCAAAATAAAGAGTTTGCCGATCCGGGGAGTGATCCAAGCTCCCACCCCGTTGAACGACTGGGCCAGATTCAGGCGCCGCTCCGAACTCTCGGCCGGTCCCAGAACCGTGATGTAGGGATTGGCCGCCACTTCCAGGCAAGCTTGACCGCAGGCCATGATGAAGAGTGCGGCCAGAAACACCCAGTACTTCAGAACATACGCGGCGGGAACGAACAGAAACGCTCCGGTCGCGCATACGACCAGGCCAAAAACTACGCCGTTTTTGTAGCCCACACGTTCCATCAATCTTCCGGCGGGGAACGCGGCCAGAAAATAGCCTCCGAAGAACGCGACTTGAATCAGAGACGACTGGAGATCGGTAAGCTGAAAGGCGTTCTTCAGGTGCGGTATGAGGACGTCGTTGAGATTTACGCCAAGCGCCCACAGGAAGAACAAACTTGTCACCAGGACAAACGGCAGCACGAATTTTCGTTCCGTAAGGGGCGCAGATGGGGCCGCCATGTGTTCCTCCGTATATTTTTCACAACATCCTGCATTACTGCCATCAGGTCAACGCTCGGTCCAGATGCACGTACCCGCCGTCCACGAACCAATGCTGGCCAGTGATGTGTCCAGCCTTCTCCGAAAGCAAAAAGATCGCGGCGTTGGCGATCTCCGCGGGCTCGGTCATTCTGGCGTCGAGTGGAATCTTCGCAATGATCTTCTTGAGTTTTTCTTCAGGATCGGGAAAAGAGCCCAGCCATTGCCGGTAGAGCGGCGTCATCACTTCGGCAGGTACGATAGCGTTGACGCGTAGGCCGTGAGGAAGCAATTCGGCTGCCCACTCGCGTGTGAGTGCCAGGATCGCTCCCTTGGCCGACGCGTATCCGGAGGTCCCGCCCTGCCCCGTGACCGCCGTCTTTGAGGCGATATTGACGATGCTCCCTCGCGATGTTTTTAGAAGTGGCAGGCAAAAGTGGGCCATGTCGAAATAGTGGAGCAGATTTTTTTCAAGCGAGCTTCGATATTGCTGCGGGCTGCCGTCTTCAAGGCCAACACGATCATTTACGCCGGCGTTGTTGACCAGGCCGTCAATCTTGCCATACTTTTCCCTGATGGTCTCGACGCAGCGCCGGCACGTGTCCGCATCGCACAGATCGGCGGCAATCAACAGGCAGTTGACTTTGGCGCCGAGTAGTTCCTTTTCGATCGCGCGGCCGGCTTCGGCGTCGCGATCGATGATGACAGGAATAGCGCCTTCCTGGCCGCAGGCGCGAGCGATGGCCGCGCCGATTCCCTTGGCTCCGCCAGTGACGACAATGACTTTATTTTCCAGCTGTAATTGCATGTCTGGCCCTTTGCCCGTAGAGATGTCCGGCATTCAATCCGAAGATCTTTTCCTGCTCAGCCGTTGGCAGGTCGCGCGTGTAATCGGCGATCAATTCCACTACCTGGCGGTAGCCGGCAGCCAGCAAGCAGACCGGCCAATCAGAGCCGAACATCAGGCGATCCACACCAAACACCTCAAACACCAGATCCAAGTACGGCGTGAAGTCCTGAGCGGTCCAATTCCGCCAGTCTGCTTCCGTAACCAGACCAGAAACCTTGCAATAGACGTTTTTGTTTTCGGCAAGCGTGCGAAGATGATGGGCCCAGGGAAGATGGCGTCTTTCCTTGATCCCGGGCTTGGCGATGTGGTCGATCACGAAAGGCTGGCCGGGGAACCTTGAGACCAACTCGATCACTGCGGGAAGCTGCCGGGCATACACTAACACATCATAAGTGAACCCAAAGCGCTCCGACCCCAAACACTCGATTCCGCGCAGGAAAGCCGGCTGCAGCATGAACCGGTCGTCTCGCTCCGCCTGGAGAATGTGGCGAAAACCGCAGAGCTTAGGATATTGCGAGAAGTATTCAAGACGCTCGGCCACAGTGTCGGCGCAGAGGTCGACCCAGCCGACCACGCCCTGAATCGTTTTATACTGGGAAGCCAAGTCCAACAAGAACAGAGTTTCCGCTTCCGACTGGTCGGCCTGGACAGCAATGCAGCCAGCTATGTCGTTGACTGCAAGTTCAGGAAGAAGCCGGTCTGGCAGGAAATCGTTTTTAAGCAGTGCCATCTCGTCTGTGATCCAGGCGTCGCGGATCGGATTGTACTTCCAGAAGTGCTGATGGGCGTCGATTCTCATGTGAGAAGCAATTGGCAATTAGCAAATAGCAATTAGCACAGCTAAAGCCTGGTCCAAACTTTATCGATCGTGCACACCATTCTAGGCCGCTTTAGCTGTGCTATTTGCTAATTGCTATTTGCCAGCTGCTTTCTTAGCGCAGGCTCAAGAACCCGCCGTCGATCGGGTAGTCGCCGCCGGTAACGAAGCCTGCCTGGTTCGAGCAAAGAAACAGGGCCATCGCCGCGACTTCACATGGATCTCCCATCCTCCCGATCGGTTGAGAGCGGTTCAAGTTTTCCAGTATTTCGCTTTCCCGGCCGGCGTAGTGTTGGCGAACAAAGCTTTCTACAAACGGAGTACGAACCCGGGCCGGCGAGATGCAATTGCAGCGGATGTTATAAGCAAGATAATCCCTGGCGACGGAGTAAGTCATCGCCACCACCGCGCCCTTGCTCATGGAGTATGCAAAACGATCGGGAAGTCCCGCTGAGCCCGCAATCGATGCGAGATTCAGGATCACTCCGCGACGATTCTGTTTCATGGGCTCAATGCAGGCGCGCATACAATGGAATGTGCCTTTTACGTTGACCCTGTAAATTCTATCCAGGTCCTCTTCACTGGTGTTCTCAAGCTTGCCTACATGCGGGATCCCGGCGCTGTTGACGAGAGTATCGATCGGCTCTTCCGCCATAATCTTTGCAAAGGCGCGCTCAACACTCTGCTGATCAGAGACATCGCAGCCGTAGACATTGGCCGATCCCCCAAGACCACGAATGACTTCAGCTACGGACTCGGACAAGTCTTCATTCAGATCCACAATGTGGATGCGCGCTCCGTGGGCCGCAAACATTTCGGCGATGGCTCGCCCGATGCCGCTTGCCCCACCGGTGACGACAGCGACTCTGCCCTCGAGGCCGAACATCCCGTTGGTTGTGGCAATGGCGTTCAGAGTGAGACTCCTCGCTTCCAGGGAATGAAATCATCCTGCGCCAGCAATTCGGCTTTGGTTTGCACTTCCCCACTGGCGACCTGGACCACCAGCTCGAGCACGTCCTCACCCAAGGCTTGCACGCTCTTCTGGCCGGTGATGATGGCTCCGGCGTCGAGATCGATGATGTCCGGCATGCGCCTGGCCAGGTCGGAGTTGGTTGAGATCTTGACCACAGGCGCAATGGGGTTGCCGGTGGGGGTGCCCAAACCGGTTGTGAAAAGCACGACGCTAGCGCCTGAACCAACTTGCGCCGTGACACACTCAACATCGTTTCCGGGCGTGCACAAAAGATTCAAGCCGCTCGCGGTCGAGTATTCAGGGAAATCCAGAACCGCGGTGACCGGCGAAGCACCTCCCTTCTTTGCCGCGCCGGCCGATTTCATGGCGTCCGTTATCAATCCATCCCGGATATTTCCTGGTGAAGGATTCATGTCGAAGCCGGAGCCAATCGCTTGTGCTCGCGCGTTGTAGTCGCGCATCAGGCGAAGAAATCGCTCGCCGTCTTCCTCCCGGCTGCAGCGGTTGACAAGCTCCTGTTCTACTCCGCACAACTCCGGAAATTCCGACAGCACAGTCTTGCCGCCGATGGCGGCCATAAGGTCCGCGGTATGGCCTATGGCCGGATTGGCTGAAATTCCGGAAAAGCCGTCCGATCCTCCACACTTGAGCGCTACAGTGAGTTTGGAAAGAGGCGCTGGAGCGCGCGCGCATTGGTTGGCTTCAACCAGACCGAGAAACGTCTTCTCGATGGCCTGGGAAATCATCGCGAATTCGGATGGGCTTTGTTGCTGTTCCAGCACGATCAGCGGTTTATTGAAGGCTGGGTTGCGTTCCAGGATTTCTCGCCGCAGCGAGGCGATCTGCGCATTTTGGCAACCGAGGCTGAGGACGGTTGCGCCGGCCACATTGGGATGATGGATATAGCCAGCCAACAATCCGACTAAACCGCCGGCATCCTGCCGAGTTCCCCCGCAACCGCCTTCGTGCGCGAGGAACTTGATGCCGTCGAGATTCTTGAAAATTCTGCGCCGTTCCCGGACTTGCCTGGTTGTTTCGCTGCTGCCGCTCCACGCTTCTTCCGCCGTAAGCTTACCTTCCTGATAAAGCCCCACCATCCGGGCAACCTGATTTCGATACACCTGAGGCGGCGCATACCCCAGCTCTTCTTCGAAAGCCTGCTTCAAGACAGCA
>Ga0126381_100009326_pt1 | contig 11017 bp, 6 predicted proteins | sample PanSoiMetPlot_28_FD_96465 | JGI IMG/M metagenome (GOLD analysis project Ga0126381, IMG submission 96465) | Tropical forest soil microbial communities from Panama - MetaG Plot_28 | ecosystem: Environmental > Terrestrial > Soil > Tropical forest > Bulk soil | place: Panama | collected 2016-02-17
AACCGGAGGTCAAACACTATTACCTGGATCAAGGGTGGGGCAGCAACCTGAGCTCGGAGGACCGGCAGATTTACTACTACACGCCACAGGGCACGTCCTTGCTGGGTACCGGTTTCCGGTATTCGTGGCTGACTCACCTGGAGAGCGCGGAGTCAAGAGAGCCTTTTATAAAACCGGATCATATGCGCGCTCTCGGCTTTCAGGTGGACGATGTTCCGACGAAAAGGAATCCAGACCTTCTTCCGGTCGGGTTCACGAGGCATTTTGCGCCGGAGTTCAGCGAGGAGGTTCTCGACATTACCTGCGCTGCCTGCCACACCGGGGAGCTGCACGTCACGATCAAAGGCGAGAGCGCGGGGATCCGGATCGACGGTGGGCAGGGGATGCACGCCTTCACATCGACGGAGGCAGGGCAGTTCGGCCCGACCCTGGCCTCGGCAATGGCGATGACGGCGTTCTTGCCGTTCACGAAATTCGACCGGTTTGCCAAGGGTGTATTAGGTCCTCATTACCCGAACGGGAAATGGGCGCTGTACAGCGATTTCGTGGGGGTTCTCTGGTCCCTGATGCGGCAGTCGTTCGACGACGGCATTCACAAACGGTACCCGGTGGAGGAAGGCTTCGGGCGGACGGACGCGATCGGGCGCATTGCGAACCGGGCGTTCGGGACCGATCTCGATCCAGCGAATTTTGCACCGGGGAACGCGCCGGTGAGTTTCCCGGCGATTTGGGACGCACATTATTGGGACTGGGTGCAGTACACGGCGTCGGTGGCGCAACCGATGGCGCGCAATGTGGGGGAAACGCTAGGGGTCGGTGCGACGCTTGGACTGGTCGACGACTACGGAATGCCTTTGCCGCCTGAGCAGCGCTTCGTGAACCAGACGCTGATTGAGAATCTGAAGACGATTGAAGACACAATCGCGAAACTCGAACCGCCGATGTGGCCGGAGGAGTTGCTGGGGCCGGTGGACAAGGACAAAGCGGCGAAGGGGAAAGTTCTTTTCGAGAAGCACTGCGCGCATTGCCACGAGCCTTGTTATCTGCCGGATTCGGACGTTTACGTTCAGCGGCCGCTGTTGCTCGAAGAGAAAGATCCCGCAAAGAAAAAGCACCTATGGCATATCCAGACAATTCCGGTAGATGAGGTCGGAACGGACCCGCTGGCGGCGATGAACTTCGTAAACCGGAAGATCAACCTGGAGAAGACGGGAATCACGCGCGAGGAAGTGATCGCGAAGGTGCGGCCGATTCTCGAGGAGAAGCAGAAGCGGATTGCGGACTGGGCCAAGCAGCACGGGCAAAAGCCACCAGATCCGGACGAGGCGCAATGCATGATTCAACAGGAACTGGATGCCGTGGACGTGAAGGGTACGACGATCGGCCAGGCGCTGAATTACCTGGACATTTTTATTCAGGACAAGTATTACAAGCAACTTGGCATATCGACGGGGCACATGCGCGAAGAAGACGCGATTCGGGACGTGATGGAGCATAACGGGGACGGCGCGCTGGACACGCCTCAGGTGCTGATGGCGTACAAGCCGCGGCCGCTGGGCGGAGCGTGGGCCACGGCGCCGTATCTGCACAACGGGTCGGTGCCGACGTTGTACGACCTGCTTTCACCGGCGAACGAGAGGCCGCGGAAACTTTTTATCCGGAGCCGGATGGATTTCGACCCGGTACGAGTAGGCCTGGTGGCCTCGCCGGCCGGGGACAAGGGCTTCTGGTTCGATACGACGATACCGGGAAATTACAATGGAGGCCACGAATTCCGCGCCGGTTATGCGGAGTGGACGCCGTGCTCGCCGCCCTCGCAAGGCGTCATCGGTCCATACCTTAAGCCAGCGGAGCGATGCCAGATCATCGAGTATTTAAAGAAATACCGGGAGAATCCGCCCCTATGTAAGTCGTACGAGGAAGGAACAAAAGATTACGGGTCGAAGTGCCCACCCCCGCCAATGGCAAAGGCCTGCAAAAAATGAACAACTCCAGATTGCTTTTGAGGCATTTGCTCACGCTGGCGCTGACTCTTGTGGTTACGGTGGTTGTGGTGTTCGGTATCTACCTGGCGTTTGCAGCATACAAGTCGCCACCACGCGCGGGCAACGGAATCAGCATCCCGGATGACGAGGCTCTCCGGTTTGCGCAGATCGCGAACAATGGGGAGCATATTGTCAACAACACGCGCAGAGAAGTGGGAGACGGTATTTACCGGCGGGACGCGCACGCCAAGACTCACGGGTGCGTCGCAGCCTCTTTCACGGTGAAGGACCTCCACGACGTGCGGTTTCAGCAGGGTGTGTTCAGCGAGCCGAATAAGAGTTACAAAGCGTGGATTCGATTCTCGAGCGGCGATTTCGGGGTCCACAACGACTGGGCTCCGGATGCGAGGGGAATGGGGATCAAGCTACTCGGGGTAGAAGGAAAGAAACTGCTGGAAGGGGAGCAGAATGCGAGTACGCAGGATTTTCTGATGATCAACAATCCTGTGTTCTTCATCCGGACGGTAGAGGAGTATGTCACGCTGACCACATACCAGGGACAGAACATGAAGTATGCGTACTTCTTCCCCGGGTGGAATCCGCTGAACTGGCAAATCCGCGAGTTCCGGCTGGGACTCGGGATCCTGAAGCCGCCCCCGCCGCGGAATCTGCTGGCGACGCGATTTTACAGCATGAGCGCGTACCGGTTGGGCTCGGGGCAGTTTATCAAGTTTTCGGCAAAGCCCGCGGCCTGCAAGGCGGACGGCGACGTTCCGTCTTCGTGGTCCGGGTTTGGCGCGAATACTCTGAGCGAGAGCCTGGCGCGGCAGGTTAAGTCGGGCGAATCCTGTTTCGATTTTATGGTTCAGTTGCAGGCGCCGCAGAAGTACATGCCGGTGGAGGACACGACGATCGAATGGAAGGAGAAGGATTCTCCGTTTGTGCCGGTGGCGCGGGTTACGATTCGTCCGCAGGAGGTGGTGGGGCCGAAGGATGCGTTCTGCGAAAACCTGTCGTTTTCTCCGTGGCACGCGCTGCCGGAGCACGAGCCGGTGGGTGGGCTGAACCGGGCGCGGAAGGTGGTGTACCAGCAGGTTGCGCGATACCGCCGTTGTTCGAACGGACAGTTTTTCGGCGAGCCGGCGGATGATGGGAGCAAGCGGTTCACGACTGAGCCATGCGATGCGTCGAAGCCGGTGCCGGAGGTGCGGAGCGGCGAGGCGGAGTTGAAGAGCGTCACCCAGCGGTAAGGGATTCGAATAACGCGGCCTGAGCCGGTTGCTCGACGCCTTCGGGCATGTGCTCCGCCGGGCCGTTCTCCAATCCATAACGAGCGCGGATTTCGCGGACGCGCGCCCGGACCATTTCGACATATTCGCCTCGCAGGTAGGCATCCCGCATGTAGCGCTGCTGGTAGCGCTCGAGCAGGTGCGGGAATTTTTCGGCGAGAAAGGGAAAGAAGACGCGGCGCGCGGAGGGCATGAGGAAGAGGAGTCCGCCGCCGAAGTAGCACGCTCCGTGCCGGCGAGCGGCAGCGGCGAGACGGTCGAGGCGGCGTTCGGAATCGGTGATGAGGGGGAGGATCGGGTTGGGGAAGACTCCTACGCGGATGCCGGCTGAGGCGAGGAGCGAGACGGCCTTGAGGCGGAGGTCGGGACGTGGGGCGCGGGGTTCGAGGAGGCGTGCGAGGGCGGGATCGAGGGTGGTGATGGTGATGTTCACGTTGAGCGAGTTGGCGACGGAGATGGCGCGAAGGAGATCGATATCGCGGGTGACGAGGTCGGACTTGGTGGTGATGGAGAGGCGGCGGCCACGTCCGGCGGCGAAGAGTTCGAGAATGGAGCGGGTTCGACGGAAGCGGCGTTCGGCGGGTTGGTAGGGGTCGGTTGCGGTGCCGATGGCGACTGGGTCGGCGGGATCGAGTTTGCGCAATTCGGCGCGCAAGAGGGGTACCATCCCGCTCTTGGCGTAGATGCGGTCTTCGAAGAGGGCGGGGTTTTCGATTCCCATGAACTCGTGCGTGTAGCGGGCGTAGCAGTATTTGCAGCCGAACTCACAGCCGCGGTAGGGGTTGATGGTCCAGCGGAAGGGCATGCCAGGCTTGGTGCGGTTGAGTACGCCACGGGTTTCAATCTCGAAATATTGGACCCGGGATTTTGCTTCGAGCAGCGGGCTTTTGGCAGCCAGCCTGGCGATGCCGATTGGTGACGATACGGGAGAATCGTCGAACAGCACCTTTCCAGTATTCGCCTTTTATTCGCCATTGTCAAGTGGCGAAAGAAACGTGTTACAGGACAGTGTCTGAGGCTCCGGAAAGGGGTGTGACATGAGATAATTGGTTACCTTCGGAATAAGGAAAAGGAAAAGCGATGAGCCTGACACCCGGGAAAGCGAAACACATGCAAGCTCTGGCCAACAAGGACGGGGTGATTGCCGCGGCAGCGATGGACCAACGAGGAAGTCTTCAGAAATCGCTGGCAGCCGCAAAAGGCGTTCCGGCGAAGGAAGTTACGGACCAGATGATGGAAGAATTCAAAACCGCCGTCACGAGGGTTCTGACGCCTCATGCAAGTGCGATTCTGCTGGACCCTTTGTGGGGCATTCCGGCGTCGAAGGTTCGGGCTTCGAATGCCGGCCTGCTGCTGGCGTACGAAGAGAGCGGCTACGACAATACGCAGCCGGGCCGGCTACCCGACCTGCTGCCGCACTATTCGGCGAAACGAATCAAGGACCTGGGCGCGGACGCGGTGAAAATTCTGATTTATTACTCGCCGTTTGAGGACGCGAAGGTCAACGATATCAAGCACGCGTTTATCGAACGGATCGGGTCGGAGTGCGAATCGAACGATATCCCGTTTTTCCTGGAGTTCGTGGGATACGATCCGGCGGGCGGCGACGAGAAGGGTTTCGAGTATGCGAGGAAGAAGCCGGACGTGGTGATCGGTTCGATGGAAGAGTTTACGAAGCCGCAATACAAAGTGGACGTGCTCAAGGTGGAGGTGCCGGTAAACGCCGATTTCGTGGAAGGCAGCAGCGTTTACAAGGGGCAGAAGGCATACAGCCGGGAAGAAGCGCTGCACCTGTTCCGGAAGGCCGCAAGCGTTGCGACGAAGCCGTTCATTTATTTGAGCGCGGGAGTGAGCAACGCGCAGTTCATCGAGTCATTGCAGATGGCGGCCGAATCGGGCACGGATTTTTCGGGCGTTCTTTGCGGGCGCGCCACTTGGAAGGAAGGGATTCCGGTGTACGCGAAGCAAGGGGCGCGGGCGCTCGAAGACTGGCTTTCGACGGAGGGCGTTAAGAACATCACGGCGGTGAACAACGCGATCAAGTCCGCGAAGCCGTATACCAAGAAGCTTCCGGCCGTGGCTTAAGAGGCCGGCAGACCGCTCCCTTTGGTCGCGGCCCAGTAAGGGCTGCGAACGTTTCGGATGTTAGTTTTCGATTGACGTGTTAGTTACGATTGTCATCAGCCTCGTCACGCTTCTCGCGCTGGCGGGGCTGTTTCAATTTTGGAGCGGTTGGCGGGACCGAACGCGGAGGTTTCCGGCGCCGGGCCGGTTTGTGGATATCGGCGGAAGGCGACTGCACGCGCGAATCGCGGGAAGCGGCTGGCCGACGGTGGTGTTCGAAGCGGGGATCTCGGCAAGTTCGGTGAACTGGAGTGTGCTGGACCGGGAGATAGCGGCGGAGACGACGATTTGCAGTTACGACCGGGCGGGACTGGGATGGAGCGATCCTCCGCCGCGAGGGAGTTTCAGTGCCGACCTGGTTTTGCGCGATCTGGCGGCGCTGCTTGACCGGTTGAAGCTGCCGGAGCCTTATGTGCTTGTGGGGCACTCGTACGGCGGGTTGCTGGCGCGGTTGTTTGCGGAGCGGCATCCGGAGAAGGTTGGGGGACTGGTGCTGGTGGATCCGGTGCTGGGCTGCGAGTGGGCGCATCCCGGGAAGGCGCAGGATGCGCTGCGGGTGTCGGCGGTGAAGCTAACACGTGTGGGGGAATGGCTGGCGCGGTTCGGCGTGGTGCGGCTGGCGTCGTCGCCGGCGGTGTTGCGGTCGGGCATTATTCCGAAGCTGGCGACGTCGCATCAGGTAACGGAAGGGGTGCTATCAAGGCTTACCGCCGAAATAGTAAAGCTGCCGCGGGAGATTGTGCCGGTATTCCGGTCGCACTGGTGCCGGGCGAAGAATTTTCGGGCGTTAACCGTTCATCTGCGGGAGTTGCCGTCGAGCTTTGCGGAGTTGCGGGAGGCGCGGCTGGATTGTCCGGTGGTGGTGATTTCGGCGGACAACCCAAGTGACGAGGGACTGGCCGAGCATCGTGCGATTGCGGCGTTGTCGGCGAGAGGGGAGCACGTGATCGCGGAGGGCAGCGGGCACTGGGTGCAGTTCGACCGTCCGGATTTGGTGGTGGCTGCGATCAGGCGGGTGGTGAGGGCGGCGCGATAACAATCGCGCCGCTAGGGCGGAGCTGAAGCCCCGCTCGATGGCAGGCGAAACCGCCTGCCCCACCAGACCTCACTGGATACTCTCAAAATGTCCAAACTCCAGCCTGAAGGCTGCCCCACAACTCATTGCACTGACACACAACTCAGGGCGCTAGCCCAGTTTGAAGTTGGGCGCTCCGCCGAAGAACGGCGGCTGGGGTTCGGGTCCGGGATGGAGGCCCATCTTGTCGATTTCGCTGAAGAAGACCTTGCGGTTTTCGTCCATGGCGACGTTGGACATCATGACGCCAATGGCGTCGGAGAGGCCGGCTTCCATGTCGGCGAGGGGATGGCCGTTGCGTTTGCAATCGTTGAAGAAGCTTTCGAGCTCGGTTTCGACCGGATTACGATCTTCGTCGGAGGTGAGGACGCCCTTCTGGGCGAGCCACTGTTTGGCGAAGGCAGCTTCGCGCTGGAAGAAGGGATCGTTCGCGGTCGGCATCTTTTCGAGGGCCATGGCGATGGGGAGACCCTTTTGCGCACCGCCCTGGATGTAAGTTGCGCCGGCCTTTGTCGCGGGGGTAGAACCCGCGGCGGGCGTGACCTTCGGCGGAGGGGCCGGTTCGCGGTACCAGAGGGCGGTGGGGAGCGTGCTTTCGCCGTTGCCGACGGTGATTTCAATCGTGCCCTTGGTGCCCATGATGCACTCGCCCATTTCGGGGCGGGTGCTGTTGAACATGGAGAGGTGAGAGTTGGTGGTGATGGCGCTGTAGGTAAGCTTGCGGCCCTTGGGGTAGACGTAGATCAACTGAATGTTGTCGTAGACGTCGCGGCCATCATGCCAGGTGTCGAGGCCGCCGACGCCGATGACGTAGTCGGGCGAGCAACCGAAGATGTAGTCGGCCACGTCGGTCTGGTGGGAGGCGATTTCGGCCGCGAGGCCGCCGGAGTATTCGCGGTACATGCGCCAGTTGGCTTTGTACTTGCCGACTTTGGCGGCGTCGCCTTTCATGATCCAGCCGGGATTGCGATGCCACTGAGCGTGGATGTGGGTAACGTCGCCGAGAAGTCCCTTGTCGACGATCTGCTTCGCCATCTGGTAGAACTTGCTGTATCGCCGCTGGAGACCGACCTGGAGGACCTGATTCTGGTGCTCCTTGTAGAGGGCACGGAGGCCGTGGACCTCTTCCGGGCGGAAGACGAGGCTTTTCTCACAGAAGGTGTGCTTGCCGGCCTGCAAGGCGTCCTTGGTGACCGGGAAATGGGCGGAGAGATGGACCGAAATGATGACCGCGTCGACATCCTTATCGCTAAGCAGGCTGCGATAGTCCTTATAGACTTTGGGGTTACTCCCGGCCAGTTGAACGCCGGCCTTGGCTGCGTCCTCATCGACGTCGCAGACGGCGACGCAGCGGCCATTGTCCACCTTGGACAGATGGTGCAGCAGATATTTGCCGCGTCCGCCGATACCGATAATTCCATACTTGACCTGGTCGGTCGCGGCACGGACGGTCTGGATGGCTGGAGCGGCGACGGTGGCGGCAGTGGCGGCGATCGCACTCCCAAATTTCACGGCATCACGGCGTGTAAGCTCGTTCTTCTCGGACATCAATACTCCTGTTTCGATATCACACATTCTACAAGAAGATCAGGCGTGCGTTTTCAGGGAATCGTTACCGGCCGCGCAAACGATTGCAAAAACGGGGGTCGGGAACGGGATTGGGCGCGGCTATCAAAGAGAGAAAACAAGGTGAGTGACAATAGTTACGTGACCCGCAGAAAGCTCTTACAAAGTTCGGCACTTTTTCTCCCGGCTGTCCGCCTGGTTCGCGGGCAAACGACGGGGAACGACGTGCAAAAGCAGCAGGATGCTATCCTGGCTCGCATTCAGGCGCCGGTGTTTCCGAAGCGCGATTTCGATGTGACGCGATTCGGCGCGAAGAGCGACGGGAAGACCGACTGTACGGATGCGATTCGCAAGGCGATCGAGGCGTGCACGAAGGCGGGCGGCGGACGGGTGGTGATTCCGGCGGGCCGTTTTGTGACGGGGGCGATCCACCTCGACAATAACGTGAACCTGTACGTAGGTGAAGGGGCAACGCTCGCGTTCAGCCAGGATCCGAAGAAGTATCTGCCGGTGGTTTATACGCGATTTGAAGGCACCGAATGCATGAACTATTCCCCGTTTATTTATGCGTGGGAGAAGACGAATATCGGGATTACGGGGCCGGGGACGCTGGACGGGCAGGCGGATTGCGGGCACTGGTGGAACTGGGTGGGGCGCGCGTCGTGCGGCGGCGGTCCCGGGAAACCCAATGCGAACGCCGACAAGAAGATGCTCGTCAACGGAATGGGCGACAAAGACGTTCCGGTGAAGGAGCGGGTGTTTGGAGAAGGGCACTATCTGCGGCCCAATTTCATCCAGCCGTATCGATCGACGAATTTCATTATCGACGGCGTGACGATCAAGAACTCGCCGATGTGGGAAGTCAACCCGGTGTTGTGCAAGAACGTGATCGTGCGCAATCTGACGATTGAGACGGACGGGCCGAACAACGACGGGTGCGATCCGGAATCGTGCAGCGACGTGCTGATCGAGAACTGCACTTTCTCGACGGGCGACGATTGCATCGCCATCAAGTCGGGGCGCAATCAGGACGGACGGCGGGTGGGCAAGCCGTGCGAGAACATCATTGTGCGGAATTGCAACATGAAAGACGGGCACGGGGGCGTTTCGATCGGGAGCGAAGTTTCCGGCGGAATCCGCAACGTGTTTGTCGACAACTGCAAGATGAACAGCCCCCACCTGCAGCGGGCGCTTCGCATCAAGACGAATTCGTATCGGGGCGGGAAGATCGAGAACATCAATTTCCAGAACAATACGGTCGGCGAAGTGGCGGAAGCGGTGATCGAAGTGGACTACTTCTACGAGGAAGGGGAAGGCGGTCCGTTCAAACCGGTGGTGGAGAACATCTACGTCGCCAATGTGACGTCGAAGAAGAGCAAGCACGGGCTTTATCTGCATGGATACAAAGACGATCCGATCCGGGGATTGACGGTGCTCAACTGCGAGTTCAACGGTGCGGCACAGGGCAATTACCTGGAGAATGTCGAGTCGGTGAAGTTGGAGAATGTCACGGTGAACGGCAAGTCCGTCAAGATCTGATCGCCCGGGGTCAGCGGTATGCGGCAGCCTGGATTCCGTAGAGTTCGGCGTAGTGGCCGCGGTTTTTGATGAGTTCGTCGTGAGTGCCGACTTCGGCCACGCGCGAGCCATCGAGGACGACGATCAGATCCGCCATCCGCACGGTTGAGAAGCGGTGCGATACGAGAATCGTAACGCGGCCGGTGCTGGCGGCGGCGGAGCTTCGGGCCGCGGCGGCGTAGCGCTCAAAGAGGGCGTGTTCGGTTTCAGCGTCGAGCGCCGCGGTGGGCTCATCAAGGACGAGAAGGAGGGGCTCGTCACGCATGAAGCCGCGTGCGAGAGCGAGTTTCTGCCATTGGCCGAAAGACAAATCGACACCGGAGGGCCACGTGGGTCCGAGTTGGGTGTCGAGCCCGGAGGTGAGTCGGGCAACGACATCGGCGGCACCGGCGCGATCGATGGCAGTGGTAATGGCGGGTTGATGATCGAGGCGCGGGACATCGCCGAGGCCGACGGTATGTCCGGCGCGGAATTCGAAGCGGAAGAAATCCTGGAACGCGCCGGCAAGGCGCGAGCGCCAATCGGCGGCCGAGACGCGGGCGAGCACCGTATCGTCGAGGAGGATGGCGCCGGAGTCAGGTTCGTACATTTTGGCGAGGAGTTTGACGAGGGTGGTCTTGCCTGCGCCGTTTTCTCCGACAACGGCGACGACGGCTCCGGCGGGAAGGGTAAGGGAAACGTCGTCGAGCACGAGGCGCGAGGTGCCGGGGTACGCGAACGAGACGCGGTCGAGAAGGATGCCGCGGTTCAACCGGGCGGGAACGGGCAGATCGTGAGAGGCGGCTAAGGAGGCGGCGTAGTCTTCGAGCCAGGCAAGGCGCCGGGAACCGTCCATCCAGAAGCCGCGGAGGAAACCGATTTCGCCGACGGTGGCTCCGATGTAAGCGGAGAGACGTGCACCAGCGGCAAGCAACAACAGAACTTGTCCGGCGGGCGCGTGTAGACCCAAAGAGACGAAGACTACGGCTCCGACGTATGCGAGTCCGAAGATGGCCCAGGCGAGGGCGTGCCAAACGGCAGAGCCCCAGCGTGCGGAGGCTATCGACTGATGGGCGCGGTCCCACGCGGCACGGCGTTGGTCGATGAGGTGATGCGAAATCCCGAGAACGCGCACTTCCTTACCGGGCGGGGCGGTGGTGGCGAGGGTGAAGAGGTGTCGTGAGAGACGGTTGCTTTGGGCGCCACGTTGTTGGGCATCCCTCTCGACTCCGGGGCGCCACGTAGAAGTTACAACGGTTGGGATGGCGAAGACGACGAGCAGGATCAGCGCGGGATGAATGGAGACGAGTAGGGCTACAGTCACACCGAGGCGGAGAATCCATCCAAGAGTGGAGAACACCGACATGTACATGTGGTCGAGGACGAAGACCTGATTGCGGAGCATGAACAGGCGGTCGAGA
>Ga0126381_100009328_pt1 | contig 11017 bp, 8 predicted proteins | sample PanSoiMetPlot_28_FD_96465 | JGI IMG/M metagenome (GOLD analysis project Ga0126381, IMG submission 96465) | Tropical forest soil microbial communities from Panama - MetaG Plot_28 | ecosystem: Environmental > Terrestrial > Soil > Tropical forest > Bulk soil | place: Panama | collected 2016-02-17
AAAGCAATCGTTCGGCATCAGTGCGCGTCGCCTCATGCAAATAAAGCCGGAAGGCCGGGAATTTTGCGCGCACACGTAGCAAGATTTGCGGCGGATAATCGTGCAGCACAATCGCTGGAGCCGCGATGCGCAATTGCGGCGAGCTGTTCTGGCGGAGCCTTTCGGCGACAATATCAATGTTTTCGAAGAACGGCCGAATGAACTCGAAAAGCTCCGCGCCCGTGGGCGAGAGCGCAAATGGACGCCGCTGAAAAAGTTTCGCGCCGAGTGATTCTTCCAGTTTAGCAATTTGCCCGCTGACGGCCGGTTGCTGGATGCCGTAAGGGATGTTGCGCACCGCTCCTGCTATGCCGCCATGTTTCGCGACGAAGTAGAACAGCTCCAGATGATGAATGTTCATGATCGAATGGCTCGATGAATTCCGCCATTTTTATCAATTCACAGTCGCCGCGCAAAGCAGCTATCCTCTGTCGCAAAGCTGGAGTGATCCTGCCAAACCCCACTAAACAATGGAATTTCTAGGTTTTCTTATAGTCTGTCTTGTCATCGCGATTCTGGTTCTGCCGTTTGTCGCACTGGCGAAAGCGAACCGCGCCAAACGCGGCGTTGAGGATCTGGCGAAGCGATTGTCATCGCTCGAAAACGAACTGCGCAAGTTGCAGCCGCAAACGGTTTCGGCTGCGCAACCGGAGGCACCTGCGGCGGCGCCGGAACCAAGAACGGAAGCCGTTCCACAACCGATACCTGCAATTGCCGTATCCAAAGCAACGGCGGAGCCGCCGCCAATCCCACAGGAGCTCCTTACACCGAAGACGCCGCAACTCACCAAAGCAACCAAACCACCGATCGATTGGGAGCAATTCATGGGCGCGAAATTGTTCGCGTGGATCGGCGGCTTCGCGCTTTTCCTCGGCATCGCGTTTTTCGTAAAATATTCGTTTGAGCACAACCTGATACCGCCGGAGCTGCGGGTGGCGATCGGGTTCGTCGTCGGGGCCAGTCTTGTTGTTGGCGGTTTGCTGTTGAAACGGAAAGAAAACGCCGTCACTGCGCAGACGCTTTGCGCGACCGGCATCCTGGTGCTCTACGCGGTAACTTTTGCGTGTCGAGCTTACTACCACTTCGCGTTCTTCGGTCTGATTCCAACGTTTCTGTTGATGACGCTGATCACTGTAGTCGCGTTTTTGCTCTCCGTGCGGTTGAACGCCATTGTCGTCGCGGTACTCGGGATCGCCGGTGGATTTCTCACGCCCATTTTGCTCTCGACAAACCAGGACAATCCACTCGGACTTTTCGGTTACATTGCGTTGCTCGACATCGCTTTGCTCGCGCTGGCACAACGCCTACGCTGGAACGCGCTGCCGCTTCTTGGCGCGATTGGGACGGCCCTGATGCAATTCGCCTGGGTCGGCGCGTTCTTTGTTCCCCAGAAATATTTCGCTGACAACAAAGTTCTAATTTTTATGGCGGCGTTTGTTGGGTTTCAGGCGCTCTTCCTGGCCGCGACCGCATGGGCAAAACGGACCGAGAAAGCGAACACCATGCTTTTCGCGTGCGCGATTGGCCTGGCGGCGGTCGCGATGCTCTCGGCGTTTTACCTACTGGGTTTCCATGCTGTCGCGCATCGACCGGCGCTGTTGTTCAGTTATTTGTTCGTCATCGACCTTGGTTTGCTGGCACTGACGCTAGTCGAAAGAAGACTCGCGATTGTTCAAGTCCTGGCGGGACTCGGAGCATTCATTTTTCTCGGCGCATGGACGGGCAATTACCTAACGATCGGTCACATTTATACTGCGCTGGGATTCTATTTCGTCTTCGCCCTGTTTCACGCGGCAGTGCCGATCGCGTTGCAACGCCTGCACAAGATCGAGGTTCCACGCTGGACTCACATCTTTCCTGCGCTGGCGCTTTTGCTTGTACTGATACCGATATTCCGGCTGACTGAGCTTTCACTGCTCGTCTGGCCGTTCGTGTTCATCATCGACGTTGTTGCAATCGGTTTGGCAATAGCGACGGCGACTCTGCTGCCCGTCATCGCAATGCTGGTGCTGACACTCGTCGCGGTCGGCGCGTTGCTGCTGCGAATTCCAAACGAGCTCACCGGGTTATCCACAGCGCTGCTCACACTGGCCTGCTTTGCGATTTTCTTTTTCATTGCCTTAAGTTGGGCGTGTCGCCGTTTGGTGCCGCCGGGAACACGCACGCCAAATCTGTTCGGTAAGATGACCGACCCGGCAAATCTCTCCGTCCAACTTCCCGCGCTATCTGCAACGTTGCCGTTTCTGCTTCTCATCATGGTTGCGCTCCAGTTGCCGCTGGCAAATCCGTCGCCTGTATTTGGTCTGGCTTTGTTGCTGGCGATTTTGCTTCTCGGCATGAGCGAGATCTTTTCGCTCGATCTGCTCCCGGCAGTCGCGCTCGTCTCCGTGCTCGGTCTGGAGCATGCGTGGCATTTCGAACATTTCGATTCTACCCGCGCAACGCTGCCGCTGATTTGGTATCTCGGGTTTTATGCCTTGTTCACGATCTTTCCGTTCGTTTTCCATCAACGGTTTGCCGGAAAAACTATTCCATGGGCGACAGCAGCGCTTGCTGGCCCATTGCAATTCTATCTTATCTACCAACTTGTCCGCACTGCGTATCCCAACAGGGTTCCTGGTCTCGTGCCAGCCGCATTTGCGCTGCCGCCGTTGCTTTGCTTGTTCATGCTGCTAAAACGTACACCGCTCACAAGCGCGGCACGCAACGCGCAACTTGCGCTGTTCGGTGGCGCTGCGCTCTTTTTCATCACACTGATTTTCCCGATCCAATTCGATCGGCAATGGATCACGGTCGGTTGGGCGCTGGAGGGTGCGGCACTCTGCTGGCTCTTTCATCGCGTGCCGCATCCGGGGCTACGTTTGGCCGGTGTCGGTTTGCTCGTCATCGTATTCGTTCGCCTCGCGCTCAATCCAGCCGTGCTCAGTTATCATCCGCGCGCCGCGTTTCCGATTTTAAATTGGTATCTTTACACGTACGGGATCGGAACCGCTTGCCTGTTCGCGGCTGCGCGACTACTGGCCCCGCCGCGCAATCGCGTGCTCGGGCAGAATGTGCGACCGCTACTGTACACACTCGGCACCGCGCTCGCGTTTTTCATTCTGAATATTGAGATCGCCGATTACTTCAGCACCCCGGGGATCGCTGCGTTGACGTTTCAGTTCTCAGGGAATTTCGCGCGCGACATGAGCTACAGCATTGCATGGGCGTTGTTCGCCCTTCTGTTGTTGGTCGTTGGAATCCGAAAGCGAATCGCGGCGACGCGTTACGCCGGTCTGGCATTGCTTGGAATCACGGTCGTAAAACTTTTCTTTCACGATCTTTCGCAGCTTGATCAACTCTATCGCATCGGCGCGTTCATCGCTGTTGCCGTAATCGCAATCCTCGCGTCGTTTCTGTATCAGCGGTTTCTAGCCGGAGCCACGAAAAATGAGACGAATACTGCAGTGTCGCCTGCTCCTTAACTTCTGCGTAATTGTGGCGTTGGCGATCAGTGGCGCGGCACAGACGGCTGTGACATTCGATCCTAACGAATGGCGTAACACGCAGACGCTCGAGGTCCCAGCGAGGGGACTTGTGCGCGTGAACGTTCCAGTTGCAACGCTGGATGCGGCGCAGCCCGGCCTCGAAGATCTGCGCGTGATCGACTCTACGCGCAACCAGGTGCCTTATCTGATGGAGCGATTGCTGCCGGGTCCAGAATCAACGATACGGCCAACGGAATTTCATAGCACCATCGAGAACGGCGTAACACATCTAAATCTCAGAACAGGAACCAGCGCGCCGATTAGTGGCGTGCGTCTCGAAACGCCAGCGACACAATTCATGAAGGCTGCGGACGTCGAAGGGTCCAACGATGGGACGACTTGGACGAAGCTTGCCGGCGGCGATTCGTTATTTCAGTTTCCGACCGGCGCAGCGAAACTGCGCGTTTCGCTCCCTGAAGGCGAATGGCAGTTCTTGCGCATTACCATTGATGATTTGGGTTCGTCACCGGTGCCTTTTACCGGGGCGCAGCTGTACAAGGCGCGCACACCCGCGCCTGCAGAAACGGTCGCGGTCACCGTCAAATCGCGCGACGAAAGTCCCGGTACAACGAGACTGGCCCTCGATCTTGGGGCAGCGAATATGACTTTGGGATCTTTGCGGATCGACACTAACGAATCGGTATTCACACGCGCCGTTACGCTCGCCGTACCAGAAGTAGGCGACGACGGCATTCGCGAACGCAATATCGCCGACGGCGTGATTTATCGCGTAAATGTGAACGGCAAAAACGAAGCGCGTCTGGAGGTTCCGCTCGAATCTCAAATCCAGACACGCCAATTACTCGTGTTGATTCGAAATGAAGATAGTCCACCAATTTCCATCGATGGCGTTCGCGCCGACAGGCGGCTCGTGCGCCTGACTTTTTTCGCAAACCAACCCGGCCAGTATTCACTTCTCAGTGGCAACACCCAGTGCGCAGCGCCGCGATACGATCTTTCAGCGCTGGGCGGAAAGCTCAGGAACGCAACCGCAATGGACGTTATTCCATCGGCCCTTGCTCCCAACCCAAATTACAAACCCCCCGAAGCACTCGCTGCAGTTACATTGACAGGGGCACAAATCGATATCTCGAAATGGAAATTCCGGAAACCTGTACCGCTCACACAAAATGCTGTTCAGCAAATCGAACTGGATCCCGAATTGCTGGCTCGCTCGCAGCCCGACCAACGCGATATCCGGATCGTCCGCGGCGAGTATCAAGTCCCGTTCCTCTTCGAACGGACGTCATTATCGCGGCCGATTAGTTTAAATGCCTCGGCTACGAATGATCCGAAAAATCCTGCCCTTTCGCGCTGGTCCCTGAAACTCCCCCAGCCCGGCGTGCCGATCACGCGGGTGGTCTGCACATCGTCCTCGCCGCTTTTTCATAGACAAATGCGATTGTGGGAAGAAGTCACTCACGAGCGCGGCGATAAATTCGCGGTCGAACTCGGCCGCGCCACATGGGACCAAACGCCCAACTCTCCAAAACGCGATCTGGTTCTCGAGCTTAACGCGCAGGCCAAAAGCGATAGGTTGTTTCTCGAAACAGATAACGGCGACAATCCTGTTATCGAGCTCCGCGACTTTCGCGGCTACTATCCGATAACGCGTGTTGTATTCAAAGCGACGCCGGATCCCGCGCAGCCGGTTTGGCTATATTACGGCAATCCCGATGCAACCGCACCTCGTTACGATCTCACTCTTGTTGCCGGGGAACTTCTGAAGGCTGAACGCAGCACCGTGGCCGCGGGTGCGGAAGAAAACCTTTCGCCGAAATCTTCGTTTGTTGGTCAAACATTGACTGGATCGACTCGCTATATTTTTTGGGGTGCGCTGGCCCTGGTTGTGATCGTGCTGCTGGCGATCATGTCACGCTTCCTGCCGAAGGCACAGCAACAATGAACAGCCGATTTGCGGAACATGGGGCGAAGAATTTTCCCGACTGCTTGGAAGTTGCTCGCCGCTGGGGTTGTATATTTGGGCCTAATGTCCTTTGGTCACCTGTCTGACCATCTAATTCTTTTTCCAACACGGGCACCGATCGATGCCGGGGCTGCCGTTCGCAGAACGATTACGTTTGAGCAAGGCGATTTGGAAATCTGGACGGCAAAATCCAGACGCGCGCAGCAACAGGGCCACGCCGATGTTTTCATTTTGCGTTTTTACGGCAACGCGGATCGCGCAGATCGCTGGGCTGCGATGGAAGCCGAGATGTGGAACGATCGTGCAGTGGAAATCTGGGGAATGAATTATCCCGGGTTTGGCGGCAGCACGGGACCTGCGCGTCTTGCGAAGATCGGTCCGGCCGCGCTCGTTGCATTTGATGAATTGCAACGGCAGGCGATGAGCAAGAGTGCTGTAGAGTCCGCTGTCCCCAGCGGATCTTCATCGGATCCTGCGCTGAGGACAGCGCACACTACAGTCCCGATCGTGTTATTCGGCACGAGCATTGGGGTGACGGCCGCGCTGCACGTGGCTGCATGTCGGTCTGCCGAAATTGCCGGATTGATCTTGCAGAATCCGCCGCCGCTGCGCGAACTAATCCTCCGTCAGTTTGGCTGGTGGAACCTGTGGCTGTTGGCTGGCCCGGTTGCGCTGCAAATCCCGCGGGAGTTAGACTGCATTACAAACGCGAAAGCGACTCGTACACCGGCAATTTTTTTGCTGGCCGAAAGAGATGAAATCGTGGCACCCCGTTTTCACCGACTCGTGGTTCAGGCATACGCCGGAGAAAAACGCATCATCGAATTGCATGGTGCCCACCATAACGATCCGGTCGAGGGAACCGCGCTGGCAGATTTGAATAATTCGCTCGATTGGCTGCTGTCGAAGGCCCGTTAAAATCCGCGCGTGATCCTGAACGCGTTGCAGCCTCGACTTCGCTCGCAATGACCTCTATGAGAGGACTCGCAATGCAGAACGCCCAAAACCTGATGAGCAGCTTCGAGTTCATCGCCGCGCTGATGTCAATCATCGTCGGTTTGGGTGTGACCAATCTGCTGGCCGGCGCCGGACGCGCGTTTTACCGCCGCAAAGAGAACCCGATCGACGAAGTCCACATTGTCCTAACGATCGCAACACTGCTGCTGCTGAGTTTGCAGTGGTGGGTCACGTTTAAATGGAACACGGAGGTGAACTGGAGTTTCGACAAGTTCCTGGTGCTGATCGTTTGGACCATCACGCTGTACATGCTCACGGTTTTTCTATATCCGCCCGATCTGTCGGAAGCGGAAGAACACCAAGGCCGATTCGAACGAAACCGGTCGGGCTATTATTCTGCGTTTATTGCGATGTGCTTGCTCGACATCGTGCAAACCGGAATCCACGCAGACTTATTTCATCCCATTTGGTATCTGCCTTTTATCGGGCAATACGCCGTGCTCGCAGCCATCGGTCTCATCGCACACCAACGCGGGTACGATCGTTTTTTTGCCTGGTACCAATTGATCACGCTGCTGGTTTGGGCTCTGGTCGTACGGCGACTTCTCGTCGGAGCCCAGTGATGCCGGCATGTGCGTGGTCCATTTCGACGAATCTAAAATGAGCCTAGCTCTTGATTGCCACCCACTCGTTCCGCGCTCGAGAATCGGCGACAGCTTGCACAACGCGCATATAGCGCAGGCCGTCCTCGAAATTTGGATGCGGAAGCACGCGCCCTTTTGATTTCACCGCGGCGAGAAAATCTTCTTCCACGCGCCATTCGCCCTCCAATTCTGTGGGAATATCCACGACGTGCAACGCGCGGTCGCCAACTTTCCCCGTTTGCATGACGTCGTTTGTGAAATCATACGTCAGGATTCCTGTGCTCCCATAAATTTCCAGCCGGTCATTTTCCGACAGCGTATTGATTCCGCTGAACTCGAGCACGCCTTCCGCGCCACTTTCAAAACTGCATAGCACGGTGAGCAAATCGGGAACGATCACGTTGTATGCTTCGCGAAGTGGCTGAATGATTTTTCCACGCGCAAACAGACCGGTTATGTCGCCAAGCCATCGCTGCAAAACTTCAACATAAATGCCGAGCGTGAGTGTATTCAGTCCGCTGATCTGTATCTTTTGGCGCCAGTGAGCCGGCGCGTCGAGATCCAGATAATTTCCGTGGAAACTTTGCAACCGGACGTGATGCGGCTGGCCAATGTAATTTTCGGCGAGGATTTTCTTCACCATCAAATCGCCGCGTAGTCCGAACGGCGGCGGGCAGAGCATCGTCACCAACTCCGGATATCGCTTGGACGCAGCCAACATTTCCTCCGCCTCGGCCAGGTCCATCGACATGCGTGCCTGACAAAAGACATGTTTCCCCGCTTCCAGTGCAGAGATTGTGACCGCCGAATGCATGTACGGCGTTGTGCCTATCCAGATGACGTCGATCTCTGGCATCGCAACCAATTCCGCCCAATCGCGCATCGGCACTGCCGTCAGCGAATTTTCCCGGCAAAAGCGTTCCGAGCTTTCGTATGTGGAATTTGAAACAGCGACAATTTCCACGTCGGGGTTCTTTTTAAGCGCCGGCAAATGACGGGTCTTCACGATGTTGCCGGCGCCTACGATTCCGATCCTCAATTTGTGATTGTTCTTGTGCATTGCTCTGAGCGATGATCGCTGCTGCAAAGGCGATTGGTTGTGGTCGAGCTAGCTTTGACCGCCGCTGGCAATCGCGCGTTCAACCGATTTGCCAGGGCGCGTCACCCCGTGCGCGCCGACGGCATTGGTAACGCATTGCACCAAGGAAGTAGAAGTAAGCGATTCGGCGTAAGGAGGAGGGCCTGCCCTGTCGAATGACAGAATCGTCGCTTGACCTTCACGCCCGAACACGGCAGGGTACGCGGCTTTTTTTGAGACATGAAAGCTTGTCACATCACAGGATCCAGAGCGGTGCGAGGCAGCGTGATTCATCGGCGGGGCTTGGCCAAAAAGAAAGGTGGCGTAGGCCGGCATATCACGAAAATGGTGCCGCGCGTTTTCGCGCCAAATCTGCACCGTCAGCGTATTTGGGTGCCGGAGCTGAAGAAGTTTGTGCGTGTTCGTGTCACAGCACGCGGTCTCAAGACAATTAATAAGCAGGGCGCCTATAAGGCGCTAAAAAAAGCAGGCGCTATCTGAATTGTAGGATGCCTGCGTGGTGACGGCCTACAGCAATTGCTTAGGTTCTCGCCAGGTCAGCTGCAGCGGCCATTGCGTTGTCGTGACAATTGTGTCAATCGCCGCGGCAAACGCCTCTATAGTTTCCTGCGGCCGCTTTGATTTGGTCCGTGGCCGATCAAGCGAACCATCATTGAACTCGATCACGTAGCCTTCGTTGATCAGCCAACGCAGATCGGACGCGAGCGCGAGTCTGCGCGGCTCCGCATCTTCGCTCGCGCCATTGCCGGTCAATATTTCGAATAGTTGCCTCCGATTAATTCCCGCGCTCGCGGAGACTGCTTCGAGGATGGCGTTCACCAAAGGAGACACGGCGGCGTGTTCATGAACAAACGCGCGGGCGCGGATTGGCGAAACAAACAACATGCCGCGCCGATGCCGAAAAATATGCAGGCCGTTTTCTCGGAATCGGCTTGCTAACTCCTGCATGATGTTTGAAGGCGAACGAGTTTCGTGCACCCACGCATGCTCGATCGCGCGGTTCAGTACTCGGTCCGGCAAACTCCGGCTTGAGGTACCGCCGATAGTTGCATCCTCCACGTTGCGGATGACTTCCGGGAAATATTGCGAACGAAAATGTCGTTCCGCTTCCCCAGCAGAGGAAAACGTAAGAGGCGTTTGTTCGCGCACGGTTGTGTAAGTGGTGAGCTTTCTGGCCTCCTCTTTCCAACTCTCAACCACTGCGGGATCGCTGACGATCTCGATCTGCCGCTGATAATCGGCAAAACTCATTCGCCGGCTGAAACGTTGCTCGTATAAGCTTCGCAGTTGCGGCTGGTACGCATGGTGATTGGTCGGACCGAGAAGTGTGCCGCTCAACCGACATCGCGCCACGTTCGAGAAATTTCCCTTTATCGGATCGGTCTCTACAACATTGACCTGGTAAAAGTCGCGGTGAGCGAACCGGAAGGCATTACGGTCCAGAAATTGTCGATCCACAGAAATTCCGCCGTTCTCGCCAAGTTGATAAAGCGGCGCATCGTTTTTTGCCGTGAGACGGACCTCATAACGCCCCGGCTTTTCCAGGAACAAGCGAGCCAGAACGAACAGCGAGTAGGCAACTGAACCGGACTTGATCTGCGCAACTACGTTTTCGAATACGCTCTGACGCGGAAGGAACCGGATCGTGCCCTCGAACGGCTTTGGCTCAGCGTGCGCAGCGCGCTCCGGGGAGCGGCGATTCCTAGCTCGATCGGAATCACGATACCTGGCGCCTCCCTTTTTCGGCATTCTTCCACGTTGGCGCCTGTCTGGCTTGGATCCCGGCCTTTGAGTGCCTCCTCGCCGTTCGCGGCCGCGGAATCTTCGATCCTGTCTCCCTCGACCGTCGCGGCTGCGGTGTTCAGCGGGCGGCTCTTCTCCCGTGTAATGGTCGTAATGCTTCGTCTCACCGGGTTCCTTGACCCATGCAGGCAACAATTTCAGATCAAGAAGATCCGCAGCTTCGACGGCCGGAGCGCTCATCACGTTCATCTACTCGAACGGCAAGCGGAAGCAAACGCCAAGCTCAGCTTCGTGCTCCCCACTACCCGAAATTGATTGACATCCTCTTTAATTCATTTACTTGCGATGCTGTGCCCGGATTGTCTGGCAGCTGCCGGACTTAACCCCCGCGCGACTAATACCAAACGAACAAATTTTATGGCGGAAAAATCGATCGAAGAGAAGGTCAAGGACATCATCGTCGAGCAACTCGGCGTGAACCCGGAACAGGTCACGCCGCAGGCATCTTTTATTGAGGATTTAGGGGCAGACTCACTGGACATTGTCGAACTGGTGATGGCTTTTGAAGAGGAATTTGGGGTGGAAGTGCCGGACGAAGACGCGGAAAAACTTCAAACTGTCGGCGACGTCATCAAATACATCGAAGAGAAGTCGGCCAAGCAGCAGTAGAGCCTTTCGGATCGGAAACACATCAGTTTCGAAAGTTCGGCCGCACGCCTCTGCAACGCGCTGGTTGCGAAGCCCTATGACACGTTCACACTAGGACGTGGAAATGACGCTTCTGCAGCAGCCGCTGTTTCACATTGGCGGTCACTACATAACCGTCCTTGGGCTGATCGCCTTCGTCGGGTTTTTCGCCGCCGGAGTGATCATTGCCAGATTTTTGCAGAGCCAAATCGTTAGGCGTATTTTCAGCCGGTTCAGGATTGATACAAACTTCGTTGCGATCGTCACGACAATCCTGAGTCTGGCGACGATTGTCTTTTTCACAGTCACTGCAGTCAATGCTGCGGGAATTCCCCTGGCATGGACCGCGCCACTCCCGGTAATCAATCTCAGCCTCGTTCAAATTTTCCTGCTG
>Ga0126381_100009330_pt1 | contig 11017 bp, 4 predicted proteins | sample PanSoiMetPlot_28_FD_96465 | JGI IMG/M metagenome (GOLD analysis project Ga0126381, IMG submission 96465) | Tropical forest soil microbial communities from Panama - MetaG Plot_28 | ecosystem: Environmental > Terrestrial > Soil > Tropical forest > Bulk soil | place: Panama | collected 2016-02-17
GTCGAATAGCCCACGTAAGGGCGGATGAAGTTGGTGGCGGTCGTCGATGGCACTCCGCTGATCACGGCAAACGACGGCTGGTTGATGTCCGGCTCGTCGAGCAGATGCCGGCTCAGAGTTCCGACATACGTGACATCCGCGAAGATTCCCATAGGCAGCGTACGCTGGATACCGAAGCTGAACTGCTGTGAGTACGGAATCTTCAAGTGCGGGTCCATCGTCTGGATGGTGCCCCAAGGCGAAATGGAACTCGACCCGGCCTGGATGTTCGTAAGATTGGCATTCGAGTATTGCGAGCTGCCTACGTAGGGTGGGTTGTTGAGGGTGTAAAACGTGGGGTTGCCCTGAAAGCGGTCGTAAGCGATTCCGAATCCTCCGCGCACTACGGTCTTGTCGTTCAGTTCGTAGGCGAAGCCGATACGCGGCGAGAAGGTGTTCTGGCTGGGGTACATACCGCGCGGGGCGCCATCCGGCACTGCCAACACTGACGGATCGTTCGCGTTCGGTACCAGGTAAGCGCCCTGCTTCGTGACGCCATTCGCTACCCGCACCAGCCCGTTGTAGATGTTGCCCGACCCGGGCGCGATGGTGTTCGCGCTCGAATTCGTGTAATGCACCGCCTGCGCCGGGTTGTAAAGCGATGGCACGAACTCCGAAAGATTGTTGGGCGTGGAGTACATCGCCATCATGTATTCATACCGCGCCCCGAGCACAATGCTGAGTCGGCGCGAGACCTTCCAGGTATCTTCGGCGAATGCGGCTGGTTCGGTGTAGCGGTACTTTCCCATCGGGTCGTAAGCCGCTTCCGTATAAGTCAGGAAATTGCCGAGCAGCGCGTCCGCCATGGCATAGCCGGTGCTGTTCGCGTTCCCGGAGGGGTTGAACGCAATGCTGCCATCATAAAGCGAGCGGCCGTTCTGGTCTTTGCGGTTGCGGATCACCATCACGCCCGCTTTGATACTGTGCTGACCCTTCAGGATCGAAATCGCATCGTTGAGTTCGATCTCGGCGGTCGGCGAAATCAGAGTGTGCGCCGGCCCCGTCCAACCGGTGAAGTTCGTAATGGACATGTCCGGCAGGCCGTCTACGTATGGCCCGAACGAGTTGAATACTCGTTGGAATGTGTAGCCCTGGACGCTACGCTTCCAGCTGTCGCCCTGGTTCCAGTAGTGCTGCGAGTTCCAACTCGCGCCGATATGCGCCTCATTCACAAGCGTCGGCGAGATCACCCACGTTTCCGATATGAGAGCGCTCTTCCCCGGCCGGTCGCGGATCTCCGGGCTTACCGGCAGCGACCCGCCCGCTCCTGTAGCAGTGTAGATGGAATTGTAGTCGTCGATCCAGCGGCCGTAGATGGAGTGCCGGTCATTGATGCGGTAATCCAGGCGGCCGATGTCCTGGCGGTAATCGAGCGGGTTGGGATTTTGCAGTGTGCAGTCGTTCGAATTGCCGTTGTTCAGCCAGATGGTGCACTGCGGAATGATGAACTTGTAGACATTGGCGGTTGCCTGGCCGTCCTTCGTGATCATGGTCGCCGGAATGGCATTGTTCGGAAACGGCGTCTTGGTTCCCGGCTCGTCGATCACGTGGCTGCTCGGAAAAACGCCCGCCAGCTCGTCTGTACTGGGCAGAGTCACTCGCGTTCCCGCGCTGGTCTGCCGGATCTTGCGCCAGTTCTCACCCGCAAAGAAGAAGATCTTGTTCTTCTTGATGGGGCCGCCCACCCAGTAGCCCCAGTCGTTGTACCGCAGCTCGTTATTGTTGGCCGAGAAGTAATTGCGGGCGTCCAGCGCGTCATTACGGAAATATTCGAACACCGATCCGTGGAACTGGTTCGTGCCGTTGCGGGTGACGATGTTGAACGCCGCGCCCGTCGACCGCCCGTACTGCGAGGACGGGTTCGAGCTCTGGATCTTCACTTCCTGCAGGAAGTCCGGATTGACGTTATTGATGAGGCTTCCGTTCGAACCGTTATCCAGATTGCCGACGCCGTCCACCGTGAAGTTGTTCTGGTTGGTGCGATGCCCGTTCAGCGACTGGTTCGTGGCCGAAAGGCTGGTCAGCACGCTGAACTGATCGGGGTTGGTGATCACCGCGCCAGGCACCAGCGTCAGCAACTCGACGTACGCGCGTCCGTTCAGCCCCAGGTTGTCCACCTGGTTCTGGTCGATCACGTGCGCCACTTCGCCCGACACTGTATTGAGCACCTCAGCCGAGGCGCCCGCTTCCACCACGTCCACCGTCTGTGAAGCTTCGCCGATCTGCAGCTTGAAGTCCGCGGTTACGCGGCTATCGGCCGCCACCCGGTATCCGCTCTGCGTCGAATGCTTGAATCCTGGATGGTTCACCTCAACGCGGTATGGACCGATGGCCAGGTCTTCGACGACGTAGAAGCCCTGGTTGTCGCTGGTTACGGTGCGCACGGCCCCGGTATCGGTGTTGACAATCAGTACTTTGACGCCGGGCGCGGCTGCTCCCGAAGGATCGGTAATCGTACCCGAAATACGACCAAACAACGTTTGCGCCGGAGCGCGGAAACTCAGGCTGGCAACCAGAGCCAACAGACAAAAAAGCACGCGGCCGACATAGCGCGGCATCCCTTGTACCCCCTCGATCTTCAATCAACCCCGTCTCTGTAGGTTTAAACCATTTTTTAGCGATAAAGTCAAGGGATCTTTCGGGTATTTTTCGGAGTTTTCGTACGAAAAATCCGCGCTTCGCCCCTTTTCCTTTAACGCTAAATATGCTACATCATCTCACAGGAGTCTTTTATCCAATGCGTATACGCCTAGTCGCGTCTTGCTGCCTTGCTCTCTCCATACTGCTCAGCGGCAGTGTACTCTTCGCCCAGAGTTCTACTGGCACCATTCTCGGTCGCGTCGTCGACCAGTCGGGCGCGGCCATTGCGGGCGCCGACGTCCGAATTATCAATCAGGTGAACCAGAGCGTCCGCACGTTCACTACTCCGCAGGCGGGAACCTTCGTTTTCCCCAGTGTCGATCCCGGCGACTATACGGTGGCCGTGAAAATGGCCGGGTTCAAGCAATTTGAGAAGAAAGACCTCCACCTCGCGCCGTCCGACAGCATCGCGCTCGGCGATCTGGTGCTCGCCCTCGGCGATGTCTCCGAAACGGTCGAAGTGAAGGCCGAGATCGGCATGTTGCAAACGGCGAGCGCCGAACGCTCATCGCTGCTCGATTCCCATGAGGTGATGGACCTGATGGCGCGTGGCCGAGACGTCATGGCACTGCTTCAGATCATGCCCGGCGTGGTGGACGACGCCACCGGCTCCGATATCCTCGGCGCCTTTGAAACGCCGACCATGGACGGAACGCGCAGCAACTACAACGCATTGAACATCGATGGACTCTCCGGCAATACGGCGCGCGGCAAGAATGCACAATCGCCCATCAACATGGACGCTATTAAAGAGGTGAAGGTACTCACGAACTCGTACTCCGCCGAGTTCGGGACGGCGTCCGGCGGGATCATCAACCTGGTGACGAAGAACGGCACTCAGAGCTTTCATGGCGGCCTGTACTACTACAGCCGCAATGAAGATTTCAATGCCGACAACTTCTTCAACAACGCGGCGCAGCCGTACATACCGCGTCCCCGCTATCGCTACAATACCGAAGGCACGAACCTCGGCGGCCCGATCTTCTGGCCGCACCACTTCAACACGAACAAGCAGAAGCTGTTCTTCTTCTTCTCGCAGGAATACGACCCCAACACCAGCCCCAACTCCACGCGGCAGTTCACCGTTCCGACCGCGCTCGAGCGCCAGGGCGACTTTTCCCAGAGCGTCACCTCCAAGGGCGCCAAGATCACCGTCAAAGATCCGACCACGGGCGCCGCTTTCCCCAACAACACCATTCCTGTCAGCCGGCTCGATCCCAGCATGGTCAAGCTGATGAGTGTCTTCCCGCTGCCCAATGCCACCAACACCGCGGTGACAAATTACGCCTACAATTTCCAGATCGCGGGTAGCGAAGACACGCCCGTCAAACAGGAGATCCTGCGCGTCGACTACAACATTTCGGACAAGGCGAAAGCGTGGTTCCGCGCATCCGGTTACAGCTCCGATAACACCGGCCTCACCAGCGCCGCCAACAAGAACACCTGGGGTTTGGCGCCCATCGATTATCAGCAGACCATGCCGTCGCTGGGCACCGACTTCACCTATGTATTCAGCCCGACCCTGGTCAACGAAGCCACCGTGGGCATGCAGCTCTGGACCGAAGATCAGCTGCTGAGCCAGAGCAGCCTCGCGACGTATCAGCGCGCGACGTACGGCATCAACATTCCCCAAAGCTACCCGGCGGATAATCCGATGGGGCTACTAACCGCCGTTTCATTCGGCAATATCGGCAACAATAACGCGGCGACCATCAACTATGACGGCCGCTTCCCCATGGTGGACGATTCCACTTCCTGGCAATTCAGCGACAACCTGAGCAAGGTGTGGCGCAATCACCTTTTCAAAGTGGGCGTGCTGATCGAGCACAAGCTCTACAACCAATACCACCAGGCCGGCGGAAACAGTTTCCCCGGCAGTTACAGTTTCAGCACCACGTCTAGCAATCCCGGCGATACCGGCTATGGTTACGCCAACGCCCTCCTCGGCAACTACAATACGTACACCGAGGCGACGAACCGCGTCGACTACGCTCCCATCACCAAGGTCTACGAATGGTATGGCCAGGATGATTGGAAGATCGCCAGCCGCCTCACCCTGAATCTCGGCCTGCGCTTTACTTATGGCCTCCCTATGGAGCCGAACAACGCCAACGTGGGCAACTTCGTGCCGTATACCTACCAAGCGTCGGATGCGCCGGTGCTGTATCGACCCGCGGTGGTCAACGGCGCAAAGGTTGTCATCAACCCGCTGACCGGCGCCGTAGTGAACTCGGTGTACTCCGGCTTACTGGTCCCCAACACCGGGAACTCGCTGAATGGCATTGTTACACCGAAGACCCCAGGATTCCCTTCGGCTATGGCTTATGCGAACGGTCTGTTGGTCGGACCACGCTTCGGCCTCGCCTGGGATCCGTTCGGCAACGGAAAATGGGCTGTTCGCCTCGGCGGCGGAATCTTCTATGCCGGCCTGCCCGATGCCGGTACGCTCGGCAATCTCTTCTTTAATCCGCCGGCCATTTACACGCCGACCCAATACTACGGGACGGTCGCTACCGCGGCCAACGGCACCGGCCTGCTTTCTCCAAGCAATTTCTCGCGCGATATCGACCCGCATGGCAAAATCGTCACGTCCTATCACGCCAATTTTGAAGTCCAGCGGCAGATCGGCTCTACTCTGGTCACGGCGGCGTATGTGGGGAGCTTCGGACGGCACCTGGGAGAAAACGTCCAGGTCAACAATGTTCCGTACGGCGCCGAATTCCTTCCCCAGAACCAGAATCCACAGACCAACACTCCGCTCAACGACAACTTCTTCCGGCCCTTTATGGGCTACGGAACCATCCCGCAGCAGATCTGGGAAGGAAATTCCAGCTACCACTCACTCCAGGTTCAGGCCATCCGCCGCTTTAGCCGCGGCCTTCAATTCGGAGTCGCATTCACTCACTCCAAGGCGATGGACTATGCCGAAGGCGACAGCACCAACAGCGCGACCGTCGCATCTTTTAACAGCCACAGAGTCTGGGATTACGGCATCGCGGGTTACGACCGTCCCAACATCCTGACCTTCCACTTCCTGTGGGACGTGCCAAGGCTGAGCCGCATCGCGCCGAATCGGTTCGTCAGAGCGGTATTCGACGGCTGGCAGCTTTCCGACATCACCAGCTTCATCGCCGGGCCTCCGATGGCGATCAGCATGAGCACCTCTCCCAGCGTCAACTTTTCGGGTGGCGGCGACGGCGAGCGTCCACTCATGATCGGCAACCCCATTCTGCCGTCTGGCCAGCGCTCGGTGAAGCAGTGGTACAACGTAGCGGCGTTCGCCGAGCCGATTGCCGTCAATCCGGCCACCTGCACAACTTCCGGTTGCCCCCCGATCACGTGGGCCAACTTCGGCGACATGACGTCGATGCCCGTCCGCGGACCGGGCACGAATAACTGGAACACATCCGTGTTCAAGAACTTCACTATCAGGGAGCGCCTTCGCTTCCAGTTGCGCGGCGAAGCCTACAACGCCTTCAATCATACGCAGTTCAAAGGCGTGGGCACGAGCATGCAGTTCAACGCCGCGGGCCAGAACACTACCGTCGCCGCAGGCACCATCACCTCGGCGCGGGATGCCCGCTACCTGCAACTGGCGCTGCGCCTGCTCTTCTGAGGACGGCTATGGACTCGAACCGTTCCACCTCACGCCGCCGTTGGCTCGGCGGTGTCTCGGCCGCGTCGCTCGGCGCCGGACTGCTCAATGCTCAGTCCGCGCCGGCTCCCGCGGCCACGTCGGGCACCAAGATCTTCAACATCGTCGATTTCGGCGCGAAGGGCGACGGCAAAACTCTCTGCACCCAGGCTCTACAGGCTGCCATCGACGCTTGCACGAAGGACCAGGGCGGCACCGTCCTGGTCCCCGCCGGCGTCTTCGTCATCGGCACAGTTGAGATAAAGAACAACGTGACGCTCCACATCGTGGCCGGCGGCAAACTGCTGGGCACCGCAGACGGCAAACAGTATTACGCCGCCAAGGCCATCCCGTTGCAAGGCGATTCCACCCTTGGGGACGGCAACGTCGGCCTGATCTTCGGCGTGAATGCCGACAACGTCACCATCGAAGGCCCCGGGACGATCGACGGTCAGGGCTTGCAGTTTCGCAGTCCGACCCGCGGCGTGCCTCCGCCATCCGGCCGCGGCGGCGCCGACCGCCCGTACCATCTGCTCTTTCACCGCTGCAAAAATCTGCGCGTCCGCGGTCTCACGCTCCTCGAGAGCGCATTCCACTCCATTCGCGTGATTCAAAGCAGCTACGTCTGGATGGATGGCCTTCACATCCATAACCGCGTCAACGCCAATAACGACGGCTTCCACTTCATCTCCTGTGAATTCGTCCACGTCGCCGATTGCGACATCCAGACGCAGGACGATGCCTGCGCACTATTCGGCACCTGCCGGTTCATCACCGTCACCAACAGCACCTTCAGCACCCGCTGGTCGGTGTTCCGTTTCGGCGGCGGCAATCCGGAGAATGTCACCGTCTCCAACTGCGTCATCTACCAAACCTACGGCTGCCCGATCAAGATGCATTTCGGCCCGTCCTCGCGGGTCCAGAACCTTACGTTCTCCGATCTCGTTCTGCAGGACGTCACCGGCCCGATCTCCATCGATCTCAACAACCGGGGTCGCAACAATGCCGAATCGACGGCAGAGCGGGGCTTCCTGCGCAGGATCAGCTTCCGCAACATCCGCGCCAGTGTGGTTTCAGAAGGCCGTCAGTTCGAAGACATCGCTTTCAACCAGAACTACCGTCCAGGTGAAACGCGCCAGTGCATCGTACTCAACGCCATCGGCGATGCCTTCCTCGAAGACATCGAACTGAGCGATGTGCGCGTGACATACGGCGGTGGCGGCACCGCCGAAGAAGCGGCGCGTGAGGTGCCGCAAGTGGCCGGCGAGTACTTCGAAATCGGTACTCCTCCGGCCTACGGTCTGTACGCCCGCAACATCCGCAACCTGAGCCTGAACAACGTCCGGTTCGAGGTCGAGAAGCCGGACCTCCGGCCCGCGGTCGTTCTCGATCACGCCAGCGACGTCTCGATCACCGGCTTCGCCGCGCAAGGCAACCCGGAAGCGAAATCGGTCATCCGCCTGATCGACACGCAGGACGTGCTGGTCACCTCACCGCGCGTCCTCACCCCCGCCGCCGCATTCATCAGCGCCGAAGGCGCAACGAAATCGGTCACCGTCGAAGGCGGCGACGTTTCAAGAGCCGCTGCCAAAGTCACCGGGTCCGCTCAGGGTGCAGTCAAGGTTCGCTAGCTGATAGCTGATAGCTCGCCCTTACTTCGCATCCCGCCAATTCTCCCCGACCCCGATATCCACTACCAGCGGGACCGCGAGGTCGCGCACGCTCTCCATCTCGCGCTTCACCACGCTCGATAGCGTATCCACCTCCTCGGGCGGGCACTCGAACACCAGCTCGTCATGCACCTGCAACAGCATGGCGCTCCGCGCGCCTGACGTCTCCAACGCCGCGTCGATCCGCACCATGGCCAGCTTGATCAAATCGGCTGCCGTCCCTTGCAGCGGCGTATTAACGGCCGTGCGCTCCGCAAACCCGCGTGCATTTGGATTGCGGCTGTTGATATCCGGAATCGGCCGCTCGCGCCCGAACATCGTGCGCGTGATTCCCGTCTTCCGCACCTCCGCAATCGTCTCGTCGATGAATTTGCGCACTCCGGTGTAGCGCGCGAAGTAGTTCTTGATGTACTTCTCGGCCTCACCGCGCGAGATGCCGAGTTGCGCCGCCAGCCCGAACGGGCTGATGCCATACACAATCCCGAAGTTCACCGCCTTGGCGCTGCGCCGCGCTTCCGGCGTGATCATCAGCGGCGGAACGCCCAGCACCTCGGATGCAGTGCGCGTGTGGATGTCTTCGCCGTTGCGAAACGCGTCCACCAGCAGTTCGTCGCCAGACATGTGCGCCAGCAGGCGAAGCTCGATCTGCGAGTAGTCCGCCACCAACAGCTTCCATCCTTCGCGCGGCACGAACGCGGCGCGGATCTCGCGGCCCAGCTCCGTGCGGATCGGAATGTTTTGCAGATTCGGATTCGAAGACGACAGCCGTCCAGTGGCCGCTCCCGTCTGGTTGAAGCTCGTATGAAGGCGGTTCGTGTGCCGATCGAGGAGCGCCGGTAGCGCGTCCACATACGTGCCCTTCAGCTTCGTGAGCTGCCTGTATTCCAGCACCTTGCGCACGATCTCGTGATCGGCGGCGAGCTCGTCGAGTACGTCCGCCGCGGTGGAAATCGTTTTGCCTTTGCCGTACTTCACCGGCGCAGGCAGCTTCAGGTCCTCGAACAGCACGCGCCCGAGTTGCTGCGGCGAAGCGATGTTGAAGGGCTTGCCGGCGAGCGTATGAATCTCCTGGGTAAGCCGCGCAATTTCGCCTTCCATCAAAACGGAGAGGCGCTTCAATTCCTCCTGGTCGATGCGGACGCCTGTGCGCTCCATGCGGGCCAGCACGCGCGCCAGCGGCAGCTCGATCGTCGCATAAAGCTCGCGCAGACCGCGCGTATCCACCGCCGGCCCGAGCTGATTGCAGATCTCCAGCGTAATATCGGCGCGCTGCTCGGGCGAAGGGCCAAGCTTCAAATCGAGACGGCGCCGCGCCTGCTCGTCCAAAGGGCAACCCGATGGATCCGCGTCGAGCAGGAAAGCGTACAGCATCACGTCGTGCTCAAAGCCGCGCGCCTCGATACCCATACGGTCCAGAGTCAACAGTGCCGATTTCACGTCGCAAGCGATCTTGCGCTGCGCCGCGTCTTCGAGCCACGCCTTCAGATAAGCCAGATTCGCGCCGGTGACCGCGCGGCCTTCGCCCGGCCGCCAGGCCAACCCAATTGTGTCGAGCGCGAATTCGCCGTCCGCGGACTTCGAGATCGCGACCGCCGTGGACGCGTCGGGCGGAATTGCCGCCAGCCAACCCGTCACTGCGGCGGGGCTGTCCAGCACCTGATAGTCGCGCGGGCGCGTATCCTCGCCCGGCCCCAGTTCTTTCAGCAGACTGTGAAACTCCAGTTCTTTGTACGCCGTCTTCAGCAGCACGAGATCATGCGGCTGCGCCTTCACCGCTTCCAGCGAAAATTCAATCGGCACCTCGGTGTCAATGGTCGCCAGGCGCTTGCTCATCCTCACGCGCTCGGCATTGTTCTGCAGGCTCTCGCGGTACATCTTGCGCTCGACCTCGGCCGCGCGTTCCAGCGCCGCCTCGATCGAGCCGAACTGCTGAATAATCGCCACAGCTCCCTTGTCGCCGATCCCGGGTGCGCCCGGAATGTTGTCGATAGAATCGCCCTTGAGCGCGAACAGGTCGGCCACCTGCTCCGGCGGCACACCCAGGAAGTCCTTCACCTTCGACGGGTCGTACCACTCGTCGTCCTTCGCCGGATTAAGCATTGAGACGCGAGGCGTGACGAGCTGCATCATATCTTTGTCGCTGGAGACGATCACGACTTCGAAGCCCGCCTGCTCGGCGCGGCGCGCGATTGTGCCGATCACGTCGTCAGCCTCGAAGCCGGGATATTCCAGCACCGGGATGCGCATGGCGTCGAGCACGCGGCGAACATAGGGGATCTGCTCGCCCAGGTCGGGCGGCATCTCTGTGCGGTTCGCCTTGTACTCGGCGAATTCCTGCACCCGATGCGTCGGCGTGCCGCTCTCGAACACAGCTGCGATATAGGGCGGCTTGTGCTCCTTCGAAAGCTTGCGCAGCATGTTGTTGAAAATGTACACCGCCTCGGTGGAAAGGCCGGTGGACGTGCGCATGGGGGGCGCGGCACTGCGCGCCCGCGCATGATAGGCGCGGAAGATGAACCCGAACGTGTCGATCAGGAAAAGGCGCTGATTGTTGGGCAATTTTCATGATAACGAAATTGCCCGGCCCGAGCCGCCAAAGTATACTGATTCGATCCCGCTATTGAGGAGCGCCATGACTGTACTCCGCAGCATTCTCGCTATCGCCCTTGGCGTGTCTTGTTCGTTCGCCCAAAAACCGGGCATTCTGACTACGGCTGCCGGCGGCGGCCCCTTCACCATCGCCCTTGACGGAACACTGGCCCTCAACGCCGCGCTATTTGCGCTGACGGCGGTTGCGGTCTCGCCTGCAGGCGAAGTATATTTTGCGATTGGCGGCGGGAAGATCGCAAACCAACCTGCCGGGCCGCAAGTCGTCGCTAAGATCCTGAGCGGCGGCGCGATCAAGGTGATCGCCGGGGGAACCTCCATGGGCTTCGGCGGCGACGGCGGCCCGGCGGCCCGGCGGCCCAGGCGTTGCTGAACGTCCCCAGCGCGCTCGCGTTCGACAAAGCGGGCAACCTCTTCATTGCGGACA
>Ga0126381_100009331_pt1 | contig 11016 bp, 11 predicted proteins | sample PanSoiMetPlot_28_FD_96465 | JGI IMG/M metagenome (GOLD analysis project Ga0126381, IMG submission 96465) | Tropical forest soil microbial communities from Panama - MetaG Plot_28 | ecosystem: Environmental > Terrestrial > Soil > Tropical forest > Bulk soil | place: Panama | collected 2016-02-17
CAGCGCCGGGACAATGGCGCAGACCGTGAGGATCGCTGATGAACCCACGATGAAGGCTTGATCGACGCCGCCGGGTCGCCTCCGGATTCCGACTCGGCGGCGCGTTCGAGCCTTATCGGAAGCGGAATGTTGCAGTTCGAGTCGTGCGGCTTGTGCTTAGCGCGGTGTCTGTTGTCGCCAGCCCGCAGGAGGCGACCAGTCTATTCGCGACGCAATGACAGACTACATCTGCGTCAAGTGACGACCTCTCGCGCACCTGCACTCAGTCGCGCCGCCGGGCAGCTTCGCTCAAAATAGGCAAAACGAAAGCGGAGGCCCGATGAACTGCCCCGGCTGCGGGGAATCAATGCAGCAGCACAGCGTCGAGGGAAATTACGGCACTCGGATCGAGATCGATGCCTGCCATTCGTGCAGCGGGTTCTGGTTCGACCGAAAGGAGCACCTTCAACTCACGCCCGGATCCACTCTGGAGCTGATTCGGTTGATGAGCCCCCACCGAAGCGCGCCACCCGCTCTGCCACAGGTACTCGCCTGCCCGCGTTGCGGTGATCGGCTCGTGAATACCGTCGACATCCAACGGAGCACCCGGTTCAACTACTTTCGCTGTCCACGCAGCGATGGCCACTTCATCACGCTCTTCCAGTTCCTCCGCGAAAAAAACATCGTTCGAAGCCTCGAAGCGGCGCAGATCAACGAGCTGAGAAAACGGGTGAAGACGATCCATTGCTCCAACTGCGGCGCGCCGATCAGCTTGGAGAGGGAGTCGATGTGCAGTTACTGCCAAAGTCCGATCGCGATGATTGACCCAACGCAGGTTCAGGCCACTCTTGCCGAGCTTCAAAAACAGGAAGACGCGCGTCATAAAATTGATCCGACCCTCGCCGCCAAGCTCGTGATCGATAAGCTGAGTGTCGAGCGTCTCTACCAGCAATTGGAGCCAGGTCACCCGTCTTCGTCAGACGCTCACGTTTCGAGGGGTCTGATCGAAGTCGGGCTGAGCGCGCTTGTGGATATCCTGACGGGGAGCTGACTCGACCGCCGCCCTTTCAATGTGAACCGATGCGCTTTTCTCCCGCTTCTACTTTCAGAGCGAGCCGATTCTGCTTGGGCGGAAGCGGGCAGGTGGCGAACGGGGTGAACGCGCACGGCGGATTGTACGCGCGGTTGAAGTCGAGCACTACCGAGCCGTTCTCCGGTGGACTGGCGTACAGAAAACGGCCCGCGCCATAGGTCTCGGTTTTATTTGTTTCATCCGCGAAAACGAAGAAGAGATCCGAGCTGCCTTCTTCCAACACCGGCGTCAACCGAACGTCTTTGCCTTGCACTGTGAAAACGGCCGTCCCCGGCGATGGCATCGTCTCCACCTCGCCGAGGATGTTCGGCACCGCGATCGTGGTCGCCTTCGCCGCGGGCTCCCATCGCGCGCGGATGCGCCATTGCTCTGACGCGGCGTAGGTAGGAATGCCTTTGAACTCTTTGCGCGTGTGCGCCTCGGGATCTTTGATGCGAACGCCCAACCGCTCGCCTCGGGCGATGACATAGAAGCGGAAGCGACCCGCTTGAAGAACATCCGGCTCTGCTCCGCTTGCGTCGGTTTTCAAAGCTCCGCCGGTGAAGGGCTGACCGCCGCGAGACACGGCAACGCCCTTCGCGGGGTTAAACGCGACGCTTGAGCCCGAACGCGTAAAGGTTCCGATAAGCGCGGGAGCGTCGCGCGGGAATTCCACGTCCACGTCTTTTCCCGAGCCGGCGGAACTGGATCCTTCCTTCAGCCAGCCGAGGCCGACGAGCGTGAGCCAGCCATCCTCGGACTGCAGATTCTTCAGCCGCTCTTCTTGCCAGGAGCGGGTGGCACTAACGACGTTGTCTGCCGTCGGCGACGCGGCGAGCACGATTCCGGCGAGTAGAACGATGGAGATCATGCCGCCTTGATAATCGCATCCGACAGCGCGGCGCCACATCGATGCGTCGGCTCGAGGGCCGGAGTCCCAGCCGCCGTGGCGAATCTGGAAGGCGCTGGCGCTCATGAGATGGAGTGAAAAACCAAACAGGTGCGTCGTTCCGCATCTGTGCGCGGTCTTCCGAACGTGGGAGAGAAGGAACGGCAACAACGACAACAAAGGAGGACAGGGTATGCCGATGATCAAGACGGAAGACGGCACGGAAATCTATTACAAGGACTGGGGCAAAGGCCCGGTGGTCACTTTCTCGCACGGCTGGCCTTTGAGCTCCGACGCCTGGGACGGCCAAATGCTTTTCCTAGCGCAGAACGGCTTCCGCGCCGTTGCGCATGACCGGCGTGGCCATGGCCGGTCCAGCCAAGCTGCTTTCGGAAACGACATGAACGGATATGCCGACGATCTTGCGGCGGTCATCGAGGCGCTGAATCTCAAGGACGCCACGCTGGTGGGGCACTCCACCGGAGGCGGGGAAGTGGCGCGCTATATCCTCCGCCACGGCACGAAGCGGGTCGGCAAGGCGGTCCTCATCGCTGCCGTGCCGCCGATCATGCTGAAGTCCGCGACCAATCCGGAAGGCCTGCCGATGGAAGTGTTTGACAACCTGCGAAAAGCCCTCACCGCGGACCGCTCGCAATTCTACAAGGACTTGGCGATACAGTTCTACGGCGCCAACAGGCCGGGGGCGAAGGTCTCCCAGGGCATACTGGATCAGTTTTGGCTCTGGAGCATGCAGGCCGGCCTCAGGAATGCCTACGACAGCATCAAGGCCTTCTCCGAAACCGATTTCACCGAGGACCTCAAGAAGTTCGATGTCCCGACCCTCGTCATGCACGGCGAGGATGACCAGATCGTCCCCGTCAAGGACTCGGCGAGGAAATCGGCCAGGCTGATCAAGGGCGCGAAGGAAATCTACTATCCGGGCGCGCCGCACGGCCTCACCGCCACGCTTCAGGACCAAGTCAACGCCGACTTGCTGGCCTTTCTCCGGAGCTAGTCAAACGCGCACTAAAATCGCGAATGGCGCTCGCGACGCTCGGCACGCTCGTCGAGGCGCTAGCTGGACGTCCGGGCCTCGAGAATACGCCGGCTATCGTCATCGGCCGGGAAGAGCATCTCGATGCGCAACTCCTGGAGGGTCACATCCAAGGGCGTGCCGAGCGTGGCGATGGTCGTGAAGAGGCGCAGGCCGAGCGAAGCTCGGCGGAGGTGAACGGGAACCAACAGCGGAAGAGCATCCGACGGGTGGGATGGATTGCCCAGCTCGGCCAAGGTAGGTGCGATGGTTTTCAAGAGTGCTTCGTCGGCCGCATCTCGGGTGTGCGCGCCCCCAAGCTCCCGCTTCAGTCGGCCCAGCACCTTGCGCGCGACGTCCTCCCAGTTCTCCACGTGCTCGCGTATACCCTTCGGCGACACGAGCAATCTGCCGAAGTTGTGCGGCGGAGCAAAGGAGCCGAGATCCTCGGTGAACGTCGACAGAAGCCAACGTCCCGTGTCGTTGGCATCGAGCACGTCATACCGCCTGTTCACGACAAATGTCGGGTTCGGCTCCGTCGAGCGCAGCAAGAGATTGATGACGTCGCGCACGGGGCCCATGGCTTGCGCCTCCAGTGGGGTTTCGCGGTACATCGCGGCGAAGCCGGCCGCTTGGAGGAGCGCGTTCCGGTCGCGCAATGGCATGTCCAACGCTTGCGCGAGCGTAACGACCATCTCGCGGCTCGGGCTTGCGCGCCCTGTCTCCATGAAGCTCAGGTGACGCGAGGAGACGCCCGTCTGGAGCGAAAGCGCGAGCTGACTCATTCCGCGTGCGTTCCGCCACTCTCGCAAGAGTCCCCCGAACCCCGTTTGCTCCGTGGCGGCCGATTCCAAACCAATTCCGCTCATGCCGCCGAAGCTAGATCGCGGCGACTCCCGAGACCATACCTCCGAGCTCATCGACATAACTCCCACCAACACATGATCAGCTACGCATGCCTAATGACGACTTTCCCCAGCGGGTGAGTCGACTCGTAGTAACGGAATGCCGCCGGGAGCTCATCGAAACCGAAGACGCGGTCGATGACTGGCTTCATCCCAGCGACGGAAATCGCTCGGTTCATGGCGATGAACTGGGCTCGATTCCCCGCCGCGACAACGCGCACTCTCGCGATGGATCGGTAGAGCACACTTACGTCGAGCGTCGACGCTCTGCCGCCGAGGAGTCCAACGAATTCGACCTCGCCCTCCCAGGCCGTCGACTGAATCGAACGTTCAAGCGTGGCTCCGGCGGTGTCGACGACCTGGTCGACGCCCCGGCCTCCGGTGAGCTCGCGTACGGCCAAATGCCAATCGGGCGTGGTGCGGTAATTGATGACGCTGTCGGCTCCAAGCGACTCAAGACGCTTCGCTTTCTCATCGCTCGAGGTGAGCGCGATGACCCGCGCTCCGAGCAGCTTCGCAAGCTGCAGCGCGAACAGCGAGACGCCTCCCGAGCCGAGCGTGAGAATTGTATCACCGGCTTGAAGGCGCCTTGAACCCGTGAGCGCGTTCCATGCGGTGACGCCTGCGCAGGGCAGCGTCGCGGCCTCTTCGAACGACAGGTGGTCGGGGATGCGGACGAGCGCGTCCTCGCTCAGGACGATGAAGTCCGTCATCATCCCGTCGAGTGAGCCCCCTAGCTGCGGCGCGTTCTCCAACGCGAAGGGGCCGTCAATCCATTTCGGGAACATCGCCGCGGCTACCCGCTCGCCGTTTTTCACTCGGGTGACCCCTGCGCCAAGCGCGACGACCTCACCGGCTCCATCCGCGCCCATGACGACGTCTGCTTTCACCGGCAAAGGGTACGTGCCCTTTAGTACAGACAGCTCGCGGAAGTTCAGCGAGTTTGCTCGCACACGTACGAGTACTTCGCGCGGCCCCGGTTTCGGTTCGTCGTGCTCCTTCAGCTTCAGTCCGTCGAGACCAGCACCTGAGTCTGCGTGATAGCTCTTCATGGATTTTCCCGCTTGAGTATTTGAAATGCGACGATTGAATGCCGAAGCGCGTTGAGCACCGCGCAGGGAGCCCACGAACATATCAGTTCGAGGCGGGCGCCGGCGCCGCGTCCGCGAAGCCCGCGACGGATTGGAGCCGGCCGTCCTGAGCCACAGTCGCGAAGTCGGTGCCTCCCAGGTAGAGAGGCGCTTCCGGGGTGCCGCCGGCAGCCCAGCTGAAGCGAAGATAGCCGTTGTGCGTTTCGATACCGCTGACGAGCCGGAGCCGGTACCCCGGGTACTGCTGCTGTGCGGTCTCGATCATCGAATCGATTGCAGGGATGCCCTCTGCATGTCGACGCGCGTCCACGTACGTTCCACGATCGGTCCATGTCTTGGCGACAAGCTCTCGCCGCCTCTTCGAGTCACGCTCGTTCCAGGCCGCCACATATGAGACCACCAACTCGTTTACGTTGCTCATCAGAAGCTCCCCTTGGTTGGACCGCGCGAAGTTGCTGCGGTCACCGAGACAAGTACGAAGCGCATCGAATGAAGGCAATTACCTGCGAGGTCATGCCCTCCGGCTTGCGTGTTTCGAACGCGCAACCCAGCCGGTCGCATCCGTCCGAGTCAGCTCCGCGACGCGCGCCACGTTGATCGCGCTCCAGTTGCTGCTCGACTTCCGCGCTGTCCCTCTACAGTCCCTCAGAACCTGATTTCTCCGCGGCGGATTTGACGGGCAGCTTGAACGGCGCCGGCCGCAGCTTCGCAATGCAGCTTACGTCGAGCCTCCGGGTCGCTCCCCTGCGGAACATCTCGCTTCGGATCGAGCGCGTGCAGTCGTTGTCGGGGGTGTGGCCGCCTCCGGTCACGACGAGGTGGATGGCGTTGGGCATGAAGGACTTCACCTCCTCACCCCACCGCGGCGACGTGACCGGATCGGTGTCTCCCGAGATCAGCACCGCGGGCACCTCGGAACGGAATGGCTCGAAATGATCGCCGGGCAGGTGCGTCTTCGGCCACGCTTTGCAGAGCGCTATTTGCCCGTTGACCCGCCAGGCGCCGAAATAACTTCCGCGCGTCGCCGGCTCGACCTCCTCGGGGCGGATGCGGTCGACGAACTCGTTGCAGGTAATGGCGTAATGCAGGCCGAACCTGGCGCCCGCGTAAAAACCCCGGATCGTCCGTACGGCGGCGTCGGCAAAAGGGCTGAAGTCGCCAGCCCTCGCTTGTTCGATCAGGAAAGGGAGCTCGCGCGCTCTTTCGCCGGAATACATCATCACGCGCACGGCGTCGGCGAACGCCGGCTCGGCCAGGTGGACTTCTGTCCTGGAACCGGTCGTTGGGTGGCGCACCCAGGTAAGCACCGGCCGCTCATGCACCTTGGCGAGGACCGCAGTGAAATCCTCACGCAGGCGTGGATGGGCCGCATGGCAGGCCGCATCCTGGTCGCATTGGCGAAAGAGCTCATCGAGCGCCCGCTGGGCGGCCTCGGCGTGATACAGCGGCACGCGGTTGGACAGGGTGACCACGCTGGCCAGATACGCGCTGCGCACATGCTCGCCATGACGGCGGATGTACATCAGCGCCGCATAGGTTCCGAAGGAGCCCGCATCGAGGTTGATCTTGGCGTAACCCATCGCCTGTCGGATCTCATCGAGGTCCTCTGCAAAGGCCGCCGTGGTGTACTGGCTCAGGTCGAAATGCCGCTCCAACTTCCGGCGGCAGTCGCGGGCAGCTTCGGGGTCGAATGGAGGTTTGAGGTAGCCTTCCAGATTGTCGTCCGACCCGAGCGAAGGACAGTCCAGTCGATGGCCATCGCCGGTTCCCCGCTCATCCACCAGGACCACGTCGTGCTCGTCGCGATCAACGGAGTCGATCATGTCGGCAGCCATCTCGGTGGCTGTCTCGCCGGGCCCGCCGGGCATGTAGAAGACCGGCCCTTGATCCGGGTGCGGCCGGCGCGCGGCGATGACCACGATCTTCAGCGGCAGCTTGCGGCCCTTGCGGGTCCGGCGGTCCTCGAAAACATTGTAGACGCCGCAGCGCAGCTCTTCCTTGACGCCATTGGGATGGCAGGGCGTCAACGTCACCCCGGGCTGGGTGCCGTGCGTCGCCGCCGGCTGAGCACCCGCGAGCGGGGCCAACAGCGTCGCGCCGCAGGCGAAGGTTGCGGCTACCAACGCCGCCCGATTCATCAAGATCTCAAATCGAACAGCCACATCTGTTCTCCTTCTGCGCGGGTCATAAAATCATTCGCTACCTTCAGCTCGGATGGTTTTTGCCGTCGCTACTCGAACGGTATGCCGCAGAACCGCGGCCATTGCAGCAGTGGTGATACGAGCTGGGCTGCCCGGTCACAACCCACCGCCTCATCCGGACTCTGCGGCCAGGGTTCAGGAAGCTGTGCGGTCGGCTCGAACGGCATCCCACGTGCCGTCTTCCGCCGCTTTCAAGGTGTCTTTCGAGAGCGAAAGTAGGCCTTGAGACTCGAGCTTCACAAGTTCTACGAATGTTCCCCAGATAACCGTCGCGAGGATCATTCGCGGCAGATCTTTTGCGATTTTGTTCCGGCACATCCGGTCGATGAGCTCGACGATTGGCTCAGGGACGCGCTCCAGGACCCGGCTTACGTGATCCAAATATGCTCCGTGGTGACGGTTCTCGAGGAATGGAATAGCGAGCGGATGCTTGCGATGGAATGAGGCCATCTCGACCCAGAGCTCGTGAAACTGCGCGCGCGGACTTCCTTCGTCGATGATCCCGATCGAAAGCGCGTCTTCCAGCTGAGTTCGCAGCTCTCGATAGACCTCGTTCACCAGCAGCTCTTTATTGGGAAAGTATTTATAGAGAGTCGCCATGGCGATCCCCGCTCTCTGCTGAATGTCTTCCACACTCGCATTCTCAAATCCACGCGTTGCGAAGAGCTCGAACCCGGCAGCAAGTATCGCCTCTCGTTTTCCTAGACCGAAGAGCATCACAGCCGCCTTTCCCGCCCTCTTTTGCGATTTCTCGCGGACACCCAAGCCTCGGGGCCAAGCAGAACATTCAAGGGCGCACCAAGTGCCGGACCCAGGGGGCTACTCCCGGACTCCGGGGGTAGAACAGAACCTTCATTCTACCTCCGACCCTCCGGAGTATCGGCTCGAGCTAGGGTTCTCCGTTGCGCGCTCGAACGTCACTGCATCGCTTGACACTCGCCGGAGACTCGCCAAGCATGCACTTGAAGTAATTCGAGGAAGGGACCCGCGGGGAACGTCTCTTCGACCGAGGTAGGTCGTGTCATCGGCAAAGCGCTGGCCTGTCCTCCTCACCTTGTTTTGCATTCCTGCCCGAGCCTGGGAAGAGGAAGTTGTGGTCCGCGACGAGCGGCCCGTAGCCGCGGCGATCGAGCTGCTCCTAGAGCGATTCCGTGTCCCAATCGCGTACGAGGATCCCCCGTATCTTTATCGGGGCCCGTTACCGGTGCAGGAGCGTACACCGCCCCGGTGCCACCCTCGCGCAGCTGGCGTAAAAGCCAGCACGCAGCGGATCCACCCGCGCGACAGACACCGCGTCACATTGTCGAGTTGATCAACACGGATACATCGTTCGACGCCGAGTTGACCACCGCCAGATCAGGCAATCCAACACAAAAGTCTCCCGTCGCCACAAAGCGCGGACAACTCCCGGACGCAAACTCGCCGGCATCGATGAAGGAAACGGGTGACAGCACAGCCGCGCTCGGCACTTCCATGTTGAGCAAAACCGAAACATTGTTCGATTGGAACGCCGTTGAGGTCGCCGATGGCGCGTTGTTGACAGCAATGGTTATTATCTAGGCGCACGGTCGGTGTGATTTGGTTTGGCGATTTCTCGTGTCGATCTGCCGATGCGCCGCGCCGCTTTCCTCAAACGGTTTGCTCACCTGCGACGCCATACCGATCCAGTCGTCGCTTCATCATGATGCGACTAATCCCGAGGAGTCTCGCGGCTTCTGAGACATTTCCCTTGGCCCGCGCCATCGCTCCCTCCACCAACGCCCGTTCGGTATGGTCCAGCCGAGCGAATTGCTCCGCGAGCGAGACTGGAGCCCGAGGCCCGGGTGCGCTGAGCCGAGCGCTCAGATCGGCGGCATCGATTCGCACCGATCCTGAAAGGATGGCGGCGCGTTCGATTTCGTTTTTCAGCTCGCGAATATTTCCCGGCCACGAGTAGCCTCGCAACGCATCGATGGCGCGCTCGGTGACTCCGGCGAAATGCTTGCCGAGCCGAGCGCCCGCCCGTGCGAGGAATGCCTGCGCAAGAAGAGCGATGTCCCCACCGCGGCTGCGAAGCGGCTCCAGCTCCAACTGGAGAGTCGCCAAGCGGTAGTACAGGTCTTCGCGAAACCGGCGAGCTTCAACTTCTTTCAGTAGGTCTTTGTTCGTCGCCGAAAGAATCCGTACATCCACCTGTCCAACCTTTTCGGATCCGAGCGGTTGGATTTCGCCGTCCTCAATCACCCGTAAGACTTTCGCCTGTGCCGCCTGGCTCAGATCGCCAATCTCGTCCAGGAATAAGATGCCGCGATGCGCAAGCTGGAATTTACCCCGCTTTGCCTTCGTCGCTCCGGTAAACGCTCCCTTCTCAAAGCCAAACAACTCGCTCTCAATCATCGTTTCCGGCAGCGCGGCGCAGTTTACCGCCACGAATGGATGGGCCGCCCGAGGGGACTTCGAATGAAGCAGCCGCGCCACCAACTCCTTGCCCGTACCGCTCTCACCTTGGATCAACACGTTGGCGCTGAGGGCTGCCGCATATTTATCGATTTGCGACTTCAGTCGAATCATTGGCTCGCTTTCGCCGATCATCTCCTCGGCGGGTTCCAGCAGTGCTTCAGCTGCGGCAGTCGCCTGCTGAAATCGTTCGGCGCTGTCGATCGACGCCGCCGCAAGTGAAGCGAGCGCGCTGAGGAAGTGAAGATCCTCGGGTGCAAATGTATTTGTTACGCTGTCCTGCACCCAAATGAACCCGAGCAGTCGGGTGCCGAGCTGCAGCGGCGCGCCGATGCCAGACCGATGCTGGCCCGCCGGGCCGCTGCGTAAGATCACGGCTTCCCGCCGACGCAGAAGCGCGTCCAGCGCGGCCTCGCTCATCACCTGCTCGCCGGCGCCTTCGTGATGGTTGCCCTCGGCCCAGGCAATCTGGCGCAACGCTCGAATCCGATCTTCTTGAACCCCGATCAGCGCACGCCGGCACCCGAGTACCTCGGCGACGGCTTGGAGAACGCTTTTGAGCATCGCCTCGGTATCGCCGATTTCCGTCAGTGCCCGGCCAAGATCGTAAAACAATCTCAGCCGGCGCGCGACCGGGTCTTCGACAAATGGAGCAATTGTCTCAACCGTACTCGGAAGATGATGGAGAATCTGCGGCTGATCCAGATCTTCGCAGTAGGTGAGGACGACTCTGCCGATCTGGATGCGATCCTCGGGCCGCAGCGTGCATCTTTCCGCTCGAGCGCCGTTGATCATCGTGCCGTGGCGAGATCCGAGATCGACGGCCAAGCACTCTCCATCGCGGATTGAGAGCTCCAGGTGCTGACGCGATACATGGCGATCGGTGAGCACAAGATCGTTCTCCGTCGACCGACCAATTCTGAATGTATCCTTCAGCGGGACAGAGAACGGAACTCGGTCCGACTCACGAATGACAAGGTATGGCATGACGCGCTCCTCAGCAGCAAGCGAAGGCTAACCGCATCAAGCGTGACTTTGACGGCCGGCGTTACGACGGGTGTTAACCCTAGTCGTCACAGTGAGCCGCCTCGCTTGTGGTCGGCGGGGTTTGACAAGCGTTGTCGAGGCTATCGGCTCCGCCCGATCGCACTAACGAGAGCTCGCCGTTTACCAAGGCACGAAGACTCTCTTTCGAAAGCGACAACGTTCGTTTGTTCTTCTTCTTCATGATTCATCCCTCCTCACAACGAGCAGCGATGTCATCGCTGGTGGTCAGCGTGCCTTGACAGATATCACCGTCGGTCAAAGGTTGGCCCGCCCGCACTAACGATAGCTCGCGATTTACCAAGGCACGAAGACTCTCTTTCGAAAGCGACAACGTTCGTTTGTTCTTCTTCTTCATGATCATCC
>Ga0126381_100009333_pt1 | contig 11016 bp, 8 predicted proteins | sample PanSoiMetPlot_28_FD_96465 | JGI IMG/M metagenome (GOLD analysis project Ga0126381, IMG submission 96465) | Tropical forest soil microbial communities from Panama - MetaG Plot_28 | ecosystem: Environmental > Terrestrial > Soil > Tropical forest > Bulk soil | place: Panama | collected 2016-02-17
CCTTTTGCAAGTTGGCCGGTATCGTCCCCCAGTTCGGCGATCCCGTTCCCCACATTGTGGATTCGCCAAAGGTAAACACTTTAAAAGACTTGGCGCTGCAGTCCGCGCCGGGCGTCACTCTGACGCCATTCTGATCTATTTCTATGGTTTGGCCTTTGAAAGGAGGTCTCCTCCAAACAATGTAAGGGTAATACCGTTGCGAATGGCTTAGCCGAAACTCATACCAATACCGTTCAGACCAGTCTTGAGAGGCATAGTACGAGACTTTCTCCCTTGGTGTCCCCTCTCCTAGTAGCTGCTCAGTTGGTTCTGATTTCATAGTCGGATTCTTAATCTTGAAGTAACCTAGACCTGCTAACTCAAAACAGGCGAATGCAATAAGCACGTTCAGCATAAGAATGGCGACCGCTCTATATAACCAGCTACTTAAAGCCAACACCATTGATTTGTCCCCACCTGTTAGGCCACCTTGCCAGTTCAGTTACGCCGACAATAGCTATATCGCCCTTGACTACGGTGCCTATTGTGCCAGAGGTCTCGTTACACGTATACATTTGGGGTGTTACACTAATCCGTGCCTACGCCTATTCAAGACAGTCCAAGATGAGAACTAATGGCTGGGCAAGAACGGTTGTTCCACAATTATTTTCTCGTGTATGAGAAGTTGCCGTGGCAGGGATGGAGTACGGCTGATCCAAACTGGCAATCTCAGACGAGACGACTATCCCCGCTGCTAGCCGGTGTGAGCCGACTTTTCGAACTGATACAGGATACACATCGGCCCATTCATAGCCTAAGAATACTTCCTCTTATCGCCAACCCCATCACGCTCAAGCCGCTCGACGACCGCGCGAGCGATCGCATCGTATCCGGCACGTGTAAAATGGATGTCAGCATCCTCCGGATACGGATTGACGTCGGACGCCATCAACGCCTCCAGCAAGGGCAGTGTATCGATCGTCGCAATGTGTTCGCGAGCAAAAAAGGCACGAGCGTTTGCACGAGCGCGTCCTTCGGCATTCCATAGATCGACCATGTACGGTTGATGCCCAAGGACGCCTTCTACCCGCGCACGAAATGCGGACTCTTTTGTGGGAATCATCATCACGTAAAAGGAACACTGGGGTGGACTGCAGCGCTGGGGGATGAGTCGATAGGCCAGCAAGGCGATGCGTTCTCCTTCCACGATGCGTGGGTCTGTAGAGTCGAGCACCAATATTCGAACCCCGGGGTTGAAGAGAGTCGCCAGTTTCTGATCACGGTAGCGGGGGCACAGTTTCGACCAGACATCTTCAGCACTTGCTGTGGGAACGAGGCGCTTTCGTATACCTTTTATCAGCGCCGAGTGGCGTGTCAGAAAAGCCATTGCCAGCTGCCACATCCCCTCATTCGTGAGCGGGGCGAGCGGTGGAGAGGCGAGCACATCATGCACGACCTGGAGGCGAGGGTCTGGAACCTCAACAGGCTTCCTGCAGTCGAGATATTTCTGACGCACGAGCTCCGGGTCTATGGCCTCCGCTCGGGTGAGTGCCTCCTGAGACTGCACGTTCGTCAAGGCGAACAATGACTCGAGCACCGGGTCCAGAGTGGATCGCTTGAAATCTCCTATCCGGTATACGAAGTTGTACGAGTCGTAGATGTCATCCCCGTAATCGTAGGTCGCGATGACCACCTTCGGCTCCAATGCCAGTGCTTCATCGAGGAGAAGAGCGGACTGCGCTGGTCCGTATCCACCGGCGGCGGCCATCTGGTAGACCGTGCGGTGCAGACACACCCCGACCTGTTGCGGCCAGCCACGGCCATATACGTGAGAATTTCCCAAAACAATAATGTCTGCGCGCGCCAGTGGTGAAGAATTGGCCCATCCTCGCGAGTCGTGCCCAGGGAAGTTAGGATTAGGACGGAAGCCTAGCCGCTCATCTGGGACATGCTGGGGCCCTGTGGATGGGACGGCTAATCGATCTCGAAGCCGCAGTGCACCTTCGAGCAACACGAACCCGATCAGGGTAGCCAGACATGCGAACCCTACCTTGCTGAGGAGAGATCGAAGGTGAAGCATGACGGATCGTTATTCCCTCACTACGCCTAACGCGCTTGATTCGAGAATGTCGCTGCGCGGTCATTCACAATCTCTTGATACCAAGTCAGGAATCCATCTGCTTGCCCTTGTATGTCGAATCGCTTGGCCGCATCCAGAGCCGCATTCTCGCCCAGACGACGGCGTAACGAGTCATCGCTCAATAACTGCTCGATAGCCAACGCCATCGCTTGAGCATCTCCGCCCGGCACAAGAATCCCGGTTGCGTCATTCATCCCATACCTATTCAATCCCGAATTCCACAAGCTAAATTGCGACAGGCCCAATCCTTTCACTTGCTCCGGTATACCTCCAATCCCGCTCGCCACCACCGGCGTACCACAGGCGAGCGCTTCGATGATGGTTAAAGGGCAAACCTCGGCACGAGCCGCATGGACATACAGGTCGGCTGATTGAAAATAGCGGGCTACTGCATGGCGGTCATTTTGATAGGGGACAAACCGGATCTCGGCCGAACCGATTTTTTCCGGAGGCCCTTCCTCTCCTAAGGCAATGAAAACCACCTCCTGCCGATCCATGCGTTGGGCCACCTTAGCCACCGCCGCCCTCATGGTCGCGTAGTCCTTATAAATGTTTTTCCGGATCCTGTCCGCGGTGAACAACAGCATCTTGGCGTCTCGGGCAATGCCGAGAAGCGTCCGCACATGCAGCCGATCCGCAGGGTGGAAAATGGAGAGATCTCCACCATTCGGAATGACGCGAGCTTGTACAATGGCAGGGGCCAGAATGGATTGTTGGACCTTATCCATCAGCCATTGGGCCGGGGCAGTCACATAGAGACGGCTCTTCGCAAAGATATCCCGCTTCCGTCGCCAGTTGAACGCCGTGGCATCCCGCTCAATGGACGGGTAGATGGAAAGGTCTGGACACTGGCCACAGCCGATTTTCCACCGCTCGCACTCGAACGAATGCGCGCAGTGGCCACTCAAGAGCCAGGCATCATGAAGATGAACAATTACCGGCACCTTCTTGCTAAGCCAAGGCAGAATGCGCAGGTCGAAATATCGCCCGTGCAGATTATGGCAATGGATTAGGTCCGGGCTGCGCGGAGAAAGTTCTAATAAATTCTGGGTGCCCGGATAATTGAAGTCCTCCACACCTAGAGAACACTGCAATTTGCGCCACGGGTTCGCCCAAAACTTCAGTTGCGCCCTCATTCGCCAGACAGCGGGCACACGCTCTTCGAAGGGCTCTAACTGCTTGTCCAATGCCTGGCAAGAAGCTTCCCAAAAATTCCGTCTTTCTTGGTTTCGAATAACCAATACATCAGGATCATCGCTGTATTTGTATCCTACCGCCAACCACGAGTGATGGCCTTGATTCCTATAGGTTTGAAATAGCTTCCACGCCACCCCTGCCGCTCCGCCACGACAGTCCATGGTGCTGACTTGCAGAATCTTGAGTCCGTTCTTTTCAATAGGACGGCTCAGTGTCTTATACTTCACTCGAATATCCCCGATCTAAGTGTGGATTTTCACGTTGTGCGTGCGAAATGTAGGGCGTTTAGAGAGCCCGCCATTTTCTTAGCTGCCGAGAGAATGTTTCTGCGTCCCAATCGCGCACAAGGAAACGCGGCAGCTGCCAAGGATCAGTGTCCTGTTGTACAAGGCCTTCAAAATTCGAGCAAGCATGGTCATACCCAGCTTCGCGCACAAGAGACACGGTCTCCGCCGTGTAGTCTGAACGGGTGCCATAAGGATAGGCGAAGCTCATCACGGGACGACCAAGCATTTCTTCCAAAACGGTCTTACTTTGCTGAATTTCATCTCTTTGCTGAGCACAAGGAAGCGCGGAGAGGACGGGATGCGTCATAGTGTGAGAACCAACCTCGACAAGCCCACCGTTGGTCAACATGCGGACTTCCTCAGGTTCCAACGCGCGATAGGTTGGACGGCAGGATAATTTGGTACCGGCCCAAGTTGCCAATGCCTCTAGAGCTTCTCTTCGGTCATCATCTTGCAAGGTATAAAATAACTGGCAAAGCGAGCGGTATACGCTGTGACGCGCAGTAGGGTTTTCGACCTTTAGGATGTGCCAAGCACGATTTCGTTGGTATGCGTCCTCGCTATACCTAGCATCGTCACCCAGGTCCCAATGATGGGTGTGTCCGGCGATAGTCAAGCGAAGTAATTGTGGTAACTTCCCAGGTTGTAAAAACATTCCTTCGAGCTTGTCGTGGAAAAATTCACGGCTGGCGTCCACATAACCTGAGGTCACATATATGGTCGCTGGAACATCGTATCGTTCCAGTAGTGGCTTCGCGTTATAAAGATTATCCGCATACCCGTCGTCGAACGTCACCGCAATAGCTCTTCGTGGCACATTGTTATCCCGTAATGCCCGTACCATCTCGCGAAGAAGCATTGGACGGGTGTGACGTCGCAAAATTTCGAGATGCTCTGCGAAGTGGGCTTTAGTGATGCTCAATAGATGTGGATCCGAAGGCAAATCGAAGACTCGATGGTACAACAAGATAAGTGGCGCATGTGCAAATCGATTTCTTAAATCACGGACAACTTGTTTTGAGATATCGACCAAGTCCTTAATCATCGACTCACCTGGAATTCCAACCAACCTCTTCGAGGTTCACCAAAAATCGGAACGTTTTGTCGAACGAGATGGTCGATTGCGGATTTAGAGTGTGCTCTAGGGTGGAATTTATGGCGTGATCTGACGGGGCTTTCGGAACACGGCTACAGCGTCGCGGGGAATTATTCTTAAGTCCGAGGAAACGACCTCCATCTCCAGAGACTGTAAAAACCGTTCCATCAGTTGTGGACACATTACCCCCAATGTAGCGAAGTGGGTTCGCGATTCCGGGTTGATGTTTACGTCTATCTTGAACTGCTCCCACCCAATTGGCGTCATAACGTTGGAGTAATGAATGATTCCCGTCCCTCCTGGTTTCAGCACATGCGAGATCTGTTTTAAGTAACCAAAAAGGAGTCGCGGCTCGAAGTGAACAAACACATCGAAGGCTATGACGTAGTCAATGCTTTCAGGCTGTAGTTCGGGCAATTTCACTCCGTCCGTACGATGATAACGCAAGTTCGGTACATCGGTGAATCGTCGCCGGAGATGAGCAAGCATCGCGGGCGAAGAATCAACCAGGTGCAAAACCTTCGTTCGAGGCAACAAGAGTCTCGTAAGTCTTCCACCGCCAGGACCGATTTCCATTCCTTCTTCCCCAGATGGTAAATATGGGTTCAGAAGATACTCGGTGAGATATGCATCAAAATTGGCAACCGCGTCCTCAGACAAGCCATATGTGGTGGTTCCTCCTGCACTCGCATCCTCCGCTGTCCATTCGTCCCCCAAATATTGGACGCTTGAACCAGCCACGACTCGAAATTTATCCGGTTTCCACTCCCTAGCATATCTATCCCAACCGTCGGCAATCATCTTTGCTTCGCCGATTTTTTTAACGGCAGTGACACGTCGCCAATTCGGCAAAATCTTCTCCATGAATCCCATCAGCCGATTCCTTTCGTATCATCTGGTTTGACAGCCCGTACGGTGATTAGCACTTGATAATCAGGATCGTGAACTTCCAACTCTTCTCTCTGCAGTTCAACACTTGAGAGACCATATAGATACGCCGCTGCCACAAGCACGTTGCCAAGGGCTTCAACCGTAACATGTTCTGGCGGCCAGAATTCAGCAAACAGTCTATGGGACGACGCTGTCGTGAACCGCCAGTAATCACCCCACCGGTCCATATCGTACCGGCTAATCTGACTAATGCCTGGAAAGGTCGCTAGCAACGATCCTCCAGGTTTAAGAATCCGGTGAAGCGTCCGAATTGTTGCTCGCGGGTCGTAAATATGCTGCAGGGTCTGCGTAAAAATAATGCAATCAAAAGTGTTGGTCGGAATGTGATCAGCACAGGTCAGGTCCGCGATAAGTGTCGCCTTTGGATTTCCCGCTGTTGCATGAAGCACATCGCTCTTGGTAATACGACCCCCTCCAAATTGGCGTGTATACACATCATCCCCTATCTCGAGGACGTGCTCGCGGATATCTAACGCATAGGTAGACAGAAATCTCTGAATATAGAAGTGGCAGATGGCCAGTCCACGATCAGCGCCAAAAACAGAACTCACGGGTGCCAGGCGACGCAACGAGCCAAAATGGACCCAGCCAACTGGTGGCGAGACGCTGAAACGGTGCTGCTCCTTGCGAACCCAACGCTTTAATGGATCCGGTATCAACATTTTTAGAGCTGAGACGCAGCGTGCAGACAATGGTGTGCCACTTGCCAGCAGATGTTTGGGACCGGCGAGGATTGTAGTTGAGTGTCTCTTCCGATTGGTTACTTCACTCACATCTGACCCCAATACTGGATTACCTCTTTTTACCTGATCACGTAATAGCTCTTGGGCATATTGATATGCATCAGCGTGCTCCCAAGAACGCCCTGTGTTTGTTTAATTGATCAGTCCAGGGGAACAAAAGACCGATCAACTAAAGATATTTAGAGATAATCTGACAGAGATCGCCCATTCGTTGAACATAGGTATGTGATGTCAGCGTCCTTAGCTGGCCTGATCTAGCGATGGCTGCCCGCTCCTCTTCATGTTCTAAATAATATTGGGCCAACTCAACGCATTCATCGCTACTTCGATAGGTGATCACCTCTTTGCCTGGTTCAAACATCTCGTGGAGATTGTCTTTTGAATCAGTAATGAGAAGAGACCCTGTGCCGGTCGCTTCAAAAAGGCGCATATTGTTGGCGTAGGACTGAGAAATATCACTGTGATAGTTTATGACCATCTTTGAGGCGGCGAGGGTTCTGAACATGTCGATCCCCCATGCAGCACCCATGTAGCAAGATCGTATCGGTGACTCTGGCCGCACCCGTTCTATTCCAATCCCCCATATTTTGATGGGAAGCGTTGCGCAGAGACGCTCCAGCAACTGATCCCGCTTGGAATGGGAGCTCGTAAAACTGCCAACAAAGGAAACAAGAATATTTTGCTTTGGGTTATTGAGCTTCTCCAGAACAGAGGGCTCAAATGCCAACCGATTCAATTCACTTCGGACGCCGAGCCGCCGGAAAAATTCGACAAAGTTCGGCAAGGAGGAAATTACCAGGTCGTAGACGCTCCATTTCTCTCCCTGAGGTAAAGGAGCAGCGGTCTGCCCAACCAATAGTCGAGTATAGGACTTCATCTCTTGCAGAAAGGCACTACTGATACCGTCCATCGCTAGATTGAGGATGATATCGGGTCTGTATTGCCTGATCTGAGCTGCCAGAATTTCATAAATCCATCGTCCTTTGTTGATCCTCAAGATCCAGGGAATTATCCCTCTTCGGAATCGGAACTCCCAATCCGTATCAGCAATCTGAATCCCTTGCTCGCGCGCCCATTGTTTTTGCATGTACTGATTGTTGATACAGATTTCATGTGCTTCGTGTCCGAGTGCCCTGAGATTGGTAACACAGAACCCAGCCAGTCCAAAGCAGGCCTCCGTATGAACCTGGGCCTGCTCATCGAATGGCTTTTTATCCAACGCCGGATTATCAGCGTAAAGCCAATCAAGAAATGCGGGATAATCAGTGTCCAGAATAAGAAAACGCATATACGTCTACCAGACCAGCCTTACCACTGTGACCTACCCCAAGGGCGACAACCCGCAGGACACGGCAACAACCCGTCGTGAGTCACAGAGCGGCCCGAAACGAGCCGCCACCTCTATCACGAGCAGCGCCGACGCCACCTTATGGACTAACCGTTAAGCTATTAAGTGTACTTCTCACCTGCTCGCGCACCTTGTTATATTTCCTGAAGAGCTCTTCCCGAAGCAACACAGCGAACCACTTCGGGCCTCTATAGTATTGATGGATTAACGCCTTCCCCGACGCGCCCTGGAAATGAAGCGTATTGAATCGCACCCACCTCTTCGCCCGGACATTAAATCCATATGGTCGTCCGTGTTCCCACCGAATGTTTTTGATTCCCCGCGCCATCTCATACTCGTCGTCATACTCATTTTCCGCCCCACTAATCCTGTGATCGAACGAAGATTCATCCCAGATCGCGATCAGATTGACAACGTCGTGTTCAAGCGCGAAAAGGTACAAAATCGTCATGTCACAGACGCCGCCCGGTCGATTCGCGTCCAAATGATACTTCCATTTAGTTTTCAACGTGGCCTTGCGGATAGTATCAGTGTATGAGTCGCGCATATAAGAGCAGAATCTCCCGAGAGTTCCTAGACTCCAGAAAGACACGTGGCCCGACGCGGACCACCTGTAGTTAGTCTGTCGGGTAGGAAGACAAAACGCCGCAGAATAGCTGCCTAGTTTCGCCTCCTCGCGGTCAATATCGCAATAAATCATGACGTCTGAGTCGCAGACGAATGCCCTTTCAATTCCGTATCGCTCCATAAAATCTTTGACGATGAACCATCGCTGGAAACAAAACAATTCAAACTCATAACCGGTTTTAGACATGTGCTCATATCGTTCCGCAAATTCGTCGGCAGCGCTCCGATATCCCGAGATGTCGAAGTGCTTAATGAACGGAAATCGATTATTTGACGCGTCGCCCAAGAGGAATACGTCGGACGTTGGATTTAAGTGTCTGGCCTGGCTCAACGTATATTCTAGGTATTTGCTGTAGCCCTTGTGAACAATGATAATTGGCGTCATCAGCTATCTCCCGATTCGCAAATGATAGGGGGACTTCCTTTTGGGGCAGGCCAGCTTAAAAGTTGACAAGTCACCCGGTGACCTTGTAAGGATCATAGTTCTAACTGCAACTTCCACTAAATTGTGGAACTTCTCTAACAGCCCTTGGAGCTGCTCGGTGGCTTAAGGAATTCTGGGTAATCGGTGTTAAGAATCAAGAACCACATAACATGTCATCTGATCTTTCAGATGAGTCAGCAAAAGTTTGGGTACTCCAACTGTGTTTGACCAAAAACCCGTCTACATGTGTCCTTAATTTGCCCGTACCAAAAAAGTCACCAGCTACGACATTGAGCGAGCCAGCTTGTCGCACACAATCAGCAATCACTCCTTCCACAGTAGAGAACAAATTGAACACGTACCGACCTGGCGCCAGTGGCAACTGAGGAATATGGCAGACCACCCGTCCCTTCGGAGGGAGAACCTCGAAAGGATATCCGCTGCCCTCGCTTGAACAATTAAACATAAATTGCCCTAATGTTGTGTAGAAGGTAATGTGTATGTCCAATCGAGAAACTGGCTTATCATCGCGTGACCGATATGACACGGGGATGGAAATGTCTTGACCGGAAAGGGCATTATCAATCAGGCGGCCCTTTCCATCGCGGATTGAGACCTCCTCGATCCGGATCTCACCAGTTCCTTGACGATCCTGCCGATCTCCTACTTGAGTCACTTGACCTGATGATCCGACAGCCATGTATTGCTCTATCACTGTGCGGGGAGCCCCCTGCGCGACCAGCTGACCACCCTTCAACATGTAGCACTTGGAGCAGAGCCCCTGCACCGCCGCCATGTTATGGCTGACAAACAACACCGTTCGCCCATCTTTTGCCACATCTCCCATCTTGCCTAGGCACTTCTGTTGAAATATTGCATCCCCGACCGCGAGTACCTCATCCACTACCAGAATTTCGGGTTTGAGATGGGCCGCCACTGAGAAACCAAGGCGGACATACATCCCGCTTGAGTAATGCTTGACCGGGTCATCGATGAACTCCTCCAGTCCTGAGAACTCGACGATCTCATCGAATCTCCGATCAATTTCTGACTTTCTCATACCTAAGATGGCGCCGCTGAGATAGATGTTCTCTCGCCCGCTCAAGTCCGCCACAAAGCCAGTGCCGACCTCGAGCAGAGAGCTCATCCGACCGTACACCTCGGCCCTTCCCTTCGTGGGTTCCGTGATGCGGGATAGGATCTTAAGCAGGGTGGTCTTGCCGGCTCCGTTGCCTCCAATGAAGCCTATGACCTCTCCTTGCTTGACTTCAAAGCAAATATCTCTTAATGCCCAGAAGCTCTTTTGGCCCAGATGTAGCCGGGCGTTACGCCAAAAAATCGACCTCAGACCATCCGCAAGCTTGTCACCGAGCCTGTCATGCCAGTCTTCGGCCGACTTAATATGATACTGCTTCGAGAGGTGTTCCACGCGGATGGCGATATTGCTCATGGGATGAGAATCCTCAACGAGAATTTATAATCATGTCGGCCGCCGGATGGCCTTTGTTGATTCTTCTTCGAGGCATGGAGCGAGTAGATTTCTCATATCTCTTTCTTCACAGCAGCCGAGACTGGTTCGATCTCAACGACCACGCGGTTTCTCACTTTCCCATGCTCAGGATCAGATGGGTTAGAGCGGAAGTCCCAGCTCCATTCTTGGAGCTCCAGCTGTGCAATTTTTCCACCGGGGGGAGAGTTCTTGTTATACATAGACCCGCTTACCTTCAGGAACTTGTGGCAGGTGTCGAGATTCTTGTTTACCGAACGGCCCTTCTCATCAGAGTGGTCCGTGAAGCATCGCTTCATGAGAGCGGAATCGCGACCATCCCAACGCAGTGCGCCAATAGTATCTCCCAACCGCACCGGGACAATCGTCCCTGATGCCTGATGCCCGATCGCTTTAAAATAGCTAATCTTTCCCGAATAATTTAAGCCTGCGTACAGGTGCCATGCGGTCATGACAGGATAGAATTCGACCCTGTAGGCAAACGAGACGGCCATCACCACGCTGAAACATGAAATGAGCCATGCATAGCGGAGCGAGTAGGACTCGTCGGCGACTTGCGAAACGATTGCAGAATCGCCGTTCGTGGATGGCACCGGACAATGGGAATCACAATGGAGAAGCGCGAGGCGATTGCGGGCGATATAGCCATAGACCCGCTCGCCAACCCATGAGACTCCGGGAACGAACAACAGCGGAACCAGCGGCCAAAAGGCTGGC
>Ga0126381_100009334_pt1 | contig 11014 bp, 10 predicted proteins | sample PanSoiMetPlot_28_FD_96465 | JGI IMG/M metagenome (GOLD analysis project Ga0126381, IMG submission 96465) | Tropical forest soil microbial communities from Panama - MetaG Plot_28 | ecosystem: Environmental > Terrestrial > Soil > Tropical forest > Bulk soil | place: Panama | collected 2016-02-17
AACGGGCATCTTTACGCTCCTGAAGCAAGAGAATCAGTCATTGAGAAGCTCGCTTCGGAGGAATGCGGCATCGTGTCCTTGACCGTCACCGAAGGCGGCTATTTCGTCGAGGACACGACCCACGAGTTCCTCGAACACCATCCCGACATCCAGGTGGATCTGGCTCACCCTGAAGAGCCTCGAACCTGGGTGGGTTTCGTCGCACAAGCATGCCAGAGGCGAATGAAGAACGACGGCGCGCCATTTACTCTTCTCTCCGGCGACAACGTGCACGAAAACGGCTCTGTAGCGCGAGCTGCGTTGCTTTCTTTTGCAGAGCTTCGAGCGACGGCACTGCGCCGGTGGATTGAACAGAACGTCTCTTTCCCCAACAGCATGGTGGATCGCATTACTCCTCGAACCACGGATGAAAATCATGCTGTTATTGCCGACCAGTTCGGAGTTCAGGATCTCGCTCCCGTCGTTTGCGAGCCCTTCCGGCAATGGGTGCTTGAAGATAACTTCATGGCCGGCAGGCCGAAATGGGAACTTGTCGACGTGCAGATGACAAGCGACGTTGCACCATACGAGAAGATGAAGATGCGTCTGCTCAACGGCGGACACTCGACGGTTGGCTACCTAGGCGATCTGCTTGGCTATTCCTACATCGCGGAGGCTGCTGGCGATCCGCAGCTGCGTGACCTGCTGACGCATTTCATGGAAACGGTGCGTCCCACCCTGACTCCGGTGCCGGGCATCAATCTGGATGCTTACACAAAGAGCATTGCAAGGCGGTTTTCCAACAGCGCCATGCGTGACCAGGTTGCCCGCATCTGTTCCGATGGCTGCGCCAAGATTGCCAAGTTTATCCTGCCTTCGCTGAGGGATATTCTGACCTCCGGTCGGGACGCGCAGATCCTGGCATTCGTGATTGCCGGCTGGCTGCATTATCTTCGCGGTTTCGACGAGAATGGTCGTAGCATGACCATCTCCGACGGTGGGCTCGGCAGTCTCAAGCCGTTTAGAGATTCCGGCAGCGCAAATGCGCGCCTGGCGCTCGAGACGCGAGCGGTATTTGGCGATCTGGCAACCGCTCATCCGGTAGTTGTTGAGCTGGTTCAGGCGAAACTCGACGACTTACGCAATCACGGCGTTCGTGCCGCAATCTCAAACACCCTCGCGGCGCCAAAGGCAGCCTAAAGTCTCAGCGAAACTAAGCCGGCTGTGGCCTGGTTCCTCAAGGGTCAGCCATGGACTCCCCATTTCGAATGGAGAGTTCACCGGCACCCTTGAACCGAGCGCATCCAGGCCACGCGCGATAATTGATCTCTGGCAGTTCAGCATCGAAGAAGCTGAGCGAGACGGAGGGAGGCAAGAAGGCGATGTCACCTGAGGTCGTCGAAACAGGTTGCTGTGTCGTGGGCGGCGGGCCGGCAGGCATGATGCTCGGATACCTGCTGGCGCGCCAGGGCGTCGATGTAACTGTACTTGAAAAGCACGGGGACTTTTTCCGCGATTTTCGAGGCGATACTGTACACCCATCCACTCTTGAGGTACTCGGGGAACTCGGGCTGCTCGAGGAGTTCCTCAAAGTGCCCCATCAGCGGGTGGAGTCGCTCGGAGTCGTCCTCGGAGATTCCTCCTTCGAAGTGGCCGACTTTCGCCGTGTGCCGACACAATGTAAATTCGTGGCGCTCATGCCGCAGTGGGATTTTCTGAACTTCATTTCCAGTCGTGCTGAGCGGCTTCCCTCGTTTCAACTGTTGATGCAGCACGAAGTGGTGGACCTAGAAAGAGACGGCAAGCGCATTGCCGGCGTGGTTGCCCGCAACGACGGCCGGGAGGTGCAGGTTCGGGCGGAGCTCGTGGTGGGTTGCGATGGCCGTCACTCGGTTACCCGCCGCGCAGCCGGACTGGAGGTGATCGAACATGGTGTGCCCATCGATGTCTTGTGGTTTCGGCTTAGCCGCATGCCAGGCGACCCAGGACAGGTGCTTGGCAATGTCAACTACGGAAAGGCACTGATCCTTATCGATCGCTCGGATTACTTTCAGGCGGGCCTGATCATCCCCAAAGGCTCCTATCACAACATCCAGGCGCGCGGCATCGATACTTTCCGGGGCGACATTCGCCAGATCGCTCCCTGGCTGGGCGAGCGCGTGAACGAATTGCGGGATTGGGAACAAATCAAGATCCTGACCGTCCAGATCAATCGGCTTCAGCGCTGGTACCGGCCGGGATTGCTGTGCATTGGAGACGCGGCCCATGCGATGTCCCCCGCCGGCGGAGTAGGGATTAACCTTGCGATCCAGGATGCCGTCGCTACTGCCAACCTGTTGGCGAGGCCTCTCAGGGAGAGACGGCTTGCCGAGGTGGAGCTGGCAGCTGTCGAAAGGCGGCGAGTCTTTCCGACCCGAGTTACACAGGCTATTCAGTTAATCGCCCATCGGGGTATCGCTCGCGTCTTTGAAACCCCAGGTCCGATCCACGCCCCACGGCTCATGAAAGCTGCTCAGCAAATTCCAGGCATTCGCGGTGCGTTGGGATACGCGGTGGGGGTGGGAGTGCGCCCGGAGCATGTGCGTGAGAGCACGAGCGGTCGCCTTCGCCCCGCGGTTTTGACGGGACTCGTCTGCGCGGGTATCGGGCTAGCGGCCACGGCTGCGGTCTCTGGCTGGTTGGCATTGAAGATGTTCCGCAAAATCACCGCGCGGCCAAGCCAAAACAGATCCCGGAACGCATTCGTGGGCAACCTCCTTTGATCGGAGCAAAGCAACTTTCTGCTCCATTCTGCCTTCTGAAGACGTACCAGTAAGAATCATGGCGTTGGCTGTCGCAGGGCTGGCTTGACGCATACCACGGTCTCATAACCTCCTTTAGGTCAACTTCATATGGAGGACAGATGCTCAATCAACTCTTCGAAGACTTCAGTAAAGCGTCAGAGTCCGCGTTGCAAATGCAGCAGGAAATGCTGAGGGTTTGGACACAGCAGTGGCTCTCCGTGCCGCAAAGTGCCGGAATCTCTGCTGAGACGGCCCGGGCGCTCGAAAAGCGCTGGATCGAACTCGCGATCGAGATGTTTAACAAGCACAAGGAAACGCTCGAGTCGACCTACGCCTCGGGGATTCAGGTCATCGAGCAGACGTTTCGCCTCTCCGAAGCCAAGTCTTCCGAAGACTATCGACGGATGCTTGAGGACCTTTGGCGGCAGTTGTTTAAGACCTCCATGGATCGGTCAGAAGCTCAATTGCAGGACTTTCGGAAATGGGCCGAGAAGTCGTTCGAAATGGCTGAGAAAGCCGCTGCCTAAACTGATTAGAGCTACGGGGCCGTTTCCCATTCGCAGTGCCTTTTCATACGAAATCATTTAGCGTCTCTCACTCCCCGTTAACCTCTTGCCTGAGGCCGCGAACGCCCAACACCTTAGCGAACGCCAACCTTGTCTGAGAGCAGAGTTGAGTTGTATATGGCCTCCGGCGAAGAGCGGAAATCAAATCCTTTCACTGTCCTCACAGAGCAGTATCTCGAAGCGTGGCAGCGTGCCAATGCACTGAACCAGGAGCATCTGGCAGAGATGGCCCGCTTCTGGGATCCAAGGCTGCGCGCGCGCTGGTTTGCGCAACTTACTCGAATCGTCGACAACTACATGAGGTCCCCGACCTTTCTCGAGTTGATGCAACACAATCTCCGAGCAATGACGAGGCCCACCTCATCGCCCAGCAGTCAGCAAGATAGGAGAGTGTCCGATGGCGACCACATTTCCCGTCTCCCGTGAGGTCCTGATTCCGAGTTTCAGCCTCGTCGGAAAGAAGGCATTCGTAACCGGCGGCTCTCGAGGCATCGGCCGCGCTTGCGCATTGACGCTGGCAGCTGCCGGGGCTGACGTTGCAGTAGGTTCAAGCTGTACAGGGGCCGATTGTGCCAGGAGTGTTTGCGACGAAATCCGTGACATGGGGCACAGGGCAGATGCGTACTCGTTTGACGTCGGGATCGAGGGCGAGGTGACAACGATGTGCGCTCACGTCAGCGAGGACTTCGACGGAATCGATATCCTCGTCAACAACGCCGGGGTCACGCGTGACGGCATCTTCCGGAAGATGGATCGGTGTGCATGGGATGAGGTAATCAACACCGACTTGACCAGTGTCTTCGACGTCACGAAGTGCTTCATTGAGTGCATGGCGACTCGCGGTTGGGGACGAGTCATCAACATCTCGAGCATTGTTGGACGGATCGGCAACTTTGGCCAGGCAAACTATGCGGCCGCAAAGGCCGGGCTGATCGGATTCACGAAGGCTTTAGCGCGAGAGTACGCGCGCAAGGGCGTCACCGTGAATGCGATTGCTCCCGGTTTTATCAAGACTCGAATGCTCGACCACGTCCCCGACAAAGCGCTGCAATCTGTACTTGACATTACGCCTGTGGGGCGGCTTGGCGATCCAATGGACATTGGAGTGAGTGTGCTCTATCTCGCTTCACCAGCTGCGGGCTTTGTCACTGGTCATGTCCTCGATGTCAACGGCGGAATGGCGATGTGAAGGCGAGTCCTCTGCGCATCGAGAGCCCAGGAGACGTCGGATGGATACTAACGGCAGCCCTGAGCCGATGAAGATCGGAAGCGGCAGCGCCGCCGGCTGCGAAGCTGCTTTTCCGGCCTCCCTGGCGTTCGATCTGTTTGCTGAACAGCAACGGATGTGGTGCCGCATGTTGAGCTTTCCGCGCGTTGTCGAACTGGCCTGCGAAACGCGTGTCGGTACGAGCGCCTACAACGTTGTATTCCGGAAGGGCAAGCTCAGGCTCCTGCACTACCGGAGAAACACACCTGCGGTCTACTCCGACCCAGTGCTTTTCTGTTACGCATTGATCAATCGGCCCTACATCCTCGATCTGCAGCCGGACAAGAGTGTGATCCGGCGGTACCTTGAGAAGGGTTTCGATGTTTATATGATCGACTGGGGCGTTCCCTCGGACGCCGATCGCGGTCTGACGCTCGAGGACTACGTTTGCGGATTTCTTCTGGAGGTTATCCAATTCATCCTTCGCGAAAATGGTTGCGAGAGTCTCCATCTCCTGGGCTATTGCATGGGTGGAACGATGTCGGCCTTGTTTACCGCGCTCCATCCCGAGCAGGTCAAGACTCTCACCCTGCTGGCAGCCCCCATCGACTTCGGCGGTCGAGAGTCTCTTTTGAGTTGTTGGACGGAGCAGAAGTATTTCGATGTCGACGCCTTGATCGACACCTATGGCAACTGTCCCGCATGGTTCTTGCAATCCTGCTTCCTATATATGAAGCCAATTCAGAATCTTGTTGAAAAGTACATCGCGTTCTACGAGCAAATGGATGATCCCCAAATGATCTCGAATTACTTCGCGATGGAACGGTGGGTCAACGACAATGTCCCGGTCGCAGGGGAGACTTTCCGCGGATTCGTCAAGAACCTTTATCAGGCCAACGAGCTTGTTCTCGGCGAGTTCCGCATCGACGGAAGGTGGGCTGACCTCGGCCAGATCACTTGTCCTCTTCTCTTGCTGACGGCCAAGAATGATCACCTGGTCCCTCCACCTTCCACGGAGGGCATCCTGCCTCACGTCAAATCACGGGACGCGAAATCGATGACGATCGATGCCGGACACGTTGGTCTGGTGGTCGGGAGCAAGGCGCAAAAGACAGTCTGGCCCGAGGCGACGCAGTGGCTCGCCGACCGCTCCAAGCTGGTTGCCGGCTTGGCCAGTCATGTGACAGTCGAACACAGCCCGTAACACCACGATTCGAGGCGAGGAGGAGCAATGGATAACGCACAGGAAACAGCGCGCGGCAATCAATCAAAAAGGCGAGTCGCAATTGCATGTCAGGGAGGAGGCAGCCATACGGCGTTCACCGCGGGTGTCCTTGAGGGCCTGATGGAGACCATGCCAGAGGACGTCGATGTGGTTGCGTTGAGCGGAACGTCCGGTGGTGCGATTTGCGCTGCGCTTGCGTGGGACGGGCTTGTGCGGAACGACCGGAATCTCGCGGTTCGGAAGCTGCAGGGCTTCTGGCAGGCGATGGCGGCCACCGACCCATTGGACAGGATTGCCAACGATTCTCTCACGAGCATCATGGGATTGCGGGACCTCATGGTTATGCCCGAGGTTAGTCCGTACCGTTTCCCGACATGGGGAGGAGATCGCTTCCGTGACATCCTGAACGAATTTTTTGATTTCGGCGAACTCCGCGTGCTTGCCCGTCGGCCAGGAGCTCCAATTCTTCAAGTTGGGGCCGTGGAAGTCTTGAGCGGCCACTTCGAGTTGTTCACTGGAGCGGAAATCTGCGTCGAATGCCTGTTGGCTTCGGCAGCCATTCCGGAACTCTTTCGCGCAGTCGAGGTTCCTGGCCGCGGAGTATTCTGGGACGGCCTCTTCTCTCAAAATCCTCCGATTCACAATCTCGTCTTTCATAGGGTTGACGAAATCTGGCTTATCCAGATCAACCTGAGCACCTGTCCGCGGGTACCCACCGAAACCCACGAGATTCTCGACCGGCGTAACGCGCTGGCAGGCAATCTCTCAATGGAACAGGAACTGGCGTTTATAGAACTGCTGAACCTGGCCATCTCCAAGGGAAGGTTCGAGGACTACCAGGTCACTCCGATCCGCGTCTCGCGGATCGTGCTGGATCGAGAACTCGGCTACCGATCGAAGATCGATCGGAGGCCGGAACTGCTGAACGACCTAAAGCTCTACGGTCAAACAAAGTGCCGGATGTTTCTCAAGGAACGCGAACGCGAGTCAAGAACAAAGGAACAGGATTCAAGAGTCGCAGCCGCTTAGTGGAGCAGGAACAACCAGACTGGTTCGGAGTGAAGCAATGGGGATTCAAATCACTGGCGTCGGGGCCTACGTGCCCAACAAGACTGTGACTAACTATGACCTGGCAAGGGACGTTGACACCACTCACGAATGGATCGCGACCAAGACTGGCATTCTGGAGAGAAGAATCTCCGAACCGGATGAAGCGCCGAGCGATATGGCCTGCCAGGCCGCGCGGTGTTGCTTGAGCCACGCGGGTGTCGACAAAGCAGCCGTTGACCTCATCGTGGTGGCGTCCGCGACTCCAGATCAATCCCAGCCGGCCGTTGCCTGCCTGGTCCAGGAAAAACTCGGCGTGGCCGAAAGCAAATGCCCCGCGTTCGATGTCAACTCCGTCTGCGCCGGGTTCGTCTTCGCCCTGAATGTGGCGCAGGGCATGATGCTCACTGCCCAAAAACAATTTCGAAACGCACTCGTCATCGGTACGGACGCATTCTCAAAGATACTCAATTGGAATGATCGGCGGACATGTATCTTCTTCGGCGACGGCGCGGGCGCAGTGCTCTTATCGCAGACTGATAAAGAGGAGCAATCGATTCACTTCCAATTGGGCAGTGACGGTCGCGGTAGTCGTTACATCCAGGTGCCCGCCGGTGGCACGCGCACGCCGGTCAGTGTGAAGGTTCTCGAAGAGAGATTGAACACATTTGTAATGGATGGACAGAAGGTCTGGGACTTTGCCGTAAACACGGTTCCGCAGGCGATTCGATCTCTGCTTGCCCAGCACGGTCTCATTCCTGATGATCTGGATTTGCTGGTGCTGCATCAGAGCAACCTCCGCATGATCGAGACGATCATGTCGGCGCTCGAGTTACCTATGGACCGGACGGTCACTACCGTGGAAAGGTACGGCAACACGGCTGCCGCCAGCATCCCCCTTACATTGCAAGCAGCCTTGGAGACCGGCCGCCTCCAGCGCGGGTCGCGTGTAATGCTCTCTGGATTTGGCGGAGGCCTGTCCTGGGGTTCTGCGCTGATCAATTGGTAGCCACGACTACTCAGGGCTCTCCATGGCACACAGCAGGAGCAATGGTATGAATCTGGTACCGCCAACCGCTCAAGGCTTTCCACCGGCAGACGCAAAAGACAACGGTGTGAATGGCAGTTTCAAAGCTTTCTTCTTAGGTCTCGGTGCAGTAACAGTTGTCGGGTTGCTATTCGACCTAAGTCAGCGAAGATGCTCTCAACAGGCTTTCAACGAAGGCTGGCTGGTCGGCTACCGGCATGCGCAGGGCAAGACCCTCGAAACGTGAGGCCGCGCGGAGTCTTGCCGTGACTCATCAACACGTTGCAATCGATAGTGTCTGGCTATCTGACACGTAGGGAGGAGTCAGATGGCTACAGATAATCTATCGCTATTCTGCGGCGGCCCATTCTATCGACTGCAGGTGTCGGCGCACTTGGTTCGGGTTCCCAGATGGGATCTCTCGCGCCGCATTGCCTTCAGCTTGGCAGTCTGTTGGCTGCCACTCATCATCATCACCGTGTTCCTCCACCGGGAAGAACTGCCAGGGCTGTTGAGAGACTACCTCGTGTACTCCAGGATTGTGATTGCTGTTCCGGTATTGCTGGCGGGCCAGCTTATGATGGAGGATCGGTTCCGCATTACTGTCAAACATGTGCGGGAGGCACAACTGCTTAGTGACGAAGATCATTACAAGCTCGACCGTGTGATCAACACGCTGGTGCGGCTCCGTGATTCCCCGCTTCCAGAGTTGCTGATTCTGGCCTTGGTCTTTACTGATCTTATGATCCTCGGCCCTGGCAGACTCGCCGCCGGCTCGACATGGGCCGCTTCGAGAACCGCCGGGATGGTGCACATTACAGCAGCAGGTTGGTACTACTTGTTCGTAAGCGTGTCTACCTACCAGTTCCTGATTTTGCTGAGTCTGTGGAAGTGGCTGGTGTGGTCCTATTTTCTTTACAAGCTCTCTCGCATGGATCTGAAGCTGGTTGCGACACATCCGGATTTACACGGTGGCCTCGGGTTTCTTGCGCTCGCACCGATTGCCTTTATTCCCCTTGCAATAGCGGTCTCAGTCTCGATCGGAGGGGTTTGGCGCCATCAGATCATTCACGAAGATATGCGTTTGATAAGCTTTACTCTTCCCGCAGTCATATTAGTCGTTCTGGTTTTCATGTTCGAACTCGGGCCTCTCTGTTTCTTCGTGTCGAAGCTAACAATGCTGCGGAAGAACGCAAAGCTGGAGTATGGAATTCTCGCGCAGGCTCGTGCCACTGAGTTTCATGAGACATGGATCTTGCATCGAGATGCGCAAGGGGAACAACTCTTTGTTCCCGGCGTGGCGATGCTGGCTGACCTCGCCACGAGCTACACCAACATTAAACGGATGCAACCGTTGCCTGTGGACAAGCCTACCCTGATCGCGCTAGCTCTGGCAGTGCTTATACCTCTGTTCCCAGCCGTGCTCGCCGAGATTCCACTCTCCGTCATCCTTAAGGCATTGATCCAAGCAGTGAAGGCAGCGCCAATTTAACCTCGCAAGCCTAGCGCTTCACGGCCTCGGCGGTCGCGATGAAGTCGCGCAGCTGTGGATATACCTTCTCGCGCCAGCGCCTTCCGCTGAAAATGCCGTAATGGCCGGCGCCCTCCACCGTCAGATGTTCCTTTCGATCGATAGAGATACCGATGCACAAATCGTGTGCCGCCTTTGACTGGCCGAGGCCTGTAATGTCGTCCAGTTCCCCTTCAATCGTCAGCAGGCTGGTGTTGGTGATCGCTTCCAATCGAACACGTTCGCCGCCGACTTGCCATAGCCCGCGCGGCAGCAAATGTTGCTGGAATACGATGCGGACGCAGTCCAGGTAATACTCGGCCGGCATGTCCAACACGGCGTTGTATTCGTCGTAGAAGCGCCGGTGCGCGGCGGCGTCTTCGAGGTCCCCTTGAACCAGGTGCTGGTAGTAGTTCCAATGCGAACTCGCGTGCCTGCCCGGATTCATGGCGATGAAGGCGGCATGCTGGAGGAATCCTGGGTAAACCCGGCGTCCACGTCCCGGGTAGTTCGGCGGCACTTCGTGGATCAGGTAGTTTTCGAACCAGGTCAATGGCTTGCCGGCGGCGAAATCGTTCACTCGGGTCGGGTTACGGCGAGTGTCGACGGGACCGCCCATTAGTGTAAGGGTGCGCGGTTCCTGCTCCCCGGCCTCAGCCATCAGCGCAACGGCAGCGAGCACAGGTACTGCGGGCTGGCACACTGAAATCACATGCAAGCGCTCGGCACCAATATGTCGGATGAACTCACGCAAATAGCCGACATAATCGTCGAGCGTGAAGGCGCCCTGATCGAGCGGCACTGTCCTCGCATCGATCCAATCGGTGACGTACACCTTGTGACCGAAAAGCAGGCTGCGAACAGTGTCTCGCACCAGCGTCGCGTGATGGCCTGACAGCGGCGCCACGATGAGCACAACCGGATCGCGTTTTAGTCCCGCGAGAATGTCCGGTTTGTCGCTGTAGCGCTTGAACCGCTGCAGCCGGCAGAAGGGCTTGGCGAGTGCTGTTTGTTCGACCACTGGCACCGTGGCGCCGCGGACATCGACACTGTGAATATCAAACTTCGGTTTTTCGTAATTCTTGGTGATCTGGTATAGAAACTCGTAGCCGGCTCCGATGCAGGCCGAGACGGGCAGCTGCGACAGCCAGCTTTCTGGCGTTGAAAACATCTGCGAGTAGGAGTGGGCCAACTGGGTGACCGGGCCGAGTAGACTACGATTCAGTTCGTGCAGCTTATAAATCACCTAAAGTTCCAATCCCAATGAACACGTTTTGCGCGGCGATGTTTCGCGACTCCCGGCAAATTGCTAAACGTCCTGCCGATTTGCGGGAGCCGAGCAATACGCATCGCCGTTCGCACAATGACGATTTGGCTGGTCACGGCGCACCATTGGCGCTCCGCTACCGCCATGCCGGTCACGAGTTTTTCTTGAAGATGAACGAGAGTGTATACGATTTTCGCGCACGGTGTGAACTGTCGCGAATATCTTCTTCAAATACAGTCCGGGACGATGCACCCTGCGCGTGGGGAACTTGATTCCAGCTCGACAAACATCACGAGCGAGATGTCACTGTGCTGTCCAGCCGCCGTCGAGCGTAAAGGACGCGCCCGTAATGTTCGAAGCTGCCGGCGAGCAAAGGAAGAGTGCGAGCGCGGCCACATCTTCA
>Ga0126381_100009335_pt1 | contig 11012 bp, 18 predicted proteins | sample PanSoiMetPlot_28_FD_96465 | JGI IMG/M metagenome (GOLD analysis project Ga0126381, IMG submission 96465) | Tropical forest soil microbial communities from Panama - MetaG Plot_28 | ecosystem: Environmental > Terrestrial > Soil > Tropical forest > Bulk soil | place: Panama | collected 2016-02-17
AACGCGCTCGGTCACCCGGCCATCGCAGCAGACAGTTCTGGCAACGGTCGCGATATGACGCACAGCAACGCGTCGAACCCGTCGCTGAGCTACGGCAACGCGGGGCCGTACGGCGGTGGTACGTCGAATAACGCGGTGAAGAACCTGTCGTCGTCGGGTGGCGCGTTCAACATCGCGGTCCGGGCCGCGTCGACCGACTTCAACTTTTCGCAATGGTCGATTGTGGCATGGCAGAACCACGACAACACTTTGCATTCGGGACATTCCACGATCGCGTTCTTCGGTGATACGACACCGCTCACGCGCGGGTATGGCGTCGGCCAGGTCAACGGCACGTTCAAGGAAGAATCCGACACGACGAACTCGAACTTCAACCTTTCCACGACCGCGCTCGTACCGGGCACGTGGCAACACGTCGCGCTGACTCTCGACGCCGTGAACCTCAACTTTTATATTGGCGGCGCGCTCGACCGGTCGCTCGCATGGACGATGGCCGCAGTCGTGCCCGCCGTCGTGAGCGTGATCGGCGGCGTCAACAATCCCGGCGTGCAGGGTTGTGCCTGGGAAGGGTTGCTCGCAGGGGTAGCCGTGTTCAACGGCGCGTTAGCGGCCGCGACCATCGCCGGATTCGTTGCTGCGAGTACGACGAACGCGAACTACCGGGCCGCGATCCTTGCCGCGGCCCCCGTCGGATTCTGGATGCTGGACGAGGTCGACAACACCGCGCAACGGACACCGATCCTGACCGTGACCGACGGGACCAACATTGTCGGCGAATACCCGGCTCCGGCCCCGACCGGCACGACCCCGCCGTACACGTGGACGTGGTTGACGGTCGGTTCCGGAAGTGGCACGACCCCGAACCAACAGGTCACGCTGGTGAACGTGCCGGCGATCACGCTTCCCCCCGGATACACGCTCGGCACGACCACGCCCGACGCGGGGACAGGCGACCAGTGGTCGAACGTGACTATATGGGCGGACGTGTCCGACAGCGGTCAGGGCGGTCCTGACACGACAGGCCAGTACCCGGGGTATCTCGACGCGTTGCTGATACCGACCGACTGGCCGGGCGGGACGTGACCGTGTGTGCGATCGACTGGTACGGGATTAGCGCGGTGATCTCGGCGACGTTCGCCGGTCTCGCCGTGTTCATCGGCGCGTTCAACCATCGCACCGTGTCGAACATTGACGCGAAGACTGACACGCCCGGCGACCCGCGCACGCTCGGCCAGGTCGCGGCCGACGTCGCGAAAGAGGTCGCACCCCCCGACGATCCGAGACCCCCGGCCCCATGATGAACTCGGCCGGTTACGTCGTGCGACGTACAGTCATGACAAACGCAGGTCACGTCCGCGTGACCGCGGTCGACCTGCACGGCCGGATCGCACACGTCACGATCCACCGCGCGCACTATCACCGGGCCGACGTCGACGCGCTGATCCGCGACCGGTTCGCTCACCTTCCCGCACGCGTGCAGGGCCGGCCATGAAGTGGACCGCGGCCCAGATTGCCCGGGTCGCGGCCGCGGCCGGCTTCGGACCGGCCGACACGGTGACGGCGACCGCGGTCGCGCTCGCAACGTCGGGTGGTCTCGACAACTACGACCACCGGTACGGCTACCCGGGAACCGGTCGACAACGCGGGCTGTGGGGCATCGACACCGATCGCTGGCCGGCCTACGCCGACCGACCGCTCGACGTCCCGGCCGTGAACGCTACGACCGCCCGCGAGCTCTGTGTCGCACACGATGGTTGGTCGTGGTCGCCGACGTGGTTCGCCGGCCACTGGGCCGCATACGTCCCCCACGCGGGCACCGAACGCACCCGCGCCTATACGGGGCAACCGGTGGTCGCGCCGGTCACGATCACCGACAACGCTCGCCGACAGGCAACTACGCTCGCCGGCATACGGAACACGACCGCACGCGCGGCCCAGTGGTCGCGGAAAGGTGGACAGTGATGGCCGACACGTACACGATCGTCTCCCAGTTGCCGGTTATGGACTCCGACCCGTCCGGGCAGGTCGTCCCGTCGGTCGAGGTGCGCTTCACCACGAAGCCGTCGGCGCAACCGGGCAAGGTGCGCATCCCACAATCGCAGTTCACGCCCGACAACGTCGACCGGGTCGTCAAAGCGCAAGCCGCGACGATCGAAGCCGTACAGGCCCTGTAGCCGGCCGCACGTCGTGACGACGGTCGTAGAGACCCCGGAAGGGCCGATCCCGGTCCCGTTGCCGTTGGGTGGTCACCCACCGCCCGTCCCGCATATCGGCAACCCGTTACCCGAATGGAAATACGACTTCCAGCAGGGGTGGCACGGGGTCGCGTCGGCCGTGTCGGGCCTGTGGCATGGCGCGCTCTCGTTTCTCGACCGGGGCGCGGGTGTCGTCGTCGGCGACGTCGAGAACATCGTGGAAGCCGCGATCAACGCGAACATCACGGCGTGGTCGTCGTTCATCTCGACGTTAGAAGACTGGATCGTCGTCGGTATCGATGAAGTGGGAACTGCGCTCGACATCGTGTCGGGCAGCTTCGCCGACCAGGTCATCACCCTGTTGGACCTGATCGAAGGCGTGAAAGCCGACGCGCTCACGTGGGCGCTCGACACGTTCAACAACGCACGTATCTACACCGACCAGGTCATCGACGCGTTACGCGCCGATGTGTTACGCGGTCTCGCCGACGTCGAGACGTGGGCGATCGACAACATCGAACATCCGTTACTGAACGACATCGCGACCGTACGCGCCGATCTGCTCGACTGGATCGAAGCTCGCATCGGCCAAGCCGAAGCGTACGCACGCGACCTCACCGACACGGAAACACTCGCGCGTGTCGCCGCGATTGCCGGTCTCGCGGCCGCGCTCGCACGTATCGCGACGTGGGTCGAAGAGTGCGGCGCGCCCATGTGCGAGACGTACGGACCGAACACCGACCTGACGAAACTGCTCAAAGGGTTAGAAGGGCTGCTCACGATCCTGGCCGGGGTCGGACTCGCGAACCTGACCGAAGCCGACGTCGAAACGCTCGCCGGCTACTTCTCGGCGGTCGCGCTCGGCGACGTCGAAGGATTCGTTAACGCGTTCACCCGCGACGGCCGCACGCTCGGATCGTCGGCCGGGACGGTTATCTCCGACATCGGCCATATCGCGGCCGAAGCGTTCGCCGAAGTGTCCGGGCTGTAAGGCACAACATGGTCGCCCGCGCCCAGTTCGTGTGTACCGAATGCCGGCGACGCATGGTCGGCTCACCCGGCGACGAACACCGACGGTCGTGCGAGACGTGCGGGGGACAGTTGAAGCCGGTCAAGTGGGGACCACGCAAACGTCGGGCGCACAAGTGAACGGCGGCAGTGCACTCCACGAGACGATCGCGCAAGCGTTCGTAAAGGCACGCGCAGCCGTCATGCCTCACGAACACGCAGCCGGCGACGCACGCCTCGTTCGCTGGTTCGACGGGATCGAAGACACGCTCACCGCCCTGTCGGGCCCGCTGCTCGCCCAGTTCATCGACCACCCCGACGTACCCGACGAAGTGAAGGCGTTAGTTCGCCCGGGCGCGGCCCCGGAACAGGCGACCGAACTGTCGGTCATCATGCTCATCGTCGGCGCGTTGCTGTACCCGGTCGTGTCCGGACTGATGACAGCCGAAGCGACCCGCGCCCAACAACTGTCGTGGCAACAACCGCACGGGATGATCGCGCAACTGTCACCACCCGAAGTCGCGCTCGGCATGTTGAAAAACACGCTGCAAGCCGAAGGTGTCGACCCGGTCGCCGAAGCGGCCTTGTCGGGCGTCGACTCGCACCGGTTGAACGTGCTCGCCGCGAACACAGGCGACCCGCCCGGTATCGCCGAACTGCTGCAGGCATACCGGCGCGGATACATCGACGTCACTCGACTGGAACACGGCGTACGCCAGTCAAGACTGCGCGACGAGTGGTTCGACGTGATCCAGAAACTGCGTTACGCACCACCACCCGCGGGTGAGGTCGTCGCCGGCCGACTGAAAGCGCACCTGTCCGAAACCGACTATCAGGCGAAACTGGCCGAAGCCGGCACCGACCCGGCGAACGCCGACTGGCTGCTCGCGACCGCGGGCCGACCGTACGGGACCGAACAGGCGCTGCACCTGTTGAACCGCGGGGTCATAGACGAAGCGCGGGTACGTCAAGTCATTGCCCAGTCCGACGTGAACCCCGAATACGCCGACGACATCTTGCAGCTACGGCACTACTTCCCACCCCCGCGCAGTATCGTTCCGATGTTGCGGGCGGGGGCGATCACCGAAACGCAGGCCCGCGAACTGCTCGGCTTCTATGGGGTCGGCGAACCGTGGGCGACCGCGTTCATCACCGAAGCGACCCACACGAAGGCGACGGCCGCGAAAGAACTGTCACAGGCGCAGACCGTGCGCATGTACGGCGCGCGGTTCATCGACCGGCCGACCGCGACCGCGCGCCTGCAACGGCTCGGATACGACGACACGACGGTCGGCATGTTGCTCGACTTTGCCGACGAAGCCCAACACGAACGGTACGTGAACGCGGTCGTCACCCGTATCCACGCCCGGTATGTCGCGTACAAGCTGACCGCGGTCGAAGCCGCGACCGCCTTGACTGCCGACGGGGTACCGGTCGCGGCTCAGGCCGACTTGTTGAAAGTGTGGGAGATCGAACGGGAAGCGAACCTGCACGTTCTGACCCCGGCGACGATCACCGCGGCCTACCGGCGCCAACAGATCGGGCCGGCCGAGACGAAGGCTCGACTGCTCGCCGTCGGGGTGCAACACTCCGACCTGGCGATCGTCGTCGCTGACGCGTTCCCGCCCACGAAACCGAACCCGGCCGCGGTCGACGCGGTCGTCAACGCATAGAAACGGAGCAACGATGGCCGACCCCCGTATCGAGACGGTCGCGCAGGTGCTGCGCGACGCAGGGCACAACGCGACCGGTGACGGTCACACGACCGACGACATCGCGACGATGATCGTGAACGCGCTCGACCGCGAACACGGCGACGGCGCAGCCGCGACCGACGACGAGACCGCGGCCGGCGACGGCGACACGACCGGCGACACCGCGGCCGGGAACCCGGAAACGCCTGTCGGTACGGGCACCGAAGGTGGTACGACCGAAGCGACCGCCTGAGGTGGGGGTCACCTTCCACGACCGGGCGTCGCTCGGTCTCGGTGCCCCCGTCACCGCGCACCTGTCGCGACGGACCGCGAACGATGCCGGCCCCGGATATGCGGGACTGACGTACCACCACGTCGGCGACGGGGGCACCCTGTACCGTCCGAACCAGGTCGCACGTCTACAGGCGATATGGGCGTATCACGTGCACACACTCGGCTACGGCGATATCGCCTACAACGGAGCGTTCGACGCCGACGGGCAGACGTACGAACTGCGTAGCCACGACTGGGTGTCCGCACACGCCGCGTCGACCGACAACGTGGCGAACCGGACCACCGACGGGATCGTGTTCTTAGAAGACTCTCGCGGGCTCACACACGACGCCCTGGCCGCTTTCTCCTGGTGGGTCGATCTGTACCGGTGGACACAGCACCGAACGCCGATGCTGTGGGCTCACCGGTACTGGGGGGCCGGCCACGGGGGCCAGCCGACCGCGTGCCCGGGCGACGATCTCGACAAGGTGATCGGATTCGTCGGGGGCCATTCCTGACCGACCATCCTTGACGCTACGGGGGGGTACCCCGTAGCGTCGGGGGGCCGGTCAGGTGGGCCGGCCGAAAGGTGGAACCATGACTACGAACGAAGCCGCACAATCGGTCGTGCACAGGGTGGTCGGGACGACCGACCGCATCGCGGTCGAAGACATCGGCCCGAAAGGTTGGACGATCACGCTGTACACGGTCGACGGCGACGTCGCGGCGACACTCGGCGTGTACGCGTCCCGTGAAGCAGCGGTCGACCGTCACGGAACGATCTGTAACGCCCTGCGCGGGTGGGACGTCGAGATCGCGAAAGAGGCTGTGCGATGACCGCCCGGTCGTACACCCTGACAGCGACGGTCGAACTGTTCGTGCAAGACCACGACGACGACACCGGGTCGCTGTGCAACGTCGACACGACGGAACTCGCCGACGTCATCGACGGCGAACTACCGACGACGTTGTGGGTCGAAACACCGTCGGGAAACGAACACGGCTACGACGTGAAGGGGTCCGCGGTCACGATCACGACCGGCCCCGTCCGCGTCCCGACGAAGGTGGTGTTGCCGTGACGTCGCTGTATGGGTCGATTCACTGTGACGTCGCCGACACGGTCGTCATGTTCCACTGTGACCACGACGACGGCTCGACGTCGTACAAGGTCGCAGTCGACGGCGACCACGTCGTGATCTACCTGTCGGGCACGCCCGAAGAGCTGGGCGCGTTCGCCGACGCGATCGTGCGCACGGTGAGCCGGCACACGATCGACGTACACGAACAGGCCGCGCGCGATGCTGCCGAAGCGCAGAACGCCCGGGGTCTCGCGTTCGTCGGCGATGCGCTGCGCGTTCATGGGAAGATCGAACCGTGACCCGGCTCGCGATGTTGCGCTGCTCGGTGTGCACGTCGCCGTACGTGTGGGCGTTGACGTGGCGACCGGCCGAAGACCGACGCGAATGGCGTCCCCGCCCCGACTGCGCGTGCGACGGCGCGTACGGTGCACCCGGGCCGGCCGAAGTGATCCGCGACGACTACGTGACCGACGACGACGGTGCGGTCGTCACGTTGGCCCGTTCCGAATGGGTCGCCGACACCGCGGCCGCGACCGTGGCCGACGACGACGACGACACGCCCGTCGTGGAACACGGCTACCACGACGACTACGTCGCCGACTGCCCGTTGTGCAACGTGGGCCGGCGACGGTGACGGACACGACCGCGGCCGGTATCACGATTCGGGAGAGGTCGTGATGCCGGCCGTGTCGAACACCCGCGACCGGTTCATCGTCGTCCCGGTCGTGCACCTCCGGTACATGGAATGGCGCGTCGTGGACACGAACACGGGCCGGTGGGAGTCGTACGGCCGGAACCGTCACGACGCCCGACGCAACGCCGCGAAGCGCAACGCCGAGACGAAAGGTGGCGACCGGTGACGCAGACGAACACGACCGCGACGACGTGCCCGTCGTGTCACGGCGACGGTCACGTCGCCCTGTCCGACGGCACGTTGTTGTGTCTCAACTGTCGCAACGAATGGAACCCGGCCGACGTGCGGTCGTTGCGTTCGGTACCGACGCCAGGGGGAGCGGTACCGGTGTCGTCGGGGTCGGGGGCCGATCCCGCCCACCCGGCCGGCCTGCCGGCCCCGACGACGGAGCCGGCCGGCGACGTCGGCGACACGCCCGTCGTCGCCGACTTCCCGGCCGACCCGTGGGCGGTCCTGCACGAACTGGTCGGGACACAGGTGATTCTGGAAGGGGGCCAGGTCGCCGAAGTGGTCGACTTCCCCGACGACGACCACGTCGAAGTGCTGGTCGGGGTCGGGGGCGCGAATCTGCGTACCGAGATCGTCCCGTACGACGTGATCGAACGCTCGGTGACGTCGCCGGCCCCGGTCGCCGACGTGGACGACGACACCGCGCGCGCGCTCGGCTCGGTGAACCTGACGGTCGCGTCGCTCGCACTCTCGGCCGGGCTCGCGACGATCGCGGGTGACGGCGACACGGTCGAACTGCTCACGCCCCCGTCGGGGTGGCTGCCGGCCGACGTCGACTCGCTTCCCATGTTGGAACAGGGTGTCGCGTACGCGGTCGCGTCGCTGATCGTCGGGGCCGGCATCGACCGCGGCCAGGTCGCGACGCTCGCCGAATCGTTCCTCAACGCTTCTCAAACAACAACAGACACGAAAGGTGGTACCGAAGATGACACAGACTCCACAGAATCCGACGCCGTCGAACCTGGCGTCGGTGGAAGAGACCCCGAAACAGACGTACATGGAGTGGGTCGCGCAACAGATTCGTGAGTCGCCGTGGTACGTCGGCGACGGCGGCTTTATCGCGCAGGCGATGAACGCCGAGACGATCGAAGCCGCGACCGAGACCGGCGAACTGTGGAAGGGACAAGCCGAGGTCGGCCGGCGCTTCCGGTTCCTGACCGCGGTGTTCGCCGACTCCGATCTCGACGGCGCGTTGCCGTTCTTCGCGATCTGTGACGTCGTCGCCGAAGACACGGGCGAGGTCGGGAAACTGTCGGTCGGGGGCGGTCGCGTGGTGTCGACCATGTTCCGGGCGAATCAGAAGACGTGGTTCCCGTTCGTCGCGTCGCTCGCCGAAGTCGATCTCGGCTCCGGCAAGGCCGCGCTGAATCTCGTGTTGGCACCGACGAAGGTAGAGAACACGAAGGCGTCGTAGCTCGCGTTCGCCCGGGGGGTGCTCGGCCGACAACAGGGCGACCCACGGGCGATGCGTTGAGCGTCCCGGCGCGCGCACCGCGCTGTGGGTCTCCACCTTCCCGCCGTGGGCCTAGGGGCCGCGTCGGGATGCTCAACGGATCACCGGACGGCAGATCGAAAGGGGCGGTCATGGGCGCAGCGAACGACACGCACGCGTGCCAGTTGTCGCGCACGAACACGCACGGCGTCGTCGCCGTGTGCACGTGTGGGTGGTACGGGATCGTGCACCCGACGTACCGGGTGACGAACGCGAACGGCAAGCGCGGCCGGCGCAGCTATGCCGAAGCCGAGGAGGCTGCGACGATCGAACACGGGGGTCATGCGCGCGCGGTACGACCGCTGACGGCGACACTGTGCCCTGAACAGTTCGTCGGTCAGGTGATGAACCTCCGCCGCTTCGGACACCACTGACGTTCGGCCTGTGGCGTTCATCGAAGAGGGCGAAGGCTTCCGGGTCGGCAACCCGTCAGCGTTCATGGCCCAGCACGTACGACTGGGGTCGTCGGCGACCGAAGCGTTAGAAGAGTGGCGCGCGCTCGGCCTGACCTACTCGGACACGCCGTGGTACCAACAGTACGGCCAGGTCGCCGACACGATCGCACGCTCTGGCGACTGGGCGCGGCTCGACCCGGGCGAGATACCGGCCGGCGCAGACTATGGGGAGTGGTCGATGGGCAAGGGCGGTCAGTACGCGACGCAGGTCAACGTGACCTATCTGGACGAGGAGACCGGGCTGCGTAGTTCGCAGCCGTTCACGTTCATTACCGACACGCCCCACACGCCCGACGAAGCCGAACAGGCCGCGATGGACGAATACGGCTCAGACGAGAACGCCGAAGCCTACGGACAACAGGTGACGGGCGCGTTCGTCGTGCACGTGTGGCAAACGACACCGTTCGCGTCGTAGGGGGGCCGGGTCGTGTGGCATTCGCTCGCGTGGTTCGTCGTCGGGGTCGCGGTCGGCGCTTCGGTCGTGTACGTGTGGGCCGCGGTCGTGTTCGACGTGTGGGACGACGACGACTGGCCGAACGAATGACGCGGGTCGCCCGGCCGGCGCACTACGTGAAACACAACGCCGTCACGCGCATCCCCCGCGCCCATATCTATCTCGACTCGGAAGCGACCCGGACCGAGACCCGTACCGGCGAGGTGCAGACGTTCCGGCTCGCGGTCACGGCCTACGACCGCAAGAAACGGTCGGGGGACGACTACCACGAACGCGAGTGGGCGCAACACCGAACGACCGACGACGTGTGGGCCTGGTGCGTCGCCCGGTGCGCACCCCGCAAACGTACGGTGCTGGTCGCGCATAATCTCGCCTACGACCTTCGGGTGTGCGACGCGTTCGGATGGTTCCCGGCCAACGGGTGGGAACTGAAAGCGATCCGGCTCGCCGACCGTCAAGCCTGGTGTACGTGGCGCAAGGATGGCGCGACATTGGTCATGGTCGACACCGTGTCGTGGGTCAGTCTGCCGTTGGAGAAGATCGGCGAACTGGTGCACGTCCCGAAGCTGCCGTTACCTGACTGGGACGACAGTGACGACGCCTGGTTCGCACGCTGCCGGCGAGACGTCGAGATTCTCGCCGAGACGTGGCGCAGGATCGTCGGGTGGCTCGCCGACGACGATCTCGGCAACTGGAAGCCGACCGGCGCGGGGCAGGCGTGGGCCGCGTTCCGGCACCGGTTTATGACCGACCGAATGTTCGTACACGAAGACGACGACGCGCGCGTCGCCGAACGGTCGGCTGCGTACACCGGTCGCTGTGAGGTGTGGCGTCACGGGAAACTGTCGGGGGGGCCGTACACCGAATGGGACTACTCCAACGCGTACGCGTCGATCGGGGCCGAATGTCTCGTTCCGACGAAGCTGCTCGGCGAACTGCACCGTCCCGTGTGGGCCGACATCGAACGTCTTCCCCCGACGCGCGCGGCGCTGTGTGAAGCGACCGTGACGACTGACGCGCCCACCCTGCCGACGAAGACCGCGGCCGGGATCGCATGGCCGGTCGGGACGTTCACGGGCACATGGTGGAACCACGAACTGGCGTTAGCGCGCGCGTGGGGCGCACACGTCACCGTCGGCCGGTCCTGGTGGTATCGGACGTCGCCGGCCTTGCAGGCCTTCTGTCGGTGGATACTCGACCGGCTCGGGGTCCCGGCCGGCCAGGTCGACCCGGTCGTGCGCGCGGTCCTGAAACACTGGGGACGCGCGATCGTCGGCCGTACCGGTGCCCAGTGGGTGACGTGGCGCGAGTGCGGCCGTGCCCCGTACGGCGACGTGACGCTCGGCAAGGCGTACGACCGAGACGCCGACGACCGTTTCGACCTGTTGCACCTGGGGACGCAACTGATCCGCTCGACGGCCCGGCAGGATTCGCCCGACTCGGTCGTGTCGGTGATGTCGTGGGTCGCTGCCGAAGCGCGGGTGCGCTTGTGGGCGACGATGAACACGGCCGGGCTCGACCACGTCGCCTACGTCGACACCGACAGCATGTTCGTTGACCCGGCCGGCGACCGCGCCCTACAGCGCGCGCTGGTGCCCGGGTTGCGGGTCAAGTCGCAATGGAGCAACGTCGAACTATTCGGCCCCCGGCAACTGATCC
>Ga0126381_100009336_pt1 | contig 11011 bp, 8 predicted proteins | sample PanSoiMetPlot_28_FD_96465 | JGI IMG/M metagenome (GOLD analysis project Ga0126381, IMG submission 96465) | Tropical forest soil microbial communities from Panama - MetaG Plot_28 | ecosystem: Environmental > Terrestrial > Soil > Tropical forest > Bulk soil | place: Panama | collected 2016-02-17
AGCTCGGCATGCGGCATCGGCGCGATCCCCGGCAGCCAGGCTGGCGGTGCAGCGGGTGGCGCGATCGGCGACCTGCTGGGCGGCAACTGGTCGGGGCTCGGTGACGACCTCAAGAGCCAGCTCAGCCAGGCGATCAACACCAGCCCGTTGGCGATCGGCGGCGGAGGCGGTCCGATGCCAATGGGCATGGCCGGTGGCATGAGCGCCATTCCCGGCCTCAAGCGCGGCGGCACGTTCCGGCCGCGCGTGCAGGCGTTCCAGGCTGGCGGGTCGATGCTCTTCCCCGACAGCGGCATCGATCCGGGGCAGGGTGCATCTCCTCCCACTCAAGGCGCTGCTCCGGCGCCGCCGGCGGGCTCCCCTCAGCCCCCGGCGGCACTTCCTCCGCCCGGTCCGGCGATCGACACCCAGCCGAGTTACCCACAGGGTAACCAGGCGTCGGCACCTGTCACCGAGATGCCGACGAACGATGACATCGAGACCGACAAGGCGCGCCGCGAAGACGAGCCGGTCCTGCAGAACAACGTGCTGAGCCACACCGGCGACAACCGCTTCCTCACGCCCATGCCGCAGCGTGGCGACTACCGGCAGGATCCCGAGTACACGACCCTGCAGGCCGCGCGGGACTACATCCAGCAGAACAGCGCGGGGCAGAAGGACACGGTCATCAAGCGCGGCATCTCCATGCTCGACGCCAAGGAGAAGGCGCTGCGCAAGAAGTACGATGACGACTACAAGTCGGGCTACAACACCTGGAAGACGCAGGAAGCGCAGCAGCTGAAGGGCGCTGAAGGTGACCAGCTGAAGTCGGGCACAGCACTCGAGCAGCAATGGTCTGCGATCGGCGACCAGTACAAGACGCAGGTCGACCAGCTGAAGGGCGCCGGCGGCGACAAGGGCGAGGTGAACCGGCTCGCCGATCCGTCGACCTACATGTCGCCCAGCGTCTACAAGAACGGCGTCATGCGCATCGGTCAGCTGAACAACATGCCGACCGAGCAGGCCAACGAGGTGTTCCGGCACCTGGCCGGACCGAACGGCAGCTACAACGGCCGGCAGGGCATCGCCGCGGCGAACTACCGGGTGCTCGGCCGCGACGTGATCGGCAACATCTGGCTGCAGACCGCCGAAGGTAAAGTGCGGGTGCCCGAGAACGTGTACGATCAGATCGTCAGTTCGAGGCAGCAGGCGTACAAGAAGCTGCAGACTTTCGAGCAGGCTCAGAAGACCAAGCCGCCGACCCGCACGATCGGGCAGCGCATCACGGATCAATTTCAATGACGATCGTCCCCGACATCAGCCGGGCGGACTACCTCACCGGCCCAGACCCTGCCGATACTGCGCCTGGTCCCGACACCGATCGCTCGCTCGGCCAGACGATCGGCGATACGGCGATCGACGTCGGCCGCGGTTTCACAGGGGCTGGTCGTACTATCACCACACTCGGCCGTGACATTGCCGGCGAAGGCGGGTTTTGGGAGGAAGCCGACAAGGCCACACGGGCCGCCAACGACTGGCTAGGCCAGCAGAAGTCCGACGTCGGTCGTGCGATCGACACCGGCGAAGCCGGCTGGAGTGACCGACCAGTAGGGCACGTCCTGCACGAGGCTGCGCAGTTCGCGCCCTGGGCGCTGATCGGCACTCTAGCCGCCGCTGCCGCGCCAGAGGTCGCTGTGGGTGGCGTGGCGCTGGGCCCGGTGGCGGCTGAGGCTGGCGTGTGGGGCGCGCTCAGCGACACCCAGTATCGGCAAAGCGTGCGCGACATCGCTGACAACACGCCGCTCGAGCGCCTGAACCAGCTGCCGCAGTTCCAGCAGCTGATGAAGGACAACAACGGCGACGAGAAAGCCGCGCGCAACGAGCTCTACCAGCGCATGAAGTCCTCGCGCGACGAGCTCATCAACGCCGGCATCGGTGCTGGCATGGGTCTGATGGGACCTGCCGGTAAGCTGGCGGGCGGCCGAGTTGGTGCAGCGGCGCTGGATGCTGGCCTGATGGGCACCAGCCTCGGGGCGCAGGGTGGCTTCGGTGAGTACTCTCGCCAGGCCGGCGAGCAGCGGGTGGGCCTCCGCGATCGTATCGATGCGGCGCCGATCATCGACGAGACCCTGAAGTCCGGTCTCACCGGCTCGATCCTGGGCGGTGTGACCGGCGCCTTGCGGGGCGGCCACGGCGCGATCGATACGCGTACGCCGCCGTTAGCGTCTCCCATCCATCCTGATCTCCGGCAGGCGCTGGCGAGCTACGACGAGCCTGCGACCCCTGCTGGCCAGTTCGGGCACCCCGACGTGATGATGCCGGCCGGTCCACCCGATCCGAACGAGCCGAGAGGGCCTGTCACGCCGACGCCGCCACCGCCGCGCGAAGGCATTGTGAACCCGCCCAGCGCGCCGCCACCGCCGGCACCCTACGGCCAGATGGATCTCTTCCGGCCGCCCTACGGGCCGCGCGAGGCCGCTGAAGCGCCATCTGTACCGCCTCCCTCCGTTCCACCGTCAGGCGGTGCAGCTCCCACAGCTCCGCCGGCTCCAACGGGAGAACCGGGTGCGGCGCCCGTGGCAGCCCCGCAAGTTACCCCCGCGGGTAACTCTCCTGCGGCGCGCGCTGCTGCGCGCATTGTTACCCAGCTGGGTAAATTGGGTGGGACCCGCGAGGAGAAGCTGGCTGGCCTCGAGAAGGCCGTGCAGGCGGCCGAGAAGGCTGGCATCACGATCGATGAACACCCCGAGCTCCAGGCCGCGGTGCGCAAGCAGTTGGCCGACATCCAGTCGATCGACAACGAAGGTGCGCGTGTCACCGCCGAAGCAGCGCCGCCAGCGCCTGCCGGTGGCGGCACACCGCCGGTCGAGCCGGCACCAGCCCGTGGTGGCCAGAAGGGCAAGGAGACCGTGGCGCAGGTGCGCCGGCGCAAGCAGGAGCAGGAGAACGCCCAGGCCAGGGAAGAGGCCAACCAGCTACGGCAGCAGGAGCAGGAAGCCGAAGCCGAGCGCCAGGCGGCTCAGCCGACGGCGATCGAGCGCCAGCCCGAGCGGCCGAGCCTGATCGATCCCACGGCGACCTTCGTCGGCCACAACGAAGCTGGCCGGCCGATCTGGCAGCTGCCCAACGGCCGGCGCCAGTATGTCGAGCCGCGCACCGGTGAAGCCGAAGGCGTGCTGCGCGAGGCGGGCCGGATGAGCAAAAACCCGGCGTTCATCGCCACCCAGCGCCCGCGCGTGTTCGACACGCCGGCGACCGAGGAGGTGCGTGCCCAGAGCGTCGCTGCGCACCAGACCCTGCAGCGCAACATCGAGCGGTTGCGATCGCAGACCGAGAAGGCGGCCAAGAAGGTCCACTGGGAAAACATCAAGGAGAACGTCGAAGACCTGCTCGAGGGCCGCTCCCAGCTGGATACCAACGATCGTGCCAAGCTCAGTGAGAGCGGTCAGAGGGCCTTCGATCGCGTGGCCGATCGCATCGAGCGCAACCGCGCGGCGCGCGCCACGATCGAGGAGCATGTCGCTAGCACGCGCGACAACATGGATGACCTCGCGGAGGACGTGAACAACGACCGCGAGATGAGCTTCGAGCATCGTGTCAGCAAACTGCGCGAGATGGTCGACCGGCTGCGCCAGCTGCAGGGCAACGGCCGCATGCTCTACAACTACCTGGCCGACAGCATTCGCAAAGAGCAGGGCCGCGAGCCGTACTTCGAGACCGAGTTTGGCCGCCCGCGCGCCGGCCAGGGGCTGTGGCACAACTTCCTGGCCCGTGCCGCCACCGTGCAGGGCAACACTGAGCGCCTGCTGCGCGAGATCGGTGCCGATCCCGACAAGCCGGCCAGCGAGCACCAGATCTCGCCGTCGACGTCGACGTCGGCCCTGATGAAGCTGCGCGCCAACGAGATCATGTCGCTCGACAAGCAGGCCCGGCGTGGCGAGAAGGGCATGTCGGAGCGAGCCGAGGAAGCCAGCAGTGTCAATACCGGCATCACCGAGCAGCGCCGCACCTCGACCGGCGAAGTCGAGAAGCTCGCCGCCGAGCAGGCTGCCGAGGACACCAGTGACGTCGTCAAGCGCGAGCTCGGCGAACGCGGCCTCGAGGAAGCCGGCCATGTCCCTGCAGAGGAGTACGAACATGAGGAAGGCGAAGCACCACCGGCTGAGCATCTGTTCGAGGAGGCTTCCGAGCCTGGCGCGTTCACCTGGGAGCCCGAGCGGCAACCTCGTGTGCCGAAGGAGCCCGAGCCGGCACCACCGCCGGTGCGCCAGCTGGAGGGCAAGGAGCTGGCGAAGCGCAAGCGCGAGCTCGAGCGGCGCTGGAAGAAGGAGCGCTATACCAAGCCGGTCCGCCGGCGCCTCGATCCGGAACTGAGCGACGACCACCTCGATGCCTTGCGCAAGAAGGACCCCGAGGCGGCGGGCGCGATCGATCGTGCCCAGAAGAACCCGTTCGACTACACCGCCAATCGCGAGGCGCTCGAAGGCCTGATCCGTGCCGGCGACAAGCTCGAGGACCCGGAAGACCTGAAGCTCGCCGACGGCATCCGCGACTACCTCAAGCAGGTGGTGAGCAACCAGGAGCGCGGCCGGCTGAACGGCCGCGACTCGATCGCGGGCGTCGACGATCGCCTGGCGCGGCTGTGGGACGAGGACCCCGAGCAGTTCCACATGGTGACGACGGCCGGCAAGGTCACCGACATGATCCTGTCGCGCTCTGGCCGCACGCCGAACGAGATGCTGCGCCAGCTGGTGCTGGGCAAGTTCCGCAACCTGATCAAGGACGTGCCGGTGACGGTGCTCGAGGAGCCGGCGTTCCGGAAATACCTCGGCCCGCTGCAGTTCCACCTGCCCGACGGCATCTTCAATCCCGAGACTGGCCATATCGTGATCAACCGTGCCGGCCTCGAGCGCGGGCCGGCGAGCGAGATCTTGGGCCACGAGTTCGTGCACGCAGCGTCGGAAGCGGCATTCCAGCGTGATCCGCAATTCCGTCAGAGCATGCGTGACCTGCTCGGCATCCTGCGCCGCGACGCGATCGATCGCGGCCATGCGAGCATGGAAGACGGCAAGTTCAATGTGCCCGACGAAGTGCTGAGCCGGCGCTATTACGGTCTCACCGACGAGCATGAGCTTCTGGCCGAGGCATGGAACAACCCCGACTTCCAGGACCATCTCGCCAACGTGAACCTGTCGTCCGAGCAGTGGCGCAGCCTCGGCCTCGACCCGTGGGCGCCGCCGGCGCGCCGCAACGTCTGGCGCGCGATGGTCGACACGATCGCCCGCGCGCTGGGCTACGGCCGTGTCAGCCGCACGGCCCTGCAGGCGGCGATGGAGCTCACCAACCGCATCCCGACCGAGCCCGGCGAGTACACCCCGACCCAGGCGATGCGCTTCATCCGCCGCGGCCGTGATGGCGTGCCGGAAGATCCGTCACCGACTAACCGCACGCTGCTCAACAAGGTCCAGGATCTGGTGCCGTCGAGCGCCAGCCGCGGCTGGCTAAAGACCCACTTCTTCACGCAGCTGACCGAGCGTGGCGAAGAAGCGCTCCGGCAGGTGACGCGCCCGGTCTACGACACCGTGGCCAAGATCGGCGAGTACCGCGACAAGGTCATGCAGGACTACAAGGTCGATAAGCTGATGCGTCGGCTCTACGACTACATCGAGCAGCAGGACAAGGACGGCGACTTCAAGCGGTTCATGATCCAGACGACGATGCACGGCGCGCATCCGGACGTCGAGCTTTCGGATCCGAAGAACGCGCACATCTCGCCGACGTCGATGAACGACGAGCAGACCCGCCTGCAGCACCCGCAGATGATGGCCGACTACGATCGCCTCGTGCGCAGCGATCCGCGTGCCGAGGCGCTCTATCACGACTTGCTGGACGCCGGTCGCAAGATGAACGTGCACGACGCCAACGTCGACGCGCTCAACTACTACTTCCAGGGCAACGGCCACTCGCCCGAGCTCTCGGCCGCGCTGACCAAGAGCATGCTCAAGGACCGGATGACCGACGCCGAGCGCGCGCTGGTCGATCAGGCCCAGCAGAGGTACGGCGCGGCGTTCGACGAGATGATGGATCGGGCCAAGAGTACGCCGGACTTCCGCCGCATCGCCGGCCCCTACGTGCCGTTGATGCGCCACGGCAGCCATGTGGTGCGCGGCGACTACGACCTGACCCGGCACGCTGCCGACCATGGCGGCACCCTGCTGGCGAACAAGCGCACGGCGGAGTTCAGCAACGAGGCGGCAGCCCGACGCTACATCAAGGACGTGTCGGACGATCTTGGCATCGCGCAGGGCAACACGCGGCGCGTGGTCTACGACAAGACGAGCGGCGAGCCGGTCGAGATGGACGCCGATGCGCTGGACGATCTCAAGACCACCGACCCGGCGGCTGCGGCCAACCTCGAGCTCCGGCACCAGGTCGACTTCAATCCCGAGCACTTCGAGACGTTCGACCGCAAGGGCGACGCCAGGCGCCGGCTCGACCAGCTGGCCCAGTTCGCCAAGGACAACAACTTGCCTCTCACGATGCGCGGCGGTGTCGAGCGCCTGCGCGATCTCGACCGGCGCGACAAGGCCAGCCCGATCTTCATGAGCGAGGAGCTCGCCCGCATCCGTCGCGACTTCGAGCGCTCGCCGACCTTCCTGAACCTGCCGGAGCAGCGGCAGCGGTCGATGCTGGCGGCGTTCGAGGAGGCGTCAACCCGGTCGAAGATGCGCTCGGCCGCGGCCGCCAGGTTCCTGCCCCGGCAGCTGACCAAGGGAGCCTCGGACAATCTGCTGCGCAACTATGCGGAGTTCTTCACCTCGACCGCCAACTACACGGCTCGTGCCCGTTACCAGACCGAGCTCGAGAACCGCGTCGGCGAGATGGAGCGCTACGTCAAGGACAACCAGACCAGCAAGGGCCACGAGCTCCGCCGCTCGATCGCCGACGAAATTACCCACAGGGTAAATTCGAAGCCGCAGGTGTGGAGCGCCAGCGGGTACACGCCGGAGATCCAGCGACTGCTGGGTCTCAGCTACCTCGACAAGCTGGGCAGCCCCGGCTTCCTCGGCGTCAACATGACCGAGCCGATGATGCTGGGCATCCCGATGATCGGCCAGCGGCACGGTGGGATCCGCACGGCGCTGGCTCTGATGAAGGCCTACAACGAGATCGGCGGCCTGCGCATGCTGGCGCGCGGCGGTGCCGACTTCGGCCGCGCGCTGATCGGTAAAGACATCAAGACAGACTGGATGAAGTTCATCAAGGATAACCTCGGCGACGAGCACGAGCAGGCCTTGATGGACCACATTGCCGAGCGCGGCTGGATGAACAAGAACGCCGAGCAGCAGCTGGACCAGGAGTTCGCGCCAGAGGCGATGCAGCCGACGCCGTTCGGCAAGGCGTTCATCTGGGCCGATCGGTCGTTCCGGCAGCTGAACACTGCGGTCGAGAACCTGAACCGGTCGGTGACGGCAGTGGCGGCCTATCGCCTCGAGCTCAAGAAGAACGGCGGCGATCGCGCGGCCGCCACGCGTTACGCCGAGCAGAAGCTTGCCGAGACGGCCGGCAACTACTCGGCCTATAACGCGCCGCCGATGCTCAACACGCCGCTCGGCAAGATCGCCGGCCAATTCAAGAAGTACCCGATCCGCGTCGCCGGCAACTACATCCGGCTGATGGCGACGGCGATGGACAAGGAGCTCTCCGGCGAGCAGCGCCTCGAGGCGCTGCGCGGCCTGATGCTGGCGACTGTTGCACAGAGCGCCGTCGCCGGCGCGCTGGGCCTGCCGACCGAGCCGCTGAAGTACGCCTTCACGGCCGGCAACATCGCCGGCCTAACACCCAGCTGGGACACCGCCGAGCACGACTTCCGCTCGTTCCTGGCCAAGCATTTCGGTCCGGAGTGGGGCGAGATCCTAAGCCGTGGCCTGCCGCGCTATGCCGGTGTCGACCTCGGCCGACTGGGCCATGACAGCCTGTTCACCTTCGGCACGCCACCATCGAACAAGCCGGCCGATCTGGCGGCAGGTGCGTTCCACCTGGTCGCCGGCGCGCCGGGCGCGCTGATCGCCGACTGGATCGGTGCCACCCAGAACATCGTCAAGGGTGGCCAGCACTGGGCTGCCGGCGCGCACGACCAGGCCGACCAGGCGTGGCTCTCGGCAGCGCGCGACCTGCTGCCGATCAAGACCGGTGCCGACATCATCGACGCCTACCTCCGCGCCACGAAGTCTTCCTTCACCACCATGCCGTCGGGTGCCGAGCGGCAGCCGCGCTACGGGCTGGGCGACCAGATCATCCGCGGTCTCGGCTTTACGCCGGGCTGGGAAGCCGAGGCTGGTGAGGCGCGGCGCTATGCGCAGGCGCAGAAGCAGGTCCAACAGCAGAACCGGCAAGCCGTCGTGAAGGAGTGGGTCAACGCCACGCCGGCCGAGCGCAATGCGCTGTGGGCGCATGTCCAGCAGTGGAACGCCAGCCAGCCGCCGGAGCAGCGGCTGACCCGCTGGGATCTGATCAAGGCCCAGCGCACCCAGGAGAAGGCGAGCCGGCAGCCGGCTGCCGATCTCGGCGTGAAGTTCGGCAAGCGTGACACCTCGGTCCGTCGCGAGTACGACACCTACAACGTCCACTAGGGAGACCACTGATGGCGAAGATGAACATGAAGCAGTTCGAGAAGTCCGGCCTCGACAAGGAACCGAAGGGCGTCAAGGAAGGCTCGGCCGCCGACAAGCGCCTCGACAAGAAGCAGCTAGCTGCGGCCAACGCCGGCAAGGGCGTGCCGGGCTTCCGGCGCGGCGGCAAGCACAGGGGGCGCTGATGGCACGCAACGGTTTCGGCAAGCAGGACAAGGACCGCGTCGGCAAGGAGAAGACCGATCGGCCGCTGCGCAGCGTCGGTGCTGACCCCGGCCTCAGCGCCATGGTCGGCGGTGTCAGCAACAGGAGCTCGGGCTCGGCCACCAAGGGCGGCTCGAAGAAGGGCGGGAAAGCGTTCCCGTTCGGAAAGTCGAAAGGCCGGTAGGCATCTTACCCAGGGGGTAAGTCATGAACTTGATCCTGCTCGTCGCCGTCGTCCTGATCGTGATGGCGCTGATCATGTGGCTGATCTACTACATCCCGCTGCCACCGGGCTCGCCGGTCTTCATCAAGAACATCGCCTACGTGGTGGTGCTCCTGATCGCCATCCTGGTGATCATCGCCAACTCCGGCATGGTGAGGCTCTGATGCCCAAGATCCTCGAGGACCGCCGCAAGGCGATCGCCCGATCGAACCCCAACTTGCCGAAGAGCTCGCAGTTCGCGATCGCGACCGCGGCGCTTCAGCGGGAAGGCAAGCTGCCGAAGAAGGGCAAGACCACACAAGCCATGTGCGGCGGCGGCAAGGTACTTTCGGTGAGGAAGTTCTGATGACCGTAGAGCCGTACCGGCATCACGTCTACAACGCCTACGATCGGAAGTACCAGCAGACCGAGCGATACAAGACGGCTCATCGTGCGCGGATGACCGCGCGGCGTGCCGAGATCAAGAAGCTCGGCAAGAAGGCGTTGGAGGGGATGGACGTCGACCACAAGGATCCGCTCGCGGCCGGTGGTTCCAACAACCCCTCCAACTGGCGGCTCAGGTCGGTGGCGTCGAACCGGGGTGATAAGACTTTCCGTTCACACGCTGGCTATCACCCGCTGCATCTAGCTCGGCATTGAGCAGATCACAGATCTTCCATAGGAAGTCGGGATCGGACCCACGCACCAGCGTGTCGTAGCCTGTGCGCTCGATCCTCCAGTCGGTGGGGCGATCGCGCTTGTTGGGCTCCACTCGATATCGCGTCATGTGTCTCTCCCTACTGGACATAAAGGTCCTGCAACGGACCGTTTGTGCAGTCGTACTCCATGGCCCGGACCTGCCCAGACGGCCGAACCTGGTTCGGCGGCAGGCCCTTGGTCATGACGGCTCGCACCTCTTTGTACCCAGGGAACTTCGCCAGCCCTTTCATGGCGTTGCCGGGCGTAATGTTTCGCTTGCGAAGCCAGTCGTAGAACGTGACGTAGTCGACCCACAGCCGGCGATCAGCGCCCCAGCGTCCTGCCCAGCGGTCACGCATGTAGGGATCCGGCAGGTGGGTGAGATTAGCCACGGCGCGGCCACCGGCGCCGCTCAGCGGGATGGTGTCGGTCAGCAGGATGCGGTGGCGATTGTCGCTGACATAGTCCTCGATGAACCGGCGGAATGTCAGTGGGTTAGTGTAGTCGAGCGTTTCGTTCGCCTTCACATGGCGCAGCTTATTGAGGGTGTGGACCAGGAAGTCGCGCATGCGCGGCATGTCGAATTTAACCAGCCCGAGCTCTTCGGCGATCGTGCCGCCAACCAACACTAACGAGATTGCGCTGGCCCAGAAGCGCTCTTCCGGCTGAACGTTCAGCCGCGGGAACAGGCTAGCTTCGAAATTGACGATCCGGTTCTTCAGCGCTGTTGCGTTTCGCCCGAAGTAGTTGGCGCAGACAACGCCGGCATTGCCGTAGTTGGTGTTGAGCGGCACAAGCAGATTGGTCACCTCTCGAAGCGGCAGGGCATTGGTGATCGGCGGCACTTCGAACTCGAGGATGCGCAGCATTGCTGCCGACGTTTCGTGGTTTACGTTGTTCACATAGTCATGCAGCGACTTGTTGGCCGCGCTGATCATCATCGACTCCCAGGTCGCGCTCTCCATCAGCTTCGATCCGCGTGTGAGGCGCGTGCGCTCGCGACCCTGGCTCAGCAGGTACGGCAGGTTGGCCCACGCCTTGTCGGTCCGTGCATCGGTGTCGCCGCGTGCCTCATCGAAGTAGATCGGCAGGTTGTTGAGCAGGCCGAGCTTGCGCACGACCGAGTTCATGGTGTCGCTCAGCATGGCGCCGGCCTTGGGATGGCCCCACACCGTCTGGGCCAGGGTCATCGCCGTGCTCTTGCCGATGCCCAACAGCGTCGACTAGCACGAGATCATCACGCCGCTGGTGCTGGTGAACGGCATCAGTGGCCCGCAGAAGGCGGTCGCGATGA
>Ga0126381_100009337_pt1 | contig 11011 bp, 10 predicted proteins | sample PanSoiMetPlot_28_FD_96465 | JGI IMG/M metagenome (GOLD analysis project Ga0126381, IMG submission 96465) | Tropical forest soil microbial communities from Panama - MetaG Plot_28 | ecosystem: Environmental > Terrestrial > Soil > Tropical forest > Bulk soil | place: Panama | collected 2016-02-17
CGCCGATCGGGAGGCCGCGGAAGAGATTGCCAGTTATCTGCCCGGTATCCGCGAGGCGGCACATATTAACCGGGCCTTTGTGGGCCGCGCGGTGCGTTATCTGGTGAAAACGGCGGGGCTCACCCAGCTGCTCGATATCGGCACCGGGCTGCCGACCAAACGTAACGTGCACGAGGTCGCGCTGGAGGCGGATCCCGCGGCCCGCGTCGTCTACGTGGACCATGACCCGGTGGTGCTGGCTCACGCGCGCGACCTGCTCGCCGGGCAGGCCAACGCGGTCATCCTCCAGCACGACATGCGTGACCCGGTCGGCATCTTGCGCGACCCTGAGCTGCGCCGGCTGATCGACTTCGACCAGCCGGTCGGCGTGCTGTTCGTGGCCATGCTGCACTTTCTCTCCGACGCCGACGACCCGGCGGGCATCATCGCCCAGCTGCTGGCCTCGTTCCCGCCCGGCAGCTACGTCGCGCTCACCCACAGCACCGCGGACGCCGTGCCCCAGGTCAACGACGCGGCCCGGGTCTATGACGAGGCGACGACGCCGATGCGAGTCAGGAGCAAGCGGGACGTGCTGAACCTGGTCAGCGGCATGGAGCTGGTCGAGCCCGGGCTGGTGTGGACGCCGCAGTGGCGGCCCGGCGCCGGCGACGTGGTTCCGGAGAATCCCGGCGACTCATATCACTACGCCCTGGTGGCCTACACGCGGTTAGGACGGGGGGTGCCGCCGGCCGTTCTGATATAAAAATCCCCATGCGCTATCGGTCACTTGGCAATTCAGGGCTGCTCGTCTCCGTCGTCGGGCTGGGCTGCAACAATTTCGGCGGGCGACTGGACCTGGAGGGGACCAGAGCCGTGGTGGACGCGGCCATCGAGGCCGGCATCACGTTGCTGGACACGGCGGACATGTACGGCCGCGACGGCGGATCGGAACGGCTGCTGGGCGAAGTGCTGGGCAAGCGCAGGGATCAGGTCGTCCTGGCTACGAAGTTCGGGCACCAGCGGGCCGACATGGGATACGGGATCGCCGCGGGAGGCAAGGGCGGGCGGGCGTACATCCGCCGCGCCGTCACCGAGTCGCTGCGCCGGCTGCGCACCGATTACATCGACCTGTACCAGCTGCACACACCGGATCCGGTGACGCCGATCGCGGAGACGCTCGCGGCGCTGGACGAGCTGGTCACCGAAGGCAAGGTGCGGTACATCGGGCACTCCAACCTGTCCGGCTGGCAGCTCGCCGACGCGGCCCACCTCGCGGTGCGCAGCGGCCGGACTCCGTTCATCTCCGCGCAGAATCACTGGTCGCTGCTCGAGCGCGACACCGAGGCCGAGGTCGTGCCCGCGGCGACCCACTTCGGGCTCGGCGTGCTGCCGTACTTCCCGCTGGCGAACGGCCTGCTCACCGGTAAGGTCCGGCAAGGCCAGGCGGTGCCGGGCAACAGCAGGCTGGCCACGCGGGCTGGTTACGTCACCGACGCCAAGCTGGACAAGGTCGAGGCGCTGATCTCCTGGGCGCAAGCACACGGGGTTTCTGTCCTCGACGTCGCGATCGGCGGGCTCGCGGCGATGCCCGGCTGCACCTCGGTGATCGCCGGCGCGATGACCCCCGAGCAGGTCGTGGCGAACGCCGCCGCGGGGGAGTGGGCGCCGTCCGCGGAGGATCTGGCGGAGATCGACGCGATCGTGCCGCCGCCCGCCGCGGCCAGCTAGCCGCCGGCGGCCGCGGTCGCGTACAGGCTCGCGACGCTGGCGGTGAACTGCGCGGAGTAGGAGACGGCCGGAGTGAACCCGCCCTGCTCGTAGCCGCCGATGACCCCGACCACGGTGCCCTGGCCGGTCGTCACGTCGACGTCGGCGAGGAACGGGCCGCCGCTGGTGCCGTCCGTGAAGCCGCCGCAGTCGAATTCGAGCTGACCAGGCATCGGCAGTGAGGTCCAGTTGCGGCAGGCGACCGGCTCATCCGACTGGTCCGGATAGCCGACGACCTCGACAAGCTGCCTGGCCGAGGTCCTGGTAGCGAGCGTCTCCGCCCCGGTCACGTCCTCGACGGGCACCGCGGAGCCGGTGCCGCCCTGGCTGAGCCTGACGAAGGCGACGTCGTCGTCCTGGCTGGATCCGGAGCTCCACGCCTGGTCGACGTAGATCTTGCTGACCGTCCACTGCCCGTAAGGCTGCTTGCCGGAGTGATAGCCGGGGACGAAGACGATCGTACTGGCCACGCCGGTGACGCAGTGCGCCGCGGTGATGGCCAGGTCGCCACCCGGGCTGTGCACCACGCTCGCGGTGCAGAAATGACTGCCGAGCTTGCCGTTGCTGCTGGTGAACAGGGCTCCGATGGCGGGGGTGCCGCTGATCGTCTGGGCGCTCTTCGAATTCGCGACGAAGCCCCGGACCGCGCTGGCGACGTGCGAGGCGATGTCGGTAGCCGCGCCGTTGGCGGGAGTGACGGTGACGACGACCCCGAGGCTGAGCGTGATGACCACGGCGAGGCGGGCGGAGGGTCGGGTAAACCAGGCGGCGGCGCGGTTGGCCGCGTGCCGCCCTGAGCGTCGGCGGGCCCGTACAGTCACCTCGTTGTCCGCCTCCGGGTTCGTCGCTGAAGTCGTATCCGGCTTCTGCCCAGGCCGAGCGCCGATACTCAATTGTGATGGACCAGGCGCGACTGTACCAGAGGTAACCCTGCAAGATCACTTAGAACACGCTATGTAGAAGCTGACCGAGCTGAGGATTTCCTGAGTGCCCGCCGTTACCATCCGTTAATAGGCGCCGCGATCGGTAACGGCCTTTTATCTGGTCACCGGGGTTGGGGCCGGTCGATATTCCAGTGCCTGCTGGATGACGCAATCCAGCCATCGTCGTCGTCGCCGGGCGGCACGTAAAGGTCGCGGTTCTGCCGGCGGAACTCGCTCACGTCCGGCGGTTCCTCGCTACGGTGCCACTCGGGATGGAAGATCCAGCCGTGCAGCACCGCGATGCCGCTGCCCGCGTTGCGCAGCGGGAAGCCGAGGTTGCCGACGGCGGTGGCCATGCTGGCCACCGTGGCCCAGTCGTTCGCGGTCACCAGCGGCTATGGATCCGGGCACGGAAATACGTGTCGTAGAGCGCCTCGATCGCGTCCAGCTCGTCCGGCGGCAGCGGCGCGAGCCCGGCCACGGCCGCGTTCTCCCTGGCCTGCGCGGCGGTGCTCGCGCCGGGTATCACGCTGGTCACGCCGGGCTGCTGGATGACCCAGCGCAGCGCGTGCCGGGCCGGGTGCGGGCCCGCGATCCGCGCGAACTCCGCGGCGGCCTCGACCCCGGGCCCGAATCCCACGCCGGAGAACGTCTCGCCGGCGTCGAACGCCTCGCCGCTGGCGTTGTAGTGGCGGTGGTCGTCGGCGGGAAACGTGGTGTCCTTGGTGAATCGCCCGGAGAGCAGGCCGGAGGCCAGCGGGACCCGGGCGATGATGGCGACGTCCGCCGCCGCCGCGGCCGGCAGGACCTCGTCGAGCGGCTTGCGGCGGAAGGCGTTGAGGATGATCTGCACGCTCTGCACCCCCGGCCGCTTGATCGCCGCCAGAGCCTGGCCGCAGGTCTCCACGCTGACGCCGTACGCGGCGATCCGCTCCTCCTCCACCAGGGTGTCCAGGGCGTCGAAGACCCGGTCGTCCTGGTAGACGGCGGTCGGCGGGCAGTGCAGCTGGACCAGGTCGAGGGTCTCGGTGCCGAGGTTGACCCGTGACCGGTCGGTCCAGGCCCTGAAGTTGTCCAGGGTGTAGTTCTCCGGCACCTGCTCGACCCGGCGGCCCATCTTGGTCGCCACCGTGATCCCCGAGCCGGCGTTGTCCGCGAGGAACCGCCCGATGATCCGCTCGCTGCGCCCGTCCCCGTACACGTCCGCGGTATCGAAGAACGTCACGCCTTCTTCAACCGCGGCCCGTAGCACGGCCAGCGCATCGTCCTCGGTGACGTTTCCCCAGTCGGCCCCTAGCTGCCAGGTGCCGAGCCCCACGACAGAAACGGACCGCCCGGTCCGCCCCAACCTCCGCTGCTCCATGATCGCTGATCCTACCGAGAGCGCTCAGGACAAACGCTTTTGCCGCGGGTCCTGGCGTCCGGCCAGACGGGGGATTCAGACTGGGGATCATGCCGGGCGAGGTGGCGGGTGGGGTTCGCGAGGGCGGGGCCGGGCTCGACCGGCGCATCGCCGCGCTCGCCATACCGGCGCTGGGCGCGATCGCCGCCGAGCCGGCCTACAACATCGTGGATACCGCGATCGTCGGTCATCTCGGCCGGACGCCGCTCGACTCGCTGGCGATCGCGACCACCGCGCTGATGCTGACGTCCTGGGTGGCGATCTTCCTGAGCACGGCGACCACATCGGCCGTCGCGGGGCTGGCGGCCGGCCGCGCGCCGGACCGGGCCGCTCGCGCGGCGGGCGCGGCGTACCTGGTGGCCGCGGCAGGCGGCGCCGTCGTGGCGGTCGTCCTGTTCGCCGCGGCACCCTGGGTGGCCGCCCTGCTGGGCGCGCAGCACGCGGTGCTGGCCGGGGCCGTGAGCTACCTGCGCATATCGGCCCTCGGGACACCGTTCCTCTACCTCTCTTACGCGGGCAACGGCCACCTGATCGGGCTGGCTGACACCAGGACCCCGCTGCGGATCGCGGTCGGTGCCAACGCGGCGAACGTGGCGCTGGAGGCCACGCTGGTCTACGGCATGCACTGGGGGCTGGACGGCTCGGCCTGGGGCACCGTGCTCGCCCAGGCCGCCGCGGCGGCCTGGTACTTCGTGTCCAGCGAAGGTTCGCGCATCCGGCTGGCGACGCCCGGCAGAGACGAGATCGCCGCCCTGCTCAGCGCCGGGCACCAGCTGTCCGTGCGGACGATCGCGCTGGGTGTGGTGCCGTTGACCACGACGGCGATCGCCGCCCGGCTGGGGCCAGTGCCGCTGGGCGGCCAGCAGATCGCCATGCGCGTGTGGTACCTGCTGTCGATCCTGCTCGACGCGCTCGCGGTACCCGCGCAGGTGTACGTGAGCTCGGCGCGGGGCGCGGGCGATCCGGGCCAGGCCCGCCTGGTCGGGCGGCGCACCATGCGGCTCGGGCTGATCGCCGGCGTCGGGCTGGCGATCGTCACGGCCGCGATGGCACCGCTCGCGCCCGCGGCCTTCACGCACGATCCGGCGGTCGGGCACGCGGCGACCGTCGCACTGCTCGTCTCGGCCGCCACGCAGCCCCTGGCCGCGTCCGCGTTCGTCCTCGACGGCCTCATCCTCGGCATCTCCGACTACGCCGCGATGCGCCGCGCGATGATCCTCGCGATCTTCGCGTATGCCCCGGTAGCCGGGCTGGTGCTGCGGTTCCACGCGCTCGGCCTGCCCGGCATCTGGGTTGCCCTGGGCCTGTGGCTGGCCGCCCGCTCGGCGCAACTCGGCCGGCGCTGGTCCCGCTACCTTGGCTGACCTGGACCTGGCCGGCCTGGCGCTGCACGGGCCGCGCAATGTCGTGGACAAGATCTTCAAGGGCGCTAGTCTGCATGCATGAAGGCAGCCTTGTACCGTCGCACCGGCGCGGCCGCGGATGTGCTGGCCGTCGAGGACGTCGAGCGCCCCGAGCCAGGCCCCGGCGAGGTACTGGTCCGGGTGCACACCTCGGGCATCAACCCGACCGACTACAAGACCCGCGGCGGCCTGACCGCCCGGCCGATTGACGGTTTCCAGGTCCCGCACCACGACGGCGCCGGGGTCATCGAGGCGGTGGGCGACGGGGTCGACCCAGCCCGGGCCGGACAGCGGGTGTGGCTGTGGATGGCCGCGTTCGGCCGGCGGTACGGGACCGCCGCGGAGTGGACCGTGCTGCCGGAACTCCACGCGGTGCCGCTACCGGACAACGCGTCGTTCGAGCTGGGCGCCTGTCTCGGCGTGCCGGCCATGACCGCGCATCACTGCCTGTTCGCGGACGGGCCGGTCGCCGGTAAAACCGTGCTGGTGGCCGGCGGTGCCGGAGCTGTCGGTCATTTCGCCATTGAATTGGCAAAACGGTCTGGGGCGCGTGTGATCGCGACCGTATCAGGCCCCGAGAAAGCGGCGCTGGCGGAAAAGTCGGGCGCGGATCTGGTAGTGAATTACCGGTCGGCGGACGCCGCGTCGCAGATTCAGGCCTTCGCTCCCGCCGTGGACCGGGTGATAGAGGTGGCGCTCGGCGCGAACCTGCGGCTCGACCTGGCCGTGTCGCATCCGGGCACGATCGTGGTCACCTACGCCGCCGAGCCGGCCGACCCGGTGCTGCCGGTCCGGGCCTGCATGACGGCCAACGTGGTGGTGCGGTTCGTGCTGCTGTACGGCGTCGCGACGGCCGCGCTTGAGGCGGCCGCCGTTGACATCAGCGCCGCACTGGCGACGGGGGATCTGACCGAGCTTCCGGTACACCGGTACCCGCTCGACGACATCGTTTCCGCGCACGAGGCGGCCGAGCGCGGCGTGACCGGCAAGGTCATCGTCACGCCCTGACACAGCGTCCGGGTGAGTTACTTCTTCGGATAGATGCCGGTGTGCTTGGTGCCGCCGAAGAAGACCTGGGTACCCCATCGGTCGAGCCGCCCGCTGCCTCCGCACCTGCGGCAACGCCGGTAGTTGTTCTTGAACACGCTGCCGAAGTGCCGGCCGGTCATCTTGCAGACGGGGCACTTGCGGAGCGGGTGAACGCGGAGCGAGAAGAGGTACCCGCCAAAAAGAACGGCAATGAGAAGGATGAGTTGCATGCTCGATGCTCCTGTTTTGCCCGCGTCGACAGCAGTCCGTCCGACCTGTGCCGCCCCGGCCGGGGGACCGTTACGCCTGCGCGGGAGATTGGCCACCGCCAAGGTCACCCGGGAACCCAACCCCGGGTGCAGGCTTATTGGCACACAGTAAACCCAACTAACGGGATTTGTGAATGGTTTTACGGGAATAGCCTCCCGCGCGGACTCCGCTCTCACCAACCCCGCCACCCCAGGGCTCCTCAGCGGTACGCGGAGATGGCCAGCCGCACCGCGAGGCCGATGCCCGCACACGCTGAGCGCGAGCCGCAACACCGCGGGTGAGACGCACCCGCCGCGATCATGGACCCGCCCGCCAGCCCGCGAATATCGCGAAGCATACGGCCGCCACGCGGCCCACCGCACCCGAAACCTGGCATTTGATAGCTTTCGCTCCCGGCGGTGACCGGGGGCGGTGGCCCACAGCCCCCGTTCTTGCGGGGGCGATGGGCCACCGCCCCCGGTACGTCCGCGCCGATCCGAGCCCTACGATCCACGATGTTTTCGCGGCGGCGGCCATGCGGTGAACGGGAGGCGGTGCAGGTCCCAATGTCATCTCGGGCACCCGCACTGCACCGTGACAAAAGCGGCATACCTATAGGATTCTGGCCCATGGCCATCCGGACGCTGGGGAGTCGCTATCTGCTGGACGAGCAGATAGGGCAAGGCGGAATGGGTGTCGTGTGGCGGGGGCGGGACAAGGTCACGGGGACCCCTTTCGCGATCAAGCTGCTGCGATCCGAGTACGCCGCCGATCCCGACGCAGTGACGCGGTTCGTGCGCGAACGCACGGTGCTGATGAAGTTCCGGCATCCCGCGGTCGTGACCCTGCACGACATGATCGTGGAGGGAGACCAGCTCGCGCTCGTGATGGACCTGGTCCAAGGCGGCGACCTGAGCTCGTACCGGCAGCGCCGTGGCGGCACGTTGACCAACGCGGACGCGGCGCGGCTGTCGGCGCAGATCTGTGACGGGCTGGCCGCCGCGCACGGGGCCGGCATCGTGCATCGTGACCTCAAGCCCGCCAACGTCCTGCTGGATGACGGCCAGGTCAAGCTCGCTGACTTCGGCGTCGCGCGGATCGTCGGCGATCCGTCCGCGACGACGACGGGGACGGTACTCGGGACCGCCGCGTACCTGGCTCCCGAGCTGCTGACCGGAAGCGAGCCATCACCGGCGTCCGACGTGTACGCGTTCGGCATCACGATGTACGAGCTGCTGGCGGGGCGGCCGCCGTTCAGCGGTCATGTCGGCGCGATCATGCACGACCACCTCGAGACGGCGCCTCCGCGCCTGCCCGAGGTTCCCGATCAGCTATGGGACTTGCTCAGCTCGTGCCTGGCCAAGGATCCCGAGGCCAGGCCCGCCGCCGCGGCGATGGCTGGCGCCCTTCGCGAACCCGGCCTGCTCGCGATGCTTGACCCGCCCGCGCCGCAAGCGCTTCAGGGGGACAATGGGCGGGCGTTCGCGGCGGCGCCGAACCGGCAGGTGCCGCCTCAGTCGTTCGCCCGGGGTCCGGTCATGCCGTCGCCATCGGCGGATCCGCGGGCCACGCCGCCGCCCGTGAGCTCGCCAGTCATCGCACCGTCAGCGATCACGTCGGCGCTCGGCCAGCCCTCGGCCCCGGTGCGAGTGCAGCCGCCGGCGCCGGGTCCCGAGCGGCCGTCGGCCATCCAGTCCGCGCCTACCCAGGCGCAGGTAATCCCGTTGCGCGCGGCCGCGGCACCCGCACCCGCACCCGCACCCGCGCAAACATTGGCAATGCCGATGCCGGCGCCGGAACTGAACCCCGCCGCACCGCCCGCGGACCCGATAACGCCAAGTAAACCCGCCCCGCGTAAACCAGCCCCGCGCAAGCCGGGCAGCAACGCCAAGGGCAAAGGGCTGCTCACGGCCAACCCGGCCGCCATGGGTGTCGCGGCTGTCGTGGTCCTCGCGCTCGTGGCGACCGGCGTGATGGCGCTCGGCCACGTCGGCCCGTTCGCTTCGGCACCGCACAAGACGGCGGCCGGCACCGGTCCGGTGGCCGGGAGCGGTATCGTGGGCGACCCCGGGCGGAATGCCAGTCCGGGGACCTCGGGGAGGCCCACCCCGAAAAGCTCCGCTTCCAGCCACGGCAAGAAGAAGCCGTCAGCCAAGAGGTCCCGGTCGCTGCCCCCCGTCTCCACCAGTCCTTCCGGCTCGGCCAGAACCGGCGGAGGCGGCGGCCCCCTGGTGCCCTACGGGCCCAACCTGGCCAGCGACGGCACCTTCAGCGATCCGGCGCTCGGTGCCTGGAACTTCGCCATCGAAAACGCGGTCATGAGCCCCGGTATCGGCGTCAACGGACAGAACGCGGTGGTGCTGACCGCCACGCCGCAGGCCGGAATCGCCGAGAACGTCAACGGCCTGCGATCTGGCGGACGCTACGTTGTGACCGGGTGGGTTCACGCGGTGACGACGCCGGTCTACATCGGTGCTCGCGACGAGGAGAACGGCACTGAGGTCGACGTCTCGTCGCTGTCCGGCTCGTGGAGAAAGCTCAGCGTGGACTTCACCGTGCCCCGGGGCCACTCTTCGGCGGTCATCTTCTGCGTTCAGCAAAGGGGGGGCACCGGCTACTGCAGCGACTTCGCGGTCTACGCCCTGCACAGGAGTTAACCGCTCGACCCGCCGCATCACCCACCGTGCTTAACCACCTCAAACCGCTCATTCTCGGCTAAGTGCCCCAGGTTTCACGATGTAGTTTGTCGGATACTAATAGTGGCGATGCGGCCGGGGGATGCCGCATCTGACGGGGAGGGGATCGGGATGCCGGGGACCCCAGTGCGTTGTGGTGGCGGGGTGAAGCTCGCGGGCTCGGGGGTGCTCGCGATCATCACCATTTCCGCCGGGACGTGCCTCGCGACCTCTTCGGGGGAAGCGACCCCGGCCTTGGCCGCGACCGTGCCGGTGACGGTGGACCCGCCGACCGCGATGCCTGGCCTGCCCGTGACGTTCACTATCCAGTGCGGTCCCGGCGTGCGGGCCGCGACGCTCTACGGGAAGACGATCGGCTTGACCGGCCCGGTCGCGATGAAGTCGACACGCGGCGGGACGTTCGCGGTCACGGTGAACCTGCCCACGGGCCTGAGCCCGGGTGTCTACCAGGCCGTGGCCGGGTGTGAGAGCGGTGATTACGGGACTGTCGACCTGACGGTGAACGCGCTGCCCCAGCAGACGCCGACGCCGGCCCTGATACCCACACCGTCTCCTACTCCGCCGCCGCCGAGCCTGCCGCCGCAGCCTACCCAGGCTCCGCTGCCGCCTCCGCCGCCGCCGACCGCGGCGCCGGTCACCGGCGATGGCGCCACATCCATTCCCGGCGGCCTCGGCGCGACGGTCGTGGCCGGGCTGAGCCTGCTCGGCCTGGGCGGCCTGGCCGGCCTGGCCGCGATCCGCCGGTTCCGCAAGCGCAACTGACACCACCGCTGCGATCGTGACCAGCACGCCACGATCCGGTACACGGTTCGCGAACCTGGCCGTGCTGGTGATCGGCGTCGGCCTGCTGGTGGTCGGCCTGGGTGGTCACGCTCCGCACTGGTCACCGCCGCCGTTGCCGCCGACCGCCGTCCCGGCACCGCGGCCCGCGCAGTCCCCGCGCGACGGCATCGCTATGCCCCGTTCGGTGCCCGTGGCCGTGACGATCCCGGCCATCGGCGTGCGGGCGCGGATTATCCCGCTCGGCCTCACCCCGGACGGATCAATCGCCGTGCCGTCGCTGAGCACGCCGTTCCTCACCAGCTGGTATGACCTCGGTCCCGCACCCGGCGAGGCCGGTGCCGCGGTGCTGCTCGGCCACGTCGACGCGGCCGGGGTCGGCCCGGCGGTGTTCTACCGGCTGGGCGACCTGCGGGCAGGTGACCTGATCGACGTGGCCCGCGGGGACGGGCGGATCGCGGTGTTCCGGGTGAGTTCGGTGGACGTGTACCCGCAGTATTCCTTCCCCGCGGCGCTGGTGTACGGCAGCACCCCGCGCCCCACGCTGCGCCTGGTCACCTGCGGCGGCCAGTTCGACTGGATCACGCACCTGTACCTGGACCGGATCGTGGTATTCGCCGACTTCGCCGGCCCGGCCCCCGCCGCGGCCCCCGCTCCCGCCACCGCCCCGGGCGGATGAGCGGCAACCACACGGAGTACCCTGAGGGAAGGTCAGCGTAGCCGGCGGGGAATACCCGCAAGCCCATAATTGCTGCTAATCTTGGTCGCTGACCAGCCTGGTGC
>Ga0126381_100009338_pt1 | contig 11011 bp, 6 predicted proteins | sample PanSoiMetPlot_28_FD_96465 | JGI IMG/M metagenome (GOLD analysis project Ga0126381, IMG submission 96465) | Tropical forest soil microbial communities from Panama - MetaG Plot_28 | ecosystem: Environmental > Terrestrial > Soil > Tropical forest > Bulk soil | place: Panama | collected 2016-02-17
TAGCCACAGCAGCGTGTCCACCGCCTGCGCGGTGGCCAGGAAGGCGGCGAGCGGCTGCAGCATGCCGGTGGTGACCTGCAGCACGCCGGAGGCCGGGGCGACGTCCCCGGTCAGCGCCGGAGACTGGCCGCCGAGCCGGTTCAGCGCCTGGTAGAGCGGCTCCGCCTGCTGCCCGTCCAGCGAGCCGAACGCGAGCGGGTACTCCCACTGCAGGGTCAGCCCCTCCGGCCCGAAGTCCCGCTGCAGGGCCTGGATTTCGCCCGGGCCCGCGAACACCTCGCCAACCCAGTAAGACGGCGCAGGCGGATTGGACTGCAGGTCCGGCGTGAGCACGGTCGGGTCGGCGGTCCAGAAATCCGAAGCGGGATCGCGCGGTACCACGATCCCCGTGACGTCCAGGGTGATGGCCGCGAGGCTGCCCGTGAGCGAGATCTGCGGGCCGGTGACGCGCATCTTCGAACCCGGGTGCAGGCCGAACTGCCTGGCCGTCTGTGCCGACACCAGGACGGGCAGCTGCAACGGGGCATTAGTGGCGGTCGGGTAGCGGCCGGCGACAAGCCGCGTGTACTTGGTAAACGGCTGCCGGTAGGTAACCTCGAGGCGCACCGGGGTGCCACCGACCGCCGGCAGGCTGCTGGTCACGTCGTGGATGCCGGAGGTCATGGCCGCCCAGTCGGCGCCCAGCGGGGCGAGGTGCACGACGCCGTGGTTGTAGTCGCCGTGCAGCTGGGCGGTGATCTCATCGACCTGGTCCGCGGTGATGTTGGCGCTCATGCTGCCGCCGCCGGCGATGAAGCTGGCCGCGCCGAGGGCGCCGGTGATGCCGCTCCACGTCGACGACACCACGATGGTCTGGGCCAGCTGCGGGGTGGCGGCCAGCGTCTGCCGCAGCGCCTGCGTCCGCGCTGACAGCGCCTCCCGCGGCCCGGCCGTGGCCGCGAAGACGCAGCCGAAAACGAGCACGGCCAGCGCCACGGTAGCCGCGATGCTCACCCCGGTGAGCCTGGTCAGACGGTTCCGCATCACGCCGCCTCCGCGGCCCGCAGCTCGGCGGCGGGGTCGGGCCGGCGGACCACGACCAGCGCCGCGGCCAGCGCGGGCAGCACGGCCACGATCGCCGCGAGCGGCACCGTCTGCGGCAGGTCGAACAGGGTCACCGGCGGCGGGACCGGCGTCTGCGCCGCCGAGGTAAGCGTCACCGCGGGCACGAGCAGCCGGGCTACCAGGGTGCCGAGCACGAGGCCGAGCGCGGCCGCCGGCACGCTGAGCAGCAGCTTCTCGAGAAACAGCTGCGTCGCTGCCGACCGCTGGGCGACCCCGAGCGCGGCGAGCAGCGCGTTCTCGGCGCGCCGCTGGCGCACGTCCGCGGCGATGGCAACCCAAAAGCCGGTGACGGCGAGCAACGCGGCGGCCCCGGCGATGGCAAGGAGTGCCTGCTGCGGGGCCGCGGACAGCGGATCGCTGGCCAGCCCCGCGGCGAGCGCGGTCCTGCTCGTGATGTCAGAACCAGGCGGCAGCGCACTGGCCAGCGTCGGCGGCACCTGTCCGCCGGACGTGGCCAGCCACCACTGGGTCACCGGCAGGAGAGCGGCGTCATGGCCGGCCAGGAAGCCCTGGATGGTCGTCAGGTCCATGACGAGCGCGCTGCCCGTGATGGTCGGGAACGTGGGCGTCTCCGCGACGATCTTGACTGGGACCGGCACGCCGTCGATCGTGGCGGGCACGATGGAGCCGATGCCGGTGTTGCTGGAGTCAGTGAACGCCTTGGTGGCGATCGCGGGGACCGTGGCGGGGACGAGGCCGTCGGCCGTTAGCGTCACCTGGCCGTCCACCGGCTCGGGCGGCCCAGGCGGGGTGAACCCGGGGTTCGCCGCGGCCTGGCCGTAACCGGGGTCGAAGGTCAAGGTCGCGCTGCCGTCCGTGGTCCGCCAGCCGCCGCCCTGCGGTTGCCCGGACGGTCCGAGCGTGCTGCTGGTGCCGAGCAGGCTGCTCAGCTCGGGCGAGCTGGCGGCGGGGATCCAGCCGCCCAGCCGGACGCCGGACACGGTCAGGGCGAACCGGCCGCCCGGCGTGGCGGGCAGCGTGTAGTCGAGGGTGAGCTGCATTAGCCGCAGCGGGTAGCTGGCCCGCGTGCCGCCGAGAGCGGCGGTGAGCAGGTGCGGGTGCCCGTCGGCCGGCAGCGTGCCCGCCGGGAGCTGGTAGGCGGTGCCGGTGGTGTCCGTCACGGTCAGCGCGACCGTGACAACGCCGAGCCCCGGCCCGGGCAGTGCCGGCCTGACCGCGCCGAGGGCGGCGGTCACCTCGACGGTGCCCGGCGGCCCGCTGATCGCGGTGCCGCCAGCCCGTCCGGCGGGCGCGATCGCCTGGAAGAGCCGGCCGGGCGGGAGCGTCGACTGGTCGCCGCGCACCAGGGTCACCCACGGCGCGGCGGCCGAGTCGATGGCGACGACCTCGACGGGCAGCGCCTCGGGCGTTACGGCCACCGCCATCGCGTCCCGCACGCCTTTCGCATGGGTGACCGTGCCGGTGGCGCCCGGCGGCAGCGGGGTGGCCAGGTCCGCCCGGACGTCGGCGCCGGCGGTGAACGCCGCCTGGTCGGTGGCGGACCGGGACCAGCTCTGGTGCTGGGCGAGCGCAAGCGTGCCGGTGGCGACGGCCATCACGAGCAGCAGCGCGGCGCCGCCCTGGCGCAGCGGCTGCCGGCTGAACTGCCAGCCGGCCAGCGACGCGGTGAGCTTGCGGCCGCGCGCGGCCAGCCGGTCCATGGCCCGGGCCGCGACGGGCAGCAAGCGCAGCGTGACGACCGTGCCGCCGGCGAGCGCCAGCGCGGGAGCCAGTGCCAGCACCGGATCGATGCTCGCCGTGGTGCCGTTCGCCGTCGTCGACACGGCGGAATAGCGCCGCAGCTGCCAGCCGGCGAGCACCGCGAGCACCACCAGACCGAGGTCCGCCCCGGCCCGGGTGGCTCCCGCGATGGCGGCCTGCCGGCCGCGGCGGACCCGCGCCGCCGCGGCAGGGCGCAGGACGGGGAACAGCATCGCGCCGATGGCGAGCAGCGCGACCGCCAGCATGGCGCCGAGGGCGTCGAGCCATGTTCCGGCGGCGCCCGCGCTGATCCCGCCCGCGCTTACGCCGCCGGCCGCCGTGCCGCCGCGGTACAGCGTGCCGCCGAGCAGCCGAGCCAGCCAGACGCCCGCGGCCGCGCCGGCCAGGGCGGCGAGTGCGCACAGCGGGATCACCTCCGCGGCGGTCAGCCGGGTGAGCTGCCCTCGCGTAGCGCCGCGCGCGGCCAGCAGTGCGGTCTCGACCTCCCGCTGGGTCGCCAGCAGCCGGGCGACAGCGAGCAGCGCGGCGACCGTGAGCACAAGCAGCTGGAGCGCGGTGATCGCCAGCAGGGACCTGGCGACCGCCAGGTTGTTGGCGGTCGCGGTGAGGACGCCCGGCAGGCCGCTGCTGAGCTGGAGGCCGCCCAGGGTGGCGGAATTGGGCAGCGACTCCTCCAGTGCGGAGACGTCGGCGGAGACCGTGTTCAGGTCGGTGTCGGTGAAGGCGGCCATGTCGGGCTGGGCGACCCAGGTCCCGCCGCCAACCGGGAGCGCGGCGGGGAACGCCGCGGGCGCGACGAGCAGGGGCCCGTACGTGATGAACCCGCCGAGCGTGCTCGACCCGCTGGCCGGAACCGAATTGAGCTGCCAGTAGGAGGCGGCGCCGCCGGACAGCCTGCGCTCCGCGAACAGGCCGGTGACCTTGAAGCTCACCGGCACGTTCGAGGACCGGTCGCGGAACCGCAGGACGTCGCCCACGGTCACGTGCAACAGCGCGGCCGCCGCCGCCGGCAGCGCGGCCGGGATCGGCTCCCGCGCGCCCGCCGGCCGCCCCGCCGCGTCCCGCCCCGCGACCGCGGCTGGCCCCGGCGCGGCCGGCCAGCGGCCGGCCAGCAGCACGGCCCGCTGCTCGACGCCGGCCAGGGCGGCGGCCGCGAGCAGTGGCGTGGTGCCCCGGCCCGCGCTGGCCGGGCGGGCCGGCAGCGCGCCCGGCACGAAGCCCAGCGGGTCAGACCACGACGCATCCCAGAAGCCGAACGGCACGCCCGGCAATGCCTCCCGGATCGCCGACTTGAGCGCCGCGGTGACCGGACGGTACTGGGCGCTGCCGACCGCTCCGGTGGCGGCCAGCGACGTGCCCGGCGCGACCGACAGGTCGTGCCTGACGGCCTGCGGAAGCGCCTGGCCGGCGAACGCGGCGAGCGCGGCGCCGACCGCCGCCGCCACCAGGGTGGTCAGCGCCGCCGCGGCGAGGACCACCCAGTGCGCGGTCATCCGCCGCACCGGAAGTGGACCCCGCGGACCGATCACAAACCCAGGATTTCGTAATCGTCGAAACATCGGCAATTCCGTTCGGTAACAAATCGCAGCCGGTGCAGTAGGTTTGGGCCTCATGCCGACAATCCTCGTCACAGGCGCCGCGGGACGGATCGGGACCATGCTGCGGGCCCGGCTGGCGCGGCCGGGCCGGATACTGCGGTTGCTCGACGTGGTGCCGCTGACTCCCGGGCCCGGGCCGGCCGAGGAAGAGGTGACGGCTTCGGTCACCGACATGACCGCGATGACGGACGCGTGCCGCGGCGCGGACGCGGTCATCCATTTGGGCGGGATCCCGAGCGAGGCGCCCTGGGACCGGATCCTCGACGTCAACATCAACGGCACGTACGTGGTCTTCGAGGCCGCCCGCCGCACGGGGGTTCCCCGGGTGGTGTTCGCCTCGTCCAACCACGCGGTCGGGTACGTGCCGCGCGAGCGGTTCCCGGTGCCCGACTACGCGTTCCCCGCCCCGGACACGTACTACGGCGTCGCCAAGGCGGCGGGCGAGGCGATCGCCGCCCTGTACAGCCGCCGGTACGGGCTGGACGCGATCGCCGTCCGCATCCTGTCGTGCTTCGAACGCCCGTCGACCCCGCGGATGCTGGCCACCTGGCTGTCGCCAGACGACGCGGGCCGCCTCTTCGAGGCGTGCCTGACGGCACCGTCGCCCGGATTCCGCGTCGTCTTCGGCGTCTCGGCGAACACCAGGGGCGGCTGGGTGTCGCTGGCCGAGGCCGGGGAACTCGGCTTCGAGCCCCAGGACGACGCCGAGGCCTACGCCGCCGAGGTCATCGCCGAGCAGGGCGCGCCCGACCCGGCCGACCCGACGTTCCGCTACCTGGGCGGCGAGTTCACCCGCCCTGAGCTAGACGCCGACAACCTGACCTAGTTACTGGGATCGGCTCTGCGCGTCCCAGCGGGCGAGCATCGCGGGCATCTCGGCGTTCAGGAACTCGAAGAACGCGGTGTGCTCGGCCATCCGGGCGCCGGCCGGCGTCTCCGGTCCCACGAGGTCGACGCCCTCCTTCAGGAGGCCGGTCCACCGCTGGAGAACCTGGTTCTGCAGCCGCGTCACCTCGTGCCAGACGTCCGCGGGCATGCGGTAGTAGTCCCGCCGGGAACCGGGCACCCGGTCCTTGTGCAAGAGGCCGAGCCCGGTCAGGTAGCGCACCGCGCCCGAGACGGCCGCGGGGCTGATCCGCAGCGTGCCGGCGAGATCCGCCGCGGTGAGCCGGTCGGAGTCGCTGACCAGGAACACGACGAAGACGCGCGCCGACATGGCCGGGAACCCGGCCGCTACTAGGACCGACGCGAAGCGCTCTATGAACTGAAGCAGCGGATCGTCTTCGTGATCATGGGCAGCCACCATGTGACTAAGGCTACAACATTCTGAACATTCATAAATTCGTGAAAACACGATAGGCTGTGCGGCATGGCGAACGCTATCGAGGCGAGCGGCCTGCGCAAGCGCTTCGGCCCGACTAAGGCGCTTGACGGCCTGGATCTCACCGTGCGCACCGGCGAGGTGCACGCCTTCCTCGGGCCGAACGGCGCGGGCAAGACCACCACGATCCGCATCCTCCTCGGCCTGCTGCGCAAGGACGGCGGCGAAGTCTCACTGCTCGGCGGCGATCCATGGCGGGACGCGACCACACTGCACAGCAGGCTCGCCTACGTCCCCGGCGACGTGACGCTGTGGCCGAGCCTCTCCGGCGGAGAGATCATCGACCTGCTCGGCCGGCTTCGCGGCAAGGCCGTCGATCCGAAGCGCCGGCAGGCCCTGATCGAGCGGTTCGACCTCGATCCCGCGAAGAAGGCGCGCGCCTACTCCAAGGGCAACCGGCAAAAGGTCGCGCTGATCGCCGCGCTCGCCAGCGACGCCGAGCTGCTGGTGCTCGACGAGCCGACCTCCGGCCTGGATCCCCTGATGGAGGCGAACTTCCGCGAGTGCGTCAACGCCGAGCGCCGCGACGGCCGGACGGTGCTGCTGTCCAGCCACATCCTCGCCGAGGCTGAGGCCCTCGCCGACCGGGTGACGATCATCAGGGCCGGCCAGACGGTGGAGACGGGCACGCTGGCCGACATGCGGCACCTGACCCGCACCACGGTCGACGCCGAGCTGGCCGGGCCGCTCGAACTCGACAGCATGCCCGGTATACACAACGCGGTGCTCGACGGCGCGCGGCTGCGCTGCGAGGTGGACAACGCCGCGCTCACCGAGGTCCTCCGCCGCCTGTCCGCCGTCGGCGTGCGCACTCTCACCTGCCGCCCGCCAACTCTCGAAGAGTTGTTCCTGAGGCATTATTCGGAACGTACCGTTGCGGCTCTCCAGCCATGAGCAGTTCCCTTACCGGTAGCCAGGCGCTCGCGAAGCTGGCGCTGCGCCGGGACCGGATCATGCTGCCCGCCTGGGTCTACGTGGTCGTGATCGGTGTCTGCGCCAACGCGTACACGTTCAACAGGCTGTATACGACGGAGTCCTCGCGGGCGGCGCTGGTGGCGTCCGGGGAGAGCAACCCGGCGCTGTTGTTCCTCTACGGGCGGCTGAGCGGGACGTCGGTGGGCGCGCTCACCGCCTGGCGGTACGGCGTCTGGGGGGCGCTGTTCGCGGCGCTCATGTCGGTCTTCATCGTCATCAGGCACACCAGGGCCGACGAGGAGGCCGGGCGCCTGGAGCTGATCGGCTCGGCGCGGGTGGGGCGCCAGGCGCCGCTGGTGTCCGCGCTGGCGGTCGCGACCCTGGCCAACGTGGTGCTGACGGTGCTGCTGTGCGTGCTGCTGCCGCTCATCGGGCTGCCCTTCACCGGCTCGGCCGCGCTGGCGCTGGCCATCGGCACCTGCGGGCTGGCCTTCACCGGGATCAGCGCGGTCGCCGCCCAGCTGACGTCGGGGGCGCGCGCGGCGCGCGGGCTGGTGTTCGGCGTGCTCGGCGCCTCGTTCCTCGCCCGGGCGGTCGGCGACTCGGCCGGGGCCGGCGGCCCCTCGTGGCTCACCTGGGTCCTGCCGCTCGGCTGGACGGAGACCCTCCGGCCCTTCGCGGGGGAACGCTGGTGGGTGCTGGCGCTGCCGCTCGCCGTGTTCGCGGCCGGCACCTGGGCGGCCTTCGCGCTCGCCGAGCGCCGCGACCACGGCGCGGGCCTGATCGCCGACCGGCCGGGCCGGCCGGCCGCGACTTCGCTGCTGCGCGGGCCGTTCTCGCTGGCGTGGCGGCTGCAGTGGCCGGCGCTCGCGGGCTGGGCGGCCGGGTTCGCGTTCATCTTCGCGGTGTCCGGCGCGGCCGGTAAGGGGATCGGCTCGCTGGTCGGCACCAGCGGAACCCTGCGGGACGAGTTCACCAGGCTCGGCGGCCAGGCGGCGATCGTCAACGCCTACCTCGCCGCGCTGATGCTGCTCGCCGGCCTCGTGGCCGCGGCGTACGGGGTTTCCGCCGTGCTCAGGCTCCGCGCCGAGGAGACGGAGGGCAGGGCCGAGCCGGTGCTGGCCGCCTCGGTCGGCCGGGTCCGCTGGGGACTCAGCCACCTGCTCGTCGCGCTGACCGGCACGGCCCTGCTGCTGGCGGTGGCCGGCGTCGCGGCCGGCCTCGGGTACGGCCTGCCCGCGGGCGGCATCGGGGACCAGATGGCCCGGATGCTCGGCGCGGGACTGGCCCAGCTGCCGGCGGCGCTGGTGATCGTGGGGATAGCGGCCGCCGCGTTCGGCATGGTGCCCGGGGCGTCGGTGACGGTGGGCTGGACCGCGGTCGGGCTGGCCGTCCTGCTCAACATCTTCGGGCAGGTACTACAGCTCTCCCACTGGGTGCTGGACATTTCCCCGTTCACCCACGTACCCCGGCTGCCGGGCGGCACCGTGTCCGCATCCCCGCTGCTCTGGCTTTCGCTGGTCGCGCTCGCCCTGGGAACGGCCGGCCTGGCCGCCCTGCGCCGCCGCGACATCGGCTGACATCAAACAAAAAAGGACGGCATATACCACGCGACATCCCCGCATCGGCGGCCGCACAGGGCTACGTTGAGACCCGAACGGGCAGTCGTGTAGCGGTGAAATGTCCGGTATAGGGCTGATTTACCCATATTTTTTCGCTGTGACGCGCTGATATTCCCGTTCAGGTAGCGAAGTTGAGTGATTGCCGAGATGATGTTGTGATCTTGCCTGGACCGCAGCTACTTCAGACATAGAGGTGACCGGCAATATGAGGAGCGGATGGCCGCATGCCCAGGATGACCATAGGAGGCTTCCGGTAGACCCGCGCCAGGCGCGGTTCGGTCCGGAGACCTCGTGGCCAAACGGGTACCCAGCCATGGACTACCGGGACAGTGGCTACCGCTCTCCGGCACCACGGCAGGCGCTGCCGCCGGCGGGCCAGGGTGAGCACCCCTACGCCGCTTTCTCCGCGGCCGGCTATGGCGACGACGGCTACCGCGACCCCGGCTACGACGGCCCGGCCTCGCAGGACGCCGGCATCGCGGGTACCCGCACCGTGCGCGGCTTCGTCGAAGCGGGCCAGGAGCGGCCCGGCTACGCGCTGCCCGCCGCCCCGCGGTCTGGCTACCCTCAGCCTGATTACTCCGGGGGCGACTTCGGCCAGCCCGGCTACGGTCCCTCCGGCCGGGCCGAACTGCCCTACCCGATGCCCCTGTCGGCGGAGACCTACCCGGCGGACAACCGCCGCCAGTCCTGGGACTACGACCAGCCCCTCCGCTACGACGGCGAGCAAGCGCCGTATCCGGCGGCGGACGGCTACGGGGCCCAGAACGGCTACCAGCAGCACGCCGACTACGGCCGGGCGGACAGCTACGGGCAGGCGGACAACTACGACCAGCGCGGCTTCGGGTCGGGTGCCCACCGCACCCCGGCGTACGATCCCGCTCAGTACAACGGCTCCGAGTACTCCATGCCGGGCATCAATGGCCCCGGTTACGACCTGTCCGGCATTATCGGCACCGGCGACTTCGAGGCCGCCGGCTACGACGAGCCGAGCTATGACCGGCTGTCCTACGACGACCCGCGCTACGACGACACGCCCGGCCATGGCGGCTCGCGGTACGGCGCACTCCGTGCCGACATGCCCCGTGACTACGGGCGGAGCGGGCACCGCTTCGACGGTCCCCGTTTCGACGAGACCCGGCTGGACAACCTGTGGCCCGGCGAGGACGACGGCCGGCGCGGCGAACCCGTGGGGTACGGGAACGATGGGTTCGGCACAGACAGCCCGGTACGTTCGGAATACTCGGACTTTAATCGCGGAAACAACGCTCGCTTCGACGAGACACGGCAAGACCTCAGGCTCAGCGACCTGCGCATGGACCAGACCAGGTTCGACATGCCGGCGCTCGGGGCCGCGGCGGGGCTGCGCCCGGCCGGCACTGGCCTGCTCGCGCCGCCGGAAGACCGGCCGCGGAGCTGGGCCGAGGAGACCTCGCTCGACACGTTCGGCGACCTGAACCTGGACGAGGAGTTCGCGCAGGTTCCCGCCGCGTTCGTCCGTACCGCCGAGCGCGAGGACGACACGGCGGCGCGGCGCGCGGCCGGCCGCCGCCGCGGCCGCAGCGGCGACCGGCGGCAGTGGATGGCCCTGGGCGCCATCGCCGTCGTGGCGGCGGGCGCGATCGGCGGCGTGCTGATGAAGTACGTGTTCTCCGGCCCGAGCGGCCCGGCGCACACCGTGGTCGCGCCGAACCAGGCAGACGCGTTCACCCGGATGCCGAACCTGGAAAAGCAGATGAAGGTCGACGCGCTGCGGGAAAACGTCATGCAGACCAGCGCGGGCCAGGCCACCGACGTGGTGTCCGCCGTCTACCAGCAGGGCAGCTCGGCGCCCGGCAGCAACCCGCAGATCTTCATGTTCGTCGGCGGACACCTGTCCAGCGCCTCGCCCCCCTCGTCGATCGCCAGCTTCACGCAGCACTATCCCGGGGCGCAGGTCGTGCCCGCCGGGGCGATGGGCGGCGAGGCGGCCTGCGCCGAGGCCCACTCGAACGGCGAGAGCGTGGCCATGTGCGTGTGGTTCGACAACGACAGCTTCGGTGAGCTCGTGTCGCCGACGATGACGACGGCGAAGCTCGCGACCACCATGGACTCGGTCCGCCCGAACCTTGAGCTCTACGCGAAGTAAGGCGCGCTCAGGATTCCAGGATGTCCCCGCCGTCGGCCTCCGGCTTATCCTCGCTGGCGGGCTTCGGCGGTTCGGCGGGCTTCGCCGGTGCTGGCTCCGGTTGCGCTGATTGCGATTGCGCCGCCGCGGTGCCCGCGGCGGCCGCGGCCGGGCGCCTGCGGATCGACAGCCTGGTGACCGCGAGCACGAACGCCAGGGCGAGCGCGCCCAGGCCGATAAGCTGCGCGCCGACGACAGGAGCGCCCAGCGGGGCCGAAGTGTTCGCGACGGTCTGGGTGCTGGCCTTGTCCTGTCCGGCCTTGCTTGTCGCCGGGTCGGCGGATGGCGAGAGCGCCGGGAACAGCGATGCCGCGTTCCCGCCCGGGCTGAGCGCGGAGCTGGGGCTTTGCAGATAGGGCAGGTTGCCGACCGACAGCGGCGAGGTGCCGGTGGTGGGCGCGCCTCCGGTGCCGGTGCCGCCGGTGCCTCCGGTGCCGCCGGTGCTCCCGGTTGGGGCGGCGGTGACGGTCACCGTCGCGGACGCCGCGGGATCTTTGGGCAA
>Ga0126381_100009339_pt1 | contig 11010 bp, 6 predicted proteins | sample PanSoiMetPlot_28_FD_96465 | JGI IMG/M metagenome (GOLD analysis project Ga0126381, IMG submission 96465) | Tropical forest soil microbial communities from Panama - MetaG Plot_28 | ecosystem: Environmental > Terrestrial > Soil > Tropical forest > Bulk soil | place: Panama | collected 2016-02-17
GGTGGAAGAAGGAAACCTCTTTGAAGCCGGCGCGGTGGCGGGGGTTGAGGATGCTGACAACGCTGACGAGCGCGAAGTGCATACCCGTGAAGTGCCAGAAGACGATGTTCCCGAGGAGTATCGGGACAAGGACTAAGCCGCGATTGGCGATCATCTGGTACAAGCATTGAGCAAATCGGCTCCGACCCTGTCCATCACTCTCCCGAAGTACTCAACCGATGTGCACAACACTGGCACGCGAGATCCGAATTCCTGGGCACTCCTTTAAGGGTTTTCGAGCTAGTGGCCCGTCGGATTTGCACCCTGCTCTAAGCAAATCGATTCCAGCAGCGAAGAGATGCAGGTATTGAGAACATGAAAACAGCCGGAAGTTGCTTGTAGGCCAAGGTAATAGGGGTCTCGAATTTCGATTCCTTGCGCCTCATTCGCATACGCTCCTAAGAAGAACGCCTTCTTCTTGGAGTTGGGATATTTGCCGACCACCTGGACATAGTTCTCGAAATCCATGACCAGGAGTGCGTCCGCTTGTTCCACCATCTCGATATCGAGCACTCGCGCCCGATGATTTTCTAGACGAATATCAAACTCGCGAGCCGCCTCAACCGCCCAGGGATGGGCTGGTCGCCCTGGCGTAGCGTTTAATCCTGCCGAAGCGACCGTAAAACCCACAACGCCTGTGACGGCGCGACGCATCAGGGCTTCGCACATAGGACTGCGCATAATATTGCCGTGGCACACGAACAGAAATGATCGAGTGGTGGCAGGTATGAGCTTGGGGCGGACGCCGACCCTGCGTAGTGCGGCCGTTTTTAACATCAGCCCCCGCTCGGAGTTGTTGGAACGGCGGAACTGCTGAACGGTACGCAAAACTCGACTCGGCAAGATCTTCTTGATTTCCGATTTGATCTGAGTTTTCATCTCCTGGGCCCGGACAAAAGGCAATCCGAAAATTTCGTGACGACCGCTTCAGGTTTAGAGTAGCGATCGTCGCGAACCGCTGTGCTGACCCTCTGGAGCGCGTTGCGCAATCGGTTGCGATAGTGTTCGACTCCGTCGACCCGCGCCCCGAAACGAACGTTATTGGTCCAGGCCGCGATTCCAATACGCGGCAGCTGATAAGGATCGACATCAGCTCCAACCAGGCCACTCAAGGCAGTAGCCGCGCCAGCATATCCCGCGTCGCGGATTTGTTTCAGTTGCGACGGCCGATAATCTTTGTAAGTGCCGTTTGGGATCCCGAACAAGGTGACGGATTGGCCCAACTGCTCTTCGAGTTCAGCACGTGACGCTCTAATCTCATGCGCCGATTCGTGATCTCGCAAGGTGGATAGAATCGGATGGGTGAGAGTGTGCGCGCCGATCTCGACCAGGCCCGAGTCGCACATTTCGCGCAATTCACGCCATGAGCACGGCGCATAAGGAGGAGGCGCGTGTTTGGGAATCGAGCTTCCCATTCCCCGGGCAAAGGAGTCGATGCATGCGTTACGTGCCTCCGGGGGCATGCCGTTCAACCTCGCAAAGAATGCCGGCAGTTTGTTGGGGCCAAGCTCCGGAGCCCGATTTGGCTGCTCACTCAGCCAGAGCACCTTATCCGTCCAAAGCCAATCACGTTGGCTGATGAAAGAACTAACCACAAAGAATGTCGCCGGCAGCTGAAATTCTTTCAGAAGAGGATAGAGGAACTCATAAAAATTGCGGCGGCCATCATCTACAGTCAGAGCCGCCACATTTCGCATGGGGCGACCCGATGCCAGCTGGCGGCACAATTCGGATAACTTGACGACCTGGAAATGCCGCCGGAGGTATTCCAGTTGATAGCGCAGTTCAGGAACACCGACCGAGTTTCCGCCTCCACTGGTGGCGGAGAAATTGTGATAAACGAGAATCCGCGGCTTTGCGGCAGAAAGTGCTCTCGTCAGAGAGAAGATTCCACAAACCCGCAGGATCTCGAGAACTTGCGTCTTCATGCGCTCGCGCTCATTGCCAATGGTTCGCCCACCCCGCAGTACTCCGGTGCCTCGAACACCAATTTGCATCGCACCACCGCGGTGAGGAATTCGCGAGTCATGCGGTTGTGAAACGCGCGCGCCTTCCGGATCGGAACCGTTTCGAAGCGATCCACGCCGAGCGGGCTCTTCCGCACCAGGCGCTCAAAGCGAGCGATGGTCATGCGGTTCAGGCCTCCGTCGACGTCACAGAAGCGCTCCGCACCATCGCTTCGAATGTGGGAGCGCCAACGGCACAACGCCGTCTCTTCAAAGACCAGATGCGCCCAAGGGAACACCGAGAAGAGGTGACCGCCAAGAGGGTGATACCAGGTGGGGCCGAACGAGATGAAGATAGACCCGCCCGGCTTGAGCAGCATGGCCATACTCTCCAAGACCCCTGCCGGGTCGCGGAAGTGCTCGAATCCGTCAATCGAGATGATGACGTCAGCAGGCTCGGGGGGAACGCGGCAGAACTTCACGTTTGGGCACTCCGCCCTCACCGCCTCCAACCGTGCCGCCTCCAGACGCTTCTCGAGGATATCGATTCCATACACCTGCCCCGCACCATGCTGGGCGAGTTCAATCGCCTCAATCCCGTTACCGCAGCCGTAGTCAATGATTGTTTTGTTCCGAATTTCGTTCCAGATTTCGCATCCAAAATTCGCTTCGATTTTGCTGCGACCGCTGTACGAGCGACCGTTCAGCCGATCTCGTTCAACGGGCGCGATGGTTCGCAACATGCGGTACCCGATGGTTCCGCCGAGAACAGACATGGGAACCTCCACTAATGTAGGGGGAAGTAATTAGCGGTTTGATCCCGATGCAAGCGCACTTTCGACGCACGCGGTCGGAGTCCTGACAAAGCAACACCCCGTAGAGTTCTTGGACTGCTCCGGCTACCTCTCTCGGCGAAAACATTGCTCTGAGGCTCTGGTCCAGGAATTCTGGGGATGTCGCAATGTCACATATCGGCGTGATAAACCGATGACCAGTTTTTTAAAACTGTTTTAAAACCGGGTGAAATCGCGCAATGAATCTAGTGTCGATGACAAAACGACTAAGCATGCAGTGCCGAATGCGCGCGGAAAAATAGTTTGAATTGGACAAAGAATCGACGCTCACCGAAGAGCCGCCGGAGGATCAGCGGGGCGGGGCGGGGCGTACCGCAACTCTCGAGGGCTGAGGCGGCCGCTCGCGAGAAGCGCTGAGTCGGGCTCGAGTCGCAGTACAAAGACCGCAGTGGCACGTATCGTTCGAGCGAGCCCACACCGGGGTCGCCTCAAGCTTGTAGCCGATTCCCCGGATGGTCTTTAGGAATGTGGGAGTGGAACAATCGGGCTCAAGCTTCTTACGGATCCGGCGTATACATGCATCTACGCTGCGCGGAGTCACGAATTGCAGATCTCCCCACACTGCGTCCAGCAGGGCATCACGCGTAAATACCTTGCCGTGATGACGCGCCAGGTAATCGATAAGGCGAAATTCCAAAATTGTCGTCGTGATTTCCTTGCCACGTACCGCAATTTTCATCGCAGAGGAATCAATAAAAATGTCACCGGTGGCGGAAGATCGCATCGAGGACTCCCTGGCACGAAGCAATACGGTTTCAACCACGCTGACGAGTTCTCCCGGAGCGAGCGGAAAACTGAGACATGCGTCGGCACCGCAATCAATGGGAACGTTTTGCTTGTCAATCTTGCTATCGGCGACGAGGAGCACACTGGTCTTCAGAAGGATCGCGTGGGAGCGAATCCTCCGGCAGAAGTCGACTCCGCTGGCGTCGGGGAGCTTAATGGCAGAAATGATGACCGAAGGCAACTGTTGCTCGGCCGCCTCCAGTGCGCGTGTGGTGGCAAACGTCTCAACGAAGTAACCGGCCTGCTCCAACGCGTACTGCACGACGCAACGGCGTTCAGCTACGCCATCTACAACAAAGACAAGTGGCATCATGCGACTGTCGCTCCAACAGCGGAGATATGCGCATATCCCGGCAACTTCCGGCGCAATTTGTTCTTTCTGAGCTTTACGACAACGCTGAAGAGGGCGCCTGCGACGCAACTCAGGCAAGCGGAATCTTAATTCTGCAAGGTTCTACTGAGGATGACCACGAAATAAATAGTCAGTGAATTTCTGCGTAATTCTGATGTGCCGCCACGCCATTCAAAACCACGCCCGCAATGTGGCCATCCCGGAATTTTCGGCGCGCCCGGCGGGCCACTTCGAGCGGGGTCGAGTTCGAGCGCACGACCAAAAGAACCCCATCACACGGGTTGGCCAGCAGGGCAGCATCGGTGAATGGGATAGCCGGAGGAGAATCGATCACAATCCAGTCAAACGCCGGCGCAACCAGCTTGATTAATGATGGTAATTGTCCATTGCCGAGAAGTTCCGCTGGCCCCACCACCGCGCTGCCCGCGGCGATCAGTATGAGGTTGTCGCTCTCGCCCCGCTGCACAATGGACATTGGGTCAGCAGGTTTGAGCAGGTAATCCGAAAGTCCGGGCGTAGGGAGGGTGCCGAAAAACTTATGCAACGCCGGGTTACGTAAATTCGCGTCGATCAGCAGAACCCGGCAGTCTGGCTGAATCGCCAGGGCGTGCGCGAGATTGCAGGCTACAAAAGACTTTCCTTCCTTGTGGACTGGGCTGGTCACCAGGAGAGTCTTAAGTTGCCTGGTTTCGCGCAACCGGTAGAGTCGAGAACGAATTCCACGCAACTCCTCGGCGGCTGCTGACTGTGGTTCGCCGGCAAAGACGTTGGACGCGGGATCAGGCACCCAGGCGCGCCGGGGACAGAAACTCAACAGATCATCAAAGGTCAGTGGCGAGGAACGGCCAATCTGCTGGGCCGCACGACTTTGAGCAGACGCACCGATGGCTACCGGCAGCGCCACAGACTCACGTTCAACATCGACCATTCGTAAAAGCTCTTTTTCCTGTTCCGCCCGGTTCAAGAGGTCGTGGATTCTGCTCATCGGGGTTCCCTTCGTCTCACTCCTATGCCTCGGCAGTTCGCTTTCCCGTCCGGAAAGGTCTCAAGCGATCGCGAAAACTGGATGCTTTTCCCGACTGGCCAGAGAGGACCCAGGGCACCCCGCCGAGCATCTGCTCGTCCAGGCCCGCCAATACGTCGCCCTCATTGCGCAAGGACTGGTCCCGCATCTCCAGAAATACAGCCAATCCAAGCCCCAGTGCCAAGCCACCGCCTAATCCCACAGCCGCGAATTTCCAGCGCACCGGGAAGCTCGGAGCTCCGGGCAGGCTCGCCGGATACAGCACTCGCATCTGCTGCGCCTCCTGACGGATTTGCATTTCAGTTTGCATCTCGGCATCGCCCTTTTTTTCGAGTAGATCGTCATAAAGCTTTTCTGCAGTTTCGTAGTCCCGTGTCAGTTGCTTGTATTCTTCTTCCACGTCCGGGCTGACGGCTAACTTGTTCTGGTAAATATCGATCTGCTCTGACAGGTGCTTCTGCTCGGCGCTGGCGGTGGCCACCAGATCGGTATTCTGCTGCACCTGCTGCCGCAGTTGAAGGATTTCGGCGGGCTCCTGTTTGGGTTGGTTGACGAGCGGCGCCGCCCCTCCGTTCGCCTGAGCTGATGCCTCCTTCATTTTTGTTTTCAGCTCGGCAATATCCGCCTTGACCTTGGCAATTTCTGGATAGCTCTGCGTATATCGAACCTCCAGCCCAATGAGCCGGTCCTGCAGGGCCAGCAATTCTTGTTGCAGTGCCGGCAATTCGGGAGAAGCTTGCGCCGACTTCCAGGCCCCCTGCTCTTGCCCAAGTAGAGACTCCGCGAAGGCCTTGTCCTGTTCCGCGCGGGTCATGAGTTGAGTGGCAGAATCCAGCCGGGTATTCAGACCAGTCAGTATGCGAAGGTTATTCTCTGCATCGGCGGGCAGTTGCCCGATATGTCGTTTCTTGAAGGTTGCGAGTTTGTGGTCTGTTTCGTCCAGATTTTGCTTAACCGAGTCAAGCTGTCGTGAAAGCAATTCCGACGTATTCCTGGTCACCTGAGAACTCACGTCGAAGTCCTCGCGCAGAAGAGCTGAACTGATCTCAGAACAGACCTGTTGCGCGTCTCTCGGCTGGTCGGCGGTGTAGCTGACGATAAACCCGGAGGGATTTTTCTCCGGCCTCCTATTCTTCTGAGAATCCGGCTTGGTACTCGGGTCTGGGGGTGGCGCAGTAGGATCGGCGGGACTTACCGAGACATTGTTGCGAATGCTGTCCACGACTGCGTCCTCGCTCTGGCCTTTTCGAACCAGCGCGAGTCGTGCCACCAGCGACTGCAGGCGGTCGCGGCTAAGCACAGCCTGCTGCAACGAAATCATGCGATCGGCAGTCGTCTGTGCGCTGATCGGCTTGACGTAATCTGAGGGAACCATTTGGCCTTCGACGAACAGCAAGGCGCTCGATGTGTATTTCGGCTTGACGACAAAAGAGATCAGAAACGCAGCCAGTGGAGCAATCATGACAGGCAGCACCATGACCCACAGCCGCCGCCGAAACATCGCGACGTAGTCGTCCATGCCCAGCTGGCGGTTGGCAATCATAGGACGTTACGAGATTCCTGGCTGAGCCGCACTCTGCGGGCTACTTTGTTTGGCGTTCAGGGTGCGACCACGGAAGATCGAAGATACCAGAGCTGAGCCGGGAAGCATCGAGCGCGGGACGTCTTTTCACGTGATTTTCATCCGTTTGCCACATTCGCGATAGGGCTTAAGCCCAGTCGATTGGGGCTCAGAAGCTGTATTTCAGGGCGAACTGAAGCGTGCGCGCACGGTGAGCGTCTACCGGATGCAAAAAGGCGCTTCCGGTCAGGCAGTTCGTGCCGCCTGCTGCCGAAAACCCGGCGATGTTATCCGGTCCCCCATAGCAACTGATTACATTCGATCCCGTGTTTCCGATATCGGGGTTGTAGATGCGGAACTGAGTGTGATTAAAGACGTTGAAGGCCTCCATGCGGAACTCAACCGTCTGTGATTCCCGAAAGCCAGGGAAATCCTTCATGAGCGTCATGTCGAAGTTCGTGCGGTGCGGGTTGTTCAGAAAATTCCGACCGGCATTGCCGAAGGTCAGGCCGCGAGGTGCGGCAAATGCGTTGGGGTTCCCCAGCAGGGGACCGAAACTCCTTGCGTTATCTCCGCCGAGCGGAGCACGTGCGTGAGGGTCTTCAACCACGTCGGGATAAGATCCGGCACCTATGCCGTTGGCCACCCCAGCATTATCCAGAACCGAGATCGAACTGCTTCCACCATTGATCACGCTAAATGGGGTGCCCGATTGAAAGACGGTGATCCCGGAAATCTGCCAACCTTCGCTCAACAAGCGGAGCCAGCGAGAAGGCGTATCTGGAATCGACTCGTCTTCACCCTCGCGAACTGTGTCGCCGGTTTTGCCACTGCCCATCGATTGCAGCCATTTCGTCAGATGGGACAGGCTGTATATATAACCAATGTTCAGCAGGTGACGCTGGTCGAAGTTCGAGCTGGCTTTATTCGACCTCAGGTCATAGGAGTTGACGAAGGTGGCATCGGAACGGTCCGAGGAGTCGTCGATCGAGTGGCTATAAGAATACGAAGCACTGAGGGTTAGCGGACCGCGGGTGCGGCGGACGGTAGCCTGCAGGGCGCTATAGGTAGAATCGGCCACATTCTGTAACGAGAAGATTTGATCCAGGCCGGGGTAAGGTCGAAGCGTGTTCACATTCGGAATCCCCGTCAGTTCTCCGGCACAAGCCGCTTCCAGATTGATGTAAGCGGGATCCTGACGTCCTACAATCGTCCCGTTGCGTAACTGGAACACCGGGGTGGTGCTGGTAGCCGTCGGGCCGAAACCGGCGCAGTCTCCCCCGGTCGCCCCGGCGGCAACGTCGGGCAGAATCGGCTCGCGCGGGCCAAAAGGATTCAGGGTCGAAGGTAGCGGCTTGATCTGATTGAGTTGGCGTTCGACCGTCAAGTGGGTACCCTTGCTGCCCACGTAGGCAACGCTCGCGACCAGGTCCTTTGGCAGTTCGCGTTGCACACTGAAACTCCACTGCTGGGCGTAGGGCCAAACCGCTTGACTGGGAATCGCAGTTACGCTGATCGGGTAGGCTCCGGACTGAGTAGGACAGGACCCGGGGACCCCGGCCGAGCCCCCAATGCAGCCATACGACTGCGGGAAACGCTGGGTCATGCTGACAACGAACGGCGCGCTGGCCTCGAGCGATCCGGTATTGGCTTCCTGTCCGGTTCCGTGCTCGAAGAAGACGCCATAACCCGCCCGAATCGAGGTCTTACCGTCACCTCGAGGATCAAATGCAATGCCGACGCGCGGTGCGGGGTTGAAGACACGACCCTTCATGCAGCCTGCAGGAACGTTATTCGGGCCACAGAGAATCAAGCCGTTCGTAATGCGTGGGTCGAGGTTATTGAGATCGATGGGAATCGGCGTCTGCTGCGGCCGGCTGATCAGTTGGCCAGTCAGGGGGTCGACGCGCATGAGCGCGGCGAGATTCGGGTCATAGACGGACGGTTCCCAATTGTAGGCGCGCAGGTATTTTTCATGGTACACGCCGAAAAGGCTGAATCGCATGCCAAGGTTCAAGGTGAGGCGAGAATTGACCTTCCAGTCATCCTCGACATAAGGCTCGCCGATACGGTAGCGGTTGTAGTAGCGGCTCTGCGCGCTGTCTTGAGTGAAACTCTGAATCGCATTGATGTTCGGATTCTGCCCGGTGAAAAGCGTGAGGAAATTCGCGAATGCATTTCCGGTATTCGTGACTCCGCCATTGACGTTGCTGAACGTGAGCAATCCTTGAACATCGCCGCTGGCGGCTCCAATCGCGGCATTGGTCTCATTCTTCTCGACGAAAACAATCTGAGCGCCAAACTGCAGCGTGTGTTTGCCAATCGCTTTGGTGAGATCGTCGCGATAGCTGAAGGTCGGGTTGGTGTGTTCCCAGGGCATGTAGGAGGTATCGACGGCGAAGCCGCTGCCGCCATACTCAAGGTTGTTTCCGCCTATGACGATTCCAGGTGCTTTGGCGGCGGAGCCATTATTGAAGATCGTTCCGAGAGGGCAGTCAGCTACTACACCCGTCATCGGATTCGCGCTGCAAGGACTACCGGGCACCCCCAAGCCAGATGGACGTTGGATTACGGCACCACCCGGTCCGGCAACATTTTGTAGCGTGATGTGCGAGTCGCTATAGCTTGCGGTGAAATCATTGATAAGCGTGTTGCTCAAAGTGTTGGTGAGACGCGCGACAACGCTCCTTCCAGGGCCAATGAACCGGTTCTGCACGGTGGGGAAGCTATTATCGAGGAACCCCCACTGCGGAACCGGGGTGGTGGTATCCCACGCGTCATGGATGTAGCGAAACGTAGTTTGGAATTTCGAATTGAATCGGTGGTCCAGGCGAAAGAGTTCTTCGCGCCAATATGTGGGTTCGGAGATTACGGCGTCATAGCACGAGCCGATACTCGAATTGCATCCATGTGTGGAATTGGGAAGGGGAATCAAGTTCGTGCTCAAAAGCGCTACCGCATTGGTGTCGAGCGCGCCGCAGCAGTTGGGCAGGCCGATGTTATTGCCAGGAAATTCCTCCTCTGCGGTGACGTCGGTTCCGGTCTTGCCCGCGCTCGGACAATCTGGCCATTGCGCGCGATGAAACAGACCGCCCGTTCCCGATGGACAAACGTCGTTAAAATCTCCCTGGCGCTCAGCAATCGAGGGAACGCCATGGTTGAAGTCCGGATGCATGTCGTTGGGCGACTTCTCCAGCCGGAACTCTTCGGACCAGAAAACGAACGTCTTGTCTTTCTGCTCGTAGACATGCGGAATCGTCAGCGGCCCGCCCAGTGTGAAGCCGAAGTCGTTCCGGCGATAGACAGGCGCGCCCTTGGTCTGGTCAAAGTAATTGCGGGTATTGAAGAACTCGTTGCGTAGAAATTCGTATGCACTGCCGTGCCAGTTGGAAGTGCCGCTCTTGGTGGTGACCAATACGGTGCCCGACGCAGTCCGGCCATACATCGCGCCGTAGTTGGAGGTGAGTACCTTCACTTCCTGAATGGCGTCAAGGCTGGGATAGACCATCAAGGTGCTTTCCGCGCCGTTGAGGCCGGCATTCAAGACATCGCTGCCGTCGACTTCAAACGTGTTGTATTCAACGCGACCGCCATTCACGCTGTACTTCACGCTCCCGACCACCCCGACTTTGGCCTCGTCCTGACCGGTTTGATTGCTGACACCCGGCGCTAGAGCGATCAACTGGGAGAAATTTCTGCCATTCAGGCCCAGCTTCACGACTTCCTTTTCCGTGATCGTGCCGGACACCTGGGCGTTCTCTGTCTCGACTTCTGCGACCTTCTCGCCATGGACATTGACCTCGGTGTTTTGGATGGCGGGTTCAACAACGGCATCGAGCGGCAGGTCCTGACCAGGCCCGAGTTGTATGTTTTCCGCTTTGTAGGGTTTGAAGCCTTTTGCGTTGAATGTCAGGGTGTAGGTACCTGGGGACAAATTGCGAAAAGAATACGCGCCTTTGTCGTCGGCGGTTGTGGCCTGTGCAGCGCCATTGGCACCCGTCAAGGTTACGGTAGCTCCAACCACAACTGCATTCGTCGAATCACTTACGAAGCCATCGATCGTACCCGGCCCCGTGCCGGTGGTTGTGGATGCTCTCTGAGGAGGCGGCGTCGCGGTGGGGGCTGCCGCAGCCTCCGGACTGCTGGCAGGAGTGCTTCCTGCAGTCGAAGGGGCCGGAGTCAAGGTCGGCTGCGGGGGTGGCGCCTGAGCGCTCGGCGAACCGGAAATTCCGAGCGTCATCGCCTGCCCTGGGCTCAATGTGACGGTAGCTTGAAATATTCTTGCGTCCTTGTAGGTCACGGAGACCGTATACGAGCCGGGCGGCAGCTCCGCCAACCCATAAAGGCCCTGAGCATCTGTGGTTGTGTTCTGAGTAAAGCCTGCGCCATTGTCCACGGCCACGGTCGCTCCTGCGAGCCCGGTTCCGTTCTGATCGCTAACCATTCCA
>Ga0126381_100009341_pt1 | contig 11010 bp, 10 predicted proteins | sample PanSoiMetPlot_28_FD_96465 | JGI IMG/M metagenome (GOLD analysis project Ga0126381, IMG submission 96465) | Tropical forest soil microbial communities from Panama - MetaG Plot_28 | ecosystem: Environmental > Terrestrial > Soil > Tropical forest > Bulk soil | place: Panama | collected 2016-02-17
GCTGGAATAGTGGGCACGAAAATCTGGCGGGCTTCCCTGGCCTCGACTGCTGGCCAATCTCAACCCCCACAAATATTTCGATTGGCGCTGGCGCTTTCTGCCGGTTTCGTGGTCGGTTGGCAGTTGTCTCTTTCCGCCGCGATTGACCTTAATGTGCTTCCCCGTAGCTCAGGAGCCGGTGTTTTCCTCTGGAATGTCTTCGCGATTCTTTTCCTGATCGCTTGCCTGCTCGTCTTCTTGCGCTGGGAGATCACTTCGGCCTCCGTGTGGCTCCAATCGCAGGCCACTGCTCATTCGCCGACAAAAACCTATCTCGTCGGACGCGTGATCAGTGCCGTCTTTCTGGCTGTCATTTTGGGGACGCTGATGACTGCTTGGGAAAGCGGCCAAACCTACTTAGCCTCCGGATTGCCGAGCTTCCTGACGCTGGTGCTGACTGGCCTCATGGTGTCGGTCACCCAGCCGTTGCTTTCTGCCGTGCTGCTCGCGCTTTGGGCGTTTCCGCTGGCCGCCTGGTTTTGGCGCAGGCAGCCGGATACGTTTTCGACTCCCTGGCTCTACTTAGAACAACCTGCTGCCTCGCCGCTTGGATCACAGCCGCATTCATTTCTCCCCCTGACGGCACTTCGTTTCGCTTTACAGGGAGGAGTGGCATTTCTCGTTCTGCACCTGGTGATCCGTTTGCCTTGGCATTACATGCAGCCGAGCACCGGGGCCTCCGATTTCTCGAAGCTGGCCTTTTACTATAGCCAGGTGCTGCTCGCGATGCTCATCCAAGGGGCAATCGCGACGGTGGTAGCGATGAAAGTTCGCACTCTCCCCGTCGTACATGGACTTTTTGCCGCGTTCGTTGTCGGTGTTCTTAGCACGATCATTTTTCTCGGAACCGCGATGGTGTTCGGCGGAGGCCTTAGGTTGAAGTTCGTCGCTGACCTGTTCCAGACAATCGTCAATACCGGGTCCGTTGCCTCCCTTGTGGTTTTAGCTGCTGTGATTTTGTTCAGGCGAGAACGGCAACCACTTCCCGCAGCCGCGTAAGCTCGCCCGCGCGCTCACCGCCGGAACAAGTACACACTTTCACAAAGAACTGCCGTCCATCGTTTATGAACGTATCGGCGCGGTGAGCAAGCCGGTGACTTCAAGTGCGAAGAGCGTTTGCAAGGTGTGGGAAATATTTTGGAGGCATGAGCCGGAGGGTCGTGATTGCCGGTGCGGCTCTCAACCCCGAGACCACGCACGTCGATCATTTCGTGCCGTGGGCGCGTTACCCCGTTGACCTCGGTCACCATTTCGTTCTTGCTGATAGCAGGTGCAACGGGAAAAAGCGTGAGCGGTTGCGTGCTTATCGGCATTTGGCGACGTGGACTGAGCGGAACGTCGTACACGGCAAGCAGATAACCGATGCTCTGAAACAAAGCGGGATTTCAACCGAACTGGCAATCTCAAAACAGATCACATATTGGGCGTATGCCCAAACCGAAGCAGCAGCGGGGCGACATGGCTAAAGGGAGACGAGATGGTTCCTCTTGAAACCCGTTGGCGGGATCTGTTCTGATAGGGCGCGCGTGAAAGCACAAGGTACTAGACCGCCAGCCAAAGTATTGACCCAGCGCAGATCCGTGATATGCGCTTCGAGGCGAGTAACACTTACGCGCTGTTCAGAAAAACGGGCAGCGTCGGGTCTGGAAGCAAACAAAAGAGTGCAGTCATGTTAGGTCTAGGGTACAACCGTCGCTTGGTCTCGCCTGTGATGAAAGCACGCAATAGCGTTAACTCGAGAATCAAATAACATCACACTCGACAACAAATCTGGTTTCAGAGCTTATCGGCCCACAGTGCACTTCGTTGCACATTGACTCTCCACAGCTTATAGCGATACAGTCCGGGCCGCGCTAGTTCTTGGTTCTAATGTGCTGGATCTGGCGCAGGCCTGCGCTGTCCCAGTCTTCAAACCAACCAGGGAAAATAAACACTAGCCATGGAGGGTAACTTGACCGACAACTCTCGCACAGTTTGGTGTTCCATCATTGCTTTCACGCTGGTCCTGCTCTTCGCACCACTGTTGAATGCGCAAAACCAACACATCTTCGACAAACCCTACTCCGGTGGCTATCTCGCGGCCAAGGCCTTTAAGGCTGGCCAACTTCTTCCGCACGGCGGCACACTGAACCGCATTGCTCCCCCTAGCCTCACCTGCAGCCCAGCGCCTTGCGCGTTCACGCCCGTCGATGCTGCCGAGGGTGGAACTCTTCCGGTGAACGAAGATCCCATCGCGGTCAATCCCAACAACTCTTCGCAGATCCTGACCGGCGGCAACGACTACAATTGCGGCAACATTCAGGGCTTCTTCGCCAGCGGCGACGGCGGCACGACCTGGACCCACGTGTGCTCGCCCGGCAGCGGCGGCGAAGGCGACCCCATCGTCGGCTACGACTTGAACAACGTCGCGCACGCCGGCGGCATTCAGAATGGCAGCGTTGTCGGCTTCACCTCCACCAACAACGGTATGACCTGGAGCGCTCCAACCACCATCATCACCGCGAAGCTCGGCTACCTCGCCGACAAGCCCTGGATGCAGATCGACACCAACTCCAGCAGTTCCTTCAAAAACAACATCTACGTTTCCACGACACAGTTTGGACCGTTCAATGGCAGCAGTCAGCAGAGCCAGATCTGGGTTTCGCACTCCACCGACGGCGGCAAGACCTGGACCAGCAAATCCGTGAGCGCCGTAACGACCACTACGGTCAATCAGTTTAGTGACCTGGGGATTGGAGCGGACGGAACGGTGTATGCCACGTGGATCAACTGCCCTGCGAATGGCTTTCTCTCGCCTTATTGCGGTGGGCAGAAGACCAACATCATGTTCTCCAAGTCCACTGACGGCGGAAACACATGGAGCAGTCCCAGCACGGCGACCACTGTGACCCTGGTGACGGACAATGGCTGCTGCTTCTATGGCCAGCTGCCCAACACCAGCGAGCGCGTCAGCAACATCCCAGCAGTCGCTGCTTTTGGTAGCGGTTCGACAGCCAAGGTATACATTTCCGTGTACAACTGGACGGGCACGCAGATGCAGCAGGAAGTGGTTACGTCCACCAACGGTGGGAGCTCGTTTGGCTCTGCCGTAATCGTGAATCCCACCTCCACCAAGGGTGATCAGTTCTTCCAGTGGCTCACCGTTAACTCTGCGGGCACCCTGGGCGTGACCTGGCTCGATCGCCGCAATGACCCCTCCAACCTGAGCTACCAGCCGTTCTTTGCTTTCTCGAAGAACAGCGGCGCGAGCTTCAGCAAGGGCCATGCGCTCTCGAAGAGCAAGTCGAATCCCAATAACGACGGCTTCGGCGGCGGCTTCATGGGCGACTATACGGGCAATGCCTGGAACGGCACCAAGACCCTGGTTCAGTCGTACATGGACACCACCACCGGCACCTCCCAGGATTTCGTCACAGGCGTGCTGTTCCCGTAAACGAGTCTCTCTTGCGATGGCGACCCGCTGGCTTGGGCCAGCGGGTTTTTGATAACGACGAACCCGGGGAAAACTTCCTGGGCACCTTCTGACATCTTGCACACGGTTCCACGTCTGGCATTATTCCAATACCGAATCAATCCATGGCTGGCCCGCCCGAATAAGAATCACTCATGGCGCGGGCCTTTTTTTGATTGGACCGATCAGTGGTCGAATGGCTGGTTCTGCGAAAAAGCCATTAGGTCTCGGAGCGACTGCTGAGGTTGTGCAGGGCCAGAGTCTGAAATGTGAATCATACGTTCGAAAGCGTCGTCTAGCGTGCTGCCGCAAGCGCAGGCTCCACACCGTAAACCGGTCGGGAGCGATTGTGGCGCTCACGTCAGGATTGTAATAGTCGAACAGCGTGTGAGGTGCTGCTTGCTGCATCCACCGCCATTCGGGGTGTGAAGCTCAGCGAGAATTTTGTGCCACCAGCCCGCGGCCAAACGTAGGCGACGATCGGGTCTCGGAGGACATCGAACGACGACAGAAGGACCCGAATCAGCATATCTAGGAAAGGCCGTCTCTCCCCGCACGGAAAAGACGGCCTAGCGCAAGCCACTACCTAGTGGACTTGCGGCCCTTCGCTTTTCTGTAACACTGACGTTGCCACAGCTCCGATAAAGATCCACCAGAACACTCTCTGGTTCAATGTGATGGCAAAGGCTGCCATTGCAGCAGCCATCAGCCAGATCATCAGTTCGAGGAGAATTGCCGGAGACCAACGCAGTTCACTCCCGGACGCCGGTACGCGCGGCCTGAGTGAAGGCACAAATCGTGAAACTGTGGCGCAATAACGCCTATATGATTTCCCCTGAGCGGTAATCAATTCGTTCTCTTCCCGCAACACTAGGCGGAAGACGATCACCGTCATGCCCGCAATCAGGATCACGATGCCAAGCGGACTAGCCATAAGCCCAATTCCAATTGCCATCAGGATGTTTCCTACGTAAAGCGGATTGCGCACGTGCCGATACGGCCCATCGGCTAGTAGGTGCTCCGTGTGTATGCGTGAGTCGCGTACCACATCCGGTCGCAGATATCCGGTGCTCCAGGTTCGAAGCAGTGCTGCCGCCAGGACCAGGACCGCGCCAGCGCCGAACACAAATCGGTAATCGTTTTCGGTCGTCGCTCGTCCCATGCACCTGGCAATCCATTGGGCTAGCAACGCGCCGCTGTTTCCGCTGTCAAGGAGATAGGTGGAGAATGCGAGCCAAAACAGAAAGAAGATGATCCACCAGCGGTGGCGAAACTCGAACGAGGTTGCCGCCATATGCCGTGATTTTGCCACAAACTTTCCTTTCTATCCGGGTTCAAGACGACCATGCTGTGGAATGATCGTTGATCTCCGCACAAAGCCTGAGTAACGCGGCCCGAATGTCACAATATCGCTCAACCACCGCTTCGATCGAATGATGAGTCGCCCTTGTCTCTAGTTCTGGGCCGCCTAACGATGTCAACGACCCTGCGAAACGATGCCCCGACCACGACCACGCAATATGTCGAAGAAGGGCAATGCTCGACGCCAAACGATGGACCGTTCTAACGTCGATTGTGATACCCCCTTCACTCAATCCCTTCGTATACGCTGCGATCGTTGGCCGCCATATCTTTACTGCATCCGCGACAGACCACGCAAAAGCGAGGCTGTTGCCGAATACTAAGGGGCCTAAGTCGGAGCCGATGGTGTCTATGCCGGAACGGCCCCAGCCGACGAGGACGAAACACTGGCGACAGTGATCCAGCGTCTGAACTATGCAATTGCGAAACAGTAGGTTTCGGTGTGCGAATGCTCGTGGGATAGTGACCATTGCCTGGAGAAGCTCGTGGCGTGACCTCCACAGCCGCAGAGTCCATTCCCAATCCGCTCCCATCGTGATAGGAGCCAGTGCGCCGGAACGGCGAACCAAAGTGGGCAAAGCGCGTGCGGCCGGTTCAGCCTCCCGCATGTACAATTCGAGTGTTGATGCGGGAAGCTTTGCTGTGCCCGTGTCCTGCATCTGGCCCTGCAACTTGCCTAGCGAACGGGCAAAACTCAAAACATCGCTGTAGGTTAGATAACGGCTTCCGGATGTCCAAACATCCTCCATGAGCAATACGGTCGTGTCCGGTCCCCGATGTGTCGCGAGCAGCTTGGGAGAGCGTAGAACTTCAAGCATCGGATGGGCACTTAGGAATCCGTATGCCTCTACTTCGCTAATATCCGCTCCACCCCGACCCTCAGGGGCAGCACTCCTGATAACCTTGGCGACCGCTCCTCTGCCACCTACAGTCAGTCGCCATAACCCCGCTGTATTACCCACATCTTCATTCATTCGGAATGCACTCCAGAGATATGGCATACCATTGCTGATAGGCGGCCTCAGCGCTTCAAGAAGTTCTTGTGGGGGTATGAATGTTCTCTGAAACCTCCCATGTTTTCTGCCAAGAAGCCCACCTCCAAGTTGCTCGTCATAATTACTAGCAAACATGATCCGCATCAGCAAGCAAGTCTTCCCGATGTCCAGGTTCATGAAACTCCCGAGCGCTACCGCACCGATGCGAGCGTACAGCGCCTCATTGTGTGGCTCAGAAGAGATGATAATGCTTGGAAGATGAAGTTCATCTCGACAGATACCAAAAATCTGCCGATAGAAGGCCGACAAGATACCACTCCCACGGAACTCCTGGTGCACAACAAACTTGCCTACCTCACATTCCTCCCGCGTTGCAGAGATGTCAAAGCCGTTTTCCTCAAGCGGAAGTGGCCCATCCTTGCCGAAAAGTAGCCTGACGTGACCAACGATGCGCCCGTCGTGGACTGCGACAATGTGGCGCGTAGAAGGTCTGAAATCCCACTGGTCCCATTTGCCCTTGCTCTCTCGACAGCTGCGAGTAAGTTTGGAAGGATCGACACACTTTAACTCCTCAACGTAAACGTGATACACGAGGCGAAACGCGGCAATTAATTCCTGATGATTCACAACTTCTCTGACGATAACCCGTGCTCCATTGCATTCGATCTCGACTGGGCAGGGTCGCGTTGACGATGACTGGTTGACAACGCAATTATGGCCTTCGCTTATACGAGGAATTGCGCTTGTAATCGTCATTGCATCTTCGCTCCATGATTGGTTTGTAAGCAATCGGCGCGACACATGACTGGCTGCATTGTACTCGGGAAATCCTTGGAAGTACTTGCGCTCAGATATCTCGAGATGGCCCAAAACAGGACTAGCAACGTGATCGCGGTAAGAGCAAGGGTGAGTATCAACTCGTAACACCAGAGTTGAAGAATGTATCGGAGGCTTATCGAAATATTGGAAGACCACTCTGCTCGCTCCCGATAGGGAGAATCGTCATCATCTTGCATTACTGCCTTGGCAGGTTCTGCCAAATCCAGGCTGGCTACGGTGGATTGCAGAACACTCGTTTCGTTGCTGTTGAGCAGGTAGAGGGCAGGTGCGCACTTGAACGTTAGAGACATAGCCGCTTCACAACCTTCGCTGGTGTCTGAAATGATGGCCTTCTGTGAACTTGATCCGTCCTTTTGAAGCGACGTCAACCGTAGGTGAGTGCCACTAACACGTGTTCGCTCTGCCACGAGAGAGCAAGTTGTTGCCATTAAGAACAACATGACCGGCGTTGTCCACTTGAATGCTTGAGCAAGAGACCCTGGATGGAAATGCATCGGTGATCTTGAAGTCATGACGCACCACCTAAACGCTGAACTAACAAAGGGCGTACTAGGCTTCGATTCAACCGAGAAGCTGCTTAACTCGGTTAGGCTCGAAAGGTACCGCACGCTGAGTCGAACCGCTCTGGCCCTCTGTAGATAAAAGCGCTTTTTTGTGCTCAAAACGGGTCATGCTGGGACGAAACATAGGAGCGAGCAGAGGCTAGCATTCAAGCCTTAAGGTTCATTGTTTAGCAGCGATCCTTGTCCCGGCACCTGTTCCATAGGTGAACAAACCGTTTCAGTTGAAAATCGGGCCGCTATCGATGCGGAACACGACGTGATTGGCGGTCGGAGTAGGGATCGTGATTGCGTGCAGTGACCGAGGTGAAACGTCCTCGACTTTGACGACCTGGCCAACCCTCTGAGGTCCGAATATTTCACCAGGAGACTGGGGATGATCTATTAGCAGGCACATTGTCGCTTTATTAAGCAGCAGATTGATTGGACGAATGGGAGCCACAAATGAAAAGCCAAACCGTTCCGCAGATACTCGGAGCTCACACCCTAACCCTCGTTCCACCGCTCGGCGGATCTCCCGCTCAAGTTGCTTCTGCACGAAATGATCAGACGCGAGCGCAACATGAGGCTCTTTTGCGAGAAGCACAACGTTTACGAGGTGCCATCTATGCCGCCGACGGCGCAATCAAGCTAACCCCGGGAATGCCAGAATACGTGGACCCTCTTGACCGGCTCAGTTGGCATGTTGTGATGCGCGACTCGAGAATGAAGGTCTGTGGCGCACTCAGGGTGACATTTCACGAAGTCAACTGCACCGTCTCGGACCTGGCGATTTCATCTTGCCCGCTGTTCTGTGATGCTGAATGGCACGATCGGGGCTGGGCAATCTTGTCAAAGTTCCTGCATCGAGCCTCAGAGTTGGGCGTCCGAGTGGTTGAAGCGGGAGGCTGGGCACTGGAAGGCTCGCTTCGGGCAGGCAGAAAAGGAGCCTTGCTCGTCTTGTCAGGTTGGGCTCTCACCCGCGTTTTGGGAGGAGCGATGATCATCGGGCTCCTTACTAGCAGGCATGGTGCGTCAAGGATGATGAGGTTCTTGGGCGGACGTGAATTCTCAGACGAATGCGGTCCGGTTCCTGCATATTTCGATGAACGTTACGGGTGCGACATGGAATTAATTCAATTCCACTCTTATCGCGTCAACCCGATCTTCGAAGGAGTCGTTCAAGATTTGTCCAACATTTTCGAACGCGACCTCGCCAGCGCCTGCGCTAAACCGCCACTGAGTCCGGCCATCAGTGAATCAGACATTGCATCGCTAGGTCCGATGGTGTCGCAATTAGAAGTCGCTTTGCAACCTACCGGTTCCTAATTGGCAGGAAAAGAAAGGGACGCGATGATGAAGGAATTTCGCGTGCTAGCGCAACCCGCGGAATTGATCGGTAAACGCCGACTAGGGCGTGCTCCGCGAGTCGAAACAGGCGATTTTGGACTTGGTGAGTATCCCGGAACCTGCGGCGGGCGTCCTGAATCGAGACAGCAATCGCGCAGCAGTTTAGAAAGGAGATATCCGTGCAACCGACACCTGCTCTCTTGGCAGAGTACCCATTGACCCATACCCGGGCTGAACTAGAACGCTTGGAGTCACAGGCTGATATTTGCGCTACATTTACGCGGTCCGTGCTTCTTCAGGCTGGGCTCGCCCCCGGAATGCGTGTGCTGGACGTTGGCAGCGGAGCTGGCGATGTGGCGCTTCTTGCCGCCGAAATCGTCGGTACGAGCGGCAAGGTAATTGGTAGCGACAAGTCAGAGGCGGCTCTGTCACATGCTGAACTTCGCGTCTCTAGACTCGGGCTTGGCAATGTCAGGTTCGTCCATGGTGACCCAACCAATCTCTCCTTCGACGAGCCCTTTGACGCGGTAATTGGCCGTTCAGTCCTCATGTACTGCCGCGAACCCCAACTCGCTTTGAAGCGACTCCTTCGGCACTTGCGGCCCGGGGGAATCATGGCTTTTCAGGAAGTCAACTTCGGAAGCGCTCAACTCTTCCCGGAAGTTATGCTGTTTAGGCTCCACGACGACTGGGTCTCACGAATTCTAAGCTCAACAGGTGTACATCTCAGAATGGGCCTCGAACTTTATTCAGCGTTTCTCTCGGCCGGCGTTGTGCCCAACGGTGTGCGTGCAGATGCGCCAGTTGTAGGTGCAGAGGACGCTCGCGCTGAAAAGGCCTTCCAGGTCCTGGCCGGAGTCCTGGAAGCGCTCTGTCCTGTGGCCAAAGAGTTGGGTGTAATCATGCCACCGGAACTTGACCCGGCCACCTTTGCGGCACGGCTATTAGCACAATTCCGCAGTTCCTCCGGCGTGATGGTCTGGAATCAATTGATCGGCGTTTGGGCTTGCAAATCGGGAGCGGATCCTGGCCGCTAGGTACGTTGCTCGGTTTGACTCCTACCAAAAAGTCATCGTGGCTGGTGCCCTCCAGTTCACCGATCGGAATCCTGCGTCTCTCGAACTGGCAAGAGCCACCAGGGTTGGGCACGGACGCTTCAAACCATTAGGCAAATCAGGAGCAACAACCACGGGAGATTGGACGCGCCGCACAGAGATGAAGGTGGGCAAGAATTCAGCCGGCCCGCCGGGCATACATACGATCGAAAGCAGCGACAGTATTTGCAAGATTTCGTCGACCAGCAGTCCGGGCAGTGCTCTAGCGCACAGATCATCAGCAAGGCCCCAGAGAACATCCGCCACAACTGCACTGGCTCTGCGCGCTTAGCACTCAACTGCCTGCGTGCGTGGTCGATCAAAACCGTTTGCATGACCTGCGAAGCAACCGCAAAAAGTGGTTTTGATCCCGCCAGCTAATGTTGTGGCCACCCACCAACTTGTGATAGGCCTCGTGCACTAAAGCCGTTTGGGGTTAAGGTGTGGTCTTTTCGCTCTCGGCGCATGTAGCTTGCGGCCCGGCGACGCAGATCGAAGTAAATTAATGGGAACAGCTCTTTTTCTGCGCGGGAGTCTCCCTTTCCAAGCTGCCGCAGCAAGACAGTAATGTCTGAAGGCGTGGACCCAACGCGAGCACCCCCTTTGTCGGCAGATCATACGCCCCAATCTGATCGATGTGCTAGAACACGCAAATCCAAATCGGAAGGGTACAACGATGTCCTTATGCGATTGGGGCGCAAGGAGTTACAAGAAAGCCTTCTGGAACAAGCTCAGGTCCCAGAGCAACAGTGATCGGCTCTCAACCGCCCTGGAATCTCGCAGCGGGGCCAAAAATAAAAATGATCATCGTTACACGTTTTTCAAAGATTACGCGCTTAAGAGGTCAGAGAGACAAAATGCGCCTGAAGAGCTGAGACGAGTGAACTGGCAATTCGCTTGTCAAAAGGGGACTATCATGACAACAAACTCAGCCGCAGGCAATCTCTACGGTACTGCCCAATATGGTGGGGCTTTCGGATTCGGAGCAGTGTTCAAGCTCACCCCCTGAGGATCCTTGCTGGAGGTCGCCTTGAGCATATTAGCCGCTCGAGTGCAAGAACAAGAGGTCGCGGATGGAAATGATGCATCGGTGATCTTGAAATCATGACCAACACCTCTAAAGACTGAAGGCGACAGAGCGAATGATGCCTTTCTGCTCAGGCAAGGCAGTGGCCTAACTCGGTTAGGTCTCGCCCTACCGTTAGCATGGTGAATCGAACTGTCTTAGACCCTCTGTAGATGAAAGCGACTTTCTGAGCCTAAACAGCTCATGCTGAGTTTGCTGGAATGGTGTCAGCCTGGATCCGTTATCGGGTTGCGAATGACATATTCCGGCTCAC
>Ga0126381_100009342_pt1 | contig 11008 bp, 8 predicted proteins | sample PanSoiMetPlot_28_FD_96465 | JGI IMG/M metagenome (GOLD analysis project Ga0126381, IMG submission 96465) | Tropical forest soil microbial communities from Panama - MetaG Plot_28 | ecosystem: Environmental > Terrestrial > Soil > Tropical forest > Bulk soil | place: Panama | collected 2016-02-17
GAAGTGCAGGCCAACCGGCTTCGAAGCGACTTGTATCGCCGCCTCGCAGCCGTGCGGATCGACTTGCCTCCGCTGCGCGACCGGGCGGAAGATGTAGCCGCGATTGCCATGCGGCTGCTCGAGGAAGCGTGTCAAGCGCAGGGCGGCGGTGCCCGCACATTCACGAACGCCGCGCTCGCGCTCATCGGCGCGCTCGCCTGGCCGGGCAACGTCGCTGAACTTCGCGATGCGCTCGAACGTGTCGTCGCGGAGACGATAGACGAGGCGATTCAAGTCGAGCATCTGCTCCCGGCTCTGCGTCTTGACGCACGCCCGCCGGCGTTCCGGCCCGCGGCGAACCTTCGCGAGGCGCGTCTGCGCTTCGAGCGCGATTACATCGCCGCGGTGCTGCAGCATCACGGCTGGCGTATGGCGGATGCCGCGCAGACCCTCGGTATCCAGCGTCCCAATCTGTATCGGAAGGCCCGCCAGCTGGGCATTCCCCTATCACGTGTCTCGGATTAACGAAACAAAAGAACTATGCGGTTCAAATTCCTCGCATCATCGGCCATCCTGCTGCTGACGGCGTCGCTTGCGGCGCAATCCACGGCGCAGCAGCCGGCGCAAACACCGGCATTCAAACCGGACTTCGTCATTCCGAAGCCGGAAGCACCGGCGCCGCCGCCGCTGCCGCCCGCCGCACAGGCGCCGGTGGCAAGCGATCAGTACGTGATCGGTCCAGCCGACACGCTCGCGATCACCGTGGTCGACGAAGCCGACTTGACCCGGAAGTACCTCGTCGACACCGACGGCTCGATTCAGATGCCGTACATCGGGCGCGTGCAGGCGGCGGGCTTCACCGTCGAGGATCTGCGCCGCCACATCACCGACGCGCTGAAAAAGGACTGGATCAAGAACCCGCAGGTCCTCGTCGGCGTGGAGCAGTACAAGGCGCGCAGCGTGCTCGTCACCGGGGCGGTGCGCGCGCCGCAACGCGTGACGCTCACGGGCTTGACGATGAGCCTGCTGGAAGCGCTGACGCTGGCGGGTTCGCCGACGTCGAGCGCGGCGAACGAGGTGACAGTCGTCCGTGCGCCGAAGCCAGGGCAGAAGGAACCAGAAACGATCACGGTCGACCGCCGCGAACTCGAGATCGGCAAAGCCGGACGTGATGTCGTTCTCGAAGACGGCGACATCATCAACGTGCCCGAGGCGAAGAAGTTCTATGTCAGCGGAGCGGTGAAGAACACCGGAGCCCTTGTCTACGAAAACGGCATGACGGTCGCGCGCGCGCTCGTGCTCGCGGGCGGACTCACCGAGCGCGGCTCCGATCGCCGCATCACGATCAAGCGCGAAGTCAACGGCAAGGTCGAAGAGATTTCGGCGAAGCTCGACACCAAGGTGCTTCCGAACGACGAAGTCGTCATCGGACAGCGACTGTTCTGATATGGAGGCACGTGTCAAGGCCGCACCGTTGGTCGATGCGGCGTCGTCGTGGTCGTTCGGATCATTCTTCTCTTCCTCTCCTGGTAACTCCCTTTGGATTGGGCGTGAGGACAGCAGTCGAAGCGACGCATCGCGACGATTGATCACTCTGATATGCGCGGGTTGGCTACCGCATGGTCATGATTCGTGTCGTCGGGAGCTGCCTCGGACTAAGGACGCGGATCGGGGCGTCGTTCGCCTCGCCGCACAAAACACATGAGGATTCTCCTTTCCGCCGCCGCTTCGACTGCTGTCTTCACGCCACTGCCGATCTCACGTGGTCGCTGCGGTGGGGACCTGGCGTTCGATAGTGCGGCCGATGTCCCAGATAAAGCCGAGGCGTTCGCGACCGACCGCGGTGATCACCTGATTGTTGTTCTTCCCTTTGGCCGCCAGCGTGCGATACCGGTCGTGCAACCGCTTCTGCGCGTGCCACGCGATATCGATGATCGCGGGATCGAGCCCCGCCTGTCGTTCACGCAAGGGCGTGCGGACGGCCGGACCAAAGCGGTACGCCCAGGCGGCTTCGATCACGACGCGTCGCAGATGCGCGTTGCCCGTCTTCGTGATCGCCCCCGTGCGTCGTCGCGGACCGGTTGTGTATTCGCTCGGCACGAGACCCGAGTACCCCATGAGTTGGCGCGGGTTCTCGAAGCGGGAGAGCTGTCCGACTTCCGCCACGATGGTTGCGGCGGAGACGGCCGCCACGCCGCGCAAGGCTTGCAGGCCCTGAATGACCGCGCGCATCTGCGGGGGCGCCGAACGCACCGCCTCGAGGATCGCGGCGTTCAAATACGCGATACGCGCCGCGACGCGCTCGACTTCGTGCAAGTAGTCGGTGAGCACGATCTGCAGCGCCGGCGATTCAAAGCGGACCGTTCGGATCCAGTCGACGTGGCACGCCGACCACGCCATCCGCAGGTGCGCCGGCCGATGGCGCCCGTGGCGGAGCAGGAATTTGCCCAGCCGGTGGCGCGCGCGCATTTGGTCCTTCTTCGCCGCCTCGCGCGCGCGGACGAGATCGCGCATCGCTTCATGCTCAGCGTCGGGCACCCACACCGGCGTGAGATCGCCGGCGCGGTAGCTGCCGCGAGTTTCTCGGCATCGCGTTTATCCGTCTTCACCCGGTCGCCCGCTTTCACAGGGACGAGCGACGGCGCCACCACGTCGCAGTGCACGCCGAGCCCAATCAGTTGCCAGTACAGGACGTACCCGGTCGGACCGGCTTCGTAGCAGACGCGCAGCTGCTCGGGTGGTCCGAGCTTGCGGACCAGACGGCGGACTGCCTCGGGACGATTCGGAATCGTGCCGAGCAGCCGGACCTCACCGGTGGATTCGGCGACCACGATCGTGATGGTTTCCGCGTGGACATCCAAGCCGACAAATCGTACGGTAGCCATGGACCGACTCTCCTTTCGCATGCGGCTCTGCGCTGCGGCGTCTCCGCGCACAGCGTAATCCGCGCCCTGCGAAATGGAGGTCGGTCTTTTTCTTTGGAGGTGGGCGCACATAGCTGTTCGGCTCAGTGCGTCCATGCTGACTAAGCGGATTGCCGAACGCGGATCGCGGATTGCGGATTGGGTTCCTGAGCGCGAGTGGGCAGTTGGGCGGCGCGGAGACGTGCCTACTCGACATGTGCGCCAGCCTGCGCGACGCCACACCAGACTGGCCCTTGTTCCTCGTCACGGCGGCTGACGGTCCGCTGATCGAGCGTGCTCAGGCGCTGGGCGTCACCGTTCGCGTCGAGCCGTTTCCAGCAGCCGTCGCGCGCCTCGGAGAGACCGGCATGACGCAGGCCGGCGGAGCGATCCGTTTTGCCGGGCAGGTCGGCCTCGCCGTAGGACCCATTGCCAGCTACGCCGAAGCACTCGGTCGCGCGCTCGCTCCGTTTCAACCTGATCTCGTGCACACCAACGGTCTGAAGATGCACCTGCTCGGCGCGCACGCCGCGAACGCGCCAGTGGTCTGGCACGTGCACGACTACCTCGGATCGCGTCGCGTCTCCCAGAAGTTGTTGCGCTGGAACGTCGGACGCTGTGCCGCGGTCATTGCGAATTCCGACAGCGTCGCCGCAGACGTGCGCGCGGCGCTCGGGGCGTCCGTCGAAGTGACGCGGATATACAACGCCGTCGACCTCGCGCGTTTTTCACCGCACGGAGACGCGCTCGATCTCGATCGGCTCGCCGGACTCGCGCCGGCACCGGCCGCCACGGTGCGCGTCGGTCTGCTCGCGACATTCGCGCGGTGGAAGGGCCACGAGACGTTTCTTCGCGCGATGGCATCGCTGCCCGCGGACTTTCCGATCCGCGCCTACGTGATCGGCGGGCCAGTGTATCAGACCGAGGGGAGTCAGTGCGCGATCGACGAACTGCGCGCGCTGGCCGATCGGCTCCGCGTCAGCGATCGCGTCGGTTTCACAGGTCTTGTCGCACGCGCTGACGCGGCGCTGCGCGCACTCGACGTCGCCGTGCATGCGAGCACGTCGCCGGAACCCTTCGGCCTCGTGATCGCCGAAGCGATGGCCTGCGGCCGCGCGGTTGTCGTCAGCGCTGCCGGCGGTGCGACCGAACTCGTCACGCCCGGCGTAGACGCGCTGGTGCATGCGCCTGGTAGCGCCGCGGAGCTCGCAGAGGCGATTCGGGCCCTCGCCAATGATCCGGAGCGCCGTGCATCGTTCGGCCACGCCGCACGCGAGACGGCCCTGCGCCGTTTCGATCGTGCGCGGCTCGCGACGGAACTTGCGCCGGTGTACGAGCGAGCGGCTCGTCTTTCGACGTGCTCGGGACGAGCGGATACCGCCGGCGGTGAGCTCGTTGAACCCCGGGCACCTCTGCGCTGATGCGTATTCTCCACATTTACAGTGGAAACCTGTTTGGCGGTATCGAGGCGATCCTCATCTCGCTGGCACGTCACGCGTCGCTTGGATCTGACACACACGAGTTCGCGCTCTGCTTCGATGCTCGCCTCGCGGAGTCGTTGCGCGCGGCAGGTGCGCCGGTGCATTTGCTCGCGCCAGTGCGCGTCAGCCGTCCGCACACCATCCGCCAGGCGCGCCGCCGCCTGACATCGCTTCTTGCCTCGCACGCCTTCGATGTCTGTGTCGTCCACGCCCCATGGTCGCATGCGCTCTTCGGCGCGACGGTTCATCGCGCGGGCGTGCCGCTCGTGTTCTGGGCGCACGACGTGTGGAACGGACAGCACTGGACCGAGCGGTGGGCCCGCCGGACGCAGCCCGACGCCATCGTCGCGAACAGCGCATTCACGCTCGGCACGCTCGGCAACGTACACCGGGGAGTTGCGCGCTCGGTCGTGCACGCTCCGCTCGACGTGCGGCCGGTGACCCTCGATACACACCAGCGCGCCGTCATTCGAGCCGAACTCTCGACGCCCGGCACAGCGACCGTCGTCGCACAGGCGAGCCGCATGGAAGCATGGAAGGGACACGCCACGCTGCTGCGTGCGCTCGGGACGCTGCGACACGACTTGCAGTGGGTCTGCTGGATCATCGGCGGCGCGCAGCGCCCGGCGGAGCTCGCCTACGAACGCTCGTTGCGCGAGTTGGCGACGGAACTCGGCATTCTCGACCGCGTGCGCTTCGCCGGCGAGCGGCACGATGTCCCTCGGGTTCTCGCGACCGCTGACGTGTACTGCCAGCCGAACGCACGTCCGGAACCATTCGGCATCGTGTTCATTGAGGCGCTCACGGCGGGTATTCCGGTGGTGACCGCCGCCGTCGGTGGGGCGATGGAAATCGTCGACGACACCTGCGGCCGTCTGGTCGCGACGGGCGACGGGGACGCCTGGCAGTCGACGCTGTCAGCACTCATCGCTGACGAGCACGCGCGCACGCGTCTTGGCGCCGCGGGTCCCGCGCGCGCGGCGGACCTCTGCGATCCGGCGCGGCAGATTCAACGGCTGCACGCGGCACTTGTCGCGACGACCCACGTCGGGGCCGCCAGATGATGCCCCGATGACTCTTCGGTCGGCCGACTCGTTGGCGGGCCTCGAGGCGCGGGCGCGCGCCACGCTCGGCGCAAGCAGCGACGCGATCTACCGCGCGCTTGTCGCCGCGCTCGATGCACGCGAGGTCGGCGGCGGCACATTCGTGGACGTCGGCTGCGGGCGCGGCGACCTGCGCCGCTACCTCGGCGCGCGCTTCGACACGTACGTCGGTCTCGACGCCGTGCGCTACGACGCGTTGCCGGCTGACGTCGACTTTCATGCCGTCGATCTCGATGCGCCGGAGTGGCCGGCAGTCGGCGTGCGCGGCGACGTCGTCGCCGCGGTCGAGACGATCGAGCACCTCGAGAACCCATGGGCGTTCGTGCGGGCACTCGCGTCGCTCACGCGCCCCGGCGGCTGGGTCGTTGTGACGACGCCGAATCAGCTGAGTGGGTTGAATCTATTGACGCTGCTCCTCAAGCGTCGCTTTGCGGCGTTTCAGGACTCGATGTATCCGATGCACCGCACGGCGCTGCTTGCGAGCGATCTCGAGCGCACGGCGGCGGCGGCGGGTCTCGACGCGATTGCGATCGCATTTTCCTGCCAGGGGCGCGTGCCACTTTCTGCGCGTCACCTTCCGGAGGTCATCTCGCGCGCCTGGCCGCGCTGGTGTTCGGACAACGTGCTCGCCATAGCCCGCCGGCCGGCGTGATGCCCGCTCCGCCGATTGAGGCGCTGTTCGTCAACTCAGGCCTGCTCGGCCAGCGGACGTTCGCGCGCTTCGTCGACCGCGCATTCGATCACGACCCGGAGATTCGCGCGCGCCAGGTCGTCCTGACCGACGATCTGACGCCGATCGATCGCATCATCCGCCGCGTGTTGTGCATGAGGCTTGCGCCGAACGGATCGAGTCCGCTGCGCAACGCCGACCTGTTTCGCTATCGCGCCGAATTGAATGCCGGGCTGCTCGCGCGGCGCCGCATCGCGAAACTCGAACGCGCCGGCGCCCGTTGCGACGTGCTGCACTTTCACCGTCAAGGGACGGCGTACGGCAGCCTCGACCGCATGCATGTGACGCCGTCGATCGTGTCTATCGACTGCACGCAACGTCTCGTGATCAACCGCGCGAACAGTGCGCTGGAGGCGCGCACGTACGCGCTGAACGCCGCACGCGACGGCGAAATCTTCCGTGCGGCGCGCCTCATAGTCGCCGCCTCGCAGTGGGCCGCCGACTGCCTCCGCATCGACTATCCCGATTGCCTCACTGAGATTCTCGTCATGCCCAATCCGGTCCAGCTCGAGTTCTTCGACGAAGCCTGGATCGAGGAGCGTGCGGCGCGGACAGTGACAGACGGTGCGCGTCCGCGCGTGCTGTTCGTCGGCGGCGATCTGATACGCAAGGGAGGCGACGATCTGCTCGCCATATGGCGCGACGCACAACTCGGCCGCGTCGCCTGCCTCGACCTCGTGACGAGCGAGCCGATCGATTCGGCGCTCCTGTCCGAGGGAATTACCGTTCATCCCGGCGTGACCGTGCACTCGCCGAAGTGGGTCGAACTGTGGCGACACGCCGACTTGTTCACGATGCCGACACGCGACGAAGCGTTCGGCATCGTCTTTCAGGAAGCCGGCGCCGCCGGGTTGCCTTCCGTCGGCACGCGACTGAACTCGATTCCGGAGCTGATCGCCGACGATGTGACAGGGAGACTGGTGCAGCCGGGCGATCGGACTGCGCTCGCGCAGGCGCTGACCGATCTCATCGGCAATGCCGAGCGGCGCCGAAACATGGGTGTGCGCGCGCGCGCGGCGGTCGTCCGCACGGCGCATCCCGACGTTTATCGCGGCCGGCTCGCCGCGGCGATTCGCAGGGTGGCGAGGCGCTAGCGATGTGCGGTATTGCCGGCGTGCTTCTGCGCGATCCGGCCTCGGATCTCGGCTGCGAACGCGCACGGCTGCAGGCATCGCTCGATCGCCTTCGTCACCGAGGGCCGGACGACAGCGGCACCTTCGAAGGCGCAGGCGTCGCGCTGGGCAATCGCCGCCTGGCCATTCTCGATCTCAGTCCGGGCGGCCACCAGCCGATGGTGTCGTCCGACGGCGCGCTCGCTCTCGTCCTCAACGGTGAGATCTACAACTACATCGAGCTGCGTGGGCAGCTCGAGTCGCGGGGACACGTGTTCCGCACGACGTCGGACACCGAAGTGCTCCTCGCAGCGTGGGCGACGTGGGGTGCCGCCGCCCTCGACCGCCTGCACGGCATGTTCGCGTTCGTGATCTGGGACGCGAGCACGCGGCGCCTGATCGCGGTGCGCGACCGTTTAGGGGAGAAGCCGCTGTTCTATTGGCAGGACGACAAGCGGTTCGTTTTCGCGTCGGAGATCAAAGCGCTGCTCGAACTCCTGCCGGGACGTCCGCGGCTGTCGCCTGCGGCCATCGATACGTTTCTGCACTATCAATACGTCATCGAGCCGCAGACGCCGATCGAGCACGTGCACAAGCTGCCGGGCGGGCATCTGCTCGAGATCGGCGCCGACGCGTGGACGGCCACGCCGCGTGCTTACTGGGACATCTCGCGCGTGCCGCCGATCGACGCTGATCCGGCATCCTGCCTGCGCGATGCGCTCGAGCGCGCCATCGAGCTGACGCTGCGCTCCGACGCAGACGTCGGACTCGCGCTCAGCGGCGGTCTCGATTCGGCGGTGATCGCCGCGCTCGCGAGCCGCAAGCGCCCATCACTGGCCGCCTTTACCGTCGGCTACCCGGGCCATCCGCCGTTCGACGAACGTCATGTAGCCCGGCAGCTCGCCGATCGGCTCGGCGTTCCGTTCGTCAGCGGCGAGCTGCCGACAGACGAGTTCGCCGCGTTTTTTCCCGAGCTCGTGAGTGCCATTGACGAGCCGATTTCAGACGTCGCCGGATATGGTCACTACGCGGTGGCGAAGCTCGCCGCGTCGCACGGCGCGAAGGTGCTCCTCACCGGTATCGGCGGTGACGAGCTCTTCTTCGGTTACGGCTGGGTGCGCGAGGCGCTGAGGTTGTCGCAGTTGAAGGCGCAGGTCGTCGCACAGGGATCCGATTTCGATCGCGTTCGTGCCCACATACTGCGTCGCATCCTCGCGCATCCAACGATCGTGCACGCGGTGGCGAACCGACGGTTCCCGGAGTGGTGGCGGAAGGCCGTCGACCGCCGATTCGATTACGGTCGTCTCGATCTCGATCATCCAGGCGAATGGGTCTTCTATCAGCTCGATTACCACTGGGAACCGGCGCGGCAGTTTACCCATGACGTATTCAGCGATTCCGCTCGGCAGAGCATTCCGAATCGGCACGCGTTTTCGCTGATGCGCGGCCTCGACGGCGACGGAAGCAGTCCCCATCTCGGGATCTGGCAGCGGCTCGCCGATTCGTGGCTCGTGTCGAACTGTCTCGCGCTCGGCGATCGCGTCAGTATGGCGGTCTCGGTCGAGGCGCGCCTTCCGCTGATCGAACGCTCCATCGTCGAAACCGTCATCGGCTTGTGGAAAGCGGGGCGCGTCGACGACTCGGACGGCCATAAGACGTGGTTGCGCGCTGCCGTCGCGGACGTGCTGCCGCCGGAAGTGCTGAATCGTCCGAAACAGGGTTTCGTCACGCCGACTCGCGAGTGGATGACGGCCGTGAACGATCGCTATCGCCCGTTGCTCGCGGACGGCACTCTTGTCGCCCGCGGCATCCTCGACGCCGATCGCCTGCGCCGCTGGGTCGGACGGCCGCCGTCGTTGGCGCGGGAATTCTTCGAGTACAAACTCACGCAGCTGGAGCTCTGGACGCGCCTCGTTGTCGAGGGGCAACGGAGCGCGGAACTGTCCTATGCACCCCAACCCGCCTGATTCGCTGGCGTGGGTACCGGTCAGCGACGACGCGTTGTTCGACGCGTCGACTGACATCGATCAGGGCGAGCCGCTGCTCAAGAGCGACCGCTGGTGGTTTCCGACCGGATTCGCCGAGTGGTTCGCGATCGGCCTCACGTTCCTGCCCGCGATTCTGTATCTGCCGAACTCGCAGTCGTATCGGCTGCCGGCGCGTGTTGGCGCGTACGGCATCAGCATCTACGCCTTCACGATGTGGTGGTTCGATCGCGGCGGCCGCAAAGAGACTCGTCACCCGGCCGAGCGCTGGCTGATGACGATTGCCGTGTTGCTCGCCGCGATGATCGCTCACCCGGGCACCGCAAGCTTGCTCGCGGGCGTCGCGCACGCCACCCTCTACTTCGCGATCTTCAGCCCGCTCTTCTGGGTGCCGGCGTACATCACCTCGCGTCGACGTCTCGTCCGCGTCCTCGCGGTCATCCTGCTCTGCAACGGCCTCAACTCGCTCGTCGGCGTGCTGCAGGTGTACGACCCCGATCGCTGGATGCCGAAGCAGCTGTCGATGGTCTTCCAGGGTGAAGCCGGACGCAACGCGCTCGCGGCGGCGACCTATCTCGGACCTGGCGGCCGGCCGATCGTTCGTCCTCCCGGACTCTTCGACACGCCTGGCGCCGTCTGCGGCGCGGGGACGCTTGCGGCCGTGCTGGGTCTCATTTTCTTCCTCGAGCCGATGGCGTGGTGGAAACGCCTCGCGGCGCTGACGATGGCGGTGTTCGGCATGGCCGCGATCTATCTCAGTCACGTCCGCGCATCGTTCGTCGTGACGCTCTGCATGATGGCGCTGTACGTGATCCTCATCACGACGCAGCGCCAGGCGAAGCGCGCCGCGGGCTTCGTAGCGCTGGGCACGGCGATCGTCATCGGCGGTCTGTCGTTCGCGGTCATGCTCGGCGGTGAGAGCGTTCAGGATCGGTTCATGACGCTCCTCGGTGACGATCCGCGAAACACGTACTACCAATCCCGGGGCGCGCAGGTGGAGTACGCGTTCACCGACCTCGTGGAGCGCTTTCCCTTCGGAGCGGGCCTCGCGCGGTGGGGCATGGCCGCGTACTACTTCGGCGCCGACACCGGCGCGGTGGACGAGGAAGTGCCGTTCGCGGAGGTGCAGCCGAACGCGTGGATTCTCGACGGCGGCTGGCCGCTGCTCATACTCTACTCGCTGGCGCTCCTCGTAACAGTCAGTTTCGATCTCCGGCTGATTCGTACGCTCCAGGATCCCGCCGACAAGTTGCTGGCGGCGATCGTCGTCGCGACCAATTTCGGCACGCTGTTCTTCGTCTTCACGTTCGTGCCGTTCGCCACCGCCGGCGGCATGCAGTTCTGGTTCCTCGAAGGCGCCTTGCACGGCGCCTTCTCGTCGCGCCCACGGAGCGAGTGAGCAGCTGGCTGATCGTCGCGGGCGACTTCACGCCGCTCGGCGGCATGGATGCCGCCAATCACGGTCTCGCGCGCTATCTGGCGGCGCGAGACGCGGTGCATCTCGTCACGCACCGTGCGTGGGACGACCTGCGCGGCCCGCGTTTGACGATTGACCGCGTCCCACGTCCGCTCGGCGCGCACGCGCTGGGCGCGCCGCTCCTCGCGCGCGCGGGGCGCCGCGCCTGGGCCGCTCGCCGGGCAGCCGGCGCGCACGCGATCGTCAACGGTGGAAACTGCCGCATCGACGGCGCGATCTGCTGGGTGCATTACCTGCA
>Ga0126381_100009344_pt1 | contig 11006 bp, 7 predicted proteins | sample PanSoiMetPlot_28_FD_96465 | JGI IMG/M metagenome (GOLD analysis project Ga0126381, IMG submission 96465) | Tropical forest soil microbial communities from Panama - MetaG Plot_28 | ecosystem: Environmental > Terrestrial > Soil > Tropical forest > Bulk soil | place: Panama | collected 2016-02-17
AGGTCCATTTTCTCTCGCTCGAGCTGGACGCTTCTGTACCGGAGGCGCTCGTTCTCGTACATCAGCTCCTCGGTGAAGGCGCGGCCTTTTCTGAACATTTCCAGCAGCTCTTCGCTTTTGGAAAACAGTTTCAGAATCTCCTCAGGCTTTTCTGCCATAATTGATTCCCTCCCTCATCAATTCAAATCCTGGATCGTTATGTTCATCCTGACTTCGCCGTAGGCCGTCGATATCGGCGCAACCAGGGTCTCGAAACACTGATCGTAGCTCACGAGATTGGCCCCTGTTATTACTATCGGCGGGCTCATTCTGAGCTTGCTGCCGCTATCGTTGATCTTAGAGATCGCCTGGCCGATGGCCATTGAGGCCAGCTCGGCGATCGATGATCTGACCAGAGGTGTCATGCCCGGTGAGGGCTCTCCCAGCAGGCAGCCCGCGAGTTGCATCGCCGTGAACAGATCCATGTCGAAGATGACACGGCCCTGTGAGTCTCCGGTCAGGCTGATGATTGTGAGAACGTCACGCCCGGCGACGGGACTCGGCCTCACCGAAATAGACTTGACGCCGACCGTCGGACCGAGCACGGTCTGGAACAACTCCGTCGTTGAATCGACAAACATCCTGACAAAATCGAGTCTCATTGTTGAGCCTCCGGCTGCCCGCCCCGCCGGCTCCTCAGCACCTCGTCGATCGCTTTCTTGAGGTCGTCGGTAGTGACGGGCTTGGGTATGAAATATTTTGCGCCGGCCGCAAATGCCTCTTCGACTTTCGCCTTGTGACTGATCGAGCTGATCATTATCACTCGTGCTGACGGGTCAGATTCGCAAATGCGCCTGACCGTCTCAACACCCTCGAGTCCCGGCATAATGATATCCATTAGGACAAAATCCGGCTTGAGGCGCCTGTATTCTGTTATCGCTTCGTTGCCATTGGCTGCTTCGCTCGCCAGCACGTTCTGGAATGAGTCTATCAATCGCCTCAGGTGGAATCGGGCGAATGCAGAATCGTCGACGATCAGACACGTCATCGGACTCTGCTGGTTAGATCCCCGGTCAGTTGCACTTTCCATCTTTTACCTCCGAGCTTTCCTGTTTGCCCGCTGCGACTACCAGCCAGTTCGCTATGTCTGAGAGCGAGCCAACCTGCTGAATGTATCCCCTCTCAATGGCGGCCCGCGGCATCCCGAATATGGCGCAGGTTTCCTTGTTCTGTGCCATAGTGTGTCCTCCGGCTTTTCTTATCTCCCCAATTCCCTCTGCGCCATCGGTTCCCATACCCGTCAAAATCACCGCCGTCGCGTGCCGTCCGTATTCGCTGGCGACCGAGCGGAATAGCACGTCTACCGACGGCATATGGCCGTTTACAGGGGTGCTGCGCTCCAGTTGCACCGCCGGCCCGAGTGCTGTTCGCTGGACCCTCAAATGGGCGTTGCCGGGAGCGACGAGAGCGCGACCTGGAATTATCAGGTCTCCGGATCGGGCCTCACTCACCTCTATGTCGCATATTTCGTCGAGCCACCTGGCCATTACCGCGGTGAAGCTTTCGGGCATATGTTGTACCACGACGATTCCAGCCCCGATGCTGGCCGGAATTCGCGGCAGTATGTAGCGCAATGCGTTGGGCCCGCCCGACGATGCTCCAATTGCGATCAGTTTGCCTGAACCGATAGTGGTTGGAAGGGGAGGCGCCTTCTTTTTCGCTTTTACCGGAAGCTCTGGAAGGCTCACCGGCTGTATCACGGTGCTTCGCGCGGCAGCCTTGATTTTGGTCACCAGTTCGCTACCCATCTCGTTCAACTTTCCTGTCCCCCCTCGGGGCTTGCAGATAAAGTCCACCGCTCCCATTTCGAGCGCTTTCATAGTCAGGGCCGCGTCTCTTGTAGTCAGCGAGCTCAACATCAACACCGGTATCTTGTGCTTTGATACGATCACTCCCAGGGCCGTTATCCCATCCATCCTGGGCATGTCGACATCCAGTGTAATCACGTCCGGCTGCATTTGCTGGATCTTGTTTATGGCAAAGTCCCCGTCAATCGCCGTCGCTACGACTTCGATTTCTTCGTCCTGACCTAACAGTGTCGGAATCAGCTTCCGAATGACTGCCGAGTCGTCAACCACCAGCACTCTTATTTTTCGCTTACTGCTATCCATAACTCCCGTTCTAGGCCCCTACCTGTTCTAGGCCCCCACTTGGACCAATCCCCTCGAATGCTCCCACTTCAGCGCCTTTCTGAATACCGCCCCCGCATCCAGAATCAACACGACTCGCCCATCGCCCAGCAGAGAAGCCCCTGCGAGTGCTTCGTTTTGCACCCATTCCGTGTCCAGCGGCTTGATTACCAGCTCCTGTTCACCGATTAGCGAGTCGGCTGCGATTCCGAAGCGACGCCCGCCCGCCGTAACAACGATGACGAAGAAACTTTCCGCGGTTCCTCTCATTGGCGCGCCCTTGCCCCCGACTCGGCGGTCAAAGCCGAACACCCGCCCAGGCCTGACTACTGACAGGAATCGGTCCCTCAGTCGAAAGCTCTCGAATTCGTCAAGGTAAATCATCTCCTGATCTTTGACTCTGGCGACCTCGCTCACAACCAGCAAAGGAAGCGCAAATGTCTGCCCGCACACGTTGAACAACAATGCCTTGATGATTGCCAGCGTCAGGGGCATCCTGAGCGAGAACGTCGTGCCTACGCCGGCCTCGGTCTTCACGCTGAGGCTCCCTCGGAGCTCCTCGACAAAGCTCTTTACCGCGGACGCCCCGATTCCTCGGCCTGATACCGTCGTGATTTCGGTCGCGGTCGAAAGGCCCGGCATGAATGTCAGGTCCAGGGCGCTATCATCCGACATGTGGTCAGCATCGCTTTGCCTCAAATGTCCCATCTCGACGGCTTTCAACTTGAGACGTCCTACGTCAATGCCTCTTCCGTCATCGCTTACCTCGACGACGACCTGGTTGCCTTCGTGATAGGCTCGCATCCGTATCTTTCCGGCCCTCGACTTGCCGGCGCTCTGACGTTCTTCGGCCGACTCCAGGCCATGGTCAACAGCGTTTCTGAGAAGGTGAAGCAGAGGCTCATAGACAAGGTCGACAAGCGTGCGGTCCAGCTCCGTCTCACCCCCGCTGATTTCGAGCTCGACCTGTTTCCCCTTTTCGGCGGCCAGCTCTCGCATAGGGCGATTGAATCTGCGAAAGACATTGTCGATCATCACCATTCGCATCTTCAGGACGCTCTTCTGGAGTTCAGCGATCAGTTTGCCCATCTGCATGCTCGCCGCGCTGAACCGGGCAACAAGGTCATTCTTGGGAAAGGCCGTCTCGATGTCCGGCATTATCTGGTTCATTGCAGAGCGGGCTATCACCATCTCTCCGGCGAGGTTCAGAAGAGTATCGATACGGGTCGCCTCTACGCGTACGTATTCGGCGCTCCTTCGCTGGCCGGCTGCTTCCGCCGCTACAGCGGGCCGGGCGGCGGTCCTCGGCCGTGGAGCCGCCTTTACTGCGACCATTCTGAGTCCGTCTATACCCGGCTGCATCCAGAAGAGCTTGTTGAGCATCGCTCCATGACCGGCACTGTCGCCGATTGAGCTGAGCAGCCATCCCATCATAGCTTCCGGAGAAAGCGAGGTGCTCAATACCAGACTGACGGCATCATCCGAGCCATCCGTTGGCCCAAGCTCGAATAGCAGGCTCACGGGGCAATCCTGTTCTCCGAGAGCCACGCTGATCGCATCGGCCCAGGGTCTCGTTGCTACCTGCAGGTACACCTGCCTGCCATCATCGATGCATCCCTTGATGATCTCGACCAGCGCGTCTTGGAGAACCAGCCGGTTTCCCTCACTCTCGGGCTGTGGTTCTGGTTGCGCGTCAGCCTGCTCGCCGGGTAAGTCTAACGAAGATTCCGGGGGACCGGCTGATTGTTGCTCCACGTGTTCAGAAGCTTCCGTACCACTTTCGGGTCCCTTCGGGTGGCCTGGCGGCGGCTGTTGCCCGTCCTCGATCTCCGCGATTGCAGTCAGGACCCGCTCCAGGGCCTCCGGCGACACGTCGCTGACCGTGTCAGCGCCAATCGCTGATCGCATTTCGTCAAGCGCCTGGAGCAGCACGTTGACCAGGGATGCATCAATGATCAGCTTCTTCTCTCTTACCCCCTCTATAAGGTCTTCCATCCGGTGAGAGACTTCGGTAATCCCATCGAGTCCTATGCACGCGGAATCGCCCTTGATCGTGTGCGCCGATCTTCTGAGCCGCGCCATTGCCTCCGCGTCGCCCTCGTTGTGCTCGAGCGTCAGGATGTCCTGGCTCATATCCTCTAACACGGTGAGGGCCTGCTCCCGGAATACGCCGAGCAGTTGTTCTAATTCTTCCTTGCTTAGATCGTCCATAAACGTGTTCCGCGGTCACCCTTCGAGCCGGTATGCGATTCCCTTGTTCCGATGGATCATGCTGAACCTCGATGACAGTCCTTGCATGCTCTCGGCGTGGCCCAGAAACAGGTACCCACCTGGAGCCAGCGAATTCGCGAATCGCGTGATCAGCCGGCGCTGCTCTTCCTGGTCGAAATAGATGAGCACGTTGCGGCAGAAAATCATGTCGAGTCCTCTGAGGCCGTTGTCGTGCTTCAGGTTGTGATAGTCGAAAATGACCAGTTGTTTCACCTGGTCCCTCAGCGCGAAATGCCCATTCTCCTGCCTGAAGTATTTCTGGACGTAGTTGCTCTCGATGGTCTTAACCTGCTCGGCATTGTAGAGGCCGCACTGCGCGCGCTCGAGCGCCGTGAATGACAGGTCTGACGCGAAGACTTTAATCGACCAGCTCTTCGGATCCGGCAGGTTCTCCAATAAGACCATCGCTGCCGTATAGGGCTCTTGACCGGTAGAGCAGCCGGCGCTCCACATCCGGAGCGTTCGAGACCCGGATTTCTTCTTCTTAGCGACTATGTCGGCCAGTACTTCTCCCTTCAGCAGCTCGAATTGGGGGTTGTTTCTGAAGAAGGATGTCTCGCATATCATCAGGGCGTCGAGCAGAGTCGGCAGCTCCTGTGCGCGCTGGGGCAGATGTTTGATGAGATAGTAGTACTCGTAGGGGCTCTTGACCCCCAGGCTTTCCATGCGCCTCCTCAACCTCGATTCCAGGAATGCGCGCTTCTCGTCGCCAAAACTGATGCCGCATTCCTCGTAGATGAGGTCCCGGAACAGCCTGAATTCGCTCTCAGAAAGCATAGCTACCATCAACTCTTGCACCCGACCGGCCCATGGTCCCGTTGCGCGAAGTCCTATGCCAGCGCCGGGGCCTTTTGTCCACCAGCACCGTCCATCATCAGCCTGCGCACCTCTTCCAGTTCATGAGTGACTTCACCCTTTAGCGCTCTGTCCAGATCAAGCACGGTTATGAACCGGTCTCTGAGATTTATGATTCCCCCTATGTATTCGGCGCCTATTTCGGTTATGACGTCAGGAGGCGGCTCGATCATATCGTCTGTTACTCTGAGGACTTCGGAAGCGCCGTCGACCACGAGCCCGGTTTGCTTACCATCGACTTTGGCAATGATTATTCGAATATCAGGCTGTCCCTTCCCGGAGCTGGCAGCCTCGGCCCCGGCACGCAGCCGTCGCCTCAAGTCGAGGACCGGAACGAGGTTCCCCCTCAAGTTCATCACTCCCAGAACATAGTCCTCGGTCTCTGGTATCGGAGTGATGGGGCGCATCGTCACGATTTCTTTGGTGAGGTCAATGTCTATCGCGAACTCCTCGCTGCCGATTCTGAATATGACCATCTGTCGTTTTACGGGCATTTATCCAGCCTCCACGTTGCCAGCAATGGGAACTGCGATCAGCGGTTCGGGCGCATCGAACCAACAAATCGCTCTCTAGTCGGCGCCCCCCATTCCCATCGGTCTCGGTCCCTTGCCTCCCTCTGGGACGATGGGTTCATAAGAAAAGGGATGCACGAAGTTGTCCTGTACCTTGAATTGCGAAATCGCCTCGTTGAGCTGTTCGGAGAGGCTCACCATGCCCTGAATAGTTTGCGCGGTCTCGTGGGCTCCGGCGGAAGTCTCCAGCGTTATGCTGGATACCGTCTGCATGGCTCCGGCCAGATTTCTGGTGACGCGCGCCTGCTCTTCAGAGGCGGCGGAGATCTCCTCGATCAACTCCGCTGATTGTCGAACGACGTTGGATATGTCCTGAAGGGACTGGCGGGCTTGCTCGGCTAGCGTGCTGCCGCCCTTTACTTCCTTCATTCCTTTTTCCATCGCATCGAGGGCTTCCGCCGTTTCGTTCTGTATTCCTTTGATGAGGCCGCCCACATCCCGTGTGGCCCGCGCCGAGCGCTCGGCGAGCTTTCTAATCTCTTCGGCCACGACGCTAAAGCCCAGGCCGGCTTCGCCGGCGTGCGCGGCTTCGATTGCCGCGTTCAGCGACAGCAGGTTGGTTTGTGAAGCAACGTCATTGATGAGGTCTATTATTTCGGATATCTCGGAACTGCGCCTGGCCAGCAATCTCATCTTCTCGGCAGTGACCTGGACCGCCGTGTCTATCCTTGACATTGCCTCAGAGGTGTCGCGAACCGACCGGTCGCCATGCTCAGCCATGCCAAGCGCCCTGCGGGCGGCCTCTGCCGACGCTTCTGCATTCCGCGAAACCTGACTCATCGATGCCGCCATTTCTTCGACTGCGCTCGATGTGTTGGTAATCTCATCAGCCTGGCGCTGGGCCCCGGCCGCGATTTGTTCGGCGGCAGCCAGGATCTCGGTAGCGCTCGATGTAACCGAAAGCCCGATCTGTTTGACCCGCGTCAGCATTGCACCGAAATTGTCCAGCATGCGGTTGACCGATCGCGCCACCGACGACAGGGGCCCTTCGGCTTCGCTTCCGCGGCGCGTCAGGTCGCCTTCGGTGACTATCGAGACGAGATTGATGAATTCGACAAGGCTCCGCTGGAGCAGCTCTTCGGCTTTCTTTCGGTCGGTGATGTCTCTCGCTATGCCCTGGACCGCGAGCCTGCCCCTGTATTCGATCAAGGAAGAGCTGGCAAGTATGTTTATCTCACTGCCGTCTCTCCTGACGTGAACCGTTTCGAAGTTCTTGCCAGTGTTGCCCAGAAGCGGATTTGGGAGGTTGTCGTCTCCGTGGTTCGGGTCTTTGCTGAGCCTCCTCAGGCTCATCCCGACCAATTCAGTGTGCTTGAAGCCGTAGGTTTCACAAGCTTTCGTGTTAGCTTCGATGATCTCTTCGGTTGTCGGATCGAATATCAAGATGGCGTCGCTTGCGCTCTCGAACAGGTTGCGGTACTCGGTCTCTGATTTCTTTACGGCTTCCTGCATGCGCTTTCGCTCGGTTATGTCGGTGGACTGGACGAGCTCCGCGGGGCGACCCGCGAAACTGAGCGGGTGTGAGTTTATTTCGACGTCTATGATGGAGCCGTCTTTCTTGCGGTGTCTCCAGGTGTTGACCTCGCGATTGGCCCTGGGCGTATTAATGCTTTCAAGAACAGCCGGCACATCTTCGGGCGGCCGGATCTCGAGCACCGTCATTGACATATATTCCTCGCGCGAATAGCCATAGTGCTGGATGGATGCCTCGTTCACGGCGAGGAACCTGAGCGTTTCGAGGTCGAACACCCACATGGGGTTCGGGTTGGTATCGAACAGCAATCGATACTGCTCCTCTGAATTCAGGAGGGCTTCTTCCATTCTTCGCCGCTCGGTTATGTCGGTGTGGATGCCAATCCTGCCGATAATGCGGCCTGACTCATCTTTGATGGCGTTTGCGCGAACGCTGACCGGAACGACTTCCCCGCTGCGGTTCCTTAGCTCAACCTCGCCATTCCAGGAATCGCCGCTTTCGAGGGCATCGAGCACATCGCGCGCTATCATCTTGTCGTTGTACATGTCGAAATCGGCATCGACCCTCAGCAGTTCTTCAGGTTTGTAGCCGGTCAGCTCAGTGAAAGTCTTATTGACCAGGCAATTGCCTTTCAGAGCATCTCGAATCAAGATCGCGTCACCGGAGCTTTCGACCGCTTTGCTTATAAGGAGCAGCGACTGCTTCTGGTCCATTTCGGTCCTGACCATCTCGCTGAGGCGGTTCATCATCTGGTTGAACCCGTCAGCCACATCCTCGAGCTCGTCTCCGGACTTCACTGTGACTCTCGCGTTCAAATCACCGGCGCGCACATATTCGGTGACCCTCTGGAGGCCGCTGACCGCCTTTGCTATGCTCGACGACAAGAGGTATGCGAGAACGCTCAACGCGATGAACAACAACAGGCCGACAGTAGCGGTTCTAATGAGCATCTTGTAAGCCGGCGCATAGACCTCTGAATGGCTGTTGTCCACGACTATAATCCAACCGAAGCCGGGATAGCGTATGCCGTTGCGAACGAACCCCCCCGACTTGGCAAATGTCGCGATTCGATTTTCAGTCTCCCTGCTCTGAGGATTGATCCCGGAATACTCGAGTATCGCTTGCTCGCCTGAGGTAGCCATAGTCAGCAAGCCCGACTTCCTCAGCTCGTTGCTCACTGGTTGATTGCGGAGGTCGGCATCTTTGTGCAGGACGTAGAGGCCGGCCTGGTTGACGGCAAATGCATAGCCGGTCTTGTTTTGTGCATAACCCGCTATATAGTCTTCGGCATCCATCAAGTTGTATTTGATCTTGAGGACGCCATTGGGCTGACCTGTTTTGGGGTGAGGAATGGCAACGCAGATTTCGAGGTCCCACGTGCCGGTCGGCTTATCGAACCCGACGTCATCTATATAAAGGCCGCTCTTCATGGCCTCCTGCCACCATGCTTCGTCACTCTGGACGAAGTCCTCGGAGAGTTTGGTCATGCCGACGTTGAGGCCGTATCGATCGGTGAAGAACATTCGCTCAAAGACGCTCTTTACTCTCTTCTTGTCGTTCAGGAACTGATCGGCTGCCGTGTCCGGCTCCAGGACTCTGGTCTTGGAGTACCGGGTCTCCAGCTCCTCGATTTGCCGGGCATCGGGGATGCTCTTGATGCCCATGGCTTCAGCCGCTTCGGCCGCCTTCTCGGCCTTTTCAACCAGCATAGGATCATTGGCTATCGACTTGGCAAACTCGATGTTCTCGAATATGAGCAGGTCGACCGTGCGCGCAGTTGAAGACGCTGCCTGCCTGAGCTCGCTGCTGGAGTCGACCGCGCTCAGGAAGCTCCAATAGGCTACCGAGCAGATCAATATCAGAGAGATGCCGATATAGCACAGGCCTGTTACAAAGACTTTGGATTGCAGGCTCTTGAGGCCCAGCTTGCTGAGCAGCAGCAGAAAGTCAGTGTTGCCGGCCAGTCTCTTCTGGGCGCCGCTGGTTACATCTTTATACTTGAGCATATCAAGATTCCGGTCTCGATCCTCATCTCGAGTGAACGCTGCGTCGTCGGGTGAGCGCTGACCTGCAGCGCCGTTATCAACAGTCGGGAGGCTGTCTAAACGGGGAGCGGGCGGGCTCCGGAAGCTCGCCACGGGGTGCCGGCAGAGGGGCAGCAGCCAAAGCGGCTGGCCTTTTTAAACTCGAAGAACGCAAAGCAGGCAAACGCCGTACCTGCAATCCACCTGCCTCGAGCGGCCGAACAACGTTGCGGTAAGTCTCAGGCGCTTATCGGTTTTATTGCAGGGGCAGTCTCAACACCGTCCTTTGTCGTGCGGGTAAAGCGCGGTAAGCGCCCGCCCGCGCGCGCGGAATCCGCGCAATCAGCAAGCGACATTCTCTCCAGTCAGTTTGTCGACGCGCTTGATCAAGCGGTCAAAAGCATACCTTGATATGCCCAGCAACCGGGCTGCGCTGCTCTTGACGCCATCCGATTGCCTGATCGCACGTTCGATCAGCTCCTTCTCGTAATATGCGACTTCTTTGAACAACGGCCGGCCGAGCGGAAGAGTCAATTCCTCGTGTAGACCCGGCGATTTGGCTGCAGATCTGGCGAGACTGGCATCAAACTGAATGTGCTGAACGTCGATGGTCTCATCATCGGTTATGATGACGGCCCTCTCGAGAACGTTCTTCAATTCTCTGATGTTACCGGGCCATGAATAGGACGCGAGCATCTCCTCGAGTTCGGGCGATAGTGTCAGGGTCTTCTTGCCGTACCGCCGCGCGCAGCGCTCGACCAGGAATCTTGCCAGGTCGATGACATCGTGACCTCGCTCCCGGAGCGGGGGAAGAGTGATCGGGAACCCGCTCAGCCTGAAGTAGAGATCTCTCCTGAACGAGCCGTGATCTACCATCTTTTCCAGATTGCGATTGGTCGCGGCTATCACTCTCAAGGACGCTTTCATATCGGAATTGCCGCCGACCCTTCGGTAGCACTTTTCATCAAGGAACCTGAGGAGCTTTGGCTGGAGTCCCAACGGCATTTCGGCGATCTCGTCGAGCAACAGGGTGCCGCCGCCGGTCAGTTCGACGATTCCGCGCTTGGATTGGAACGCTCCGGTGAATGCCCCTTTGTCGTAGCCGAATAGCTCTGATTCAATCAGCTCTCCGGGGATGGCAGCGCAGTTGATGGCGTTGAACGGGCCCTGGTCCCCGAAAGTAGCATCGTGAATGGCATTCGCTACAAGATCTTTGCCGGTGCCTGATTCTCCTTTGATCAGAACGATTGTATACGGAGAATCGGCGAGCGATCCGACGAGGTCGAGTACTGATCTGATTGCAGGGCTCGAACCGATGATCTGGCGGTCCCGCCTCTCCTGCTGGCACCGGCGTGCGAGCCGCTCGGCTTCTTCGGCGTGCTTTTGAGATTCGATGGCATGCCGGACGCACCGGCTCATGTCGTCGAGCGCGAAGGGTTTGACCAGGAATGACCTGGCCCCTTTTTCAAGCGCCTTTGGCCCAAGTCTGGAATTGGCCGTGGAAGCGGTTGCTATAGCGGCGGTCTTGATGAGGTTGCGGGTGATGTACTGCAGAAGCTCGAAGTCGCATGCCTTTCCGCCGGTCATCTCGACGACGGCAAGCTCGTAGCCGTTGTTGGCCAGGAACTCGAAAGCTCTTGCA
>Ga0126381_100009345_pt1 | contig 11004 bp, 7 predicted proteins | sample PanSoiMetPlot_28_FD_96465 | JGI IMG/M metagenome (GOLD analysis project Ga0126381, IMG submission 96465) | Tropical forest soil microbial communities from Panama - MetaG Plot_28 | ecosystem: Environmental > Terrestrial > Soil > Tropical forest > Bulk soil | place: Panama | collected 2016-02-17
CCGCGACATGCAGGACCTCGAGTTCACGGTCGAGCAGGGCAAGCTGTGGATGCTGCAGACGCGATCGGGCAAGCGCACGGCGAAGGCGGCGTTGCGCATCGCGGTCGAGCTTGCGAACGAGGGCCTGATCAGCAAGGACGAAGCGGTGACGCGGGTCGATCCGTCGTCGCTTGATCAGCTGCTGCACCCGACCATCGATCCCGCAGCGACGCGCAAAGTGATTGCAACCGGGCTGCCCGCGTCGCCCGGCGCGGCGTCGGGAGAGATCGTGTTTTCTTCCGACGAAGCGGAGACGCTGAAAGCGCAAGGACACAAGGTCATTCTGGTGCGGGTTGAAACGAGCCCGGAAGACATTCACGGCATGCATGCGGCGGAAGGAATTCTAACCACGCGCGGCGGCATGACTTCGCATGCGGCGGTGGTCGCGCGCGGCATGGGCAAGCCCTGCGTGTCCGGCGCCGGCGCGATCCGCGTCGACTATGCGACGAATACCATGTCGGCGGGCGCTATGACGCTGAAGAGGGGCGACATTCTCACCATCGACGGCTCGACTGGTCAGGTTCTTGCCGGCAAGGTTCCGATGCTGGAGCCGGAGCTGTCTGGCGAGTTCTCGACCTTGATGGGATGGGCCGACAAAGTGCGCAAGCTCGGTGTGCGCGCCAATGCCGACACGCCGACTGATGCGCGCGTCGCGATCAAGTTCGGCGCCGAAGGCATCGGCCTCTGCCGCACCGAACACATGTTTTTCGATGAGGACCGCATCCGTGCCGTGCGCGAGATGATCCTGTCCGACGACGAAAACAGCCGCCGCGCGGCGCTCGCAAAACTGCTGCCGATGCAGCGCGCCGACTTCGTGAGCCTGTTCGAGATCATGAAGGGGCTGCCGGTCACCATTCGGCTGCTCGATCCGCCCTTGCACGAGTTCCTTCCCCATACGCAGGAGGAGATCGACGAAGTCGCCGCCGCCATGAAGGAGGATCCGCGCAAGCTTGCCGATCGCGCACGCGAGTTGCACGAATTCAATCCGATGCTCGGATTCCGCGGCTGCCGGCTCGCCATTGCCTATCCCGAAATTGCTGAGATGCAGGCGCGCGCGATCTTCGAGGCGGCGGTCGAGGCGGGAAAGCGCACCAGGCAGCCCGTGGTGCCGGAAATCATGGTGCCGCTGATCGCGACCAAAGTCGAGTTCGACATCGTCAAGAAGCACATCGACGCGATGGCGGAGGCGGTTGCCAGCGAGGCCAAGGTCAAGATTGATTATCAGGTTGGGACCATGATCGAGCTGCCGCGCGCTGCCTTGAAGGCCGGGGAGATCGCAGAGACGGCGGAGTTCTTCTCCTACGGCACCAATGATCTCACGCAGACGACTTACGGGATCAGCCGCGACGACGCGTCGAGCTTCCTTGGCGCTTATGTGGCCAAGGGGATTTTGGCCATCGATCCCTTCATCTCGATCGACCGCGATGGCGTCGGCGAGCTGGTCAAGATCGCAACGGAGCGCGGGCGCAAGGTGAGGCCGAAGCTCAAGCTCGGCATCTGCGGCGAGCACGGCGGCGATCCGGCTTCCGTCGCCTTCTGCCACGAGGTCGACCTCGATTACGTGTCATGCTCGCCATTCCGGGTTCCGATCGCACGGCTCGCCGCGGCCCAGGCGGCGCTCGGCCAAGGGGTCGCGAGCACGGCGTAGGCGGCGCCCGATTAGCGCTTGGTAGCCCGGGTGGCAAAAGCGCGTTCACGCGCGTCCTCGACGCGCTGTGGCCTGCGCCGCGCAACCCGGGACACCCGCTCCCCGGGTTGCACTCTGCTATCGCTGCGCTCCACCCGGGCTACTGGCTCCTGCGGTTCGGAGCGGGAAGATTCGTAGTCAATCGCAAGCGCGAGCAGATTTGCCCATTCAATCCTGCAGGTATCGGCCAAAAATCCCCTGTGATGTTCCGTATGCGTTCGCGGGCTGCCCGGTTTTCGCCTGAGTGGCCACGCAAGCTCGTCGCACGGTTAACACATTGGCAAGGTTAATCGGCTTGAAGGGTTGATGAACACTGAATGTCCGCACTGCAATTTTAACAATTTGCGCATCTAATCAGGGGGTCGAGCGTTGGGTGGCGTCGTTGGGTTTGGCTCTTTGCCGTTGTAAGGCGTTGCGTGAGCGGGGCAGATGCGTACAACGCGTAACAAGCGAAGGGGTGTGCGTGCTCCATTCGGTTTTGCTATCGCGATCTTCGCTTTAGTGGCAGGTGGGGCAGGCTATCAGGCGATTGCGTCGTTCCTGGCGCGACACCCCATTCCAATGCCCGTCGCCGGCCTCCACGCGGCGACTTTCAGCTTTCCACAACCCATCGGCTCCGAGATTCCGGATCCCCGCGGCTATCAGCTCGCAAGTCTGCAAACGAATTCGGCCGATTTCACCGGCTCGATCCAGCGCGTGCTGAGGGACCCCTGGGACGGCATGGCGTTCTCGATGGGCCCGATGATCAATCGCGCGGCCAAGGGCGATCGATTGGTGAAGGGTTCGCTCAAGCCGGTCACGCTTGCTCAAGATCCTGCTCCCACCCGGCACCTTGCGCGCGCCCCGGACCCCATTTTGAGCGCGGCCCCCCAGGAGAGCGCACAAAGCACCGCGTCCGCCAAAGGCGATCGGCCAACCAGGAGCGACGCGCCCGCCCCCAGGACGGAGGCGTTGGCGAAGGGCGATCGGCTTGTGCCCGCGCATTCGCAACTGGCGTCGAAGCCGGAGGCCGAGCCACGACAGGAAGCGGCGCGCGAGCCGGCGCCGGCCACGAATGATCAGGTGGCGATGCTGCCGGCCCCGCCGCTGCCCGTGCAAACGCCGACAAATGAGCCGAGCAGCACGCAATTGGCTGCACGATCGGAGGCAACGACGCCGCGAGCCGAATGGCCGATAGCGACATCGCCGGAGGGCGCCACGGTCCAAACCGCCCGGCTTTATTTCGGTGTGGAAGGCAGCACAGCGCATGTGCTGGAGCCCTGGGCGCCCGGCGAAGAACCCGTCCTGATGACACCGCCTGAGGAGAACGCAGCAGATACCAAGCCGCCCGTCAGCGGAAGCGGGGAGACGATTGCGGCCAAGGGCGAGGTCACCGGCGCTGATCAGCGTCCCAAGAGTCCGACGGAATTGCTGCGCTTGACCGACAAGGAGCGGGAGAAATCGGAGAAGTGTCTGACCGACGCCATCTACTTCGAAGCGCGGGGCGAGCCCGTGCGCGGACAGATGGCAGTCGCGCAGGTCGTCATGAACCGGGTGTTCTCCGGCTATTATCCCAACAACGTGTGTGGTGTCGTCTATCAGAACAAGGAGCGCCACCTCGGCTGTCAGTTCACCTTTGCCTGCGACGGCATTCCCGAGGTCGTCAACGAGCCGGACGCGTATGAACGCGCCAAACAGATCGCCCGCGACACCCTGGACGGCAAACTGTGGTTGCCGGAGATCGGCAAGGCGACCCATTACCACGCCTATTGGGTGCGTCCGTCATGGGTGCACGAGATGTTCAAGCTCAACAAGATTGGCGTGCACACCTTCTACCGGCCGCGCAACTGGGGCGACGGGGCGGAGGCGCCGGTGTGGGGCGACGCGGCGACCACCGCGGAAGAAGCGAAGAAGCTCTAGCCGAGAATTTTACCGACTTAAATCATCGCCATCTCAGCTTGCGCGGCGACCTCTTCGGCAATCGCGCGCGCTTGTGCGAGCGTGAGGAAACTCCGCCGCGCTTGCTTGGGGTCCGCGGTCGGAAAATCGGACCGATAATGCGCACCGCGGCTCTCGCACCGCTTGTAGGCCGCGGCCGCAATCATGAGCGCGGCGGTCGCGGCGTTGCGCAGGGCGGGGCTCTTCGCTTTGCGTTCGATCGATCCGATCGCACCAAGTGCGTGGCGAAGCCCGCCTGCGTCGCGGATGACGCCGACGTCGGAGGACATCACGGTACGCAGCTCTCCTTCGCCGTGCGCGTCCGGACGAGTCTGATCCGACTGACAGGCTTCCAAACGATCGACGCCACGCCAATCCGGCAAAGTTGAGCCATTGATATCCTCGGCGACGCGAGCGGCAAAAACGGCCGCCTCGAGCAAGGAGTTCGATGCGAGCCGGTTGGCGCCGTGGACTCCGGTCGATGCGACTTCGCCGGCGGCCCAAAGTCCCGGCAACGACGACCGGCCACGCGCGTCGACCGCGACGCCGCCCATGTGATAATGCGCGGCCGGGGCGACCGGAATGAGATCGTGCGCGGGATCGATGTCGGCATCGATGCAACTCGCATAGACCGTGGGGAAGCGCTCGGCGAATTTCACTCCGATCGCCTGGCGGGCGTCGAGAAACGCCTGCCGTCCCGCCGTGATTTCCGCGAACACGCCGCGGGCAACGATATCGCGCGGGGCGAGGTCGCCGAGTGGGTGCAGCCTTTGCATGAAACGCTCGCCATGGCCGTTGACGAGCACGGCGCCGTCTCCGCGCAAAGCCTCGGTTGCGAGCGGAGCCGGATCGCGGCCGATGGCGATGCCGGTCGGGTGGAACTGCACGAATTCCGCATCCGCGATGACGGCGCCGGCGCGGGCCGCAATCGCAAGCCCGGTCCCCGAGGCCTGTGCAGGATTGGTGGTCACGGCGTAGAGATGACCGGCGCCGCCGGTCGCGAGCACGACGGCGCGGGCGGGGATCGCGCCTGGATCTCCACGCATCGTGTGGACACGGACGCCCGAGACGCGCCCGTCCTCCATGACGAGATCGTCGGCGACAGAACCATCCAGCACCTGGATCGATGGACACTTGGCAACCGCCTCGGCGAGGGCTGCCATGATCGCGCGGCCGGCCGCGTCGCCGTGGACGTGAACGATGCGACGCGCGGAGTGCGCGGCCTCGCGGCTCACGGTCAGCCGGCCCTGAAGGTCGCGGTCGAAGGGGACGCCGTAGGCGAGAAGGTCGCGCACGCGCTCTCCCGCCTCGCGGGTCATCGCGAGCGCCAGCTCTTCGTCGACGATGCCGGCGCCGGCGGCGACGGTATCACGCGCGTGCGCCTCAGGCGTATCACTGTCCGCGACCGCGGCCGCAATCCCACCTTGCGCCCAGGCGCTCGAAGCGCCTTCGCCGAGGGGAGCGGCGGCAAGCAAGGTGACCGGGCGCGGCGCGAGTTTCAGGGCGCAGAACAATCCGGCGAGCCCGCCGCCAACGATGACGACGTCATCTCTTCCGGTTTCGGACGACGGCGAAGGCAAAGCGCACATGGGGGTCTCATAGACATTGATGTTGCGTTGGGGCTGGCTGCGGAGCGGCGCAACCGTCCGCGTCAGCTCTTGAGATGGATCATGCGTTCGACCGCGCGCCGCGCCTTCTTCGCAATGAGCGGATCGACCACGACCTCCTCCTGCAGTGAGAGCAGGCTGTCGAGGATCTTCGGCAGGGTAATGCGCTTCATGTGCGGGCAGAGATTGCAGGGGCGAACGAACTCCACGTCGGGCAACTCGGCCTGCACGTTGTCCGCCATCGAGCATTCCGTGACCATCACCACGCGTCGCGGCCGTCGACCGCGCACCCAGTCGATCATGTGCGCCGTCGATCCCGTGAAATCGGCCTCGGCAAGCACCTCGGGCGGGCATTCCGGATGGGCGATGATCTGGATCGACGGATCGTCATCGCGGTAGCGTCGCAATTCGTCGGCGGTGAAGCGCTCGTGCACCTCGCAGTGGCCTTTCCAGGCGATGATCTTCACATCCGTCTGCGCTGCGACGTAGCGCGCGAGGTATTCGTCGGGCAGGAAGATCACCTTGTCGGCGCCGAGGCTTTCGACGATCTGCACGGCGTTTGAGGAGGTGCAGCAAATGTCGCTTTCGGCCTTCACCTCGGCCGACGTGTTCACGTACGTGACGACCGGCACGCCGGGGAAGCGCTCGCGCAGCAGGCGTACGTCCTCGCCGGTGATTGAAGACGCGAGCGAGCATCCTGCCCTGCTGTCGGGGATCAGAACGACCTTGTCCGGATTGAGGATCTTCGCGGTCTCAGCCATGAAATGCACGCCGCACTGGACGATGATCTCGGCCTTTGTCTTGGCCGCTTCGCGCGCGAGCTGCAGGCTGTCACCGACGAAATCAGCGACGCAATTGTAGATTTCCGGTGTCTGATAGTTGTGAGCAAGGATGACCGCGCCGCGCTGTTGCTTGAGCGAATTGATGGCCTTCACGTAGGGCGCGAAGAACGGCCATTCGATCGAGGGAACGACGGTCTTGATCCGCTCATAGAGATGCGCGGTGTCGCCGGCAACCTCGTCATTCCAGTCAAGCGCAGGGCGCGGCAACACGCCGAGCTTTCGCGCGGCGCTGGGGCTCGACGTGCTGAGTTGGGGCGCAGCAGCTGGATGGGTTGGGCCGAAGGTATCGAGGATGGGCATTGTTCGCCTCCTTCGTTATTATGCTCGTATTGAGCATAAGCGGTGACAAAAACATCCGGCGTTGGCCGGCATGCGTCTCGGTTGCCCTCTGGCTCTTATTCTCACTTTGAGCAAATCGAATATAGCACCATTGCCTCTCCGTTTCCAGCCCCCGTAGCCCGGACGTCAGCTGCCAAGGCAGCGCGGCTGCCATGCATCCCGTGGGAAGCCATGCGTCTGACAAATCGTTCCGATTACTAAAAGTCGTTTGGGCCGATTCACGCGAGAGCTTAAGACGTGTGTGGGGAAGAGCATCCGATAGCCCGCGCGCGTGCAGCGTGCGAGGTGGGAGCGACATGCAATGACGACGAGCGAGATGTCGATACGGCCGGTGGTGTGGCGTACGCCGGCGGTGGTTGTTTTGTGCGGATGTTTGATTGCGTTGCTGAGCTTCGGCCCGCGTTCCGCGGTCGGCCAGTTCCTCACGCCGATGTCGGTGGAGAAGGGGTGGGGCCGTGACATCTTCTCGTTTGCCCTCGCCATTCAGAATCTGCTGTGGGGTGTCGGTCAGCCCTTCGCCGGCGCGATCGCCGACCGCTTCGGCACGGTCCGCGTGCTGTGGGTCGGCGCGATCATCTATGCTCTCGGCCTGGCGTGGATGGCGTATGCGGACACGCCGACGAATCTGACGCTGTCCGCCGGCGTGCTGATCGGTTTTGGCTTGTCGGGCTGTTCGTTCACCCTCGTCATCGGTGCGCTCGGCAAGCTCGTTCCGGAAAACTGGCGGTCGCTTGCCTTCGGCGCCGGGACGGGCGCGGGCTCCTTCGGGCAATTCCTGTTTTCGCCGTTGGCGCGCTTGCTGATCGATCAATTTGGCTGGCAGTCCGCGCTCGTCGTCTTCGCAGGCGTGATGCTTTTGATCCTGCCTTTGTCGCTTGCGTTGGCGACGCCGCGCGCCGAGCCGTCGACGATCAAGAACGCGCCGGTGACGCAATCGGTCGTGCAGGCGCTCGCCGAAGCCTTCGGACATCGCAGCTACGTGCTGTTGGTGCTCGGATTCTTCACCTGCGGATTCCAGCTCGCCTTCATCACCGTGCATCTGCCCGCCTATCTCATCGATCGCGGGCTTTCGACCCAGACCGGCGCATGGACCATCGGCGTCATCGGCCTGTTCAATATCGTGGGGTCGATCTACTCGGGCTGGCTCGGCAATCGCGTTCCCAAGCGCTACATCCTGTCGGTCATCTATCTGGCCCGCGCCCTGGCGGTGGTCGCCTTTGTGTTGCTGCCGGCGAGCGCAACGTCCGCCATCATCTTCGGCGCGGTGACGGGACTGCTCTGGCTCTCGACCGTGCCGCCGACATCCGGTCTCGTCGCATTGATGTTCGGAACGCGCTGGCTTGCCATGCTGTTCGGCTTCGCCTTCTTCAGTCACCAGGTCGGCGGTTTCCTCGGTGTTTGGCTGGGCGGCGTCGTGTTCGAGCGCACCGGCTCCTACGACGCCGTCTGGTGGTTGTCGGTGCTTTTCGGCGTGTTGTCGGCCGTGATCAACCTGCCGATCGTGGAAAAGCCGGTGGCCCGGGTAGCGCCCGCGCCGGCCTAAGACCCCCCCGCCGCTCGCCGTTGCTTGAGCCCGCGGTTGCATGCCAAGGCGCATTGCGCTCTAAGAGGATCGACGCCAAGGTGAGGGCGCGTGCGCGCGTCTGATTGAGGTGAACGATCGGCCCGATATTTCGGTGGTGCTCGCCACCTACAATCGCCGGCAAAGCCTGCCGCGGGCGATCGCGAGTGTGCTGGCGCAGGACGCCGATTTCGAGCTGATCGTCGTTGATGACGCCTCGACCGATGACACGCGGTCCTATCTCGCGAGCCTGGCGGACCCGCGGATCAGGGTGCTCGGGTCCGAACGCAACCTCGGACCGAGCGACGCCCGTAATCTCGGTATCGAGGCGGCGCGTGCCGATGTCGTCGCTTTCCTCGATTCCGACGACACCTATCTGCCGCGGCGCCTCGCCGCGTCTCTGGCAGCGCTCGGAGATCCAAGCATCGTGTGTGTGCTGTCGTCGTCGCTGACCTACACGCGTGAGAAGCCGCGAGAGGCCCGCATCCCCGACGTGAGGCTTGCTGCACCCGCCTTCGAGTGGGCGCTGACCTGTGATCTCTTTCCCGTGGAGACATCGGGCATGACCGTGCGCCGCGCTGCGGTTCTTGCGGTGGGCGGATTCTGCTCTGGCCTGCGGTTGACGGAAGACCGGGAGCTTCTCATTCGCCTGTCGCGTCAAGGCGGCGTGCAGCTTCTGTCCGAATTGCTGTGGGAGAAATCGTGGTCCGACGATGGTCTGTCGAATGATTGGTCCAAGCACGGATTCGGTTTCCTGAAATACGTCGCCGCGCGCCCGGAATACACCACGCGCTTTCGCGGGCTCGGCTCCTATTTTGCCGTCAAGGTGCTGGTGCGTGATCTCCGCGCGCGGGCCTTGCGCGCCTTCTGGCGTGATCTGCGGGCCTTCTTCGCCCTCGGCTTGATCGACCCCAATCCGGTGCGTCTCCTGCGCAATCATCGCCGGGTCGGACACTACCGGCGCGCGCAGCGCAGCCCCGAGGCGCTCGCCGCTCTCACCGGTCCGCCCGACGCATGGCGATAAGCTTGTCGAGGGATGAGGATCGCGCTTTATAGCTGCTAGTGAGCGGATTTGACATTCGCTACCCTCTGGCGGCGAGTTCGTGATGCGAATGTCAAATCCAAAGCTCCACTAGCACTTATGATTGTTGCTAGTGGTCCTTTGATTCTAACATTCGCAAAAGAGCCTGCCGCAAGGGGGGTGCGAATGTTAGAATCGGACCGCTAGCCCAGGTGCGCGCGCCGCGCCACCGCTGACAAGGGGATGAGTGGTGGCGACCTTCAAGGCGATTGTGATCAGCAAAGGCGAGAGCGGCCAGTCAGTCGGGCTCTCCGATTTCGCCGACAGCGATCTGATGGACGGTGACGTGACCTTCCGGGTGGAATGGTCGACCGTCAATTACAAGGACGGGCTTGCGCTCACCGGCAAGGCACCGGTGGTCCGACGCTTTCCCATGATCGCCGGAATTGATGGCGTGGGGACGGTGCTCAGTTCGTCGCACGCCGAGTGGAAGCCCGGCGATAAGGTCATTCTCAACGGCTGGGGATGCGGCGAAGCCCATCTCGGTGCGCTTGCGGAGAAGGCTCGCGTCAAGGGCGATTGGCTGGTGCCCTTGCCGGCGGGCTTGGCCATGCGTGACGCCATGGCAGTCGGGACGGCCGGATACACGGCGACGCTTGCGGTCATGGCGATCGAGCGCGCCGGCCTCACGCCCGATCGCGGGCCCGTCGTGGTCACCGGTGCCGCCGGCGGCGTGGGGTCGGTCGCAGTTTCGCTTCTTGCCAAGCTCGGCTACCAGGTCAGCGCCGCAACCGGGCGTCCCCAAGAGGCTAACTATTTGAAATCGCTGGGTGCGGCCGAGATCGTCGCGCGCGAGGAACTGACCGGTCCGGTCAAGCCGCTGGCAAAAGAGCGTTGGGCGGGGGGAATCGACAGCGTCGGCTCGACGACGCTTGCCAACGTGCTCTCGATGATTCGCTATGGCGGAGCCGTGGCCGCCTGCGGCCTTGCCGGGGGCATGGACCTGCCAACGACCGTCGCACCGTTTATTTTGCGTGGAGTGTCACTTTTTGGCATCGATTCCGTGATGTGCCCACAGAATCTTCGGCGGGAGGCGTGGAAACGGTTGGATTCTGACCTTGATAGAGCCAAACTTACCAGTATGACTTCCGAAATTGGACTTTCGGACGTGATCGAGGCTGGTCGGCAGATCGTGGAAGGGCGGGTCCGCGGCCGTCTCGTGGTCAAGATTGGGTAAACCATTCAGAAATTGGCGACGAAGTCCAGGCATCATCTCTTCGATTCGGTATGGTAACGTTCTGCTAACACGGATCCGGATCTAAACGACGTGGAGTCCGCGATGTATCGGTGCATTGGAATGGTATTGGCGGGGATCGCAACCGTTCTTCCAGCCGCGGCCGGGGAACTGACACCGGAGGAGGCACGGCACTTCGTTGCCGGCAAGCTGTTCTCCTACAACTGCTTTGAGGGAACGACAGGGGTCGGTCGCATTCTCTCGGACGGCTCGGTCTTGGGCACGATCAGGATTGGCGGCACCGGTCCAATCCGCTTCGTCAGCCTTCCCGCCGGCACGGTCAAGGTGAGCCCCACGTCCGTGTGTGCATCCGTCCGCGGCGCGCTGTTCGAGCCGTGCTTCAACGTCGACAAGACCAGCGAGGTCAGCTTTCGCGGCTCGATCTCAGGCCTGGGCTTCGCCTATTGCGACTTCACCCGCCGCGGCGCCCGTATCGAGCTGACGGCATCGAACCAGCATCCGCGGCCGGTCCAGTCGGCAAAGACGATCTCCTCCGACGAGTGATCGGTTGCGATTGGAATCTTCGAGACAAATCCAGACGCCGCTGAATCGTATTATCAGCGCCGGCAGCGCTGGCTGATTGCTCATTCGAATTTGAGGTTAAATTCGCGCGCGAACTCGCCGTACTTTTCAAACTCGGTGCGTATGAAGCCGCCGAATTCCGCGCCGCACGACAAAACCGGAAACAGCCCCTGAG
>Ga0126381_100009346_pt1 | contig 11004 bp, 10 predicted proteins | sample PanSoiMetPlot_28_FD_96465 | JGI IMG/M metagenome (GOLD analysis project Ga0126381, IMG submission 96465) | Tropical forest soil microbial communities from Panama - MetaG Plot_28 | ecosystem: Environmental > Terrestrial > Soil > Tropical forest > Bulk soil | place: Panama | collected 2016-02-17
ATCAACCCATCTGGGCTGATCGTGGGATTTTTCACCGACAATAGTGCCCGATGTCACGGCTACGTGCGTGCTGCTAACGGCACCTTCACTCAGATCGATGCTCCAGACGCGGGCACAGGACCGTTTCCCCAGGGGACCTTCCCCTCAAATATCACTCCCATGGGCATCAACCCGGCAGGCGCGATCACCGGATTCTACGTGGACGCGAGTGCAGTACAGCACGGCTTTGTGCGCGCTCCTAACGGCGTCATCACCGAGTTCGATCCCACAGGCTCCATATTCACGGACCCCAACGCCATCGATCCGACGGGTGCGATCGCGGGATTTTACTTTGACGCAAACTTCGTGGGTCACGGCTTTCTGCGCGCTCCCAACGGGACCATCACCTCGTTTGATGCCCCGGGCGCCGACATGACGGGCGACGGCAACGGCACATTCGGCGTAGGTCTCCTTCCGAATGGTGTGGTCGAAGGAGTCTACGTCGACGTGAAAGGTGTGCTTCACGGTTTCGTGCGGTCTAGCCAGGGCACCTTCACGACTTACGATGCTCCGGGCGCGGGCACAGGAGCAGGCCAGGGAACCCTCCCTGAAAGCAACAACACTCTGAACGCGATCACGGGACAATACATCGACGGAAACTTCGTGAATCACGGCTTCCTGCGCAATCCGCAAGGCACTTTTAGCACATTCGATGTTCCTGGCGCGGGCACAGGTGCAGGGCAGGGGAGCATCCCCTTGGGCAATAACAACACAGGAGCGATCACAGGAGAGTCTATTGACGGAGGCAATGTGATACACGGCTTTCTCGTGCAGGGCTTGTAAGCGATTCGCAAGTGAAATTCATGAAACCGGGCTAGATAGAAAATTCTAGTTTGGAAGCGACTGCAAATCCTGCTCGTTTAGGAACCGGAATGAGCAGTGGCAGATTGACGTTCAGCCGAACGAATTCCAACGTACGGCATGTCTAGCTTGAATACATCTGTACAACCATATCTGTTTTTCAATGGTCGGTGCGAAGAGGCACTGGATTTCTACCGCGGGGCTGTTGGAGCGGAAGTAGAAATGCTCAGCCGTTTCAAGAACGCGCCCGAACCGGGCATGACGCAGCCTGGAATGGAAAACAAGGTGATGCATGTCAGTTTCCGCATCGGTGAAACACTTCTAATGGCTTCGGACGGCAGGTGCGATGGCAAACTGCGCTTCGAAGGTTTCTCGCTTTCAGTGGTCGTACCGGACGAGAAAAAAGCCGAGAGCATCTTCAAGGCGCTTTCGGCCGGCGGCAAGATTACGATGCCTCTTGAGAAGACGTTTTGGGCGCCCAAATTCGGAATGGTTGAAGACAAGTTTGGCGTCGGGTGGATGGTGTCTGTTCAGCACAAACCGTAGGCAGGTAAGAGTAAAAATCCGAAATTGAAATCGGAAATCGGATGGCCGACTTGAATCGCGCCGTAACGCAGCCGCTCACGGTGAGGCTGGGCTTTCTATCGTGAATCGATCTTTCCGATGTAACGATGTAACGATTTACGATTTAACGAATCACGGGCCTCGCGCTCAAAAATCAAAAATCAGTCATGAATATCGAAACGCTTCATATCAGTATGAAAGTGCGCCATCCGCAATACGGCGTCGGAGTGGTGAAATCGCTAAACGGGCAAACCGCAGAGATCGCGTTTGACGACGAGCAGCGGACAATTGCGCCGGCGTCGAGCGATCTGCAACCGGCGGAACCGACTGCCGCCTTGAGCGAGTTACAATTGCCGCTGGCGAAACTGATCCGCGATACTGCTGATGCAGTGGTCGAGGCTCTTGGGCTGGAACCACAGGACGCGCTCGTAGAAGGTTTGGCGACTCGATGGCAGAAGGGGACGCTGATCATGCAACCGGCGGATAGTTCGCTTCAGTCGAAAGAAGTCCCGCTCGAAACATTCTTCCACAAAATCGTCATGATTCGGAATAACCTGCGAGTTCTCGAGCAGAAAGTGAACGCGAGCGACAAGCTCAGCGAAGCGGACAAGTTCGATCTGCAACAGTACATCACTCGCTGTTACGGATCGCTCACCACGTTCAACATTCTGTTCAAAAGTAAAGACGAACAGTTCCGAACCAGCGCAGCCGACAGGCCGAACGGCTGAGATCACAATCCTGAGTGGGTCTCAACGCAGGTGCGACTTGACAGTACCCGTCACGTCAAGCGACAAGGGACCGCGGGAGGTCGAATCGCAGACAATGGTTACCAAGCGCGCCCCACAGTTTGTCACCGGCCCGACGAGATTGACCGTTCTGTTTGGCGTTGGAATCGCGCTAGTAGTGGGAAGTGCGGTGGGCCTCGGCGCTTACACTTTCGTCTATGCAAAAGGCGCGTCTTACCTCAGCACCGATCCGCGAGCATGCGCCAATTGCCATATCATGCAGGACCATCTCGATGGCTGGATCAAAGCCAGTCATCGCTCGGTCGCGACCTGCAACGATTGCCACACGCCAGGCAACGTGTTCGGAAAATATTTTACTAAAGCGGATCACGGTTTTTTTCATTCGCTCGCCTTCACCACGGGCGATTTTCACGATCCCATTCGCATGAAGCCGCGCAGCGAGCGCGTGACGGAGAACGCCTGCCGCAAATGTCATCAGGATGTTGTGCACGACATCGACACGATGAGCAGGCCAGGCGAAAGGCTTTCCTGCATTCGCTGCCACGCCAACGTCGGTCACATGAATTAACTGCCTAACAAATGAACTTCAAAGACCGTCTGCTGAACTTCTATCGCCGCCGCCCGATAACCATTTTTGCTGTCATGACCGCTCTCGCCGGTTTCGGGGTTGTGCTGGGAGTCGGTCTCCTGGTTTCGATCTTCGAGCACAAACAGGAAGCGCGGAATCCGTTTTATCGCGTCGTAGAACTCAACGAAGAGACAGATGATCCGGCGATCTGGGGAAAGAATTTCCCGCTGCAATACGATGGTTACCGCCGGGCCATTGACCAGGTGCGGACGAAGTACGGAGGAAGTGAAGCGCTGCCGCACACGCCCACCCACGCCGATCCACGCTCAGTCGTAGCGCAATCACGTCTCGAAGAAGATCCGCGGCTTAAGACCATGTGGGCCGGTTATGCTTTCGCAAAAGATTTCCGCGAGGAACGTGGTCACGCCTACATGCTCGACGATCAGACTTACACGGAACGCCAGCAAGCGGCGAAGCAACCGGGCACCTGCCTGCAATGTCATGCTTCGATCGTGGTGCCCTATACAAAACTGGGCGATGGCGACCTGATCAAAGGTTTCGAGAAATTCAACCAAATGCCATTCGCGGAGGCGCGCAAGCTGGTCACCCATCCGGTTGCCTGCATCGATTGCCACGATCCTAAGACGATGCAGTTGCGCGTGACACGTCCCGGTTTCATGGAGGGAATCCAGGCGCTCAAAGACAGTCAGGGCGTGCACAATTACGATGTGAACCGCGATGCTACTCGGCAGGAGATGCGCAGCTTCGTGTGTGGCCAGTGTCACGTGGAATATTATTTCAAAGGGCCGGAGAAACGCGTCGTTTATCCGTGGGCGAACGGTGTGAAGGTGGAACAGATCCTCGCCTACTACGACGCGGAGCAATTCAAGGATTGGACGCATGCCGACACCGGCGCGCCCGTGCTGAAGGCGCAGCATCCGGAGTTTGAATTGTGGAGCCAGGGAATTCACGCGCGCTCTGGTGTGGCCTGCGCCGATTGTCACATGCCTTACATGCGCGAAGGTGCGCTCAAGATCAGCGATCATCACGTGCGCAGTCCGCTGCTCAACATCAATCGTGCGTGCCAGACCTGTCATAGGTGGCCGGAGGAAGAATTGAAGTCTCGCGCCGAAGCGATTCAGGAACGCACGCAAAAGATGCGGAACGAAGCGATGGATGCGCTGGTCGAGCTGATTGCTGACTTGAAAGCAGCGCGAGCCGCCAATTTTAATCCGGATGAAGTAACACGCGCTCAGGATTTCCAACGCAAGGCCCAGTTCTATCTCGACTTTGTCGAAGCGGAAAATTCCATTGGCTTTCATGCGCCCGAGGAAGCGCTAAGGATTCTTGGTGAATCAATTAACTTCGCGCGCCAGGGCCAGCTGGCTCTGCGACCAAAGCAACTAGCCGGGCCCAGTAACCCATGAGACTCGTAACAGTGTATTACTCGTTGTTACGGATCGCTCACCACCTTCAACATCCTTTTCAAAACAAGGGCGACCCGTTCCGAACCAATTTGCAGATGCTGTCCTAAAATCTTTCGTCTTTGTTTTGCCGCGCAATGAATCCGCTTTTTTTGAGGCGAGAGCATTCAATCACGCTCGTATTAGTTATAATCTTATCAGCCTGCGCAGCCATCTCGGCGTCGCAGTTCTCGCTCAGTGCGCCGATCGTGTTTGAAGGGGCTGTCGACGGTTCCGCCGCTGCCGATGTCGGCGGCGGATTCTTTGTCGGGGCAACTGACGAGGATAACGAACTTCGCCTCTACGATGTCAAAGGGGGCCCTTCAGCTAAGACGTTAGACGTCGGAATAGAAGCAGCTGTTAAGAGCGCGCTTGGGCTAAAAAAGATCAAGGAATGTGACCTCGAGGGCGCGGCCAAAATTGGAAACCTCATCTTCTGGATCGGCTCGCACGGGAGAAATAAAGATGCGAAGGAGGAAAAAGAGCGGCAGGTCCTGTTCGCGACCAAACTTACTGGTGTTGGCAAAGACGCGAAGCTCGAGATTGCAGGAAAGGTTTACACACAGCTTATCGATGATTTGCTGAAAGATTCGGTTCTCGCGCCGTTCGATCTGGCCAAAGCCGCCACACTCGCGCCAAAGGATGAAGGAGGGCTGAATATTGAATCGCTGGCCGCCGATGGCGGCAAGCTATGGATTGGATTTCGAAATCCAAAAAGCAAAGCCAAAGACGCGCTGCTCATTCCGTTGCTTAACCCCACCGACATAATTAAGGGAGGTGTGCGCGCCAAACTCGGCGATCCATTGCTCCTTAAGCTCGGCGGATTGGGTGTTCGAGATATGGTTGCTTGGAACGATGGTTTCTTGATCATTGCCGGGGATTTCGTTGATCGCTTCCAACCGGGTGCGAAGCCTTCGCGGGTTTTTTCGTGGAAGCCCGGCACTGATCCAAAGGACATAGGGGTTGATTTCGATGATCTCAATCCCGAGGCGATCCTGACTATGGGCGATGGCGACAACGCTAGGATTTTGATTCTTAGCGATGACGGAAAGTATCCGGGTCGCGCGGATAAAAACGTTTTTCGTGGCGTGTGGTTGCGGCAGGCGGTCTCCCCGGCAGCGGGAGCCAACGCGCCAACCGTGGCGAGGAAACGACCACTACTTTGACCGAGTTAGAAATTCCGCTTGCGAAACTAATCCACGACACTGTTCACGCTATGTTACAGCAACGCGCTTTTCATCCACGCAGCGACGAAGCCCGTCAAAATCGCCAGAATCCCGAAGCCGCGCTCGGTTTTGCGTCTCTTTCCAAAACGGAATTATGAAAGCGGTTCTGTTTCGATTCGCCGCGGTCGTATTCAGTTTGGTGATCGTGGCGCTGTTTGGTGAAGTCGCGTTGAGATTGTTTGGACCGCTCCCGGTAGAGGACGAAAAAAACCGTTTCTGTCGGTTTGATCATGAGTTGGGCTGGGCCCCGCTGGAGAACGTCACCTACGCTGAAAAGGGAGTTCTTGTGCATCAAAATCAATTCGGGCTGCGCGCCCCCGACGATATCCAACTAAAGAACACATCCGGGAGAAAGCGAGTGTTGGTGCTGGGCGATTCGTACGTCTGGGGGTTCGGCGCGACTCAGAAGGAGCTCTTCACTGAACGGCAAGTGTATCGGACAGATGACGAACTGATTAACGGCGGTGTCTCCGGTTACGGCACGGACCAGGAGTATCTGTTTTACCTGCGCGAAGGCCAAAAATTTGATGTCGACGAAGTTGTACTCGCGTTCACACTCATCAACGATGTCACAAACAATCTTCATGCGAAGCAGTATTCTTACCTGAAGCCCTATTTCACGCTGGATGCCGGCCAATTAGCCTTGCACAGCGATCATGTTCGAGACGGAATAGTTCGAAGATTCGGTCGTACCCTGAGACGGAAATCCCGTGTTTATGATTTTTCTAACGATGGCGTCCACGCATTGATCAAAACACTTCAACGGAAGCACCCCTTCGAAGCCGACGTCGTGGTGTCCAAAGCTGATCGTAACGGCATTGAATTGACTCTCGCTATCTTGAAAAAGCTGAAGGAGGCGGTCGAAGCACGCCATGCGAAACTTCTTGTGGTCTTCATCCCGTACAAGCCGCGAGTCGAACAACATCTGCCGGGAAATCATCCTTTTGCGCCCTTGCTGGCAGAAGGTCTCACCAAGATGGGAATCAGTTATCGGGAACCGTATCCGGAATTCTTGAAGTCTGTCATCGCTGGCGTGGATCCATTCAAACCAGGGGATGCACATTTCGGGGCCGCGGGCCATGAGTTATTCGCTAAGTTCGTGACCGATACTGAGCTGGCGCGCGCATCGACTGATTACTACGCTCATCAGTGAGATCGGCGCGCAACACAGATATCGAAAGGTTCTCCAGCATTAGGATTCGCCCGTGAATATCCTCGGTCTATCCGCATTTTATCACGACAGCGCGGCATGCCTGGTGCGCGAAGGAGAAATTATTGCAGCAGCCCAGGAGGAACGATTCACACGAAAAAAGCACGACGCGAGGTTTCCGGTGCACGCCGTGGAGTATTGCCTCCGCGAAGGCGGCCTCCACGTCAAGGAGCTCGATTATGTGACGTTCTACGAAAAGCCGTTCCTGAAATTCGACCGGATTCTGCACACTTATCTCGCGTATGCGCCAGCCGGTCTCAGAAGCTTTCTGATGGCGATACCGTTTTGGATTCGGGAACGCATCTGGATGAAAGAATTGATCCGGCGCGAACTCGGCTGCGCTTGCAAAGTTCTTTTTCCGGAACACCACGAATCGCACGCGGCGTCGGCGTTTTTTCCATCGCCGTTTTCGGAGGCGGCGTTCCTTACCTGTGACGGAGTGGGGGAATGGACAACGACCAGCTACGGAGTGGGCCGCGGCAATCAAATCCAAATGCTGGCGGAGTTACGTTTTCCACACTCCCTTGGTTTACTTTATTCCGCGTTCACTTATTTCACCGGGTTCAAAGTCAATTCCGGCGAATACAAATTGATGGGGCTGGCGCCTTACGGCCAGCCAAAATATCGCGATCTCATTCTGAGCGAGTTGATCGATCTCAAAGACGACGGGTCGTTCCGGCTGAACATGAAATATTTTAATTACGGCGTCGGCCTGACCATGACCAACGTTGCGTTTAACCGCTTGTTCGACCGGCCGCCACGTAAGCCGGAATCGAGGTTGACCCAGAGCGATATGGACCTGGCGTGCTCGATCCAGGATGTAACCGACGAAATCATATTGCGGATGGCGCGGCACATTCGCAAGGAAACCGGGCAACGAAATCTTTGTCTGGCCGGCGGAGTCGCCCTCAATTGCGTCGCGAGCGGGCTGCTTCTGCGCGAACGCATTTTCGACCGGATTTGGATTCAACCGGCCGCAGGCGATGCGGGCGGTGCGCTCGGCGCGGCGCTATTTGCCTGGCATCAGCTTTTGGACAAAAAACGCAAGACCGATGATGTGAATGATTCGCAACGCGGTTCTTATCTCGGACCTGCGTATCGCAATAATGAGATCCGCGCTTATCTGGAGGCGCAGAAAATTCCCTTCACTGAACTAACCGACGACGAGCTTCCCGAAAAAATTGCCGAGCTCATTAATGACCAGAAAGTGATCGGCTGGTTCTACGGTCGAATGGAATTCGGGCCGCGCGCGCTCGGGGCCCGATCAATCATCGGTGATGCGCGATCGCCACAGATGCAGGAACTCATGAATTTGAAGATCAAGTTCCGTGAAAGTTTTCGGCCATTCGCGCCGGCGGTTCTTCGCGAAAGATTGTCGGACTGGTTCGAATTAGATGAAGAGAGCCCTTACATGCTGCTTGTCGCGCCAGTTTCAAAAAATCGCCGCTGCAAAATTGCAGCCGACCAGCAAAATTTATTCGGCCTCCAACAGCTCTCAACCATCCGATCCCATATTCCCGCGGTGACTCACGTTGATTTTTCAGCGCGAATCCAAACCGTGACTGATCAAAATCAGCCGATGTTTTACCGCGTGATCAAAAACTTCGAACAGAGATACGGATGTCCGGTGATCATCAATACGTCATTCAATGTTCGGGGTGAACCGATCGTGGCCACGCCGGAACACGCTTTCACCTGTTTTATGCGGACCAATATGGATTATCTGCTCCTCGGCAATTTCTTGTTGGAAAAGAGAGACCAAAAGCCGCTCGACAAAGACATCGACTGGCTAAGGGAATTTGAACTCGATTAACGATGTCAATTCACGCAGACCTTAAGAAACTAAGAACCGGCGCCGGCGATCTGCGAAAGTTCGGGCTAACAGTCGGCGGGGGGTTCATCGTCCTCGGCGTTCTGTTGTTGCTTCGGCACCGGTCGAGCTATCTGGCTCTTTGCGGCGCAGGCGCGCTGTTGGCAGTATTCGGCGTAATCTGGCCGCGCGCGTTGAAATACGTTTATATCGCGTGGATGGCACTGGCCTTCACGCTCGGATTCGTGATGTCGAATGTGATCCTGACGCTGTTCTTTTTCCTGTTCGTCACGCCGATCGGGCTGCTGGCTCGTTTATTCCGAAAAGATTTCCTCGCCCGAAAATGGGACAAACGAGCGGCGAGCTATTGGATTCAGTGCGGCAGAGAGATGAAAACGGCTAATACTTACGAGCGCCAATTTTAGTGTTGTGCAACACATATGGCTTGAGAATGGCCGCGAGGAGTTTGGGGGAATTTCAAGGAGCGAGCGAAGCGCCTGTATCTCATGCGATACTGGTCGAGCGTGGGACGCGGAAATTCGCCTAAAGAACAGCGGCCCGGAGGGTTGACTTGAAAATGGCCCGACGTCCGCGTTGCATCTCGGTCACAGGTCGCAAAGGACGTGCTTCCTCCTCGCGCCTTGGCGGCGGCCCATTTTGAAGTCAACTATTCGCAAGCCATACGTGTTACACAACACCAGAAATGCCTTTACTTGAAATCTGTTCCGCTCAACTGTGGAAAGTTTTCCATGAACCGGGTAGCGATCATCAAGGAATTCTTTGAGTTCCTGCGGCAGCGCAAGAGATGGTGGATAGCGCCGATCCTGGTTTTTATGGTGCTGCTTGGCGTTTTACTGATTTTTGCCAGCACCTCTACGCTGGCTCCGTTCATCTACAGTTTGTTCTGAAATCTTGCGAGCTTCTGCGACTCGACTCACGGACGTTTTTGAATTTTCGCCGCGGCGGAAAATTGTTAGCGAGTTTTCTTATAAGTACACGCCAGTTCCTGCTTTCCTGATTGCTTCTTCTTGCCACACTCGTTGTAGCCACGGCGCTGTGCGCCGTCAGCCGATGCCTGCCTCGACGAAGGCCGGTGACGACATAACGATGTAACGATGTAACGAATTACCGGCAAAAAAGTTTGCTGTAACTTTCGTGAAGGAGTATTCCTGAAAGCCCTGCAATCGAAGAAGAATGACTTAATACACTTATGCCAAGTCTACTCAAAAAACTGTTCCATAAATCGGAAGCGCCGAACGACGGTCTCACTCAGCCCCAGCGTGAGGCGATAGTCGACTTGCTCAACTATTGCATGTACGCCGACAACTTGGTCATGCTCGCGGAGGACAGGTTGATTGCAGATACGGTCGCCAGGTTCAATTGGGACCCGAAAATACCGTTCGACCAGTTCGATGCGAGATCGGTTGGCAACGCACGGAACGCCAGAGAAAGTCAGGTGTACAGAGATCAGTTCCTGGCTTCGATAAAGGACAGGCTTGATACCGCAGCAGTGAGGGGAAAAGCGTTGGACCTGTGCCAGGAACTCTTTCTAGCTGATGGCGCGCAGTCCGACGAAGAAGACGAAGTGCTTCAGAATCTGAGGCCGCTGCTCGAATAGAAGTCGTTGTTCTGGGTCGCAACGATTCACGACCCACGAATTACGATTCACGCGGCGACCTCCCGCTTCGTTGAGATCATTCAACGTGGTTCGGTGGGCTGTTTGAAGCGGGGAAAACAGCGTTTGCTCGAAACTCTGTTCCCAGCCAGAATTTAAAATGCAAATTGCTCTCCGGAAACACTTCCTTCGCCTCGTCTTCAGCTTCCTTCTGACAACTGAAGCACTGGCCGTTCAAGTCCAGGCGGCCTCCGACAAAAATTCCGAAGCTGAGTCGAAGGATACGCCCAAGCCTACTGCAACCCCCAACTTTAAGCCCGAGTCCGTCACCAGCACGGGCACCGTGACTGTCGGAGGCAGTCCAGTCGAGTATCAAGCCGTAGCCGGCACGATCGTCGTGCATCCCAAAGGGTGGGACGACGCTGCCGCGAAAGGGGACCGGCAAAGCAAAAAGGAAGAAAGTGAGGAAAGCGAGCAGAGCGAACAGGAGCCTAACGAACATAAGAATCCGACAGCCGAAGCTTCGATGTTCTACGTGGCCTATAACAAAAAGAATGTGGATGCGGACAAACGGCCCGTTACATTCCTGTTCAACGGCGGACCTGGCTCTTCGACGGTCTGGCTGCACATGGGCGCCTTTGGACCTAAGCGGGTGATCACGGCCGACGACACGCATACCGCCGCAGCGCCTTATCAAATTGTTAATAACGACTACAGCCTGCTGGACGCGAGTGACCTGGTATTCGTGGACGCTCCCGGCACCGGCTTCAGTCGCATCGCCGGTAAAAACAAGGAGAAAGAATTTTACGGCGTGGACGCGGACGCGCACGCGTTCGCGGAATTCATCGTGGCGTATCTCAGCAAGTATGGGCGGTGGAACTCGCCCAAGTACATTTTCGGTGAAAGCTACGGAACGCCGCGCTCCGCCGTGCTGGTGAACCTGCTCGCACAGGAATACAACG
>Ga0126381_100009347_pt1 | contig 11004 bp, 7 predicted proteins | sample PanSoiMetPlot_28_FD_96465 | JGI IMG/M metagenome (GOLD analysis project Ga0126381, IMG submission 96465) | Tropical forest soil microbial communities from Panama - MetaG Plot_28 | ecosystem: Environmental > Terrestrial > Soil > Tropical forest > Bulk soil | place: Panama | collected 2016-02-17
ACCAAGGCTTGCTGAGGCAGGCCGCAACCGGCGATCCCACGAAGCTGACTGCCGAACTGAACGAGCTGCTGACGGTCATGGTCTATGGGTTGTTCGAAGCGTTCATCGTTGTCATCGTCGTCGGAGCTGTCGTCACCGCTCTGTTGCATTTCTCCCGACGCAGCCGAGTGGTCCCGTGGATCCTTATCGCCACCATAGCGGTGTTGATGGTCGCGGCTGCATTGATCCCATGGCTCGGAGCCACCGTGCTTCCGTGGGACGCCATCCAGGTCTATCGCTGGATCGGCCCGCTGGGCACCATGGCGTTGGCGATCCTGTTCATTCTTTCACTGTTCATCGCGCTGGCGCTTCTGTCGCAGCGTTCGGGCTTTCCTGCGCTGACGCTGGTCTTGCTGGTGATCGGTATCGCCGCGCTGGTCAAGATACCGCTGGACCGCATGAGCGAGGTTCTGTTCTGGGTCTGCCTCGCCCTGATTGTGTTGGCTGCGGTATCAGGCCTGTGGTGGGTCGCTCTGGTCACGGCGCTGCTCGCCGGATTGGCGGTTTCCACATGGATACGCGAAGCCAAGCAGGATGAGCTTATTGCGGCCACTTCGAGCCTGCCTGCGACCTTCGGCGTGCAGCAACGATTTGCGGAGTGGCTGAGCCATCGACCCGATGGGCCGCCTGACGCCGCCGCCGGCGGCAAGAAATACCCCGTATTCATTGTCGCCGTGGAAGGCGGAGGCATCTATGCGGCTGCCGCGGCGTCCTTGTTCCTCGCGCGGCTCCAGGATCGGTGCCCAAGCTTTGCGCACCACGTCTTTGCGATCAGCGGAGTTTCGGGAGGTTCCGTCGGCGCAACCGTGTTTCAGGCATTTGCCCGGCCGTCGGAGCAGTCGGCCACAAGCTCGACGCTCCCCAAATGCGGATCGGATCGGATGACGCCATTAACCGATCAAATCTCGCCGGTCATGCTGGCTGACCACTTCTCCCCGCTTGTCGGATCCATCATTCCCGATTTTCTCGGGGAGGAGTCGGGTCGGGCGCGGGAGCTGGAAAACAGCTTTCTGGAATCTGTCGGATTACCCGACAGTCCCGCTACCCAAGCGCTGACGAAACAATACGCCGCGTACACCAAAGAGTGGGCGGAAGGGGGAGTCGGGCCTGCTTTGGTGCTGAACACGACCTGGGCGGACAATGGCTTGCGGGTGGCGTTTGCCCCGTTCACCCTTGAAAAGAGCACTGGCGGAAGCTTGTACTCTTTCGCCGACAGCGAAATGCCCGGGGAAAATATTTCGCTGATGCACGCCGCGTTGGTCAGCGCCCGGTTCCCCGGAGTTCTTCCCCCCTATTCCGTTTTGATGCCGGGCAGCGGGCACAGATGGAGCTTTGTGGACGGCGGGTATGCAGATTCCTCTGGAGCAACAACCGCACTTGATCTCTTTCGTGCGATCGGTCCCGGGAACCCGGATCACCAGAAGCAGAACGTGGACATCAAGATCATTCTGCTCACGAGCGCCGATCCGGAGCCGGACTTCAAGAACATCGACGGAACGCCGTTTCGAGACACGATCGCGCCGATCGATGCGATCATGAACGTCAGGTATGGGCTCGGCAATCAAGCCGTCGCGCGAGTGTGCGATTTCTTCCAGATCCCGTTGATGAGCTGCAAGAACCGGGATAGAGCCGACCGGAAGAGTGCGCTTCACATCGTGCAGCTTCAGGATCAGGCCTACTCATTGCCCTTGGGTTGGAAGTTGTCGAAAGTAACGTTCGACCTGGTATCGTTGCTCATAGGAAATCCAGACCCATGCCCGTCGAGCAACGCACCAGAAACGAACAGCAGCCAGCCGGAGGGCAAACCCGCGAATCCGCAGATCGACGGCGACGCCAGCAAGAAAAACGAGGGGCCGAACCGTCAGATCAGCATGAGCAACAGCTGCGTCCTTCGATCGATCGAGGAGACGCTGACAGCCTGGGCGGGGTGAGGTCTTCGAACCGCCGGGCCCCCACCAGCGGCTGCCTCGCCGGGAAACGCGATCCCGTCATCACTTCGGCTGCAGCTGCACCAGCTCGGCAAGCTTCTCCTTGCTCAGTGGCGCGGAGATGAACTTCAGCTCAACCGCGTCCGCCATGAGCGAATCGAGGCCCTTGATCTCGTCGGGCTCGACCAGGCTGCGCGGGAAGAACTCGTCGCGCACGCGCCTGGCGACGGCCTCGCTGACGCCGGCGAACTCGGCATAATCCTTCAGCACCTGCGGATTGCTGCCGTACATCCAGTCGATCGTCTCGCGATAGGCCGCAAGATAGCGGATAACGGCGTCCTTGCGGGTCGCAAGTGTCTGCGCATTGGCGACGATCACCCGGATGGTCTGGCCGCGCACGATCGCCGCATCGGTCGCGCGGGCGAGCAGGCGAATCTTGCCCTCGTCGATCTCCTTGAGGCCGCCGGGCGGGGATGCCCATCCGGCGTCGACCTGATCGGTCATCACCGCCGTCAGGGTTGCGGGTGCGCCGCCGGTCGAGACTGCGCGCGCGGAGGTGAGGCCGTTCTCCCTGATGAAGGCGCGCACGACGCTTTCGGTCGAGGAGCCGGCGGTGGAATAGGCGATGCTATGGCCGTTGAGGTCCTTCAGGGATCTGATCGGCGAGGCGACCTTCACGTACCAGTAATCGGCGGCGCCGGTCGCCTCGGCCCCCACGATGCGCACCGGCGCGCCCTTGGCATAGGCCGCCATGGCGCCGAGCGTGCCGACCGCAAGGCCCAGATCGACGCTGCCCGCAATGACCGGCTGCAGCGTCTCGCCCGAGCCCGCGGTGTAGACCATCTCGAGGGTCAGCCCGTGCTTCTTGAAGATGCCGGCCTTGTCGCCGAGCTGCGAGATCGCGGTATCCCAGTTCCCGCGCTGCCCGATGGTGAGTTTGAGGAGATCGTCGGCGGAGGCGGGGGCCTGGGCGGTGACGAGTGCCACGGCCGCGAGGGCGAGGATGAAATGTCGGGCGCGGGTCATTGTCGTTTCTCCCGGGTAGCGAGTCTTGCACTTGTAGTGTGTAGCCCGCATGGAGCGAAGCGTAATGCGGGACAGCCGCTCCCGGATTGCGGCGCTTCGCGCCTCCATCCGGGCTACAGGCCCATCATTTCTTCTCCGTGCCGCGCAGCATGGCGGCGGTCACGACTGCAGTGTAGCCCGGCTCGACCCGCACATCGACCACCGCGACCGCGCCGCTCTCCACCGCGGCGATCGCCTCGCCGAACGTCTTCATCAGTTCGCTTGTCCTGGTGACCGGGCCGTAGCCCTGCGCGCCCTGGGAGCGGGCGAGCGCAGCAAAATCGATGTCGGGCTCGGAGATGCGCTGGCCGATCCAGCGATTCTCGACCGGGCGCGAACGGATGCGGGCGACGCGTTCCTGGTGCAGCTCGTCATTGAAGAAGGAGCGGTTGTTGGCGACCACGATGAGGAGCGGAATGCGGTAATGGACCGCCGTCCACAGCGCCGAGTTGCTCATCATGAAGTCGCCGTCGCCACAGACCGCGATGACGAGCCGCCCAGAGCCCTTGAGCGCGAGCGCAGTGCCCACGGCATTGCCAGGGCCGCCGCCGACGCCGCCGCCGCCTTCGGAGCCGACATAGTCGAGCGGATGGGTCAACGGCCAGCAGGAGCCGTCCCAGGACAGCGAAATATGCGCCAGCGTGACCTCGCGCGTGCCGACCGCGGCGCGCAGCGCCCGCACCAGATCGGCGACCAGGAGCTTGTCCTTGGAGAGCTCTGGCGCTGCCGCGGACTCTAACGCTGCCGGGGGCCTGGGCGCGGCGGGTGTGTGCGACTTGACGGAGGCGCCGAGCGCACCCAGCAGATGCGGCACCGCCTCGTCAGGCGTGGTTGCCAGCAGCACATCGCAGGGCGGCAGGCCCTGGTAGTCCATGCTCCAGCCGCGGTGAATACGGAAATCGTTGCTGACCACCACGACCTTGGCCTTGGGTGGGCCGTCCGGGAACACGGTCTTGAAGATGCCCGCAAGGTCGACCCAGTCGAGGCTCAGGATCACGTCCGCCGCGCGCAGCGCTTCCTGCGCCTGCGGGCCGAGCGCGGTGGTGCCGGGAGGCCCGGCATGCAGTGGATGATCTGTTGGGAACGCGGCGCCAAGCTTGAGCTCGGTGATGACCTTGGCGTTGAGCGACTCCGCCAGCGCGACCCGCTCGTTCCAGGCTTGCAGGCCGCGCGAGACGCGGCCGATCAGCATGACGGGATGCCTGGCCGATTTGAGCACGGCCGCCGCCTCGGCGATGAGCTCGGGCGAGGGGGCAAGCGCGGCTCCCGGCATGTAGCGCTCGACCTGGATCGGCCGGATCGGCTCGCCAAGCCTGGCTTCCTGCAGCTCGGCATCGAGATTGATGTAGACCGGCCCCATCGGGGCGGTGTTGGCGAGCCAGTGCGCGCGGATCAGAGCTTCGCGGGCGGCGGCGGGCGAGGCCGGCTGGTCGTCCCATTTGGTATAGTCGCGCACGATCGCGCCCTGGTCGCGGGCGGTGTGGATCCAGTCGATCCAGGGGCGTCGCTTGGCGGCATCCACCGGGCCGGTTGCGCCCAGGATCACCACCGGCATGCGGTCGCACCAAGCGTTGAAGATCGCCATGGTGGCGTGGAACAGCCCGACATTGGAATGCACCGCGGCTGCCATCGCCTTGCCGGTGACCTTGGCGTAGCCGTGGGCGATCGCGACCGCGATCTCCTCGTGCAGGCACAGCAGCATCTGCGGCGTCTGGTTGCCGAGATAATTGACGATCGAATCGTGCAGGCCCCGGTAGCTCGCGCCCGGATTGAGCGCGATATAGGGGATCGCTAGATCGCGCAGCGTGGCGGCAACCACGTCGCTGCCCCAGCCGGGCGCATTCTCGCCCGTCAGGTTGACCGGCCGGTCGAGCTCGGCGAGCGAGGGATGGGCCGCGGTCGCGGCATCGCCAATCGGCGCCGCCTTGGTCCTTGCAGTCGTCACGGAATGATCCTTGAAAGTTGCGGAAGGTCGCTCATCAAACCGGATCAGCGTGCCGCGCGCAACCGGGAGAGCAGCGTCACGCCGGCATAGCCGTCCGCCGGCTCCATGCCGATCTTGCGCTGGAAATTCTGCACCGCCTCCATCGTGTCGTTGCCGACCCGCCCATCGGTGCCGCCGGTGTCGTAGCCGAGCGCGGTGAGGCGGCGCTGGATTTCCTGCACCTCCGCGAGCGTCGGCGCCCGCTCGCTGCCGGGAAATTTCTGCACGAACGGCTCGGCGCCCATGACCCGGTCGCCGAGATGCACGAGCGCGAGGGTGTAATTCATCGACGGATTGTAGGAATGCACCGCATAGAAATTCGGCCCCAGCAGGAACGCCGGTCCACCTTTCACCGGCACCCACAGCTTGGCGGTGGCATTGGGCAGCGGAAACGGCTCGCCGTCCGCGCGGGTGACGCCCGCCTTCTGCCAGGTCGCGTAGCTCTGCGATCCCTCGCCGCCGCCGCCGGCCGGCAGGCGCACCTCGTAGCCCCAGTGCTCGCCGCGCCGATACTTGCCGCGCTCCACCAGATAGCGCGCGGTCGAGCCGAGCGCATCATCGGGCTTGCCGAACGGCGAGACCCGGCCGTCGCCGTCATAGTCGAAGCCCATGTGCAGCCAGACTTCGGGCATCCACTGGGTGTGGCCCATGGCGCCCGCCCAGGAGCCGTTCATCTCCTCGGGCATGCCCCAGCCGCGATCGATGATGACGAGCGCGTTAAGCAGCTCCTGCTCCCAATAGGAGCGCCGGCGCGGCTCGCCCCAGGCGAGCGCGGCGAGCGCGGGGATTACGGGGCGCATGTGGTTCTGCTGGACGACCGGATCCCCATAGGCGGATTCGACCCCCCAGACCCCGAGCATGACCGAGCGCTCGACCCCGAAATCCTTCTCGATACGGGCGAAGAGCGGCGCGTATTCCTTCGCCTTCTCCTTGCCGACATTGATCCGCCACTCGGAGACGCGGCGGTTGAGGTATTGCCAGGTCTGCTCGTTGAACTCGGGCTGGTTGTGCAGCTCCTTAAAGACCGTGGTGTCCGGCTTTAGACCGCGCATGACCCGCGTATATGTCGCGTCGGAGATTCCCCGCGCGAGCGCCCGCGCGCGGAAGCTCGCGACCCACTGGTCGAATGGCTCCTTCGTGCTCTGCGCCCGGATCGGCGCGGGCAGCAGGAGGGCCGTTCCCCAGGCGAGGGTCTGGATCGCCTTTCGCCGGGAGAAGAAGAGTGTGCTTTGCCTGTTCATCATCGGGACCTTCGACTCGGTCGTCGCCCTCCGATTGTAGTGCGGACGGCGCTCCCTTCGCTCGCAAAACCGGCAAATCTTGGCCGGCGAGGGCAGGTGCTGCAACGGCCGCCGGCTCGTCCTTGACCTCCCGCCCGCGGCCGCCGATCAGCCGCTCGTAGCCGGCGACCAGCGTCATATACGGGTCGACGAAGACCCAGCCGTATCTGGTCGGCACCTGCATGTCGAAATGAAGGTGATAGGAAGTCGCGCCCTCGAACTGAAGAAAATTTCCGACCTTGCCAAGCTCCTCGCCCTCGGCAAGCCTTCGGCCGGTGGCAATTCCATCCTCGTCCAGGCGCCGCGGAAGCATATGCAGATAGCGGAAGCGGATGTGCTCGTTGACGTCATTCACGTACAGATAGACCGGCATCTGGCCTGCGCGCCGCAGCACCATCCCGTCCCGCACCGCGACGACGTCGTGCTGATAGGGTATGCAGCGATTGGCGCCCGCCATGCGCTGCTGGCATGAGCCCGGCCGGATGTCCTGGCCCTGATGGCCAAGACCGCCGGGACATTGGCCGACATCGAAGTCGCGGTGCTCGCAGAAGTTATCTCTCCAGGGGTAGGAATAATTGGCCGCTGCGGATTCGTCGCTGGAGAGCACGGGGCCGCCGACCCGGCAACGGTAGGTCGGCACCCCGCCGACAGCTCCAAGCCAGGCGCGTCCGGTGCTGTTGCAATCGCCTCCGCTCATGAACGACTGCGAATTGGCGAAGGCCGGCGCGGCCGAGATCGGAAACCGCAGTTTGGAATAGACCGTGAAGTCCGCTCGTCCGCCCTGGCCCCGGTAGCCGGTGCCCGGCATGATGTCGCCGGGGGCATAGAAAGTGAAATCGGTAGAGGCTTCGGCCGGCCGCGCGATGAGGGATGGCGCGGGCGCATCGGGACGCAGCCGCGCCGTGCCGCCGACCAGGCGAAGCGCCGCCAGGAAGCGCTCGGCAATCTTGTCGGCCTCGCGGCAGGAGATCATGTGAAAGCGCGAGGTGCTGCTGTCGAAGCACAGAATCGAGACCACATATTGAACGCCGTAGCGGGTGAACGCGTAGCGCGCGTAATTCTCCAGGAAGAGATGCCGCACGCCCGCGGAATCCGCGGCGAGACCTTTCGCCGGCGGCCATTCGATCATGCCCACCGGCTCATCGAGCTCGTACAGGAGGCTCAGCCCCGAGATCAGGATTTCGATCCGTTCCGGGAAGCTGATGCCGAGGCCCGGCAGGTCGCTCGCCTGCACGGTGAACATCGCGTCATAGCCGGACGGACCGGGCAGGAAGAAGGGCGAGGAATGGAAGCCCGAGAGGTAATCGTCGAGAGGCTTGTCGGCGAACCCGGCGGCGCGGTCCTTGAGGAAGGAGGGCGTGTCGAAAGGGAGCAGGACCGGTACGGGGCTTGCCGCGATATCGGGAAAAAGCCCCCCAGTGGCGCGGTTGAGTCGCGTGATCGCGTCCGCTCCCGGGGCCGGATCGGGAGCGCGCCGTTCCGCGTGCTCTGCGGTGTGGTAGCCGCGCAGGTCGGCGGCGGCGGCGTTCCAATCGGGAAGGATGTGGGTGAGGCGAGGGGGGCGCATATCCTGCGCGAACGCGGCGCCTGCCCCGACGCTCAGCGCCGCAAGCGTCGCCAGCCAAATCGGAAGGGCGGCGGCACGGATGATTGAGCCTGGGAGAGCGCGGCTGTCGCTCGAGCAGTGCCCGCCGGCCGCCTTCCCGCCACGGGCAGGGGAGAAGCCGCGCTCCGATACGGCGCCCGGTTCCACGAAGGCAGCGCGCGCCATATCAGTCCTTGGCGCGCTCCACGTAGGAGCCGTCCGCGGTCATCACCACGATCCGCGTTCCGGTGGTGATGAAGGGCGGCACCATGGTGCGCACGCCGTTGGAGAGAAGCGCCGGCTTGTAGGAGGAGGCCGCGGTCTGCGACTTGATGGTGGGCTCGGTTTCCACCACTTCCAGCGTCGCGCGCGGCGGCAATTCGATCGCAACCGGGACGCCCTCATGGACGCTGAGCTTCACCTTCATCTCGGGCGCGAGATAGGCGGACCCGTCGCCGATGATGTCGGGCGGGACCGTGACCTGGTCGTAGCTCTCGGTGTTCATGAAGTGGAAGCCGTCGCCGTCGTGGTAGAGGAACTGATGCTCCCGGTCCTCCACAAAGGCGCGCTCGACCTGCTCGGTGGTCTTCCAGCGCTGCGACACCTTCACGCCATCGGAGATTCGGCGCATATCGAGCTGAGTCACCGGCGTACCCTTGCCGGGATGAATGTTCTCGGCGGTGAGGACAACATAAAGCTTGCCGTCCAAATCGACGATATTGCCCTTGCGGAGCGAGCTGGCGATGACTTTCACGAAGGGGGTTCCTCGATGCCGGAGCGGGGTGGCGCCGCCCCGCTCCCTACCGTGGAGCAAGGCCGCAAGCCGCCGATTCGGGGCGCAACATACCGATCCTGGGCCCGCGCGCCAGCGATTTTCATCGCTACGGTTGCCGGCCGGGGGGCTTCCTTAACATGGACGATCGGCAGCTCTCCGCCCTCAGGGCGCATGCCGACCGGCGGCCCTTCCTCATCGGCCGCGCCCGAGTGGTGGCGGCGCTGCGGGCCTGGTTTGCGGCACAAGGCTTCGTGGAGGTCGAGACCTCGATCCTCCAGGTCTCGCCCGGCAATGAGACCCACCTGCACGCATTTGCAACGGAGCTTGTCGCCCTGGGGGGCGGCAAGGCGACGCGCTATCTGCGGACCTCACCGGAATTTGCCTGCAAGAAGCTCATCAGCGCCGGCGAGCGGCGCATCGTCGAGTTTGCCCGGGTGTTCCGCAACCGCGAGCGCGGTGCCCTGCATGCGCCGGAATTCACCATGCTGGAATGGTACCGGGCGGGCGAGCCCTACGAGAGACTGATGGAGGATTGCGCCGCGCTGCTGGCAGTCGCGGCCGAGGCTGTGGGCTCCCGCGACCTTTCGTTCCGCGGGCGCGCGATCGATCCGTTCGCGGCCCCCGAGCGCCTCACGGTAGCGCAGGCGTTCAGGCGCGACGCGGCCATCGACCTTTCCGCATGCCTGCCGCCGCAGGGTCCGGATCCGGCTCGTTTTGCGCAAGCCGCCAAGGCCGCGGGAATTCGGCTGGCCGAGGACGACGACTGGCGTGACATTTTCAGCCGCGTGCTGGTGGAACGGATCGAGCCGCACCTTGGTCTTGGCCGCGCGACAGTGCTGGACGCGTATCCGGCCGCCTTGTCGGCCCTGGCGCGGCCATGCGCGCGCGATCCGCGCTGGGCGGAGCGGTTCGAGCTTTATGCGTGCGGCATCGAGCTTGCCAACGGCTTCGGCGAGCTGACCGATCCGGTGCAGCAGCGCGAGCGGCTTTCCGCCGAGATGGCCGAGAAGGAGCGGATCTATGGCGAGCGCTATCCGCTCGACGAAGAATTTCTCGCGGCGCTTGCCGCGATGCCGCCGACCTGCGGCATTGCGCTTGGCCTCGACCGGCTGGTGATGCTTGCGACCGGGGCGCCGCATATCGACCAGGTTCTGTGGACTCCGGTTGCGGGAGCGTGAATATGCCAACACCCTGACAAGGACTTGTCGCCATGCAGACAGCAAGGAGATTGCGCCGCCCCGCGGATCTGGTCGCGAGGGGATTGGCGCCCCGCGAAAGCCTCGCCGAACTCGAACGGGTCGCGGCTCAGTACGCGGTGTCGCTGACGCCCGAGATCGAGGCGCTGATCGATCCTGCCGATCCGCACGACCCGATCGCGCGGCAGTTCGTTCCCGATCGCGCCGAGCTCGATCGCGCGCCGCAGGAGCGCCCCGATCCGATCGGCGACGATGCGCACAGCCCCATCGAAGGCATCGTGCACCGCTATCCCGACCGCGTGCTGCTCAAGCTTGCCTATGTGTGCCCGGTCTATTGCCGGTTCTGCTTTCGGCGCGAGATGGTGGGACCGCACCGGCGCCGCGCGCCTTCGCGCGCTGCGCTCTCTGCCGCGCTCGGCTATATCCGCGCGCACTCCGCCATCTGGGAGGTCATCCTCACGGGCGGCGATCCGCTGATCCTCTCGCCGCGCCGCCTGCAAAACGTGATGACCGAGCTTGCGGCGATCGCCCACGTCAAGGTGGTGCGCATTCACACGCGCGTTCCGGTCGCTGCGCCGGCGCTGATCTCGGGGACGCTGGTGCGGGCCCTCAAAGTCTCCGGCAAGGCCACCTACGTGGTGCTGCATGCCAACCATCCGCGCGAGCTCACGCCCGCCGCCCGCAAGGCCTGTGCGCGCCTGGTCGATGCCGGCATCCCGATGCTGAGCCAGAGCGTGCTGCTGCGCGGAGTGAACGACGACGCGGCGACGCTCGCGGCACTCATGCGCGCGCTCGTCGAAGCACGGATCAAGCCGTATTACCTGCACCACGGCGATCTGGCGCCCGGCACCTCGCATCTGCGCACCACGATCGGGGAGGGACAGGCGCTCCTTCGCGCGCTGCACGGGCGCGTGTCCGGCCTGTGCCAGCCGACCTACGTGCTCGACATTCCGGGAGGCCATGGGAAATCCCCGATCGGACCGGGCTACCTGCGTCCCGTGGGCGGCGCCGCCGACGAAGCTTGCGTCGAGGTCGAGGATTTCAGCGGACAACGGCACATCTATCCGCCGGCCCGGTAAGGGAGTAACGGCGCGGCCTCGCTTGCGTGCATCTTTGTCCACAGATTTTGCCGTGCGGTATTTTCTTTTGCCG
>Ga0126381_100009348_pt1 | contig 11003 bp, 8 predicted proteins | sample PanSoiMetPlot_28_FD_96465 | JGI IMG/M metagenome (GOLD analysis project Ga0126381, IMG submission 96465) | Tropical forest soil microbial communities from Panama - MetaG Plot_28 | ecosystem: Environmental > Terrestrial > Soil > Tropical forest > Bulk soil | place: Panama | collected 2016-02-17
CCGGTCCTGGCTAACCACCCAGGCGATGGGCCGCGGAGTAACGGTAGACACCAACAATTTGTAGCGTTCGCGCGCGGGAAGTTCGGCAAAGTCGAACAGCATTTTTCCTCCAGATCGATGCAGGACGAAGGAACTACTATCATAATGACCTGAAGTGATTCCTCCAACGACATCGCGCAAGCGATGCGCTACACGGGAAGGCTGATTGGTCGGGGCTACAACAAGCGAGAAAAAAGCCTGCGCGTCCGGGACGGGCGCCCCTCTTCGATGGCTCCTATGAGGTTGGGGTTCGGGGCTATGGGCTTAGAGATTCGCCTCGCACCGAGGCCACCCGCGGCGAACGCATGAGCTTGACGGTAGCGGTTCCGCCGATGCTTGAAGGAAAACTATCCTGCAACTGCGGTTCGGGCGGGCTCGAGCTCGGTGGCGAAGGCTGCCTTGCCGAGTGCCAGAACCTGCTCCGGCGTGGTGGTAGCGAACAACTGCATGCCCCGAGCGATCACTCCCGTCCAACCGGTCTGATGGCTCGCTCCGATGCCAGCTCCATTGTCGCCGTGGAAGTATTCATTAAACTGGATGTAATTACTCCAGTGTGGATCTTCCTGAAATTTCCGGGTTCCACCATAGACCGGGCGGTGGCCATCTTTTCCCCGCAGAAAGATGCTGGTCAGCCTTCGGGTGATCTCCTCGGCCACCTGGTACAGAGTCATTTGCTGGCCGGAGCCGGTGGGGCATTCCACTGTAAAATCGTTTCCGTAGTAAGAATAGTACTGAAGCAAAGCTCGCACGATCATGGCGTTGACCGGCATCCAGATCGGTCCGCGCCAGTTGGAATTTCCGCCGAACATGCCGGTATCGGATTCCGCCGGAACGTAGGAAACCCTGTAGTCCTGTTCGCCGACGCGAAAGTCATAGGGATGCTGGGCGTGGTAGCGGGAGAGAGCGCGAATGCCATAGGGGCTTAGAAATTCGTTTTCATCGAGCATCTTCGAAAGGACGCGGCGAAGCTTTTCCTCATTCAAAATTGCGGCCATACGCCGGTTGGCACAACCCAGCCGTGCGGGGTCGTGAATGAAGGCGGTCAGCTCCGGCCGGGAATTCAGAAAACGGCGGAAATGCTCCCGCATTTCGGGATACTTCTTCAAGACTTCGCCTTCGAAAACGGTTACAGCGCATAGTGGCAACAAGCCGACCATGGAACGGACCCTTAGCCGCTGCGACTGGCCATCGGGAAGCCGGAGAACATCGTAGAAGAAACCGTCTTGTTCGTCCCACATTCCCTCGTTCCCGCCGGCATTGGCCAGCGCCGAAGCAATCCAGAGGAAATGCTCGACGAACTTCTCGCACATTTCCAGGTAGGCAGGTCTCTCCAAAGCTAGTTGCGAAGCGATTTCCAACATGTTTTGGCTGAATAGCGCCATCCAGGCGGTCCCGTCGGCCTGCTCCAGATATCCCCCGGTTGGGAGCGGGGAGCTTCGGTCAAACACACCGATGTTGTCCAGCCCGAGAAAACCGCCTTCGAAGGCGTTCTTGCCGAAGCGATCTTTACGATTCACCCACCAGGTGAAGTTAAGCAGCAGCTTCTGGAAGATGCGCTCCAGCCACTCCAGATCGCCGCGGCCGCGGCGGGCCTGCTCCAGGCGATAGGTGAAGATTGCAGCCCATGCATGCACCGGAGGGTTGACGTCGCTGAAATTCCACTCGTACGCCGGAAGCTGGCCGTTGGGATGGAGATAGGTTTCGCGTAGGATCAGCCCCAATTGCTGCTTGCCGAAATCCTCGTCTACTAGAGCCAGCGCCAGAACATGGAATGCCAGGTCCCAAGCCGCGAACCAAGGATATTCCCATTTGTCTGGCATCGAGATGATTTCGGCGTTGTACATGTGATGCCAGTTCTCGTTGCGCAGCGTGGCTTGGCGCTTAGGGCTGAAAGGACCGGCGCCATGCTCCTCCAGCCAGCGATCGACGTTGTAATAGTAGAATTGCTTGCTCCAGAGCATGCCGGCAACCGCCTGGCGCATTACGTTAGCTTCATCGGCATTCAGAGAGCGCGGAATAACCGTGGAATAGAATTCGTCGGCCTCCTGGCGGCGACTATCCACGACGATATCGAAATTGTCTCCAAACTGAGCGCTTTGACCTCCGCTCGGCGACGCCGTTGCCGGCGCCGCATCGGTCAGCCGCAGGCGAACTCTCCGGGACTCTCCGGCCGGGATGGTCAACTGGTAATGTGGCGACACCTTCGTTCCCGTTCCGGCAGGATTCACTGCCTCCAACTGCTGATGCACGACATAGTTGTTGATTCCGTCCTTGACATGGTTGGTTCGGTTTGGCGTTCCGTACAAGCGCCGGTTGTTCGTTTCGTTTTCAGTGAACAGCAGGGGCACCTGCCCTTCGCAATACAAGAATTTGTCTCCGAACTCATGCAGTGAAGCGACGACGCTGGCGTCGCTCACGCCCTTAGCCAGCCTGAGCACAGGTCTTTTTGCTCCCTCAATCCATGACCAGGTATTCCTGAACCACAGAGTAGGTAGCACGTGGAGTAAGGCTTGTTCCGACCCCCGATTGAAAATGGTAACTTGGATAAGGATGTCTTCCGGAGATCCCTTGGCATACTCAACGAACACATCGAAATACCGGTTGTCCTCAAAAATTCCTGTATCGATCAACTCATATTCGCCTTCACCTCTGCCGCGTCTGCGGTTGGTGGCCACGAGGTCGTCGTAAGGAAAAGCGCGCTGCGGATATTTGTACAGATATTTCATGTACGAATGGGTTGGTGTGCTGTCCAAATAGAAGTAATACTCTTTGACGTCCTCGCCGTGGTTGCCCTCCTTGTTTGTTAGACCGAACAGGCGTTCCTTGAGGATCGGATCTTTGCCGTTCCAAAGAGCCAATGCGAAGCAGAGTTGCTGCTGATCGTCGGAAATGCCGGCAAGCCCGTCTTCGCCCCAGCGGTAGGCGCGCGAGCGGGCCTGATCGTGACTAAAGTAGTCCCAGGCGTCGCCGGATTTGCTGTAGTCCTCGCGGACAGTGCCCCACTGACGTTCGCTCAGGTAGGGCCCCCACTTCTTCCACGGCGCGTTTTGGTTGCGGGCGGCTTCGAGCCGCCTTCCTTCGATAGTCTCTTTCATGCTGGCAGTCCTCTAAAATCGGGCGTGTGGCTTCGCTACCCAAAGTGTTCAAGCGTCAAGCCGCAACCAATCTATACGCGTGCGAGGAAGTGCCTAAAATTCCCGCACGCTTCTTATTGTAGGAATCGTCACGATGGGTCGAACTGTAATTGCTTACAGGTGCTGCTGGGGCTTTTGTAGGTAACCGCAATTTCAGCCAGATCTTTGCCGGTCAGGCCGTAGACATCACAAAGGTCTAGCATGACGTTTGGCTCGCCAGCATTATGCAGCGGGATCTGATTCGAAGGCTCGGCTGACCGAACCGCTCGAGGGTCCTTTCGGTCCAAAAGCGTTATCGAAGTGACCGGCACGTTCTGAAACCGTATCTCCGGGCTGGACTTAGGGTTGGCTGGGGTGGGCGATGGGATTTGAACCCACGACATTCGGAGCCACAGTCCGACGCTCTACCAGCTGAGCTACGCCCACCAATGCGATAATTGACAGAGTATATCAACGGGGCACTCTCTTCAACCCGCCGGAACTCCGTCTGATTCGCGTCGGTGTCATTCGCCGGCCGCTCGAATTTCCAGCACATGAATGGTGTGTGTCACGGGATTGAGAGTACCGGTGACTTCTACTCTGCCGCCGGCAAACAATTCCGGCCTTCGCTGATCGTCCAAACCGTAAGCCATTTGCATGGTCGAGCTGTAAAGAACGTATTGGCCGCCAAACCGTACGCACTCGATGGTGCAATCTCTTGTTGTCTTGAGCGGGTTCACAACGCCGTGCGCGCCCAGTTCGGCGCACTGGCTGTCCATGATCTCGCCGGTGAAAACTTTCGGTTTGGGAATCACGATGGTGGTGACCATAAGCAACGACGCTGCGATGGAGAGGGGAATGTTTTTCATGTCCGGCTCCTCTTCCGCGGACTAGGCTGTTTCCGCCGCCGTCCTCCGTACGACGACAAGGTATGCGCGGACGAGCCCGGCCGGTATGACGTAGATCACACGTCAACGTGATTCGTATCGCATGTTCCGATTTGACGAGGATCCCGGCGCTTCACTCCGACGCGAAGTGCACGCATCTTCAGTTCCATCGGGAAATCCCGGCAGCCAACCGGCGGGAGTGTGAACGCCACACGATAACGGTGGCATTCACATGGGCTTGGAAGGAATTCAGTGAGAGAAACGCTTGGAAGCAGCCAACCCAGATCGCACCACTTGGCTACTGGAATCTCGAGGGTGTCCGCAAGCCGGCTTCGAGAGCGGCGTTCCGCGCCGCGTTCAATAAAGAAGTTCTCGCCCAATCCACTTCAGCCAAGGTAAGGGCGCCGGTTTTTCCGTCTTCAAGCACATAATCCAAGAGACCGCTGTCCATCTCCACGCGGAAACTGATGACCGGGTACACCCCTCCGCGATTCAGGGCAACCAGCGTAACTCTTCCGTGGCCGATGTACAGCTCCGCCACATCCACCTGCTCCCAATTGCGCGGTCGATCCGCCTGCGGCAGGTTTTCCGATGAACGGCGGGCGCGTTGATCGAAGGAATTGAATCCAAACGCCTGGGTCGGTCGCGGTACCAGGATATCTTCCATCAAGCGGACAGTAATCGGTTCTTCACCCTTGAGCGCGGGGCGTGGGCCCTTGGCCGGAAGACTGATGACTTTCCAGGGCCACAAAGGCGGGAATAACCACTCTACGGTGTCTCGTGTCGCGTGGCCATGGCCCACGATATCCCCTTCGCGATCCACTCGGTACCCGCGCGCCGACACGACTTTCGTGGGAACCGGCACGTCCGTGTCGGGCAAGCCGATACGGTCGAATACGAGCCGGAGATATCCCTTACCTATAAAATGTCCGGGATCCTTATCGGCCTCCAAATGCCCCTGCAAGTAGCTTCCGCGGGGGAACACTGTCCGCCCGAATTGTTGAAACGAACTCAAGTGACACAGTACCGGGTCTCCTACCGCTGCGGTGGCGGACGAAAAGTTCGTTTCTCCCAGCGTACAGTGCAACAGAGTCCCGGCCGGCACAACGATAGTGCTCTGCGCATTCGCCCGCGGTTGGCACAAAGTCAGCCCGAGCCCCAAGAGGAATGAATAGCGAATAATCGTACTCGCATGACGCCGCATCGCGCACCTCCAACCGCGTGATCGAAACATAGACAGATCCACTTTCGAGGGTTTTCACCAATGCTGAATGAACTAGTAAGTGAACCGGCCCCTCGACCGAGTTCGACTCAAGGAAGGCCGAACGTTAAGGCTGAGGCAATCGCGCGGATACTGTCAGAAATAACAGGTGGGCGGATAAGCACTCGTTTTCCCAAACAGTGCTCGAGACAACCGAAAAATATGGGTTTTGCGTACAGGGTTTCACTTCTGTCACTTCTGCCAGTTGGTGACCCGTGGGCCCTTCACTATCGTACCGCCCTGGTGAAGATCACGATTCCATAAGTCTGCAGCCTTCCTCAAACCGATTCGCCTGACTGTGGAGGAATTGGATGTATATCGCGAAGACTGGACTGATCATACTGCTGGGCTGCGCGTTCGCGCTGCCGGGCCACGCCCAAACCCAAGATATAGAGACCCTCAAAGACCAGCTAGCAAAGCTCGAGCAACAATTGGCGCAGGTCAAGCAGCAACTCGACGCGGTGCAGCAGGAGCAGAAAGCAGGTTCACAGGAACCGGTGCCGCTGGAGTCGCAGGAAGGGATGCAGGTACCCGTGCCGCCCAATACTTTCGACCTGTACGGTTTTGCCATGCTCGATTCCGGCTTTGACTTCGGGACCAACGATCCGAATTGGTTCGATGTTGTTCGTCCCACGAAGTTAGCAGCTTTCCCGGGGGAGTTTGCGCCGAACGGCAAGGTGTTCTCCGGAGTGCGTCAGTCGAGATTCGGTGTCAAGTCATTTAACAAGACGCCTTTCGGCGATCTCAAAACGCTCTTCGAATTCGAGTTATTTGGCACAGGCGTCGATGCGGGTCAGACCACTTTCCGGCTTCGCCATGCGTACGGAGAGCTCGGGAAAATTGGCGCGGGTCAAACCTGGAGCCCCTTCATGGACATCGACGTCTTTCCCAACACGATCGAATATTGGGGACCAAGTGGAATGGTTTTTTACCGCAACGTGCAGCTTCGCTGGATGCCCGTCCAGGGTGACAGCAACGTGGTCCTCGCTCTGGAACGTCCGGGCGCAAGCGCCGACCAGGGGATCTATACCGATCGTGTGGAACTGCAAAACATCGCACCCCAGTTCAAATGGCCAGATGTGACGGGACACGCAAGGCTGGCAAGGCACTGGGGTTACGTACAGGTGGGCGGAATCTTCCGCAAGATCGCCTGGGTGGACACAGCGCCGAAAACCTTCAATCTCAGCGGCACGGCCTACGGTTGGGGCGTAAACGTCAGTTCGAACTTGAACATGACCAAGAATAACGTGTGGAAGATGCAGGTAGTCTACGGCGAAGGCATTGAGAATTACATGAACGATGCGCCGGTTGACATTGGCATCCGAAATAATTTCTCCAATCCGTCCAGGCCGATTGTCGGCGTGCCTCTTCCTGTGCTGGGCGTTGTCGCCTTCCTCGATCACAACTGGAGCGAGCGGTTTAGTTCGTCAGCAGGCTATTCGCTTGTGAACATCGAGAATTCCAACGCTCAGCTTCCCTCGGATTTTCACCAGGGCGATTACGCGCTGGCAAACATTCTCTATCACCCGATCAAGAGAGTCACCATGGGCGGCGAATTCCAGTTCGGAAGACGCGTGAACTTCAAGGATGGGTTCAATGTGAACGATTATCGCATCCAGCTTTCGTTCAAATACGATTTCGACAAGAACTATGAATACTAATAAGAGGATGGGAGTCACTAACATGGTCGGAAAAAACAGATGCCAGCGAGCATTTCCCGGATTGGCATTGGCTTTGGTGTTCGCATCGGCACTTTTTTGCAAGCCGATTCTTGCGCAGCAGAAAGTTAGCCCGGTAGCACCTGGCCGCGAACGTGTAGAGGCAATCGTTCGCGAGGCCTACGACAAATTTCTCAGCGACACCAGCGGCAAGAACGCCGATTACATACCCTACCTGGCCCAGGTCGATTCGAAATTGTTCGGAGTTGCGGTGGTAACTACCGACAACCAGGCGTTTGCATTGGGCGACGTGAAGTACTCGTTTTCGATCCAGTCGATCTCCAAGGTCTTTACCCTGGCCCTGGCCATGGAAGAATTGGGACCCGAGAAAGTATTCCAGAAAATCGGCTCGGAGCCCACAGGCCGGGCTTTCAACTCCGTGGAAGCCGTTGTGGACATGCCCACGCACACCGGGAATCCGCTGGTGAACGCTGGCGCGATTGCCACAACGAGCCTGGTTTCCGGCAAAGATGAAGAGGAGAAGTGGCATAAGATTCTGGCTTTCTACAGCAAAGCGGCGGGCGAGAATCTCACGCTCATCCACGAAGTCTACAAATCCGAGGCGGCCACAAATGCTGGCAACAAAGCATTGGCCATGCTGCTGGCCAAGTACGAACGGATTTATGCGGACCCGTTTGAATCTGTCGACATCTATACGAAGCAATGTTCGGTCGGAGTAAACGCCACACAGCTAGCCCGCATGGGAGCTACGCTCGCGAACAACGGGGTCAATCCAGCGACTGGCGAACGTGTCATTAAGAGCGACGACATTCCTTTCATCTTGTCCGCGATGACCATGGCCGGCCTCTATGATTCCTCCGGCGCCTGGGCCTGGCATGTAGGCCTGCCTGCCAAAAGTGGAGTAGGAGGGGGTATCGTGGCCATCGTCCCGGGCAAGGGCGCAATCGCAGTGTTCGCGCCGCGGCTCGATGAAGCAGGCAACAGCGTGAAGGCGCAAAAGGTGATCGAGTACGTCACGAACAAGCTTGACTACGATATTTTTTCTCCGGCATCGGTAGGACTCAAATAGCGGATCTCCGCCTTGCAACCCCACACGGTTGGAGCGTCACCACGGAAGGAGTCGTACCTGAGGGCGGCATTTTAGCCATCGGCGTGACGACGGTATTCTGAGGAAATTCGGATGAAAGGGCTGCAAGTCTTCCGCTCGAACTGGCGCGCGCTGGTGCTGCTGAGCATCAGCCTGGCCTGGTGTGCAGCCGCGATCGACAAACCGCGGGCGGCCTCCGGCCCAGGCGAATACGAATTCAACGATTCGCACTTCCACCTGACGAACTACATTCAGGAAGGAACGAACATCAAGACGTTCCTGGACATCATGGGGAATAAAGCCGGACGCGTAGCGCTATTTGGCATTCCGTTGCAGCAGCAGTGGTCTTTCCGAGACGACGGCGAGCACGCCCCTACGTACTATCTCAACAGCGACGCGCCGCTTTACTACTACTCATTCACGGACGCTTACATCGCGATGGCCTACAAGTCCTTATCCAGGGAGCAGCAGGCGCGGTTCGATCCGATGATCACGGGTTTCAACCCCACCGATATGTACGCGGCCGATCATATTCGGCGGGTGTTGCTGACCTTCCCGGGTGTTTTTTCGGGCATCGGCGAGTTCACGATTCACAAGGAGTTCGTGTCGTCCAAGATTGCTGGAGAAGTGGCGAGCCTGAAGGATCCGGCGCTCGATCGGATTCTGGACTTTGCGGGCGAGGTGGGCCTGATAGCCATCATTCATAACGACATCGATACACCGTTTTCCCCCAGCCAATGGGGAAGCGCTTCCGCCGAACCCGGGCCGCAGCCCGCTTACTTGTCACAAATGCAGGCATTGATCAAACGGCATCCCAAGACCACGATCATCTGGGCACACACGGGAATGGGACGAGTGGTTCGGCCGGTCAAGGCCCACGCGGCGATTTTGGATTCGATGCTGACCGATCCCGCGTACAGCAACCTGTATTTCGACATTTCCTGGACGGAGGTGGCCAAATATATCGTTTCGTCGCCGGAAGCGACGCGAATCACAGCGGACCTGATCAACCGCCACCCGAACCGTTTCTTGTTCGGCACCGACGAGGTTGCGCCTCGTGATCAAGGAAGCTACCTGAAAGTTTACGAAATGTATGCGCCGCTATTCGCTTTGCTGACGCGGGACGCAAGTGAAAACCTGCGCCTGAAGAATTACGATCGACTCTTTGACCAAGCGCGGCGGAGAGTCAGAGCATGGGAGGCAGCACATGCCGGCGTAAGTGGGGAGACCTCGCCAAAGTAATTGTCTAGCGACTGCTGCTCCCATAATCCTCACCGCACCCCGCCCCAAAATTCATCTGCCCGCAGCCAGGCCGATTCTGAACCTGCAAAGTGCCAGCGTTCACCGGCAGGCACTCACGAACATGGGAGAACCATGAAACTCCATCTGATGTTCTTTGCGATCGTGCTTTTCCTGCTTACTTCGCCAGTGTCGGCGCGCGAACACACCGACGTGATTGTCATGAAGAATGGCGACCGCCTGACCGGCCAGGTAAAGGGATTCCGTGCAGGCGTGCTGTACGTCGACCTAGACTATGTGGACGGCACTGTGTCAGTGCAATGGTCCAAGGTCGCTCGCCTGGAGAGCCCGCAGCCGTTCATCGTCAAGACTCAGGAAGGATCGGTGTATAGCGGTTCTGTCAAATCCATGGAAGCGCGCGCTGGCCAGCCCATGAAAATCCAAGTAACAGAGCAATCGAAGAATCCCGTTGACCTGGAGGCATCACACATCACGAAGCTGGACCAGACTTCGCCGAAGTTTTGGCAGCGTATGAACGGCGCTCTGAACTTTGGGACAACATACTCCAAAGGCGATCAGTCAACTCAATACAATCTGAGCTCGCAGACCGAATATCTCGAAGAGCGCTGGAGAGCACAGGCCAATTACAGCTCGAACCTGGCGTCGAGCACCGGCGACAATCCCGCGACGCGAAACCAGGTAAATCTTGGGGCTTATCGTCTGTTGCCGCGGAGAAACTACTTTTACGCGGGGCTTGCGAATTTTCTACAAAGCTCCGAGCAGGGAATCCGCCTTCAGAACAACGTCGGTGGTGGCATCGGGCGATACTTAAAAAATAACGAACGATGGACATTCTCGATTTTGGGGGGAATGGCCTGGCAAAACACTTCGTATCACGAGTCCTTCGTTCCCATCCGCAGGCAAAACGTGGCAGCCGCCATGATCGTCGCCGACCTGAAGGTCTTCAAATTCAAGAAGACCAATTTGAACCTCGTCACGAGCGTCTTTCCGGCGCTCTCTCAGCCGGGACGCGTCTTCGTTGACACCAATGCTACATACTATTTAAAGCTATTCGGCGATTTGTCGTGGAATTTCTCATTCTACGGAAGTTGGGACAATCGGCCACCCGGAAGGCTTCCCGGCAGCGACTACGGCACGAGCTCAGGCGTAACCTGGACGTTCGGCACTCGCTGAAGCAACCCAAAGGGGTTGGCTACGCAGAACTGCCTGGGCATCGCCCATCAGCTTTTCCAATAATTACCCTCACGCTCATGTGACTCGCGAAAGTTTTCTCACTCAACTTCGACCGGTTGCCAGGTCGTATCCGGGTTGTAGCGGTCCATTTTTTTGAATTCATCGAGAGTGGCAGGTCCAAAATCCTTTTGGTAGACCACGCCATCCTGGCTGACGATGAAGCTCTTGACTCCACTCACGCCATATTCGGCCGGAACGGCCGCCAGCGCAAAGCCGCCGATCATCAGCCCCTTAACCATATAGTCCATTTCGCCAAGTGGGGCGGCAGGCCCTTGTCCTTTCAGGATTTTAAAAAAATAGCCGTGGTATGGCTCCGCCCCGCTTGTATAGCCCTGCTCGATCGCTCGGGCAATGTTTTCGCCCACCGGACCACCCCAGCTTCCGTCCTGGTTCTGCCATGCCAGACCATCCTGCTTGCCCGGAGTGCTGACGATGCGCTGCGCG